>Ga0351882_1003_pt1 | contig 107652 bp, 93 predicted proteins | sample BONcelFGM3001F13_FD_206762 | JGI IMG/M metagenome (GOLD analysis project Ga0351882, IMG submission 206762) | Enriched cells from coal bed in the Powder River Basin, Montana, United States - BONCAT cells FGM rep3 HSBNCT.FGM.300.1.F13 ... | reverse complement strand
GAGCGCCTTTCCCGCCTCTCCTGCCTCGCGGCCCTCCTTTGCCTCGGCGCCTGTGCGTCCACGCAGCAGGTGGATCCCACGATCACGTCCGCTGTATCTTCCCGTGGAGTGAATCAGGGGACCTATATCAAAATGACACAGGGCCAAGTGCTCGATACGACCGATATCCAAAATCTGGTCAGCAAGGGCGTCCCGACAAATATCATCGTGCCCTACCTCGAGAGCACTCGCAAAGTTTACAGCCTGAATGCTTCGCAGATGCAATCGCTGAAGTCTGCCGGTGCCTCCAGCCAGCTTCTGGCTTATCTGGACGAGAGCCAGGGCTTCTACGGTCAGACTTCTCCCGCTTATCAGGCCCGTACTTCCAAGAAGCAGAAGGATGCGTATTACAATACGCCATCCTATCAGAACGAGCAGCCCTTTGCTTATAACGAGCCTGTCATCGATGACTGGTACAACTCCAGCTACGAGGAATCCCTGTACAGCCCGTTTTCTTATAACTGATCGTAAGGTGTGACGGGCGACCTGCTACAGGCGCCGCTGCTGTGCGTCACGGGAAATGTCCTCTCGGCCCGAGTCGAGCAGAGTCACAATCCACGCTTCGTGGATCACGTATGGATCACCCTGAATACGGGGGGAGATCCGCATTGGCTTGTCTCGATAAATACGCTCTCCACTCGCAATCGAGAGGCGGGTTTTGATCCTCGCGTGAGGGTGGGGATGGTGAGGGAAACTGCTGAATATGCCCCGCCGCGAGGCGTAAAACGTCTCACGAGCTTCGACTACGCGTTGATCGAGGAGAGGCATAATGTGTATTATGAGCACTATGAGCGCAGTGCTCTGGAAATCCTGCTACAGGAGATGGCATGGGGCTGTGACCTGATGGAGGCGTGGGGTGCACCCTATCACCGCAGGGTTCACCCGGGACTGCATCAGATCCATTCCCGGCGGGCGAGTTGCGCGGTGGCAGAGGACATCATCGGTCTGGACGGGGCTATGCGGTTTCACTTTCGCTCGCGAAAGGAGTCCACACTGCTCCTGCTGAAGTTCTGCGGACAGCCGTGAAAGAGGAGCGGGGATTTCGCGATTATTGGTCGAGTCTTCGCAGGCAGAGGCTTCCCTTTTTTCAGCTTCTGCTAGCCGCACTCGCGGGAATCCTCGCTGCAAGTCTTTGCGGTCTGCCTTCAATGGCCTGGCTGGGTATCGCAGGAGTGGGCTTGGCGACGTTCCTCCTGCTTGTGGGGCGAAATGCCAAGCCTGCCCGGAGTAAAGTGGCTTCCGCAGGTTTTTTTGTTTTCGTCGCAGGAGTTTTTGCGGTGATCAATATCTGGCAAGGACCGGAGTCTGCCGCGGCGATTGTCTCACGGAGTCTGCCGGAGGAGGGGATCAGTGCTGAGGTGAGAGGGGTTGTCACGTCCGAGCCTCAGGAAGCGAAGGGAGGACGCCGAGGATTTTTTACCATGCAGGTCGGGAATTTTCGTTCAGGCGAAAAGTGGTATCCTGCGGACTTCGCCGTGCGAGTGATCTGGCAGGGCAAGCTACCCGAGTACGGCGACAGTGTGGAGGTGCGAGGTGTGCTGGAAAATCTGCCCGAGCCGCGCAATCCCGGGGAGTTTTCCTTTGCCGAATGGCTGTCACGGCAAGGGGTGTACTCACAGGTGCGCTTGATCCATGAGAAGGATGGAGTCGTGCTCGCGTCCGGTAGCGGCAATCCCTTGATGCGCATGGCTCTGTCTGTGCGTCGGTGGATGCGCGAGGTGATTACGCGTGATCTCGATCCCTCCTCGCCCCAGGCCCAGCTCATTGTGGCCATGACCCTGGGAGAGACCGGGCCGATGCCACCCGTCATTCTCAATGAATTTCGCACGACGGGAACGTATCATCTTTTCTCGGTCAGTGGTTTGCATGTCGGCATGGTGGGAGCGTTGCTCTGGTTGGTGCTGAGTACGACGGGAATGCCGCGAAAAGTGATGATCGGCATCATCATTCCAGCGCTTTTCTTTTACGCGCTGATCACTGGCTGGAAGCCGCCCAGCGTACGAGCCGCTGTGATGGGGGCTTTCGTGCTGGCTGGCCTGCTGACGGATCGACCTGTGGTGGTGCTGAACAGCCTCTGTGCGGCTGCATTTTTTATCCTGATCGGCAATACGAGCGAGGTCTTCAGTGTGGGTTTTCAGCTTTCCTTCCTCGTGGTGGCGGCGCTGATCATACTGGTGCCTCCGCTGCAAAGGAATCTGGAGCATCCCCTGCGGTGTGATGAGTTTCTGCCTTCAAGGCTTTATCATTTCAGGGACCGGGCGCAGAATTATCTAGCGCGGCAGTTGTCCGGTTTGGTGTCAGTATCTGTGGCGGCTTGGCTTGGCTCGGTGGTTCTGATCGTAGGGAGTTTTCACCTCGTCTCATTCAGTGCGGTACCGGCGAATCTGATCAACGTGCCACTGGCATTTTGCATCATGTTTACGGCTATGGCTTCGCTGTGCGTGGTTTTTCCATGGCTCATTGTGTTGCTAAACAATGCGAATTGGCTGCTCGCCAGTCTCATGCTCTGGATGGTCCATGGCTTGGCCATCTTGCCGGGATCGGCGATGAATATCGGCAGGCCCGAGTTTTCCACTCCTGACGCCACCATGGTGGTCTTTGATTGCGGGGCTGGTGGGGCGATCAGTCTGACGACCGCTTCGCAGAGGTGGTTGATCGACACCGGGCCATCAGGATTTCCGGAAAGGACGTTGCTGCCCTATCTCCGTGAGCGAGGCGGCTCGGGGATCGATGGGTTGATCCTCACTCATGGGGATGCGCGTCATATCGGTGGAGCGCAGGAGATGCTTGATCAGATCTCTCTCGGGCGCGTTTTCTTTCCCGTCCTGGCGGACAGGTCTTCAACCAGACGGACATTTTTATCTGAGCTCAAAAACAGGGGGATGACGAGCGAGTCTTTGCAGACTGGCAACCGTCTGGAGGTGGCCCCCGGAGTGGTATGCTCGGTGCTGTATCCTCCGACCGACATCGACCGGAGCGTGGCCGATGACAAGGCACTGGTGCTGCTTTGGGAAGTGGGGGGATGGCGGGTATTGATGATCTCCGACGCAGGCTTTTTTACGGAAATGTGGTTGCTGGAAAATGCTCGGGAGACTCTACGGGCGGATGTGCTGATCAAAGGAAATCATGCCCGGGGCATCGGGCTGCAATCGCAGTTTCTCGATGCAGTCAGGCCAAGTGTCTTGATCACGACAGTGGCCGAGCAGCCGGAGGCCGAGAAGTTGCCCCCAAGTCTTGAAGACCTCCTCCGAGAGAGGGGCGTGCGGTGCTTCCGCCAGGATGAGACAGGGGCTGTGACGGTGCGCTTTTTTTCCGACCGCCTCGAAGTACAGGGTTTCCTCGACGAATCGCTTTATTCTCAGCCCCGGGCCGATTTATCGTCTCGCCATGAATCGCGCTGAAATCCTATCCGTGGCCAATCTCCTGATCCAAAGGGGATCGACCACCATCCTGCAGAATGTGAACTGGACGGTGCGTCGTGGAGAGCAATGGGTCATTCTTGGTGCGAATGGCTCGGGCAAGACCTCTCTGCTCAAGGCTCTCACAGGCTACCTCACGCCGACGGATGGAGTGGTGAATCTCCTCGGTCGGGAATTTGGCGAGGCGGATTGGCGGGAGCTGAGGGAGCGCATCGGCGTGGTCAGCGCCAGTGTGAGCGGCCTGATGCATGAGGAAGACTCGGCATGGGAGATCGTCGTGGGTGGCGTGAAGGCGATGATCGGAGTGTGGGGAAAATTTGCGGAGGCTGACTGGAAGAAGGCATCGCGACTGCTATCGTCCCTCGGGGTCAGCTATCTGCGTGAACGTCCCTGGCAGGTGCTTTCGCAAGGTGAGCGGCAGCGCGTGCTGATCGCACGGGCCATGATGGCGGCGCCTGCGGTGCTTATTTTGGACGAACCGTGCGCGGGGCTTGATCCCGTGGCTCGGGAGTATTTCCTACAGGATATGGAAAAGCTGGCCGGGCGGAAGTCAGCGCCAGCTCTGGTACTGGTGACGCATCATATCGAGGAGATCACGCCCTCTTTCACCCATGTGCTAGGGCTGCTGCAAGGCGAGGTAGCCTTCCAAGGAGAGAGGGAGCAAATGCTGTCGGAGAAGAATCTCTCGCTCCTCTTCGGCGCCAAGGCTCGGATTCAGAAGAATGGAGAGCGGTTTAATCTCAGCTTCACCGTCGAGGGGCATCGGCTCACACGGTAGGGAAAACAAAAAAGCGCGGCCCCCGTACGGAAGCCGCGCTTTGGAAATCGGCGTCGTGGGTATTACCAGCCCAGCACGCAGGAGAAGATCAGCGGAGCCACGATGGAGGCGTCCGACTCGACGATGTACTTCGGCGTTTTCACACCGAGCTTACCCCAGGTGATCTTTTCATTCGGCACAGCACCGGAATAGCTGCCGTAGCTGGTGGTGGAATCACTGATCTGGCAGAAGTAGCCCCAGAGTGGCACCTCGGGACGCTGAAGATCCTGATGCAGCATGGGCACGACGCAGATCGGGAAGTCACCCGCGATGCCGCCGCCGATCTGGAAGAAGCCGATAGAGCCGGAGTCTTCCGTGAGCGGCTTGGAGTTCTCCGAATACCAACTGGCGAGCTCCGTCATGTACTCGATGCCCGTGCGCACGGTGTGGACATTTTTCACATCACCGCTGATACAGTGGCCGGCGTACATGTTGCCCAGAGTGGCGTCTTCCCAGCCGGGGACGAACATGGGGAGATTCTTCTCCATGGCAGCGATCATCCAGCTATTCTTCGGATCGATCTGGTAGCTGTCCACAAGCTTGCCGCTACGGAGGATGCGGTACATGAACTCGTGCGGGAAATAGCGTTCGCCAGCTTGGTCCGCAGCCACCCATTCCTCAAGCACGACGGCCTCGATGCGGCGCATGGCCTCCATCTCGGGGATGCAGGTGTCCGTCACGCGGTTCATATGGCGGTCGAGCAGGTCTTGCTCGTCTGCGGGAGTGAGATCGCGGTAGTTCGGAACGCGCTCGTAGTGATCGTGAGCGACCAGATTAAAGATGTCCTCCTCAAGATTCGCGCCTGTACAGCAGATGGCGTGGACCTTGTCCTGGCGGATCATTTCGGCCAGGGAGAGCCCGAGCTCAGCCGTGCTCATGGCGCCGGCGATGGTCATGAACATCTTGCCCCCCGCATCCAGATGGGCACGATAGCCAAGGGCGGCATCCTTCAGCGACGCGGCATTGAAATGGCGGTAATTATGATCAACGAAACGGGTGATGGGACCCGCACTGGCAGGAAATGAACTCATGGCTAGAAGTGCGGTCGTTTAGGCCGGACCGGCGACGGGTGTTGGTTGGCTTCTTCGGGTCCTTTAAGGGTACCCGGCACGCAACGTGCCAGACCCATGCCAAATCCTCAAGAGGCATTGGGGGAAAATTTCGCCAGAAAAGCGGTTGCGACTTTCCCGAAAGATGAAGTCCGCGAAAATAACCCTTGCTCCACAGCGCGACTTCCTCCATTTTACTCACCCCTTCACGCTGACCCTATCGTCCAGTGGCCTAGGACACCGCCCTTTCACGGCGGTAACACGGGTTCGAATCCCGTTAGGGTCGCCACTCTGAAAAGTGGCTTCTCTCGCGTGAAAAATGAACCGCCGAGCCAACCATAGCAAAGGCGGTGCCTAGCTATGGAAGGAATGAAGTGCAGGCGGCTTCTCGGCTAGGAACGACTCACGAAAACCGCCGGTAGATGCCTCCCTTATCGTTCCGGCGCAATAGACACCGAAAGCGGAACGATTTGAGGAAGCCTCACGAGGAGGGTAGGGGAGCCAAAGTTCGCCTACATCAGACCGAACATATCAACGCCAAGCCCACCACGGAGCGCTGTCCCGGTTAACCGACGTTGTCCCCTTGGCGCCGGTGCGAGAGGGGCGTCTGTCCCTAATTCGGTAAGATATGCGACTGGCCGCACGATGTTTTAGAAGGGATAAAGCCAGAGTCAGCCATCGTCAACCGGCTTTACCGATTGAACGAAAACCCTGCCCAACGGCGACGTGACAGACTCGCAATACGACGCGTTGAACCGCACGACGCTCTTGGAGGGAACGAGTGGAGCGAGCCTGCCGCTGTACGGCTATACCTACGGCTACGATGCCGCGGGCAATGTGAGGAGGGTCTCGGAGACCTATTCCAATACCAGTCTGAATCGCGTGGTGACGAACGAATACGACGCCATCAACCGCCTCACTCAGGAGACGGTGACCGGGAGCGGAGCCGGGACGACCGCCTTCACCTACGACGATGCGCACAACCGCGAGACGATGAGCAAGGGCGGCACGACATCGAGCTACAGCTACAACACGAGCAACCAGCTTACCGGCTTCAGCGAAGGCCTGCGCACGGTGAGCTACAGTTACGACGATAATGGCAACCGTGCGTCGAGGACGGAAGGACCGAAGACAGACAGGTACCAGTGGGACATGGAGAATCGCCTCGTGGGATTCAATGGTCCGGAGGTGCCGCCGCGGAATTCGGAGGGAGGCCCATGGGTGGACAACGAACTGCCCGTGAGGGAGGAGATGATCGGAGAACCCCCGACGACAGGGGCGGTCTTGGGCCGAGGGAAGATCTACCGCCCGTACAATGGACCGTACGAAGGCCCCCCACGGGTCTATCCGGAGATCTCGCCGGATGTGGCGTATCAAGCCGACTACTACTGGGTGAGCAATGATGGGGAGGAAATCCGAGGGCTCGTAGTCGTGGACGGAGCCCTGATGGAGAAGAGAGCCTACCGGCCGCCGTCGCAACAGGCGGGATGGATCGATTACCGGTTCTTCGTCGGAGATGGACGAGCGGACAACTGGTATTTCATCCGGCTCCCGTTCGATCCGTACGACGAATCCGAAGAGCTGTACGCAGAGATCGTGTACCGCAGTTCAGAGGGAGCGACCTTGTTTACGTACGACTACCGGACGAGGAGAGTGGAGCTTGCGGTGGACAATGTGATCACCCAGGCCGTGTTCAGCGGAGGGACGTCCGTGCGGGAGTTTGAGGACGGAGTCGCCTCCGTGGACTACGTGCGAGGCTCAGACTGGGGCGGAGGAGTGGGAGGCATCCTGTACACGACGAGAGCCGGAGTACCGAGCTTCACGCACTACAACCGCCGGGGAGACGTGACAGCCAAGACCAATGGCACAGGAGTCGTCACCTACCAGGCAACCTACGAAGCCTTCGGCCTGCGAGCGACGGAAGTAGGAGCGACAGCGGATCGCCAGAAGTCCAATACGAAGGATGAAGACATCCCCGGGTATGCCAATGAAGGGTTCCGATTCAGGGATCTGGAAACGGGAGCGTTTATCAGCAAGGATCCAGCGGGGTTCGTGGATGGACCGAACCTTTATACGTATGTCCGGCAGAATCCTTGGACGAAGTTTGACCCGAAGGGGCTACTTGAAACGACCGTGACCGACGCGCAGGCTGCCAATCTCCCCGATAGTAGCGAATGGGTTAATGGATACGTTAATAAAGTAGTTCAACGAGCTTACAGTTTGGGTCAGAAGGGGTTGGAGGTGAGAGGATATAAAGATGTTGCTGATTTCGTACATCAGTCATTGACTAAACCGAGTGGCGACATATTTGGAAATAATACAAAGCTTGTAAGAGATTTGAAGTTTGAGAATCCCCAGAGTGTTGAGCGTGGCGATTTGCGCGGCTCGCGATATGACAACGGTATGTTGCGCGCTCGAATGGGGGGGGATGAAATTTTGTTTAAGGATATCCCGCTGGCTGACGGAATTAATCTGGGCGGGCAGGCTGTTGGAACAGATAAACTGGATCATATGTTTCATGATGGATATGCCCTTATGGGACAAACTGAAACCTCTGCTCGAAAGATTTCTGAGCTGGGTGAGCAATCATTATTGGGTTTGGACGGTAGCGGCGTATATTCGCATGCTGACATTGAAGCAAATATGAACGGCAGAGATTTTTACAATGAATTGAAGGATAATTTTGAAAACGAAAAGCCGTTTAAATTTGATATCAATAAATATGACCCTCAAAAGATGAATGAGAACAAAAACAAAAATGAATATACCGATTCGGTAAGAAAGAAGGTTGAGAGCAACGAGAAAAAACAGGAAGAGGAGCTGGAGGAAGGACGGTAATAATGATTATCCGAAATGTTATTTTTCTCGTTGTGTTCTGTCTTGGAGTTTTTCCGGAAAAATCCGGCGCTTCCATGGTGCTCACGGAACAGCAAACGTTGGCGATATTTAAGTCTGTAATCAGCAATTTTGAAAAAACAGGGTTTGGTCTTTCGCCAAAAAAAGTTGATAGAATCGAAAATAAAAAACAGGCAGGAAAAGCATTTTCCGAGTATTGGAAGGAATTTGGAAGGGAAGTTTCTTTGCCAACAGGGGCTAAGAGCATCGAGGAGTCCGTTCGCGAATTTAACGGCTATTTCTTTCAGGTGCGAAAAGATGATGGACTAAATTGCACAATCATTTTTTGCGAAAAAAATGGAAATGTAATTTACAGTGCCAACTTTGGCCCTCGATACACTTAGAAATAAACGCGCGAGCCAACCATAGCAAAGGCGATGCCAAGCTATGGAGAGAATGAAGTGCAGACAGCTTCTCGGCTAGGAACGACTCGCGAAAACCGCCGCTAGATGCCTCCCCTTTTCGTTCCCGCGCAATATCCACCGAAAGCGGAACGATTTGAGGAAGCATCCCGAGGAGGGTAGGGGAGCCAAAGTTCGCCTACGTCAGACTGAACACATCAACGCCAAGCCCTCCACGGAGCGCTGTCCCGGTTAACCGGCATCGCTCCGAGCGTGCCGCCCGCGAAAGACGAGAGTGTGTATGTAGGACTGATGTTTCGTGATGCGGCTGTTCTAAAAAAGCGATGGGTCAAACGGTGAAAGCCTGACCATCCCTCCGGGACCATCCACCGATTCTGGGCCGATGAAGGAACGGGGTGGGAGTGAGGCGGTTTGCGATATTCCGTGAGTAGCGAAATTTCCAGTGTTTGTGATGACTGGAACGTCAATGTTTTTTTGAACCTTGGGCGATCCGATTTCCCAAAAATCCTCGAGGACGAACCGGGGCAGTTTTATCTTTGCCATGAATATCCGCGTGCCGAGTAAAGAATGCGGTTTTCTTTGAGGTTAAGGACTGGAAGCTCAACCCCCTGCGTTCACTGACCAGACACGAGGTGGAAATTCTGACTCCCGAGGGCCATCAAAAGTCGGCCTCTTTTTCCCTCCACCAAGGGTATGAACCGGGGTCATTTGTGACACGATTTCGCCACGGATGGTTATCCCGCTTGCAGGCTTCCTGAACCTGCAATGGCCGTCAGTTCAACTCTTTTCAACTCCCTCAAACTTAGAAGCTTGATCGCGCATCCTCATGCCATCCCATCAAACAGACTACATTTATTTATTGTACACCCGGTTGGCATTTCAAGTGACCAAAGTGGGAGCTGTTGCGCCGTCCCTCCACTTGCCTTCCATGAGCAGTTGGATGGGAGCTTGAGGGATACCTCTCTCCCCGCGATGGATCATGCCAACGACATAATCAACGGCTGCAGCTCCTGTGCGAAATCCCTGTTCGTCTATTCCGGCGAATTCCTGGAATTCGTCCTGAGTATTCAGAAGGGCCACTGCAAAATCTTCAGGTATCTGAAAGCCAGCTTGGGTGAGCAATTCTTGCATGCCTGTAACACAGACTACGGCATCGATTTTCCAACGGGCTATCCATTTGCGGATCTCTGCGATGGTTTTTGGAAGCTTGCTGTTTTCTCGGGTTAGCAGAGGTGGGATTTTCCTGGAAGACGGCAGGTTCTTGGTTGCGGTGTGAATGCCTGCTGAAAAGTTGCCATCGGTTCGATCATCGAATTCCGTATTTCCAAAAAATCCAATTCGCTCGTAGCCTAGGTTTATGAGGCATTCGACAGCCATTATGCTGTTTCGATATTGAGTGCTGCTGATGACGTGATGCCGGGGTGCGAGTAAGCTAAAGCCAAACGCTACTGTCGAAAATAAATCCCAACGCATGTCGAGTTCAAGGCCGAGTCGGGGTTGAGGCGGTAGGAGAATTCCTTGAACACCCCGGGCTTGCAGGATGTTTGACAAGCGGGGGGCGCGCATGTCTGGTTCCCTGATATAGTATTCATCAATCCGATATCCAAGCTCATTTGCCCGTCGGCAGGCTCCCTCATAATACTGCCGATATAGAGGAATGCTCAGCAGGGAGGCGCGGGTACAGTTGTTGAATACCCAGGCGATTGTTCCATGATACAGAGAAGGTTTCTTCATCTGCCGGTATGCGGCTAATGCGCTCAGCATGGGGTCCGGTCTGTATCCCGATGATTCGGCCTCCTCTCTGACTCTCTGCCTGGTTTTTAGGGCGATTTTTGGATTGTCGCGCAGCGCCATCGACACCGTGGCATGGGAGAGTTGCAGGCGCTTGGCCAGATCTCGAATGGTAACGGTCTTTCCGGAGGGGGGCAAATCCATCTCGTTTAGGAAGAATGCATAGATCGGGAATTTACCAGTGTCAAAATATTACCCTTTGTGGATGGGCTCTGGAGTGGTGTTTAATTTGCCTCAGTTCTCCCCCCTCAAGCTTTATGAAAATCCTCCCGACACTCTCGATACTCATTGCAACGTCTGTGACATTGTTTGCTGGAACCTACACGTGGGACGGTCCGGCTATTGGAAGCGACTGGTCCACAGCGGTGAACTGGACGACTGATCCGGTGGGAGGACCAGGAGCAGGAGATACTGCCATTCTCGGTGACGTTGCCAGTGGTACGCGGACCATAGTTTACGATAGCTCGGCGAGCGGAACACTGGGCACCCTCCAGGTGGATCAAACGACCAGTGGAGGCACCAACCTGCTGAGCATCGGCCGAAATCTGACGATTTCCAACGGGTTCACGCTGAGTGCCTCTACGGGCGGAATCGCGAAGATCCTCGTGCAGAGCGGCACCAGTGGCACAAATACCCTGAGTGTAGGCGGGAGCGGAATCACTCTTGGTACCAATGGCCAGCTTGCCCTGGATGCGACCGACAACACGCACAAGGGTGCTTACACCGGCAATCTGACAATCGCTGGCGGCACCCTGACTTTGAATAAGACATCGGGAAGCTCCCAGACGACTAATGTCATCAATGGTGCCTTAACGATGTCGTCGGGTTTCCTGACGATTGACAATCCGTTTGGCGGCTTCGTGGGGGACAGGCGCCTGCAAGTAACGGGTAATCTGAATATCACGGGTGGAACCGTTTCCACGACGCGGGCAGGTACGGCCGGAATTTTGGTCCTTGATGGATCGAGCCTTGTTTACAATCCGACGACCGGCGACAACGATTTGGCGGTGACGCTCAATGCGTTTGGAGACCAGTCGCTATCGACCAATCAAACTCTGGCGGCAGGATTGCAACTGCGTGGCAGAGGAGTCAAGACGGTGACAAGCACTCAGGGGACGAACGCGGTTAATGCGCTTACTTTCATCGATGGCGATAGCAGCGCGGTCGTGGGCACAACGTTGAAGTTGGGTTCAAATCTCAATCTCGCCAGTGGTGCAGCGCAGCCATCAGCGGCGGGATTCGGTGATGCGGGTACATCCAGTCAATACGGCATCGACACCAATGGTTTCACACTCAATCTGAGCAACGGAGCGGCGAGTGGTGTATGGACACCCAACAAAAGCGCATTGCCCACCATTTGGACCCTGTCGGGTAATGGTGTCATCGCGGCCAACGCATTTAACTTTAACACAACCGATGTGACCACAAACGTCGCCTCGGGAACCACTCTGGAGGCGCGCGGCGGCAATGCGTCAGTCAATAATCTCGGTGGTACCGGAACATTCGATGCGGCCTCGACCTTTCGCTATGCGGGGGCAGCCACCACGGTCGATCCCGCAACCCTCACCTCGAATCGAGCCATTGGCAATCTGGTGGTAAGCAGTGGCGCGCTCAAGCTTCTCAGCGCAAACGGCATTCAAGGTGCCACAACAGTCAGCAACGGTACACTCATCCTTGCATCCACTGCTTCCCTGGGCGGAACGTCCAGCGTCACTCTCGGAGCCTCCGGGACACTGGATACGAGTCTGCAAACTACGTTTGTCATGCTGTCCAACCAGCCATTTACCTTCACAATCGATCCGGCCGGAAATGGTTTGGCAGGTCAGATCAATGCGGCCGCACTGGATATTACCAATGCATCGGTGAACTTCGCGTCGCTCGGCACTTGGAATGATGTGTATATCATCGCTAGTTACACCTCACTGACAGGACTTGAATTTGGCGAGATCAGTGGCCTTCAGAACGGTTACAGCATTGACTACAATTATCTGGGAGCCAATCAAATCGCCTTGGTGCCAGAGCCGGCCACTGGGGCGCTCTTGGCTCTGGGGCTGGCGTTGATGCTCCGCCGCCGCCGAGCCTGAAAATCATTTGGCGGGATTGAAGTCCAGTCGGGAAGCGGCCGGGCTTCGCGGTACGATTGAAAAAATAGAGTCAGCTCAGTTCGTAATACTTTCCCCTATCTGAACCCCGCCGTTTCGTTGCCAGATGGATGCAGGCATTCATCTCCCTGAAATCCGCAAAATACCATGGAGAGCGCGATCGAGATTCACGCAACGTCAAGTCCGTCGAAGCCGCTGATTGATTGACCCGGGTGTCCCTCATTCTTTTTATGTCAAAGCCATCCCAGATCGTTAACTGTCTTCTGGCTTCCATCGTGTGTCTCGGTCTGCAGACGGGTTGTAAGCCTCAGACTTCCCCGCAGTGGCACGACCCAACTCCGGCTCCATCCAAAGCCGATAGCAAGCCCTTCACGGCACCTCTAGCGAGCGAATCCGGCAGCACTCAGGCGTCGCCTCGCCGCGTGATGGCAGGCGCTCCCAGCGAACAGCGGGTGGCGGAGATTGCGGCGATGTTGAGTCCGAACCCTGAAGGCCTAGGCGAGCCCATTACCAACCGGGCTGCCTGGGAAGCTTTTCCAAATCCGAAGAGCATTCTTGATCTGGCGGATCGTCTGCTTGAGGAGCCCATCCCGGCAATCACAGATGAAATTTATCTGGAATATGATCGGACCGGCAGCCGCGAAGCCAATAACATTCCTTTTCCCGAGCGAACGCGGCGTCTGGCGTATTTCACCCTGGCTGAATGCCTCGAAAATCAAGGCCGTTTTCTTCCCGCCATCGAAGCGGAATTCGCCGCACTGTTCGCAGAGAAATCGTGGACGCCTTCGTATCACGATCGAAAACTGGAATCATTCAACGGCCAACCGATCGTAGATCTCGGCGCGGCCATGCGCGCCTGGACAGTGGCGACGATTGATCACCTCTTGGGCGACAAGCTTCAGCCCGAGACGCGTGCCGAGCTTCGCGCCCAGATCAAACGTCGAGTCTGGGATCCCTATCGATCTCAGATCGAAGGAAATTATCAAGGTTCGCGAGAGTGGTGGATGCGGGCGGAAAATAACTGGAATGCAGTTTGTCACGCCGGAGTGGTGGGATCGGCTCTCGCTCTCCTTCCTCAGCAAGAAGAGCGGGCATGGTTTGTGGCCGCAATGGAGATGTATATCTCCAACTTTCTGCATGGCTTCACGGCAGATGGCTACTGTAGCGAGGGAGTGGGCTACTGGACCTATGGCATGGGGCATTACGTCCTGCTGGCGGATGCTGTGGGTCGGGCTACTCATTGGCAGTTGAACCTTCTCACTCCCGAAATTGTTAAGAAGGCTCTTTCGTTTCCGGAGCGCTTGGAAATTGTTCCAGGCATCTATCCTTCCTTTTCCGACAATCTGCCGAACATTCGTCCCGGATCGTGGGTCAATCCCCTCGCGGCTCGCCACCTGACAGGCCGTCCGGCGATCCCGGTAATGGTCAATGGCATCACGATGCATGGTCACGCTGCCATGCTCTATGAGACGATGGCACTGGCTTTTCCCGATATCCCTCTGTCGGACGTGAAGGCACAGCAAACCTTGCCACTGACGCTGCGCGACAGCTTCCCGGATGCGGGGGTGATCGTTGCGCGGACGGCCGATCCTTCCACGGCTTCAGGGTGGGGGATTGCTTTCAAAGGAGGCCATAACGATGAATTCCACAATCATAATGACGTTGGTTCTTATGTTCTGGTCGTCAACGGTGCCCCGCTTTTGGCTGATCCGGGATCGGAACTTTATACGGCGCGAACGTTTAGTTCGCGACGCTACGAGAGTAAGGTGCTCAGTTCCTATGGACATTCGGTGCCGGTGGTGGCCGGCCAACTTCAGGACACGGGAGCGGAAGCACGCGGAAAGCTGACCGTCGTCTCGACATCAGATGAAGTTGACACCTATCTCCTCGAGTTTACGAAGGCTTATTCCAAATCCGTTCCCTCGCTGAAAAAACTGACACGCAAGTTGAGCTTTCACCGACTCCCTGTCCCTTCACTCGAGGTTACCGATGAGGCGGAATTTGAAACGCCACAAACTTTTGAGACGGCGATTATTACCTTCGGCAAAATCGGGCAAATGACTTCAGACGGATTTGTTGTTTATGACGGGAATAATGCCGTGCAGGTGAAGGTGGAAGGCAGTGGGGAGTTTACGTTCCAGCAAGAGACTCTTGACGAAATCCTTCCGATGAAAAGGCAGCCTCAGCGGTTGGGAATTCGGTTAACTGAACCCTCGACTCACGCGCGGATTTCTTATCGTGTCGAGTCAGGCACGCTGACATCGCCTGCCCATCCCGTGATTGTAAAAACTGCCGGACAGTCACTTGATCCCCAATGGGAGAAGACGATCCGGGGGGAGGCAGAAGCGCATGTTTCAGAAACCGGCGGGAAGACGGAATTGGTTTCCAAAATGGCCGCCACGGACGGTACGGGCATTCGCATGTGGAATGAAGCCGGGCACGAACTGATGTGGGAGTTTGAGGTGCGAGATCCGGGTTCTTACGGGATCCTCGTTCGCTACGCACGAGGCGAACCCGGAGATGCTCTACGCTCCCTCAGCATTGATGGAACGGTTCCTCCGATTGTGCGGGACGGCTTCGCCTTTCCCTCCACGGGAGGATGGAGCAATGACCGAGACGATTGGCAGGAAGTCTGGCTGGCCCAAAACGGACATCCTTATGGATTGAACCTTGAGGCAGGTAAACACCGCATCAGTTTAAAGAATTTGGAAAGCAGTTCACTGAATTTGGATTGGATCGAACTGGTTCCCCTGAAAAAATGAGTTCCTTAGATTCAGAGTCCGCGACGGCTCGGCGCCGCAAAGACGACAAAACCTGGCGAGCGGGAACGTTGGTTTATTCGCTGGGAGCCTTGGCGGGTCTTTTCTTTTGGTTACTTTGGGGTGACTTTTCGTGGCAGTTGAAAGAAAGGGCGGTTCTGCCCGTGGCTCAGTTGATGTTGAGAAGCATGTCCGCGTCGGACTTTATTGTGGGAGTTTTGATCGGCTCCTTCCCGGCGGCCATCGGTATGATTCTCGGTCCGATCATTAGCGTGAGGTCAGACCGCCATCGCGGTCGCTGGGGACGACGCATCCCCTTCCTGATAATTTCAACGCCGGTTGCCGCCCTCAGTATGGCGCTGCTCGGAATGGCTCCATTTCTCGGTAGGGCGCTCCATGAGGTGCTCGGTGCCTCTTCGCCCGGCGTGATCGCGGCAAACCTCATCGTATTCTCAATCATATGGGCGGTTTTTGAGATCGCATCCATCGTCGCCAACTCGGTTTTTGGAGGATTGATCAATGATACGGTTCCCCAGGAAGTCATGGGGCGATTTTTTGGCCTCTTTCGGATCGTGAGTTTGGTGGCGGGAATTCTCTTTAACTACTGGATCATGGGGCAGGCGGAGAGCCACTACTTCGAGATCATGCTGATCATCGGGCTCGTCTATGGTGGCGGATTCGTCCTGATGTGTCTTCGCGTTAAAGAGGGAGACTACCCTCCGCCAGAAACGGTGGCCGAGGGAGTGCATCCCGTGCGGGAGATCAAGACCTATGTACGGGAGTGTTACGGCCATGCTTATTACCTCTGGCTATTTGGTGGTTATTCCCTGGCCATGCTCGCTTCCAGTCCGGTCAACTCATTCAGCGTCTTCTATGCGAAAAGCGTCGGCATGAGTATGGATACCTACGGCAAATGTCTGGCGCTTACGTACGCTATCTCGCTGATCATTTCTTATCCTCTGGGGTCGCTGGCGGATCGCTTTCATCCCCTGCGACTGGGTATCGTGACGACGCTACTTTATGCAGTGGCGATGCTGCTGAGCGGTCTCGTCGCTGGCTCTGCGAATCTTTTTGCCGTGGCATTCGTTTTACATGGAGTTCTCGCGGGAGCGTTTTTTACGACGACCGCTTCTCTGGGGCAACGTCTGTTTCCGCGAGCCAAGTTTGCACAGTTCGCCTCGGCGATGGGAATCACCACTGGCGTTGGCTATCTCGTACTGCCTCCGTTGCTGGGCGCCACGCTTGATCTGAGCGGCCACCAATACAATTTGACCTTTCAATTTGCAGGTGTACTTGGGCTCGCCGGAGCGGTCTGTCTCTGGGTCGCCCACGGAAAATTCATGAGGCTTGGAGGGCCGAAAAATTATGTGGCTCCTGAAAGCGCGACTTCCAGTCTGAACAGTTGAATTCGTTCGCCAAATGAACACAGGGTGCATTCCAGTGAACTGAATTTTACCAGTGTAAAAATACCTCTTATTGAATTACTCATCCCAACCATGGAAATTGGGTGAACCCTTATAACACTTCTCTCATTATGTTCCCCCCCGCCGCTCATTCCAATATCTGGAAAATTAAAATCCTCAGCCCTTTACTCTTCGCTCCATTCCTCCTTCTCGCATCGCCTTGTCTGCAGGCCAGCGAGAATCTTCTGATGAATCCCGGATTGGAACAGGATGACGATTCCTGGAAACTCTTTGTTCCGCCCGAGTCGGAAGGGAAAGGATGTGAGTTCACCGTAAGCACGGATTCCCCGCGTTCCGGGAATGCATGTGGAAAACTAAAGTCCGACGACTTCGCCCGTTTCTCCGCAGGGGACATGGGGTATCAAGGGGTGCCGCCGCGTGCAGGAGATCGGTGCCGACTGACATTTTGGATCCGCGCTGCCGATGATGTGGATGCGCGTCAAACGCCTGCCTTTGTCGTTCGCATGCCCATGCAGGATATTGATGGCCAACCTCTCCCTGGTTCTCCCGCCCTTTTTATTGGCTTGAATGGATCAACCAGCATTCAGCTTCAGGAAAACGGGCTGGATTTGTCGGAATTCACCGATCCACTCCCCGATAAATGGCAGGAAGTGGTTTCCGTCTTCGACGTTCCTGAAGATATGGATGTGGCTAGATTATCGAGCCCTCAGTTTTTTGCCTACTATACCAAGGGGACCATCTACATAGATGACGTGACACTGGAGCGTGTGACAAACGATGTCCCTGTGAGTCCATCCATCAAAAAGCCTTAGGTCTTCGAACATGATTCGGGTTATCATAGGTTTACTCTGCCTTGTCGCATCTGCGCATGCGGATGTCCGGCTGCCAGATCTATTTTCCGATCATTGTGTGTTGCAGAGATCGGCTCAGACGACGGTCTGGGGCAGTGCGGCACCCGGAGAAGTGGTTCAGGTGAATCTAGGTTCCGTAGTTTCCGCTGATACCACCGCGGATGGAAATGGTCGCTGGCAAGTGAAGTTGAACCTCGTGACATGTGAGGAAGGCCCTTTCGACCTGCAAGTCACCGGCAGTAACACCTTAATCGTGAAGGATGTTATGATAGGCGATGTTTGGATCGCTTCCGGGCAATCCAATATGGAGTTTAAGCTTTCTCAATCCGTCGGAGGCTCTGAGGAAATTAAGCAATCCGCCAACCCTCGCCTTCGCTACTTCGTTCCCCAGCGACAAGCCGAAGCCAAACCTGCTGAGGCGCTCAAAGGACAATGGGTCGTCGCTTCTCCAGAGACATCCGGTAATTTTTCCGCAGTCGCTTGGTTTTTTGCAAAAGCCGTGCAGTCCTCCCAGTCTCTTCCGATCGGCCTGATTGATACGAGTTGGGGGGGCACCCCTGCGGAAGCATGGATCAGTTCGGAAGGACTCGATTCGGATTCTGAACTCAAGCCACGCAAAGAGGCTCTCCTCGCCCAGAGATCGCAAGCCGCCGAGGATCTGCAAAATTTTCCCCAAGCCTACAAGGATTGGGAAACCAAATTCCAGCGGAAGGACGATCCCAAAGGCACTTCGACTGATTTTACCGCACCTGACGTGTCCACCAATGATTGGGCTAAAGTGAAAATTCCCGGCCCCTTGCCCGGAGCCGGTGCCTTCTGGCTTCGCACGGAGGTGGATATTCCTCCCAACCGGGCTGGTACTTACCTGCCACTCATGCTGGGAACCCTCCGCGATTTTGAATCGGTATTCTGGAACGGAAAAGAGATCGGGAAAACGACCCCGACTCATTCGACATCCATTAATCCAGACCTCACCTCGACGACCAATCGCCGTTACGATGTACCTGGCAACTTGGTGAAGCCGGGGAAAAATATCCTGGCAATCCGGCTTTTCAGCCCGACGCCTAATGCCGGCATTGAAGCGGAGCATCTTTGGGCTGGATGGAATATCCCCTTGGATGGGCAATGGTCCCTCAAAACGGAATATGAACTGCCTCCACTGCCTGCCGAAGCGCTTGGGAGTTACCCTCAGCGTCCCCCTTGGCCGGTCATGCCTCACTATGCCGCGACCTATCTCTTCAATGGAATGGTCAATCCTCTGTCCCGCTTAACATTGCGTGGAGTCATCTGGTATCAGGGGGAAGGTAATGTGGGAAGAGCCTCGCAGTATCGCACCACTTTTCCTCTTGTGATCAAAGATTGGCGCCGATTGCTCGGACGTGAGGATCTACCTTTCTATTTTTGCCAGATCGCGAATTTTGGTTCCAAGAAACTGGTGCCCGCCGAAAGCTCCTGGGCCGAGCTGCGTGAATCGCAAGAAGTCGCTTTGTCTCTGCCGGATACCGGCATGGCGACACTGATTGACGTCGGTGAGGAAGAAGATATCCACTTTCGCGACAAAAGAGATGCGGGCTTGCGCCTTGCGGCGATTGCTCTGGCGAAGAGCTACGGTCAGAAGGTTCCCTTTTCCGGCCCCACTCTCACTTCGTCAGAAATCGTGAATAATCGCATCCATCTGCAATTTTCTCATGCGGAAGGCGGACTGGTGGCTCGGCCGCTTCCCGAGATATATCATCCAAAGTCGAGCTTTCCAGCGACGAAGCCGTTGACTCGCTTAAGCCCGGGCAGTGAGTTGGAAGGATTTGCGATTTGCGGTGAGGACGGTCAATGGAAATGGGCCAATGCCACAATCGACGGGGATACGGTATGGGTTTGGTCTGAAAGCGTCCCCAGCCCGAAATTCGTCCGCTATGCTTGGGCCGATAACCCTACTTGCAACCTCTATAATGCCGTCGGATTTCCGGCTGCTCCCTTTCGCACAGATTCATTTCCCTTAGTCACAGCTAAACGAAAATACTAGAAACAGCGTTCGTGCCGGAGCTCTGAGCCTCTAAAGGCGTAGAAAAATCAAAGGATCAATCCTTCGGCCCCTCAACTTTCATGCATTCAATCATGAACCTCCCTCCTATTTGTTCCCGCAAGCGAGCTGCCTTTACGCTGATTGAAATTCTGGCATCCATAGGCATCATTTCAGTTCTTGCGACAATCGTGCTGGCTTCATTGTCCAACGCGAAGAAAACCGCTGGCCGCATGGAAAGCATGGCAAACATGCGGCAGATCGGCATGGGCATTCAGAGCTTTGCCAACGAAAATGATGGTCTGCTCCCGGGACCTCTCTGGGGCGGCCAGTCGCCTTGGTATCAGTCCGGCGACATCCGTACTCTCGGATACCACCTCTGGCCCTATCTCGGGCTGGAGGAACCGAAGCCCTGGATGCAGGAAGCAAAAATTCTTGCTCCCAAGGCATACTTGCGAGCACGTCCCTCATCCAATGCGATGTCATTCATCATGAATGACCAAGTCGTCATTGATGGTAGAGTGCGCACGCCTTGGGGATACCAAACGCTCGCCGATGCGACCCCGCAGTCTCCTCCCCCAATGAAAGTCGCTGCCGTTTTGGCATCGGGCCTCGCATCTACTTGGGCCATGAAGGATGTAGACAAGACAACTCCGGAAGCCGCTCCCGCCAATTGGAAGGTCAACCTGCCAAGTGAACCAATCTACAAGCCTTATCGCCTGCAGCTGTATTTCGATTGGCATGTCGAAGCCATCAAAATCCCATAGATGTTCCGATAGCGATACTCCTCGCGGCCCTTCCCTAGGCTAAACGATTGGCCTCTCCCGAAATGCCATCCCTCGTACCCAATTCATGATTAAACACCCAAGACTTACCGAAGATAGGATCGTTAACGCGATTGCCTACCTTGATGCCCTGATTTACCCGCTAAAAACAACGATTGAACTTTCGGTTTGGCATGTCGGAGGCGAGCCCGTTCCGTTGCAAACCGCGCTGCAAGCCTCTTACACTCCCTTTGCCGTCGGAGACGCTTGGGGGCCGCATTGGGATACCGCTTGGTTTCGGATTCAGGGGCAGATACCGGAATCCTGGTCCGGACGGGAAGTCGTCGTGTTGATGAAGCTGACCGATCAATCGGGCGAAGGTGAAGGTGAGGGGTTCACCGCCGAGGGGATGATTTATCGCAATGGCAACTTGGTGCGAGCGTTGAATGCCAACCGTAGAGACATCGAAGTGACCCAGTCGGCCCGAGGCGGTGAGACATTCGAGTTTTACGTAGAGGCTGCGGCCAACATCGTTGATCGCACCGGGGTTGGTGGAGCAATCATCGAGAAGGCCGGTCCACTCTTCCGGGTGGCTCAGGCGGAGCTTGCCACGATCGATAGGGAAGCGTTCGATTATTACTACGATTACAAGGTAGCCATGGAGCTAATGCTCGTGCTGCCTACCGAGAGCCAACGTCGTGCCGAACTGCGTTACGCACTGAACGAATCGTTAAATCTCCTCGATCTGCAAGGTTCCGGCAAACTTGGCCCGGCTCGTGCGGCTCTGGTGGAAGTCTTGGCCAAGAAAAACGGCGATACCGTGCACTCGATTTCCGCAATAGGCCATGCACACATTGACACGGCTTGGCTTTGGCCCTTGCGTGAGTCCATCCGCAAGTGTGCCCGCACCTTCTCCACAGCCCTGAACTACATGGAGGATTACCCGGATTATGTTTTCGGGTGCTCTCAAGCTCAGCAATACGCGTGGATGAAGCATCACTATCCCGCAGTTTATGAGGGCATTCGTGAACAGGTAAGGCGAGGTCAATGGGAACCAATTGGATCCATGTGGGTGGAGCCGGATTGCAATCTCGCTTCCGGTGAATCGTTGATCCGACACATTGTCCACGGCAAACGTTTCTTTAAGGAGGAGTTTGGTTATGAAACTCGGGATGCTTGGCTGCCGGACGTCTTTGGTTATTCCGCAGCTCTCCCGCAAATCTACCGGGGATGCGGGATTGATCTCTTCATCACCCAGAAGCTCTCCTGGAGCCAATTCAATAAGTTCCCGCATCAAACCTTCCTGTGGGAAGGAATCGACGGAACCCAGATCTTCAGTCACTTTCCCCCATCCGATACTTATAGTGGACGAATGTCTCCCAAAGAGCTGGCCTTCAATGTTTCCAACTTCAAAGAGCACGGCCATGCGAGTCGCTCACTCTATCCCTTTGGATTTGGCGATGGAGGCGGAGGGCCGACAATCACAATGCTGGAGCAGGCGAAGCGGATGCAAAATCTGGAAGGCTTGCCCAAACTCCAGTTGGAGAAAGTGTCCGACTTTTCCAAGAAGGTGAAAGAGGATGCTCGCGATCTGCCGGTTTGGGTGGGCGAGCTTTACTTGGAGTTTCATCGCGGCACCTATACCACTCACGCGCGGACCAAACGGGCCAACCGAAAAGGGGAGTATCTCCTTCGCGACGCCGAGTTTCTTGATGCCCTGAGTATGACTCTCGTCGAGAATCGAACAGAATCTGCCGCTGACCCCGCACGGGCTATTTATGATGTTTTTGGGATGGATGCGGCGGAACCATATCGTCACGCTCATGCTTTGGAGCGGGCATGGAAGCTCCTGCTCCTCAATCAATTTCACGACATTATTCCTGGTTCATCCATTCAGTGGGTCTATGAAGACAGCGACCGGGATTATCAAACGATCACTGCACTCGGAGATTCGGTCGTCCACTCGGCGCTCAATAGCTTGAATGGATTAGTACATACTTCAGGCTTTGACCAGCCGGTTGAAATCTTCAATACCCTTGGATTTGAGCGGCAGGAATTGGTCGAGTTGGACGGCAAACTGGCTATCATTGATCTCCCCGCTTGTGGCTATCGGGTGGTGGACATTGCGGACCGTGCGATTTTTGAAGTTCCGGAATCTGTGGTTCCTGTTTCAGTTCATGAAACTAATGGCGAAATCTGCATCGAAAACGGATTGGTTCGCCTACTTCTCACACGTGAGGGGTTATTGAAGAGTTTGATCGATCTGGAAGTAGGTGATCGGGAAGTGATCGCGCAGGGGCACGAAGGAAACCTCCTCCAAATTCACCCGGATCTCAATCACTCGCTAAACGATGCCTGGGACATTGACATTTATTACAAAGAGCAGGTTGAACACCTGCGGGGAGTGGATCGAATCAGTATTGAGGAATCGCTTCCTCTGCGGGGAAAAGTCCGGATCGAACGGAGTTTTGGAAACTCGAAATTTGTGCAGGAAATTAGCCTGAAAGCGGGCTCGAAGCGAGTTGATTTCGATACCCAAATGGATTGGCGAGAGAAAAACAAACTCCTGAGGGTCGCATTCCCCGTGAATATCCATTCCAGTCGGGCGACCTATGAAATCCAATTTGGGCATGTCGAACGTCCGACGCACTACAACACCAGTTGGGATGTTGCCCGGTTCGAAGTTTGCGCGCATAAATGGGCCGACCTTTCGGAAACAGGCTACGGCGTTGCGCTACTCAATGACTGCAAATACGGCTACGATATTCACGACAATATCATGAGCTTGAGCCTCCTGCGAGCCACGACGAGTCCAGATCCTACAGCGGACCAAGGGTTCCAGCAATTTACTTATGCCATTCTGCCGCATGTCGGAGATTTGATCGATGGACGGGTTATCGAAGAAGCCTACCAGCTCAATGTCCCGTCGCGCGTAACGCCACTCCCCATACAATCGGGAGTATTGCCGGCCATGCACTCCTTCTTTGAGCTGGATCGGGCATGCGTCATGATTGAAGCGATCAAGCTAGCCGATGATGGGAACGGACTCATTGTCCGACTCTACGAAGCCCATGGCTCGCGTGGTTCCGTCACCTTTCGCACCTCACTATCTGTGCAAAGCATATGCCGAAGCGATATGTTGGAAAACTCGATCGAACCACTTGTAGTGAAAGATGGAGCCGTGGTTCTAAAGGTGACTCCATTTGAGATAATTACTCTCCGTTTGCAAACTTCACCATAAGCAGAAAGAAAGCCAACGGCACTGGATGACAACTCGGCGACCACGGGAGCAGGGTATCCGAACTCTGCTCCAAGTCGCTCTGCTCGGCATCGCATGGGGGATTAACTGATCCACCCATAATGGTAAGATCCTTGCCATGAAGAAATCCGATAAAAAGCGGAAATGATCGATTTCGTTCTGAAGACATTTGCAATCCGCCCTTTCGCGCCAAGTTGGAAGCACCAACGAAATGAACCCGCAAACCAACCACAGCAAAGGTGATGCCGTGCTATGAGGGGGATGAAAATGCAGTCAGTTTCTCGGCTAGGAACAATAGGGCGCCAGCCAATAGTTACTTTCCTTCGTGGCACCGATTATCTTGGCTGAGGCGATCTGCAGGATCCTGATGATAAGGTCGCTGATTCTCCAGTAATTCATTCTTGGCCACGTGGTGCTATCAGGTACCTGTTTTTGTGCTTTTTGTCGCGATGGTATTGCTTGTAAAGCTGAGCCAAGCGGCTGTTGTGCGGGTCCAGGCGGCGTAGATAATTTTTGCTCCTCGCCGCAGTTGATCATCCGCCGAAACACATGAGCAGAGGGATCATGGTGATGTGGTTTTGAGATTGGTTTGCAAGAAAAACCAGTTTTATACATTTGAGACGGCCCGTAGATTATACCAATCTCTCAACCATGGAGGTATGGCTATGACTTGCAGAATACCAGGGCACATTAATCACTTCGGAAGTAGCAGCGGTGAGGGGCGAGAGCTCCACGCTACCGGGCATGTTTACATGCTTTTATCCGCCAGAGATGGCGCAACACTGGAGGCATAAATATGACCAGTATGGGGTTGGGAGTTGTTTTGTTCCTCGCGCTTTCTCCGCTGGCATCTGATCTTCAGTATGCCCACAGCTACAATGCCGACGAGGCGCCTGAAATGTCCGCTCCCAAGTGGACAAGCAAGGGAAGTGGAACCACGGTCGAAGTAGCGGAAGGGGTGCTCAATATTCAGGGCGAAGGGCCGAATACACGGCAGTTTTATCTGGTGGATCAAGCCTCCGGAGCCTGGGATATGACGTCTGGTCTGGCCACTGTCGAGTTTCGTCTTAAATGCACCGCAGCAGATCCGCAGGATGAAGTGTTTCGCGTCCAAATAGCTGATGGGAAAGCCATGTGGCGCGTGGTGTTTTATCACAATCGATGCAATGGGGTGAAGGTGGATACGGATGACTGGGATACCTACCGCCTCGCGATCAAAGACGGCCAGATGCAAATCAGCTCCGAGAAGCAAGGAGTCATCGCCTTGCAGAGTGAAGCGGTGCCCCATGAGGAACCTCCGGGCCTTATTTTTGGAACTTTCAAAAACCCCCAAAGCCTAACATCCAGGGAGTGGAGTCTCGACTTTATTCGCTGGACCAATGAAGAAGCCCGGATGGCTGAATCCGGGGAGTCAGGCCGCTAGGGATATTTGCCATGGTCGGTATCTGTCCGGCTTTTGGGTCAATGTTCTTATTTAAATCATGAAAATTCTGTTGCTGCTTTCCCTGATATTATGCCCCCCAATTTTATCCGTCGCGGCTACGGGTGAACCGGCTAATAATGGCTCCGAGATCTGGGAGGAGATTGATGTCGTCCCGATGCCGAGGCAGATTGCCCTGACCGGAGCAAATCCTGCTCTGGATCCTCTTAAGTTTGCTTTAATTGTGGGTGAAAATCCACTCCGTCAGTCGGAGTTGGGTGCTGAATGGATCAATAAGAGACTTGTGAAAATGGGTGGAGAGCCTCTGCCTATCCTCAAGACGAATCAGGAATTGGGAGCCGGTGTTACTCCCATCATTATAGGCTCACGGGAGGACAATCCGAAAATTAACCAAGCAGCGGAAAAGGAGTTAATTAAGATCGGAGAGGGTAATCCTGGTCCCCGGGGGTATGAGATTCTGTTTACTAAAGATGGTGGCGTGCTTTTGGCAGGGGCTGATCCAATAGGTGTTCTTTATGCCTGTGTTACTCTCGGAGAGTTGATCCAGGAAGTGCCGGAAGGACTGCCTGTTCTCAAAGCGGCTAATATTCGAGATTGGCCGGATATCCAATACCTATACGTCCTCGACATGGAACCGCCGTCGGATGTGGTGAAGAATCCGGATTCTCCTGAAGCGAGGGCAAGCTATCTCAGCAAAATGTCGCGGATGTATGAAAACATGCTCCGGCGGAAGCTGTCCATGGTGTGGTATAAACCGCTCGCCTGGGGAGAGATGGCCTTTCGCGAGATGAGCCCTTATGCAAAAGAGACGGTGCGAATGGGGATCGAGGCCGGAAAAGAACTCGGGATTGAGTCGCTATTCTATCACCTCTATCCTTTTGTAGGACCCCGCAAAGACCACCCAGATGTGGATCCCGACTTATTGGAGCAAAAACCGAAGACACGCTACGACACATGGTTGCAGTCGTGGACGATGGACGAGGAGAGGCGTGCCTATGCCAAGGAGTTGGCACAGTGGATCAAGGAGATGGGATTCACCGATGTAGGGTTTCATGACACCGATACCGGGGGGTATTTGAATCCGGCAAACTGGAACAATCGCGGCCCTGCTGATCGCAAGCGCTGGGGTGATGACTATGCGGCGGCGACCATCAACAAATTCCAAATCTTCTTTGAGGAAATAGTTCGGGAAAATCCCGAAGTGCGAATCAACTTCACGCTCTATCCCTATACTTCCGAGATCTTTGACCCGTCAGAAGTCGTCAAGAAGGGGCTCCGCACCACACTCAATCTCTCGGCCGACCAGTTGGAGGCGTTTCGCAAACGATACGAATCCTTCTGGACCCAAATGAATGCCTCTTTTCCAAAAGACGATGTCGCCTTCGCGATTCGTGAGCCATGGTCTGCGAATGGTGAACCCGGCTTGAAGGTCTTCCTCGATTTGGTAAAAGGCCGCCCCCTCTTTGCGTGGTACGGTCTGGCTGCGGCCGAGTTTTATAGCAACGTGCCATCCTGGCTCGGAACACTGCATAGCGGGAGTCCGGATGATATTGTTTTCACACAGAATATCTATGTGGATCGCGGCTATGTGCCGCTCCTCTCTTATGCGATGCGTGAATATAGTTGGAATACCAAAGCGCCCGGCGCGGCTTCTTTTCAATCGCGGGATCGTGCCAAAATGTCCGAGTCTGCGGCTGGTGACACCTCGACCGCATCCTACACGGTCATGCTTCCGCACTTGGTGCGAAACTATTTCGGAAGAACGCTAGCTCCGGATATCACCCGTGCGATTCAGCAGAATGTGTCACCTTTCATCGTGTTTGGAGGTCGGCCTGATCGCAATATCGTGGACGAAACCGAGCCGCGCATGAATGCGGAAGCTGCGCGGGCGACGATTGCGGCGGAGGCCTTGGACGCGGCATGGCTTAAACTCGGTGGAGCGGCCAACTCTCTCAATCTCGATGCGGATGTTTTTGCGCGGGTGGCATATCTCCGGCAGGTTTTTCACAGCACAAAACTGGTCGCTCGAGTCAAGGAGGCGGTGTATCGCAGTCAAAAACTGTCCTCGCTCAATCGCTTCGATGAGGCAATGCAAGCTGTGGATGAGGCAAAAGCCATTCTGGAAACTGGACAGGCCGAACTGGCCCGGCTCAAGGAGGAAGGACCGGCGGCAGTGGACGGCGTGGCCTGTAGCGCGAAAGTAACGATCGATAAAACTCTCCCTCTGCTCAACGACTTATTGACTCAGCGGACGGCTTCCATAACTGCAAGCCGGAAGTATGGAGGCATCCCGACGCGCGTCCTCAGTACCTTGGCCGAGGAGAAGGAGCTTCCGATTGCGGCTGTTGAGGCGGCTCCGATGATTGACGGCGAGGTGAACGATCCGGTCTGGCGGAAGTCTTATCCGCAAGAAGCGTGGTTCCTGTCGGGTTCCGAGGGATTGGTGGCGGAGGCAGAAACACGATTTTCCATTCTCGCGGACGATAAAAATCTCTATATCGGGTTCAAATGCTGGACGGTCATCGGCCAGGGAGTGGGCCTGACCGATGCAGACCGGGAATTCGTTCGCATCTACATCAAACGGCCGGAATCCGGGCAAAAGGAGATGCTTGCCTTTGCCATATGGGCAAACGGTAAGATCGAGTCAACCGATCGGGAACTCGCTGCTCTCTTGAAATCCAAGGTCACGGTAGGAGAGGATTCCTGGCAGGGTGAATTGCAGATTCCCCTGACGGCTCTAGGGGCATCCTCCCAGCGGGACCAGTGCCGGATCGGCCTTTTGCGTAGCTACAATCGCTTCGGGGTAAACCAGACTAGCTCGCCAGTTCCTCTGGATTCAGCCATGGCAGGCTCCTTTGAAGCGGCTCGCCCGCATCTGGAGAAGCTCCCGCTCGCCATATGGAATGCGCCCGCTTTCAGTGCCTCTGCAAGAGTCAGCATTCTGGAGCCGAAGGTAAGGGAGGTGACGCTGGATGACCGGATCGCCACAATAGTTGATTTTGGGATCAATGCGGACTCAGACTGCCTTCTTGACCATGTCGTAATTGAGGTGGAAGCTGTGAATGCGGATGGCGTGACCGAAAGCCGGCAGGAGATCCTTTCGGAACCTTCAATGAAGTATAATCTGAGGAGTTTAGGGAAATTCAGGGCTACCTTTCTTCAGGCGGTTAAGAAAGGCTCGATCCGGGTGACCCTGCATTCGGATCAAGTCCAGAAGCAAACCGAGTACCGGTTCGGAGCCGATCCGGTGGCCTCCGGGGAGTGATCCCCGACGATCAAAAAAGCTTATGAATATTCTCAATCACAGCTTGCAGTCACGAGACAGGGAAAGAGCCTTCACTCTCATTGAGATTCTTGCTGTGGTGGGGATTCTCGCGGTTTTGCTCGTGCTGAGTTTGGGAACGGGCCTCGGCAAGTTGAAAAAAAACGCGGCGGCCTCAAAATGTACCGCCAATTTGCGGCAGATCGGGGCGGCGTTTTACATGTACGCCGGGGAGAACAATGGCGAATTCCCCGCGATTTCTGGAGATTCATTTGCTTCCAGCAAGGATGACCAGGATGGCAAGGGCAAACAATGGGATCAACAACTCGCTCCTTATCTATCCATCCCGAATAACACCGGTAAACTCCCGTTGAAAAATACGGTGTATCATTGCCCGGAAAGCGAGGGTGATCCTTCCTATGCGACGAAGCCAGTGGTTCTTTTAAGCTACACGTACAATGCCAACGTGGGAAAATCCCAAACCAGTCCGGGAGTCAGGGCAACCGGAGGGGAGGATTTATCTTCGGTGATGCTGCTGGCCGATGTGCAGCTGGCGACCTCACCGCCTGGCAAAAGTTATGTTCCTCAAACAGGCCAAGGGCAAAATAACACGATTGTCTTTCGCCCGGTCAGCTCCTACTTCAAGTTCCTTTCGGACCGGCATAATCAGCGGATGAATATTCTCTTCCTTGACGGACACGTCGCTTCGCGGATGCGCATTAACGAAAACGACCCATCCTCTCCTCCGGAGGATGTGCGCTGGATCCCAGGCGGACCTCTCACGGGTCAGCGGTGAGGGAGTGATATCCATGGAATTCGGCCTGATCGAGGACCATCGCGAAGATCATTTTCGCTCCGGTGAGGGAAGTGCTGTGGAGTTGAAAGATGGGAGGCTCTTGCTGATGTATACGGCCTTTCGGAACGATGGCCATGCAGATCATAGTCCGGCGGAGATCTGGGCCTGCCTCTCTGCTGACGCGGGGCGGATGTGGTCGGAACCTTCTGTCACCTTCCAGGCACCCGAGGGCGCGATCAATGTCATGAGTCCCAGTCTTCGGCGGCTGGCCGATGGCAGGATTGGCTGTGTCTTCGCAGTGAAGTGGGACACCACCCATTGCGTGCCGTTCTGGACATCAAGTCTCGACGAAGGAGAAACATGGGCCGAACCCCGGGCCATGACGGCAGAGGTGGGGTACTTTTGCATCAATAACGACCGACTCATCCAATTGCGCGATGGCTCACTGGTGATGCCGTATGCACAGCACAAAGGCATCGTGCGCTTTGCAAACGACAAAGAGCTTCTCAAAGAGTGGCTGAATGCGTGGTGTGGGATTCTGCATTCCCGCGATGGCGGAGAAACTTGGGAGATGCCGGATACGGCGCGGAGGTACGAGAAGGAATGGAACGTTCCCCCAGATCCTCTGTGCCTCGAATCGATGCCGCCTTTGGAACAACGGGCGGTGCGGGAGAAATACGATGTCCTGCAAGAGCCAGGGGTCATCGAATTGCAGGATGGTCGCTTGATGATGTGGGCTCGCAGCCTTTCCCACATCTTCCATTCGTTCGCATCCGACAAGGATGGGCCCTGGTCCCATTACATGGCCATACCTGGAATGAATGTCTCCTGTTCGCCGCAGACCATCAAGCGCGTGCCTTTGACCGATGACTTGGTGATGTTGTACAATGACCGCGGAGAAATCCCATTTGGCTCCCCCAGTTTTCAAGATCGCACGCCGCTGTCTGTGGCCCTCTCCAAGGATGAAGGGCAAAGCTGGCAAAAAGTAAAAGCATTGGAGCCGGACACCTCCAAAAACTATTGCTATGCAGGACTTCTCTTCTTTGGCGGTAAATTCCTTGCGACCTACTATGAAAGTGCCGATGCCCGCAACGAGGATGGAAGTCTGAAGTACCGTGAAGACGGAACGCGCAGGCAGCGAAATCTTGCCTCGCTGAAGTCGTGCCGTGGTGAGCAGTCCGAGCTGATCGGGGCAGCGGTTTAGTTGCCGACGGTTGGAGCGATTTCGTCAAGCAAGGCCTGGATCATGGGTTCGATACGGTCTGCCAAGATGGCATATGCCTCGGCCCTGGGATGGAGACCGTCGGGGAAGAACTCCACGGGCAAATGTCCATCCGGGTCAAGAAATGCTGAACCGATGTCCAGATAATGGATTTTTTTTGGAAAGGTCGCGCTCGCCAGCATGGCATTCAGATCCCCCACAAGTTTTCTTTTCAGAGCCTCAGGATCCTTCTCCCGTGGAAGGACGCCCAGCAGAAGAATCCTGGCATGGGGAAGCCTCTCGACGATGTGTTGAAGCAATACCTGAATGCCCTCGGCGATATGAGTGACTGGATTACGATCGATATTATTGGTCCCGATCAGGATCACGACCAGACTCGGTGAAATATTATCGAGGGCTCCGTTCAACACCCGCCAGATCAAATTCTGGACACGTTCCCCGTTGATTCCAAAATTTACCGCCTTACGCTTCGCGTAGAAGGTATCCCAAGTCGCCGCACCGTAGGTGCTCCACGCCTCGGTAATGGAATCTCCCAGGAAAAGGATGCGGAACGAGTCTGATTTTGCCAGTTCGCAGAGCTGGCTGTGACGATCCAGCCACGGGTTCTTAATCGTGGGAATGGCTACCGAGTTAATGGGACTCATTTTTCCGAAGGAACGACGATGCCGCGCAAGATCAGGTTTTGGCAAAAGATGAAGACCAGCAAAGTGGGTATCGCTGTGATGATGAGAGAGGCGTACACCACAGGCGCGGTCGCGGTGTTTTGGAGTTGATAGACATAAACCATGATGGTCCACATCTTCGGATCGGGACAGACGATGAGGGCGTAGAAAAATGCCCCATAGGCTGAGACGAAAGCGCTCAGAGCGATGACAGCAAGAATCGGCTTGGACAAGCTCATGGTGATCATCCAAAACATCCTCCACTCCCCGGCGCCATCGAGTTCCGCGGCTTCGTACAACTCGCGTGGCAGGCTGTCGAAGAAGCCCTTCAGCAGAAAGATGGAGAATCCATTGGCCAGTCCCGGAAGCACCAGTGCCCAGAAGGTGTTGAGCATGCTGAATTCGCGAAGTTGCAAAAACACGGGAATCATCGTGACCTCGGCAGGAAAGGCGATCGTGACGAGAAACAGGAGAAGGATCAGGTAGGTCTTGCGCAGTTTGAAACGTGAGAGCGCATAGGCGGCCATGGGGTTGACGAGCAAGGCCCCGAGGACTTTAAGAATGACCAGCAGCACGGTGTTTCCCATGGCTCGGCCGTGAAGGAGAATTTCATCCAGGACAAATTGATAGTTCTGCGTGAGAAAGACTCGGCGCCAAAATCCTTCTTCGTTTTGAAAGGCCTCGGCATCAATCGCAGCTTGGGGAATGCGGGCATCATCAATTCCGTGCTGGGATTTTGCCCAGTTTGCGTAGAGGCGATCAGCAGTGGCAACGCGCAGGTCCTCCGGTTTTGCAGCCATGCGGATAAACTCCACCCTCGCCAGACCGGTAGCTTGGATCCGGGATGCCCCTGAGTCCGTCAATTCCACAAAGTCCGGTCGGATCATTTTCGTGACAAAAGTCACCCAGGGCTCGGCCGCTACCGCTGGAACTGTGTCGGGAAACGGAACTTCCGTATAGCTGGCATAGCGGGTGCCGAACTGTTCGTTGAAGAGCGTGATGTCCTCCCCAAACAAGCGAGGAAGAAAAACGCTCCGGTAATACCCCCCGGCATCCCAGACAAATTTGCGGGAAGCTGGAACCTGATCACGGCAGAACTCCAAAAAATGCTGCACCAGTGGCGTGCGATTCAAACTGCCGCCAGTGAGGGAGAGATTGGGCGGCTCGATGGCTTGAAACGAGCGAAATGTGGTGCCCAATGCCTGATTGAGCTGCTTGATCGTGCCAAAACGCTCGGTCAGCCAGTTGCGAAAGACTCGATTGTAATAATAGGGAACTCGGCGTGCGGTGGCGCAGAATCCTGTGGCAAAGAGAGTCTCGGGCAGATCGTTCTCCGAGAGAAACTGGTTCCAGAGTTGCGCGTCGGAGCCATCGGATTGGGGAATGGAAACCCCGCTCAGGTCGAGCCTCCCGTCACCCCAGGCCATACGAAGAAGGTCGTTCTCGTTCCGGTATTTCGCCTCGATATAACGGTCCCAAAGAGCTCCGTCGGAGACGAGATAGGCGGGAAAGAACTGGGCATTGGTGAATCGCACACCCGGTTCGGCGGAGCCGGAAAGCATGATGACGAAGGGAATCACCATAGTGATCGCGCCGAGCGCAAGGAAGGCGTAGAAGCTCAAGTAGAGAGCCCGGACTTTGAAGGAGCGTTCGGCAACAGGGGAAAAAAACATCGGTTTATTTCGCGGTTTTGAACTCCATCCGGCTGAGCCGTTTGAGTTGCAGGACGGTAAATCCGAGCATCATGCTGCCAATAATCCACGACATGGCGGTGGCCGTTCCAAAATTCAAACGGGTGAAAGCTTCGAAAAAGATCAGCAGGGCGGCAACTTCTGTTCCGCCATTGGGTCCCCCACCAGTCATGATGAGGATATTGGAAGACGTCTGGAGGGCGGCTGCCACGGCCCCGACAAAATTGATGATGATGAGAGGTTTCAGGCCGGGGAATACCACGTTGACGGTTTTCCTCCAGAATCCTGCGCCATCGATCTCCGCCGCCTCGAACTGTTCCTCGGGGATGGTCTTGAGAGCGGCCAGATAGATGAGGCAGCCCGGTCCGGTCGTCGCCCAGATTCCCGGTATGACGCAGGCAAGCATGGCCAGTGCAGGATCTTGCGTCCATGCGCGCTGGGCTTCGAAGCCCATGAGCCGGAGCATCTGATTGAGGATGCCTTCCCCATCAAAAAGAGCTCCCCAAAGAAAATACACCGCCGTGCCACTGATGACCGCCGGCAGGTAATACAAAGTGCGGTAGAAGATTTTATGCCGCGGAATGAGGTGCAGCATGTATGCCAGCAGGATTGGCGCAGCGAAACCAAAGGTGAGCTTCAACGAGGCGAAATAGGCGGTGATCAGTATGGAGCGCCAGAACCCTGCATTGAAGAGAACGTCGGCAAAGTTATCGAGCCCGGTAAAGACCGAGGGCAGGAAGATCCGGTAGTCCAGGAAGGCAATCTGCGCGCCGCGCAGGAGAGGGATGTATTCCCATACGAATACCAATGCGGCTGCCGGCAAAAGGCAAAGCCAGGGAATAAGAGACCGGGAAGCCACGGGACTTGATGCCCCGGATCCAGAGAAAGTCCGGATGAAAAAGATGCCAACGCCCAGGAACGCCAGCGCCATGGCGGACACGACCCAGGCTGTGACCTGACGGCGGAAATTCATTTTTTCCGGGTCCACATAGCCAATCATGCGCTCGTTGGTCCGCTCCACTGCGCGGTCAAGGGTCGACTGGACTTCACGGCGCACGTTTTCCATATCGCCCTTGCTCCAGGCCTCGCGGATCGTCCGGCTGAGCAGGATTTGATCCAGCGGATAAGTCATTTCCAGATTGATGAGATTACAGTTTTTTCCGTACGGCTCGGGTTTACCGTCCCTTGTGGCCGCGGCAATCTGCTCCTCGAGATCCGGCTGCGTCATGACGAGTTGTTCGTGGAAGCCAAACTTCCGCAGCACAACGGGGCTGAGGAGTGCCGCCTGGCCGAGATCCACGAGAGTCTCAACCCGGATGCGGTTGGCTTCCTCGCTTGTGACGAAACGTATGTAATTCCATGCCGCTTGGCGGCGGGCAGGGTCCTCAATTCCCGCGAAGAGGCCGAGGATGGCGGAATTAATTTCCGAGCCGCCGGACCCGCGTGGCCCCTTCGGTACGGCTCCAAATCCCCATAGCTCCGGGTCACTTTGCACGCTGTCCCCCACGTAGCGGAAGAGCATGCCCACGGAGCGCATTTCCTCGGGAGAGGGATGACGGCCCGGACGGTACGCGATGCGCTCCGCTTCCACGAGTTGGTAGTAGTACATGTAAGCCTCGACAGCTCCGGGGGAATTGAACGCCGCACGCCATTCGTCGGGTGCGATCTCGATCACCGCATCGGCGTCGGCGGCGCGGATGAAGTTCATCAGATGAAACGCGGCAGAAGGACCGGCAGGGAGGATCAAGCCGCGGTACTGGGGTCCCAATGCGCAGATCTTTCGCGCAAAATCGGTTAGTTCCGCCCAGTCGCGCGGGGCGCGTGGTGGGAGACCGGCTTTGCGAAAAAGCTCCCGGTTAAAATAGAGGCCGCTCACCAGCACCTGGGTGGGAAGTCCAAATATATGTCGGGTGCCCTCAGGTCCTCGTTTGCGCAAAACTGGCAGAAGCTGCGGGGGAATGCCTGCGACGATATCATCCCCCTCGGAAAGGGCCTGCGCCACGAAGGAATCCAAAGGGGCGACAATCCCCTGCTGGATATAGGTGTCGCTACTACGAAACTGCATACGGATCACGTCCGGAGCGATACCGCCGGCGATCATCATCATGGTCGTCGCCTCGGTGTTCATGTTTTGCACCCGCAAACCTTCGGCGCCCTGCACCTGGATGCCGGGGAATTTTTCCTGGAAGCGTGTGAGGACTTTTTGCTCGGCTACGGCGGCGGGATCCGTGGCCGTTTCACTGGGGAGTCCCTGCACCCGGATGGTGAGTGGAGACAGAGCTGGCGTGGCTCCGGCACATACGACATGGGCAAAGAGCGCGACCAAAAACAGTGTGGGCCTAATGATTGCAGTAAACTCCAAGAGCGCAATCCGATACGAATTCCCCCTCTGGCTCAAGAGTGCAAAAGTGGACTTCCGGAGAAACCAGTTGGCTCCAGTGGTTCTCGGGGAAGACCAGATATTTCGGATTGGTGAAGGCGGTGTTTTCAGGAGACTCAGGGTGTTGAACACGTCATTTTCATCAGGCACGGCCGGCTTATCCGGATGGTTTTTTTCCGAGGTGCAATCATTACTCGCCGCCCTCCATCGCGACGAGTCCGAAACCATTGCCAGAGCGGCACAGCTCCTGGCTGGACAAATCCGGGATGATCGACTGATTCATGTTTTCGGGGTGGGCGGTCACTCGGTGATCGGGTGCGAGGAATTCTTTTGCCGCGCCGGAGGGCTGGCCTGCATCAATCCGATGTTTGAGGCGAGCCTTCTGTTGTCGAGTGGAGGCATGAAATCAACGATGATCGAGCGCGTACCCGGAGTGGGGGACAAAATCGTGCGTTCCCATGCGCCCGAGGCGGGGGAGGTCCTGATCATCACGAGCATCTACGGAATGAACGCCGCCACGATCGACGCCGCACTGGAAGCCAAACGGCTGGGGTTGAAAGTCATAGCGATTACATCACGCGATCATGCCTCGAAGACCCCTGCGGATTTTGTCGCCCGTCATCCCTCCCGCAAAAACCTCTTCGACATTGCCGATCTGACCATCGATAACCACGTCCCACATGGGGACGCGATCGTGCCGGGTGAAGGCTCTGGGCAAAAAATCGGGGCGACGAGTACCATCCTCGTCTCCGCTTGTGTGCAATGGCTGTGCATGGAAACCGTCCGAGCCTGTGAGGCTATGGGAGTTCCGGCGCCTGTCTGGCAGAGTGCAAACACTGTGGGTGGAGACGAGCGTAATGCGGGCTACATCCGAAAATATGGTGGCCGGGTTCGCTGTCTCTGAGTGCTGGACGTTCCCGCGCCGTGCCGGTATCATGTGCCTCGTCTGCAATTCCCCTTCCCTGGAGGAGAATTCCCTCCGATAATCTCTACAAGATGGCTGTTCGTCCCCTACGAATTGATTTCATTTCCTCCGTGGTTGATGCGTTGATGCAATCGATCGAGCGGGGGGATTGGGGAGATTTCCTTCCGGCGGAACGCCAGCTCTGCAAGGAACTTCAAGTCGGACGCACCAGCATTCGCAAGGCGATCATTATCCTGCAGAAGAATCGCGTTCTTGACGTGGCGCATGGCAAAAGGACGCGGATTCTGAAGCGCAAGAGCCCCAAACGCTCGCGCAAATCGAAAATAGTTGCGGCCTTGGTGAAGGGGAGTCCGGAGAATATGGATGCCATCACATCCTGGCGGCTCAACACCCTGCAACACGACCTCCACGCAGCCGGGATGTCCTTGGAGATTTATTGCGAAGGTAATGAGATCCGGGGGCTGGCCTCACTCCATATTGACAAGCTGCTGGCGACACGCAAAGCCGCTTGCTGGATCGTCTTCGCAGGAAATCAGCATATTCAGGAGCTTTTCAGCGGCAACAGGGTCAACAGTTTCCTGGTTGGAACGCCGCACCCTGGCATTGATATGCCCTACATCGACATCGATTTTCGCGCCGCCTGCCGTCATGCGGTCGGGCAATTGCTACGGTTGGGACACAGGAACATCGCCCTGATTGCGAGGAATGTGAAATTTCCAGGAACCATGGCGAGCATTGAGGGTTTTCAAGAAGTCGCCAGCATGCATTCCTCCGGAGAGATATCCGCACAGCTCATTAAATTTGAGGATGATGTCAGCACCATTGCTCCCCTTTTGAAAAAGCTCATGAAATCCTCGTCCGCCCCCACGGGCGTCGTGACGATCTCGGCCGAGCTCGCCTTGATGGCGCTGACTTCCTTCATATCGAATGGCCTTGAGGTTCCAAAAGATGTGTCTTTGATCAGCCGGGATTTCCGGCACTTCCTGCAATATACCACCCCGTCCATTTCCGGATATGACATCAACCACAATCTTTTCCGGAAGCGGCTTACAAAGTCGGTGATGGAACTTGTCGATACGGGAACGGTCACGACAAAAGCAGGCCTGATCGTTCCGGAATTCCGTGCCGGCAAGAGTGTCGGCGCGGCATGAAGGGAAAGCATTATAGGCTGACTTGAAAATGTTGCAGGCGAACCATGATTACCGGGTCGTTTGTTTCGGCGATTCCACGACAGCTCCTCGCGATAATGTGGATATCTATACCGATCAGTTGAGGCGGCTGTTTCCCGAGATCACTTTTATTAACCGGGGCGTCCGTGGCGAATCGACCTCGATGGCTCTAAAACGCCTGGAAACTGACGTGCTCGACGCCGCTCCGGATATCGTCATCATCCAATTCGGCATCAACGACGCGGCAATCGATGTTTGGAAAAAAATCCCGGCTGAGAGACCGCGTGTGGCCCTTGAGGATTATGCCATGAATCTCCGAAACTTCGTTGACGCCATCCACGGAAAAAAAGCCTCGGCTGTGCTGATGACGCCAAATCAAGTGCGGTGGACGCCCGATTTGGTTGAACTTTATGGCCGGCCGCCCTACCAAGTCTCGGAGGTATTGGGGTTTACCTTCATTCTCGAAACCTACGCAACTGCTGTGCGGGATGTGGCGACTGAGAAGCATGTTCCACTCGTCGATATCTACACACTTTACGAGGAGTGGGAGTGCCGCAACGCGGAAAGCTGCTCGGCCTTCCTTCTTGACGGAATTCATCCCAATAGCTCTGGACATCAATTAGTTGCCACTAAGTTGGCAGATATCATCGGTAGTATTTTTAGATTATGATCATTGATTCGCATCAACACGTCTTCTGGCATGGGAGGGATGACCGTGGCCTTGTGGATGACATGGCGGCACACGGTATTGACCTGGCTTGGCTATTAACCTGGGAAATTCCCCGGGGGGATTTTGATTCCAAGTATTCGGGTGTACTTAACCCCTCGCATATCCGCGCTGACGGGAGTCATCCGGGCATTCCTTTGCAGGATCTGCTCGTGACGAGAGATCGCTATCCGGACAAGTTTGTCTTGGGTTATTGCCCGGACCCGGCGAAACCAAATGCTCCCGCCCTGCTGGAAGCCGCTACGCGCATGCACGACGTGAGGGTTTGCGGGGAATGGAAGTTTCGCATGCTCATTGATGACCCCCGCAGTATCGAATTATTTCGTGCGGCGGGATCTCTCGGACTCCCTGTAGTGCTTCACCTCGATATTCCCTGGCTCAACGGAGTCTACCAGCATGAGTGGTACGGCGGGACCGTGGAGAATCTGGAAAGAACCTTGCAGGCCTGTCCCAAGACCCAATTCATCGGCCATGCCCCGGGGTTTTGGCGCGAAATCGCGGGTGCTGCCGAAAATACCCAGTATCCAGAAGGCAAAGTGACCTCGCCGGGACGGCTGTATGAGATGTTTGACAAATATCCCAATCTGTATGCGGATTTATCCGCGAATTCGGGGTTGAAAGCCCTCACACGCGATCCCGTTCACGCGCGGAGTTTCATCCTGAGATTCAGTGATCGGCTGTTATTTGCCAGGGACTATTATGAGGGGCAACTTCGGGATTTTTTGGAAACTCTGGATCTGCCGGCTTCCGAGAAAAAGAGACTCTACGAAGACAATGCCCGGAGCCTCGTCCCGCTTAAGTAACCGGGCTTGATCCGGTGGCGACTTGCGAGGGCTGTTTGCATTTGTTTCTGTCGTCCACCACCCGATGGAAGACGTCGAGGGTTGCGGAATTCCAGGCTGGCTGGAGCCGGACATCCTTATCGCCTGCAAACTCTCCAACTGCTGAGGGCGCGGTCAGGTCGTCGTTTTTCCGAAATTCCCACCAGCACATGCCGCAGTGATCGTGTTCATGATCCACCACGAATCCGGCATCTTTCATCATCGGCCCGATCCATCCCAGACAGTGGTCGCAGTAGTCGGAGTATTGCTCCAAGCCATTGTTCATCAGAAACCCCTTTGAGGGGCAGACGTGCATGTCGATTCGGAAACGCTTTTCATCCGAAGTGAAAGCATAGCCTGCCGCTTCTTCCTCGAGGGAGTGAGACCAATATTTTTTCATGCCGGCAAGGCCTTCCGGGATGATGATCTCACGGGCGTGGCGCTGCGCATCGATGCTGATGGCCTCCAGCCAGTATTCTCTCACGAGCTCCACGCCTCCCAAGGACTCCAGCCACTGGAAAGTGAACTCGTAATGTCCGCAGTAATCGTAGCTTCCAATCATGAGCAGCGTGTGATCTCGTTCAGGTCTTGTGGTGGGGCCTGGGCGGCGGCGAGAAACTCCTGCCGGCACGATCCATTCCCGCCTTTGATGCGTGCCGCCATCCCTGAGCTGCCGGCGATAGAGTCGCTCACCCAGTAGCAATGCTCGCAAAACTCAGACAGGATCTCGCGACCTTCCTTGCGGAGATGATGAATGGCCGGACATTGTTTCACTGTGACGACGACACGATCCGGATGGTGATCCACCTCCACCTGAGCTTCGGGCTCGGCTGCAAAAAACTCCTTCCAGTATTCAGCCACGGCTACCAGTCCACCGGCGGCCCAGATTTTGGAAACGGGGGCAAAGTATTCCGTTCCCAAGTCTTTCCAATATCTCACCAAGCCCTCGCGGCCCGACTTTTCTCGGATAAAACGAAATGTGGCGTTAATCCCGAAATAGAAATCAGCGGCCCCGATATCCTTTGTATCTCTGTAGGGAAGGAGTGCGGGTTGCGAAGGAGGAATCGGACTATCGGATTCCATGGCGCTACTGCCAGTCGGGGCGGGCTTTCAGCAATGCGGCAATCTCTTCGCGACAATGATCGGTGAGAGTGTAGCCGAGGAGATTGTGGCTTGAAGTAAAGACATTCAAGCCGACGAGCAGGTGCTTGAGTCCGGCTAGCCAGCACGGGTAACCCTCGCCTCCGTAAACGGCCAACTGCATGGCACGCATGCTGGCATCGATGGCATGGGCGGATTCTATCTTATCCTCAGCCAGAAAACGGAAGATCTGCCGTGCATGCCTCGCGTTGATAATGCCGCCACCGAGCATTAATCCATCATAGCCTCTCGTGAGGTAATCCATGCAGTGAAACTCATCCCCGGAAAGGACCGAAAGTTCGGGCCGCAAGCGTCGGGCCTCCAGGAAGACTTGCTCCCGATCAGGGGCAGTCGAGCTATCCTTGATGATCTTCACGGATGGATGGGCGACAATCTCCCCCAGCAACTCGACCGGCACGGGCACCTGAGCGAACTGACCTCGATCGTAGAAAATCACCGGCAAAGCGGACCGATCCAGGATTTCCCGATAATACGAAGCTATGCGGGTCGGGTTGGCGGCGATGAGAAAATACGGCTGGGCAATGGCCACAAAGTCGGCTCCCGCTTCGGTGGCATGGTCAATTTGCTCCAACACTCGTTCGGCGGAATTCTCGGTGACCTGCACGGCGATGCTGATTCGTCCGTTGGCCGCCGCCACGGATTCGCGAACCAGGATTCTTTTCTGATATTCCGGCATCCATGGGCCTTCCCCACAGGTGCCGAGCAGCATGACGCCGTCAACCTCCTGATCGACATGCCAATCGATCATTCGCGTTACCGACTCGATATCGAGTTGCCCGTCGTCATGAAACGGCGAGGGGCTTGCCGACCAAAACGAATGATGTCGCCTGTGGGAAGAGCAGTCCGATGTTTTGACAGCACTCTCTCGTGAGCTTTCCGTGGTGACGGGCATGGTATTTACGACTCTTGTCGGTGGCGGGTGAGGGTCTTGGGAATTACTTCGTCAGCTTTCGCAGCTTCGTGCCTAAGCCCGACGGCGGCGGCTCATGAAGCCATAGGCCGCTGCAAGGCCAAACAAGACCAAGGCCGATGGCTCAGGCACTGCCAGAAGGGCCACATCGTTGCCAAGGGCTTCGGTGAAGTTCTGTGCTGTGGTCGATGCGAAATCGGCGTTGTAGTTGATCTGCCACTGTTGTCCCCCAAGCGTGAATATCGTGGAAGGGTCGAAGTTTGCATTCGAAAAAACTCCATCGACCAAGTCGGACCCGTCATTGTTTACGAGGAAAAACACTCCGCCAGCCACGTTGGTATAGCCGGCGAGACCGAGGCTTAATTCCCCGCCCAAAATGACTCCGCCAGTGACATTGATCTGATCGTAGTTGGTCCCAGCCACGGGAGTGGCAGTGTTCCCCGTCAACTCCATGGCCATGGTACCGCCGCTATTCAGGTTAAGCGCGCCCGAGTTGAGGATACCGGGACTGTTGCCGGGAGCGAGAGTGGCCCCGCTTTGGATCGTAAGGTTGCCCACGGTACCGGATCCACCCAGACTCGCACCGCTGCGGACGGTGAAGTTGCTGCTTCCCGAGTTCCCATTCACGATCAGGGTGCCTGAGTTTACGGTAGTTGCCCCGGTGTAGGTATTGTTGCCCGTCAAGAAGAGGGTGCCGGTTCCGAGTTTGGTCAGACCCCGTGATCCGCCCGATGCTCCGGTGGTGTCGGCAATGATGTCGGTGATGGTGAATGTGCCACCCGCGGCATTGGTTGTGTCGATACCCAGAATCGAGCCAGCATTCATACCGTTGGCAGCGGATGTGCTGGCGGCGAGATTGGTAAGCAGGGTGGTGACGTTGCCTGTGGTGAACTCACCCGTGCCGCCTACGTTGAAGGCGAGAGTGGCACCATTGGCTACTGCGAGCCTAGTTGCGGTCCAATTTGCGGTGTTCCCCGCATAAAGCGAGGTGGTTTTGGCGAACTGCAATGTGCCGGCACTGACGGTGGTCGAACCGGTGTAGGTATTGTTGCCGGAAAGTGTGGTTGTGGCCGTGTTGGTGATTACAAGTTGGCCGGTGGTAGCGCTTCCGTTCGCGATCGTACCGGTGATATTTGTCCTGCCTGTACCGGCGATCGTAACCGATCGAGTGGAGGCTTGCTGATTTATGTCAATGTCGGTGAGAGTAAGGGCTTTGCCGCTCGCGATATTGTTGGTGATCGTCTTGCTGGAACCGTTGAGTCCAGTCAACTTTCCCTGGAATGTGATACTTTGACTGCCTGAAAAAGTGCTGTTGGAGAAGATTCCCGTATTTGCAAGAGTGACGTCCACGTTGGCGGCCTCAAACACGGCACCAGATCCGAAACTAATCTGACCGGAACCTAGGGCATTGTTGTTCGACACTCGCAACACCGAGCTTGTCGCTGTAGTTGTGCCGCCACTATAGCTATTGCTCCCGCCCAGGGTTACTATGCCTCCTCCGGCAACGGTGATCCCACCTGCTCCACTGACAGCACCGTTGATGGTGATGTTACCTCCACTTGCTCCAGAGGTAATGGTGCGAGTTGCCGCCACGGCCATGTTCAGGTTGATCGTCTGGAGGTTTGTGCTGCTGTTAGTGATATTCCCAGCCAGAGTAATCGAATTCCCGGCGAGCGTAAAAGCGCCCGCGGTGGAGAAGGTGATTGCCTCAGCGGTGTAGTTGGTCAAATCGTTGGAGGTCGAGAGATTGTTTGATCCCGAAAAGATCAGTGTATCAGCTCCCGAATTGACCGGTGTGCCGCCGCTCCAGTTTGACTCGCTCCAATTTCCGTTTGTTGCCCCGGTCCAGGTCAGCGTCGCAGCTGGTGACGAGATGGTAAAAGCCAGCCCGAGCAATAGACCTGTGAGGATGGGTGGAATACGATGATGTACTTTCATGGTTGTTTTTGGGAAGCGCCGGGAAGGCCGTTCCTCGTCTCCAGTTGAGGTGAAGTGTGACGAATAAGACTGCTGATCGAACCCTGTGACTTTTTCCATATGATCGTTCTCGAATGAATTCGCGAGTCCTTCATACCTCAACACTATTTGACTGGTCATTCTTGGAGACCAGTTGTGTGAAGTTGCTTTCCGTCGTCGGGTTTCTGAGATTTCAAGTATGTCTGCCACTGAATCTTCACCTGTTCTTTCAACCCCCACGCGACAATCCGAATCCCAGCTCGGAGCGGAGGCGAACCCGGGCGCACGAAAAGCCCGGTATGCGGTCGTGGGAACGGGCGGAAGGGTCGTGATGTTTCTGGACCCCCTGGCTTCAACCTTTTCCGAAACAAGTGAAATCGTTGGACTTTGCGATCTCAATCCAGTCCGCCTGGCGCATCACTCTGAACGTCTGGCGTCAGAGTTTGGACTAAAGGATGTCCCGACTTTTTCCGCCGAAGCGTTTGACCAGATGCTTGCGGAACAGAAACCCGACTACGTGATTGTCTGCACAGTGGATGCGCATCATGACGAATACATTGTCCGCTCGCTCGAAGCAGGCTGTGATGTGATCACCGAGAAACCGCTTACGACCGATGCCGCTAAGTGTGCGAGAATCCTGAAGGCTGTCGAACAGTCCGGGAAGTCCGTTCGAGTCACTTTTAATATGCGCTGGATGCCGGGAGCCTCCAAAGTCAAAGAACTCATTCTTAGCGGAGTCATCGGCTCGGTTAAAAGCGTCGTGCTCGAATACACGCTCGATACCAAGCATGGTGCGGACTACTTTAGGCGCTGGCATAGTGAGAAGAGCAAATCCGGAGGGCTGCTGGTTCATAAGTCCACCCATCATTTTGATCTCGTCAACTGGTGGATGGACGCCATCCCCGAGACAGTATTTGCATTTGGCGATCTGGCATTTTATGGACGAAAGAATGCGGAGGCCAGGGGACAGGCCGAGCTGGCTTCCTATGATCGGTACACGGGCAATGCTCCCGATACGGACCCTTTCAAGCTGGACTTGGAACAGGATGTGCTTTTGAAAAGCCTGTACCTCGATGCGGAGCGCGAAGACGGTTACATCCGGGACAAAAACGTCTTTCGTGAAGGTATAGACATCGAGGATTCCCTCAGTGTTGTTGTGAAATATCGTAGTGGAACACTGTTGACCTATTCGCTAACGGCGTTTTGTCCCTCGGAGGGGTTCCGCGCCACCATCAATGGCGACAAGGGTCGCATCGAATACTTCACGCATTTCAAATCCCATATCATCCGAGGAACAAACGGTGATGGTGATGTCTTGCCCTCAGACAAAAAAAATACTTCACAAAAAATTACGGTTCATCCCTTGTTTGTATCCCCATATGAGGTGGAAATCCCGATGGCCAAAGGATCGCATGGGGGAGGGGATCCACTGCTGCAAAATCAAATGTTTGGTTCACCCCATCCCGACGTGGTGATGAATCGCGATGCCGGGCACGAACAAGGAGCCGCCTCTGCCGCTATTGGTTTTGCCGCCAACCAGTCGATTCTGACCGGCGAGCCCGTTCGTATTTCGGATCTTTGCGAGCTTAAGCCGACATCGCTCCGACTCTCAGAACTCATCTGAATTTATGCCGAGCACCAACGATTCCATTTTGATCGATGCGCACACCCATGTGGGCGCCGATCTTTCGATCTACCTACGCGGCCATTTTCCCTATGCTTTGGACTGGCCCTCATTGGTTGATCAGGGCCGACAGGAAGGTATTGGCAGATTCGTGGTCTTCCCCATGGTTACCCATCTGGGATTGAATGTTGAGGAATCCCGGCAGGGTCGCTTTGCCACCGGTGGCGCATGGGAAAAGGTCCCCTACGCATTTGAGAACCGGCGGATGATGATTGAAATCGACCGGCGGTTCCCCGAGTTCTCTCATCGCGCGTTGCCGCTTTGGATGCTCGATCCATCCCGTGAAGCGAAGAGCCAGCGCGAAGCCTTGGAGGCACTTCATCAGGAGTTTCGTTGTTCGGGCCTGAAGATTCAGGCGACGATGATTCGCTCGTTTGTCAAAGATCTGCTGGGCAGCGGCGAATGCCTACTCGACCTCGCGGAGGAAAAGAACTGGCCCATACTCATCCACACCAGCGTTCATCCGGACGACCCCTGGTCACGCGTGGAGGACATTCTGGAGGTCACACGAAGCCGCCCGGGCATCCGTTTCAATCTGGCCCATTCCTGTCGTTTCGACGTGGCCGCCCTCGACGAAATAGCAACTCTGCCGAATGCGTGGTTTGATTGCTCGGCGCACATTATTCATTGTCGGTTGGCCGCAGAGAACAGTCCAGTAGTGGCCACACCCTCTCGGCGCTTTGCTACAGATTATCGAAATCCGGCTGGCGTGCTGGCGGACCTAGCCAGTCGATATCCAGACAAGCTGATGTGGGGCAGCGATGCACCATTTCATTCCTACTGTGACGACAATCTGGATCTTTTAAGTTCCTACCCCGCCGAGGCACAGGTCCTGCATCAACTCGACGAAGCCGTCGTTCAGCGCATCGCTTCGGCCAACATCCTGGCATTTTTAGGCACGCCCTGAACGAACTTCGCTCTCCATCGGCGTACGGTTTAGTCACCGTACTCAGCCCGCCTTACGCACAGCCACGCATTCGATTTCGTAATGCAGGGAGGGCGGCAGACAGTGAGTGATGGTCGTTCGCGCAGGGTAGGGGGGCTTGAAATACTCCTTATAAAGCTCTTGAAAACGCGCACCATTCGCGGGGTCGCGTAGGTAGTTCCGTGTCTGAATCACGTGAGCGAGGTCGCTGTCGGCGTCGTGCAGGATTTGGATGAGGTTTTCCATCGAGCGCCGGAATTCTTCTTCAAAAGTGCCGGAGACGATGTTGCCGGCCTTGTCCACAGACGCCTGACCGGAAACGAAGATCAGATCGCCGTAACGAACCGCCGGGCTAAAGGGAAGGTGCGAGGTGGGGGTGATGGGAGACTTCGGGTATTCGATAGCGGGCATGTCAGTATTTGAGTGGGTGAAGGTATTCGGCAAGCAGAGCCTTGCGGTGCGGAGTGAGGCGCTGGACGGGAACGGCGATACTGATGGCGGCCTGCGGAAATCCGAGGCTAGCGAGGCTCGACGCCATGCAGCAGACTCCGGCGACGGATTCACCAGTCTCCTCAGCGATGCCTGTCTCGCGTGCTTTTGCGATGCGACGCCGGAGTTCGGGCAGGGATTTGACGGTTTGCGGGGTGAAAGCCTGCAGGTGGATTTTTGCGAGCATACGCTCAAGTTGCTCCTCATCCCACTGGGCGGCGATAGCCCGTCCGAGAGCGGTGCAATAAAAGGGATCGCTCTGTCCCGGTGTCACGATGAAACGTAGGGACTGCGTCGTCTCCAGAATGTCGAGGTAAACAACCTGTCCGCCGGAGAGGACGCCGAGGTTCACGGTTTCATTGAGAGCCTCGTGGAGACGCCGCAAGATGGGCCGGGCGATCGATTTGAGTTCGGCGTAGGAATCTGCCGCTGCAAGGCGTGCCGCGCGCGGACCGATCTGATAGTCTCGACTGTTGGGTGGTCGGGTGACATAGCCAAGTTGCTGGAGCGACTGGAGCAGACGGTAGGCGGTCGGTTTGGATAATTTCACCGCCTCAGTGATCGTCTGCAACGAGGCAGGCTGCAGCTCGCCGGCAAGAAATTCCAGCAACCCGAAAATTTTGTCCATCGAGGACGTTTCCGACTTTATCATGGGTCGAGAGGATAAATCGGGCGGCGAATTTTCCGATAAGGAAGTGCAAAAAGATCGCTCGTCCCGGGACCGGGAGTGCGCACAGTGAAGCTCGATCGAGCGAGTGCGTCATAAGCACGACGATGCCCCACCGCGGCTTTTACTCCGATGACTTGGAAGTCTCCGGGCTCGATACCCTGGCTGCGCCATTGTCCGAGGTCGAAGGGCGGTGTGGCCCGGCTGGTCAGCAGGATGGTGACATTCTCGGCCGTCACCACGGCACACGGTCCCATATCGATGTGGTGGCCAGCCATGGAGGCGAGATGGCTTTGCTTGTCCTCGAGCTGAAACTGCCCGTCTGTCAGACGAACCAGCGTCACGTCGAGTTCGACTGGGCCGGGGTCGTCGCTCGCGCCTTTGCCGCCGAGAGCCATGCGGACCGTCGAGCCGGGGGAAACCTTCTGCAAATTCTCGACCGCCACGGGATCATTCAGGATCACAGCCGTTTTCTCAAAGGGACTCTCGAGTAGGGCGCGCAAGATGAACGTCGTATCCCCAGCCGTTCCGCCGCCAATGTTGTCAGCAGGCTCGACAAGCAATGCCGGAAAGAGGCGTTCCCTATCGATCTGCCGCAGGGCATCCTGCAAGTCCACTTCCTCCACGCGAGGCTGTCGCACGAGATGACTCGCCACTTGATACAAGGTTTCCAGCGACCGGGAACACGTTATTTCCGGCCGGGTACTGATCACCCAGAAGGACAGGCCCGTATCAGGCGTGTCAGCGTGAGCGAACCCCGCAGCCATGCCGACTTCCAGATGCCCCGCCGACTGCTCAAGTTTGCGTGCCCGGCTTTGCAAAGAGCGCATGGGATCATTCGCGGTCCCGGTGGACGGAGGCGCCAGCAGAAAGCGCGAGTGTAGATAGAACATGCGTACCGCAAGCTTTTCTGCCCAGAGACGGCGGAGGAGTTTCATCCCGCGCACGGCGGTATCCCGTGCGTCCGTGTGCGGGTTTTCCCTGTAGGCGAAAAGGGCCGTCGCACACTGGGCCATCCGCTCACTGACATTGGCGTGCAGGTCGAGCACGGCAAAAAGTGGTAGGGATTCCGCTCCAGATATTCCCCGGATGCGGAAGAGCAGTTCTCCCTCGACGTCGCGAATGTTTTCGGTCGCCATCGCGCCATGCAGAATCAGGAATATGGCATCGATCCCGGATGCGATCGCCGCCTCCAGCCGGGGCCGGAGTTCCCCCCAGAAGGTCTCGAAAACCTCATCACGCAACGGTCCCGAGGGCGATGCCTGGTAAACGATGCCTGGAAGGACCTGCCAACTAAAATCCATGGCCGTTTGCAGCAGGCCATCCATGGGAGAGGCGTTGCCGAGAAGATCCAGCAGGCCCTCATCGCGGAGGATCCGGAAGCAACCCAGCTCAGTGGGCTTTTCGACGAAGGTGTTGGTTTCGTGAAAAAGCCCTGCAACAAAGAGACGCTTTGGTCTTAGGGTTTCCATTCTGCGGCGTGACGGCTGAAGGCACGACTGGCACGTTCCAAAGCTTCATCGATGTCCGCTTCCTCATGCTCCAGACAGATGAACCATAGCCCCCGCTCGATGGAACGAACGCCTTCCTCCAGCAGGCACCGGCGGAGGTGCCCGGAACGCGCGGCGTCATGGCGCTTCACATAGTCGCGGTAATCGTGCACCGGCCGGTCTTCGGCGCCAGGCTTGAGCATGACGGTGTGAAAGACTTGGCCCGGCCCCTGTGGGCGAATCGGAATGCCATGCTGGTCGCCGAGAGCCCGTAGGCCCTTCATGAGCCTCCGCCCCAGCAAGATCGTTTTGCTGGGATGGGATTTGCGATCCATGACTTCATCCAAGCACCAAAGGCTGGCCGCCAGGCAGAGCGGGTTGGAATTCAAGGTGCCGGCGTGCACCGCCTTGCCAGTGATAACCTTTTCGAAAGCAAATCGCTTTCCGGCCAGCGCGGCAAAGGGAACTCCCCCACCGATGGCTTTGCCTAGAATCGTCAGGTCGGGCGAAAAACCGTAATGCCCTTGAGCTCCCCCTGGACCGAATCGGAAGCCGGTGATGGTTTCATCCGCGATCATCAGCATCCCGTCCCGGTCGCAGAGTTCCCTGATCGTCTCAATGAGGCCGGGCACCGGTTCAATACAGCAGGTGTTGCAAAGGACCGGCTCGAAGATGATTGCGGCGATCTGTCCTCGGTATTCCTCCACCCGCTGGCGGAGATGCTCGGGATCGTTCCAGCGGACGACCACAAATTTTTCCAGAACCTCCGGAATCACACCGGCACTGGGATGAAGGCTGGCTGGCTGGTCATCGGTGCCCCACTTCTCGGGCGGAATGCCAAATCCCACCAACCCCTCGTCTCCCCAGCCATGGTAGTGCCCTTCAAATTTGAGGATGAGCGGTCGTTCCGTGTGGGCACGCGCCAGGCGGAAGGCGGAGTTAACCACCTCTGTTGCAGAGTTGTTAAACCGTACGCACTCGGCGGATGGCATCATCCGGCAGAGCCGTTCCGCCACTTCGATCTCTAGTCGCGACTGTGCGGCCCAATGCGTGCCGAGCAGCGCCTGTTCATACACCGCCTCGGCCAATCCTTTTGGGGCGTGTCCGTAAAGCAGCGCTCCCTGGCCATTCTGAAAGTCGATGTATTCATTGCCGTCCTCGTCCCAGAGGCGACATCCTGATCCATGGGTGAAGTACAGCGGTACCGGCTGTTCGAGCTTGCGGATGCTGCTGTTTACCCCGCCTGCGATCACTTTTTCGGCGCGCTCAAAAAGGCTTTGAGACTGAGAGAAGGTGTAAGACATTAGAATTTATGAAGAATGTTTATAATTCCGTATTATGAAATTGAAATTTCTTCAAACAGAATTTAGAAAACGCTTCATATGACCACCGCATTCGTGTCAACGTTGCTCATGGACGGCAAGGATGGAGCGCCTGCAACCCCGGATGCGAGATACTTCGTGCACAAGGTGTGGTGTTGATAGAGTACATCAATCTGGCCCATACATTCGCTCGCCTTGGATTATGAAAAATGAATTCGATCTCACAGGACGCATAGCTCTCGTTACAGGGTCCACACGCGGCATCGGCGCGGCACTTGCCTCGGCACTGGAATACGCGGGAGCCCATGTGTGGCGTCATGGTCATCCGACGGATGCGCAGGAGAACGCCCTCCTTCTCGACCTGCTCGAGCCAGATGCTCCCTCGCGGCTGCTGGACCAGATCGAGGGCCCCTGCCCAGATATTCTCGTCTGCAATGCGGGCAGTTTTTTTGACACCCCCTTTCTGGAAATGGATAGCGCTGCTTTCCGGAAAACCCTGCAACTCAATGTCGAGCAGGCGTATTTTCTGACCCAGCAGTTCGCCCGGCGTTTGTCCGCTGCCGGCCGCCCCGGTGTTGTAGTCGTGGTGAGTTCGACCAACGGCTTCCAATCCGAGGAGGACTCCACCGCCTACGACATATCCAAGGGGGCCCTTGTCATGATGGTTCGTACGCTGAGCCAGGCGCTTGCACCCCACCGCATTCGCGTCAACGGACTCGCCCCCGGGCTGGTTCGCACCCCGCTCACGTCTTCCTGGACAGAGAATCGCCCGGACCTCGTCGGGCACTACGAGCGGAAAATTCTCCTCGGACGCCTGGCGGAACCCGAAGACCTCGGCGGGAGCTGTGTGTTTCTCTGCAGCGAGGCTGCCCGCTACATTACTGGCCAGACACTGGTGATTGATGGTGGCCTCACAGTTGGGCAGATTGGGAAACTTGCTCCATGACTATTTTTCCTGAACTGGAATCCCCGGCAGTCGTCATCGATGAGGAGCGGATGGACCGCAATCTTCGCACCATGCAGGCTGCCTGCGACGCGGCGGGTGTCGAACTCTGGCCGCATATCAAAACTCACAAGATGGTTCCGGTCCTCCGGCGCCAACTGGAACTCGGAGCCCAGGGAGCGACCTGTGCAAAGCTGGGCGAGGCCGAGTCCATGCTGCCTTCCGGCGTCCGCCGCATTTTTCTGGCCCATTCCATCGCAGATCGCGCCAAGGCCCACCGACTGAAGAAGCTCGCGGATCATCTGGATGAACTCATCCTCGCCGTCACCAGTCCGGCGCATTGCGAGGCACTTGAGGCGCTTCTCGAGTCTGTTTCTCTTTCCGTCCCCGTACTCATGGCCGTTGATACAGGCCTAGGTCGTGAAGGAACGAGGAGTCCCCACCACTCAGCAGAGCTGGCGGACTGCATTCGCAGATCCCCGCGCATGAATCTCATCGGTCTCTACACGCATGAAGGACATTCTTACGGTGCCTCGAGCCCCCACGAGGTCGATGCGCGCGTTGCGGATATCCATCGGATACTGGCGGACCATGCCGAAGCCGTCGGTGGGGATCTACCGCTCTGGCCCGGCTGTAGTGTGACGGCCTCGCGCATGGCTGCTCTGCCCGGCATTCGGGCCGTGCGTCCGGGTAGCTATGTCTTCGGTGACCTCTCTCTCAGCGATGGGACAAAGACCACATCCTTCGCAGACAATGCTCTCTGCGTGCTCGCCACCGTCGTGGACCGTCCGGAGCCAGGCCTCGCCCTCATCGACGCGGGCTCCAAGGTTTTCAGCGGCGACAAAACCCCGGCAGGCTTGACCGCCCGCGGCCTTGAGAATCCCGACATCGTAGTCCGCCGAGTCAATGAAGAACACGGCTACCTCGCCGGTACCGGCGTGGACCAGCTCCACCTCGGCGACCGGCTTCGCTTTGTGCCGGCCCACGTCTGCCCCGTGGTCAACCTCGCCTCGGAAGTCGCGCTCACGCGCCACGACCGGGTGATTGCGCGTCTGCCCGTGGATGCCCGCGGGCGTTCCGATTGAATTTTTACCCTATGAAACTCCTCCGTTACCTCGATCCAGAAGGCCATATCCACTACGGCGAACAAAAATCAGCCGACCATAGCGAACGTCTCGCCGGCGACCCCTTCACGGGTCTGACCCCAACAGGCGAGCCCGCCCGCGTGCAAAAGATCCTGGCTCCGGTCGCGCCCGCGGCCATCCTCTGCATCGGCCTCAATTACAAACACCACGCCGCCGAGAGCGGCATGAAAGCCCCGGAACTGCCCATCCTTTTTGTCAAGGGCACCAACACCGTGCAGCATCCGGGAGATCCGATCGAAATCCCCACCCATCTCGCCAGCAGCGAAGTCGATTACGAATGCGAACTGGCCGTGGTCATTGGGAAACCCTGCAAAAACGTCAGCCGCGAAGACGCCCTCGACTATGTGCTCGGCTACACCTGCGCCAATGACGTGAGTGCTCGCGACTGGCAGATCAAGCGCGGAGGGGGACAATGGTGCCGTGGAAAGTTTTTCGACACCTTTGCGCCGCTTGGGCCTTGCCTCGTTACCACGGATGAAATTCCCAATCCGAATGCACTCGGTATTCGCACCATACTCAACGGAGAGACCGTTCAGGACTGGAATACCAACGACATGATCTTTGACGTGCCGGCGCTTATTGAGTTCCTCAGTGGCAGCACCACACTGCTACCCGGAACGGTGATCCTGACCGGCACTCCACATGGAGTCGGAATGGCGGCCAAACCACCCCGCTGGCTCAAGGCCGGGGACACAGTTACCATCGAGATCGAAGGTATTGGCAGCCTGACAAATCCGGTCATCAATGAGCCGTGACAATTAAGTCACGTGTATTTGTCCGGGACACCTGCTCTCTGGGCGAGGGGCCATTCTGGTTCGATGACCGTCTCTGGTGGGTTGATATTGACGCGTGCGCCCTTCACTCCGTGGATGCCAATGGGGAATCCCGCCGATCATTTCCACTTGGTCAGAGGATCGGCGCGGCTGCTCCTCTGGCGTCGGGCGGCTTGATTGTCGCCTTGGAAGAGGGGATCGGAACCTTTGACCCGGCCACAGGCCGACTGGAAATCCTCCACGCTCCCGAGCGTGGAGTGGAGGGCAGCCGATTCAACGATGGGAAGTGCGATCCTGCAGGACGTTTTATAGCCGGGACCCTCTGCATGACGGGCAGGGAACAGACGTCGGCCCTCTACTCGCTGAGTACGACAGGCGTCTTGGAAAAGCTCTACGCCCCCGTCACGATATCAAACGGCCTGGCCTGGAGCTCCGATGGCGGTACCATGTATTACATTGATACGCCGACTCTGGAGATCGCGGCATTTGCCTACGACGTCCATTCTGGCCGGATTGGTCCCCGTTCCGTAGTCGTGAAAGTCCCCGTGGAAATGGGTTATCCCGATGGCATGTGCATTGATAGCGAGGGCAACCTTTGGGTGGCTCACTGGGGCGGCGCAGCCGTCCGATGTTGGTCACCGATCACCGGGGAATGTCTGGCGGAAATCCCTGTACCCTGCATGCAGCCCACCAATTGCTGTTTTGGTGGGGGCGATTTTTCCAGCCTGTTCATCACCTCCGCCCGCGGTGGTGACAATGGGGAAGACTGGCCGCTCGCGGGCAGCGTCTTCGTCTGCAAACCGGGGGTTGAGGGGCTCCCAGCGCGAGAATGCTCGTTGCGTTAACTAGGTACTGACTGCTCGTATAGGAACAGCTGGACTTGGCAGCCTCTTTAGCTCCCCGCGCTAAGAAATCCCTACAGCAACCAATGACGGGAAGCTCTGTATCAACCATGAGTACTACCCTTTCCATTGCTCGGGAGGGATGCCGAATTTTGCTTTGAAGGCGCGTGAAAAAGCGCTCTGGCTTCCAAATCCGCACGCCGCACTCACTATGCTGAGTTTCACCTCTGAGTCTGTCATGAGTTGCGTGGCTCTTTGAAAGCGTAGTTGATCGAAAATCTTTTTGGGCGAGGCTTGCATGATCTCATGGAAGTGGCGGCGCAGATGGGAGGGTGAACTCCCTGCTGCTTGGGCAACTTCGCTGAGGCTCGGATTGCTCTCCATATGGGAGGAAAACCATTCCATGGCCTTTTGTACGCGACGGCTGCCAGTGTCGTCCGCTTTGCCGGATGATGAGCCGGAGGATTCAAGGATAATCAGGCTGAGCTCGAGGAGGGCATGTTCGTTGCGGAGGAGCATTTCCGGCCCGGGTTGCTTCCAATAGCGGGAGAGTATGCTGGATAATTCACGGACACGGAGGATTTGGGATTTCTGAAGGGCGAGATCCAAGCAGCCGCGATGAGATATCTTCCGAGACAAATGCTCCGGCACTGATAAAAACTGAAAGACCGCGACTTCAGCTGTTTTCCCACTTTCTCCCGTCCAGCCATGAGCGTGCTGAGGGGCGGAGAGCCAGAGATGTCGGGAACGAAGATTGGTCGGACCATCAGGGGTCACCATGGCGATGCGACCAGCCACTACGATTTGAAATTCCCAGGAGGATCTGGAGAGGATCGGGATTGGATGGGCCGCATATTCGCGGGGACCCGTACCCAGATAGCAGAGCATATGCGAAAGAGTGTCTTCATGGTTGAAAATGTCAAATAAATGATAGGAAGCCCTATTTATAAGGAGTCTGCCGCCATATATCTTGGGCGAGTATGAAAAACTCAAAGGCGACCAAGAAATCGACCTCAGCCAAGCACCGCTACGCGATCGTGGGAACGGGCGCTCGGTCATTCATGTTTGCGGATGCTCTTCTGGATAGCTACAAGGCCACTTCTGCTCTTGTGGCGTTGTGCGATTCGAATGCGGCTAGAATGGCTTATCACAATAAGTGCTATCTGGAGAGGTGGGGGGCGAAGCCGGTGCCAGCCTTCGCGGCGGATGACTTTGAGGAAATGATCCGCACAGCCAAGCCGCAAACGGTCATCGTGACGACCATGGATCGCACTCATGACGACTACATCATCCGAGCAATGGAGGCGGGGTGCGATGTCATTACAGAGAAACCCATGACGACTGATGAGAAGAAATGTCGCGCCATCCTGGATGCCGTGGAGCGCACGGGCCGGAGTTTGCGGGTGACATTTAACTACCGCTATTCTCCTTCACGCAGCACCGTGAAAAAGCTGATCATGGATGGCACGATTGGTGAGGTGAAGTCGGTGCACTTCGAGTGGTTGCTCAATACCCGGCATGGGGCGGACTATTTCCGCCGGTGGCACCGCGACAAAAAGAATTCCGGTGGTCTGATGGTTCACAAATCGACGCATCACTTCGATTTGGTGAATTGGTGGCTGGATGATGCTCCCGAGGTCGTTTTTGGATTGGGATCCCTGGCTTTTTACGGAAAGATCAATGGGGAGCGTATGGGGAATTACCGTCCCTATCCTCGCAGTACGGCGCATCCTGCCGCGGAGGGAGACCCGTTTGCTCTGGACCTACGCGATGGCGAGGGGCTGCAGGGGCTGTATTGGGAGGCCGAGAAAGAAGATGCCTATTTACGCGACCAGAATGTCTTCGGCGACGGCATCAGCATCGAGGATACGATGAATCTTGTCGTCGGTTATCGCAAGGGCACGCAGCTTTCCTATTCCCTCACAGCTTACTCCCCTTGGGAGGGGTTCCGCATCGCCTTTAATGGCACCAAGGGCCGGATCGAGCTCGACGAGTTGGAGAACTCCTATATCAGCGCGGGAAACAGTCACATCGGCGACGGCCTTTCCGAAAGCCAGAGACTAACGGTATTTCCGCATTGGGCGAAGCCCTACCATGTGGAGATTCCCAAAGGTGAGGGGGGCCACGGGGGTGGCGACGTAATGCTGTTGAAGGATATTTTCGGAATGAAGAGCAAGTCAGATCCTCTCAAGCGAGCTGCTGGAGCAAAGGACGGCGCGCTCTCCATTCTCACGGGCATTGCTGCGAACCGATCTTTTGCAACCGGGCTGCCGGTACGAGTCTCAGACCTTGGAGTGAACCTGCCTGCCTAGGGGGAGGCGCATCAATCTCGTGCGAAAAAAGCTGGCCGAGTCCTCAGGGGATACTCGGCCAGCTTTTTGGTAAAAGATTGTCAGTGCTATGAATCCAGAACCTGCGGAGGCAGCCCGAGAGGAAAGCCTGCCGGGTGATCGCATTGATTTTCGATATCCACCCATCCGCCCTGTTCGTGCGAACGCTGGAAGCTCGTCATGACTTCGAGCGCGTGGAGGGCAAGTCGCCCGTCGCAGCGGTGAGGCCGTCCGCTCTGGATCGCATGAGCCATGTCGGCTACTCCGATACTGCGGGAGTTTTCCTTGTAGCCGTAAACCAGGGGAATCTCGGTCCAGGACTCGAATCCTTTTTTGTACACGCTGACCGGTCCGCCGAAGGTATTCGGGTCGGGGGCACCAAGACTCCCCTCGGAACCATAGATCTCGATCGGCTTATGTTGATGGGCGATGACGTCAAAGCTGATGACCATTGTAATCACCGCTCCATTTTGGAAGAGGAGGTTGCCCGTGTAATGGGTGGGGACTTCAACGGGGAGCATCTTTCCGAAGTGCTCCTTGCAGGTGGCCAACCTCTCTGTCCGGGCACTGGTTGTCGTAGCCAGAACGGACTTTACGGGCCCCAGCAAATGCACCAATGCCGTCACGTAGTAAGGGCCCATGTCCATCATTGGGCCGGCTCCCTCCTGATAAAAGAACCCTGGATTTGGGTGCCAGCTCTCGGGGCCGGAGGATAGCATAAACGCCGTGCCAGAGATGGGGCGGCCGATCCATCCGTCGTCAATCAGCTTGCGACAGGTCTGGTAGCCTGCGCCGAGAAATGTGTCGGGAGCGCAGCCCACGCGCAGATTCTTTTCCTTTGCCAAATCAAGCACGGCGCGCCCTTCCGCCACATTTACTCCGAGAGGTTTTTCGCTGTAAACGTGTTTTCCGGCTCGTAGGATGTCCATGCTTACGGAGGCATGGACCTTGGGGATGGTCAGGTTGATAACGATTTCGATTTCGGGATCGGCCAGCAGTTCGGGAATGCTGAGAGCGGCGATCTGATACTCCTTGGCCTGCGCATGGGCAGCTTCGGGATTGAGGTCAGCACAGGCCTTCAACTTCAGTGAACGAAAAAGTGCACAGCCTTTGGCATAAGCGCCGAAAATATTGCCGCAGCCGATGATGCCCACATTGATGGGGCGGAGAGTGGAGATAAGGGAGTCCATTTTGGTGAAAAGAGTTTAAACGTTGCCTGCGCCCAGTCCTTCACTGGTCAGATAGCGGTAGCTGGCTTCGACGCACTCAAACATGTCCGTGTCGCTGTTGTCCTGCTCGACGACGAGCCATTCCGTCACATCCGGATCCATCGCGGCGATAATGCCGTGGATATCATTTTTCCCTGCACCGACGGCGAGGAGCGATGCGCTGGGGCCCTTTGCTACTTCCAGCGTGCTAGTCTCGGCGTTGTATGTGGATTGTGGGCGGATCAGGGGACCGTCCTTGATATGCAGCAGAGGTGAGCGCTTGGCGAAGCGGCGAACCATTTCGGGTGCATCATTGTCGCCGAAGTTTGCCGCCCAGTACGTATCCAGTTCGAAGTTCACCTTTGGGCAAAGCTCGGCAAAGATCTCGTGTTTGATACGGCCATCGATTTTTTCGAACTCCCATGCGTGATTGTGGATCGTGAGTGTCAGCCCTGCATCCGCCAGCTTCTCATGCATGCCGGCCGTGATTTCCGCGGTTTTGGTGATGGCGTCGAGGGTTTCAAATTCCTTGGCCCCCCAGCCGCCAGCTACCATTTTCACACCGAGGATGCCACAGACATCAATGACCTCATCGAGATTGTCGGGGCGAGCCCATGGGCTATGGGTGGAGGAAATCACCATGCCGAGATCTTCGACGAAGGAGCGGAGTTCTTTGGGCGTGAAGTTGAAAAAACCAGCGGGTTCGACGCCTTTGTAGCCGATTTTTGCCAGACGGCGTAGTACGCCGGGGAAGTCTTTGGCGGTTTCTTCCCGCAAGGTGTAGAGCTGGATGGAGAGCGGTTTGAGAGAGGAAGACATGAGGAGGAGTTTACGTTTGCTATGGCCAGATGTATTACCGACCACTTGTAATTCAATATTTCCAGCCTCGGAAAAAAAGTGCAATTGACGTTTCCTATGATTCTTTAACGGAATTCCTCATCTTCCATGAAGACTCCTACTTTTGATCCATTGAGCCTCAGGATGTATCTTTATCAGGCTCCTCCTGTCGCAGCGGTGAAACCCTTCGCGATCCCTCGTGGGAGAGAGGTTGTCGAGTTGGTTACGGGAGGGGTGGTTTATTTTCGGAGCGGAGAGACTGACTTGCGATTGGGTTGTGGGGCTCTATTTTGGCATGAAGCTGGTGAGGAAACCATTCATCGCACGGAGCCGGATGATCCCTATCGCTGCCTCGCCATGCACTTCTCGGTGTCGTCTCGTGCGACACGGGAAGCTTCACGGCTGTCGGTGATCTCCGATCGGCAGAGGGCTCTGGAGTTGAGTCAGGAGTTACTGGCAACCTATCATGATGAGACAGTGGATCGCCGCATCCTGGGCGAATATGTGCGCTCACGTCTCCGGTGGGAAGCTCACTTGGGAACGACACAACGTCCGGGCCTCGAAACTCCGTCTGCTATCCGCTCGGCAGTGGCCGTGGTGGAGGAGCTCTTTAGTGATCCCACCCTCAGCGTGAGCCGCCTGTCGAGTATGGTCGGAATGAGTGAGCCGCATCTCCATACCCTATTCCGCAAACACCTCGGTCAACCTCCGCATCAGTACGTCGTCACGCGCCGGATCCGTGAAGCCAAAATAAGGCTCATCGGCGAGTCTCGAACGATCAAAGCCATCTCGGCGGAATGTGGGTTTGAAAATATCGAGACCTTTTACAGGGCGTTTAAAAGAACGGTCGGGACGACGCCTTATGAGTACCGGCGAACGCATGTCCGCCCATCCGCAGCCGAATCCTAAAAGAGAAGTTACTTCAGAGTGAGCCTGCGCCGTTGCTCGGCTAAATCTCTAAGAGCGATTAACAATGGTGTAATTCCATTTCTATTGAAGGATTGGCCGCTTAGTCATGGAAACGAAGATTTCTTAAGCGTTTCAAAAATAATGATTGCGCAAAGTTTCGTCAGTATTTATACGGATTTTAACAGTTAATCACGTTTACAACGTCATGCTCTACCATCGGTCCATAACATCGCGTCAACAGGCAAGTGCCAACTTGCGCTGGACTGGTGTAGTGTGCCTCGGAGAGTTTATTCTCGGTACACAAAATATGCCGGAGACCCATTACGGCAAGGCAGCGAGCAGATCGTTCTAAATATCTACGTAAACAACGCTAATTTAGTTTAACCCTGCTCGCCTACAGCGAACAGGGTTTTTTGTTTTCCTCATTCAGCAGCACATATGAATTTTTTTACAACTTAGGCGATAAAAAAGCCCCGCCACGGCGGCAACCGTGACGGGGCGGATTCGTCAACTCGAAACAGGTCATTGTTGAGACGTCCGTTCGTGTGACTCCTTAGAGAGTTACGCAAGACCGCTGTGGTGTCAATGCCACCGCACAGATCTGTTTTTAGAAAGTGAATCCACGCCAGCAACCTTACAATCTAGGGGCTTCGTGGGAGGTGTGCCTGAAACACCGAAAGATCCGCCGTGAAATAACCTGCGGGTGTGATCCTTAGTGCGTCCACGCATCTAAGGATGGCAGCGGTGTTTGTTCTTTTACCCTGGCAGTTTGCCGGGGTTGTCGTGTTGATCGGTCGAGATGAGTCTGGCCATGCCGCGTAGTAGCGGTGGCACCAGGCTTCACGTTTACGGAAAGGTGAACGGTAATCAGCTGATCAATTTCCGGGTGGGTTCGAGAGAGCCCGCCCGCTTTTTGTGGTCATCGTTCAAGAGAAGGATGTCTGATTGCCATTCAGACGATGCCGGTGCAAGTCCGGCTGACCGCACCAATTTTCAATATAAGCGGCGGGCGCCAGCAGCGCAGTTCGGCCTCCAAAACCAGACATGCTCGGGGCAGCACCGAGTCGCCGTGCCATTTACGTAATCAAGTCATCCGAACCATTTTTATCCCAGAGCGAATCGGATTCAGGCGAGCCTCATAAGCTCGCCCCTGCAGGTTCGACTCCTGCCTCTGGAACCATTTCCTCTCTAGCTCGTAAGCCGAGCGCCGGTTGATAACCGGAAGACCAGGAGCGTTACCTCGGGGAGGGACCATTTGTTAAGGCTGGAAAGCTAATCTAGTGAAAGCGCCCCGCTGAAGCCGGGGAGAGTTCGGTGCGTAACCGAATCCAGCCACCATTTTTGCGCCATTGATGTATCAGCTCGCATGGCTGCATTGCCTCCCGGCCAAACCAAAGTGTTTGCCTCGTGGGATGTTCGCTTCGCGACGGTTTTCCAAGCAGTTCGGGCCGGGGCAGCACCGGCATGGCGCACCAGTTTGTCCCCGTGGCGCAGGAGATTTAGCGCGTCGCCGTGCGAAGGCGAAGGTCGTTGGTGCCAGAGTGGGCGGAGGGGCCCCACACCCTCCGATCCAACCGGGGACACCACGCTCCCGTGGTGTAATAGATGGGCATGCAAGGCTTCGAACCTTGCGGTGAGGGTGCAATTCCTTCCGGGAGTATCAATTTTTTAATGGAACCTATGGTGTAGTAGTAGCACGCCTCACTGTGAAAGAGGCAGGGTCGGGGCAGAACCGACTAGGCTCCCCATTTCATCGCGCGCAATCCCCTCGCGAGAGCGATTCCCAAGACTGAAGGCCAGATTGATGGGGGAATCCAACGCAAAGCCGATGCGCCTCTAGAGAGTGGGAAAATTTTCAACACTGACCGGCATGATGCCGGTCATTAACATAAAAACCAAAGGAGACAAAACCATGAGCGTCCGTATTTTTGGAACGCATGATGAAGCAACCATCACCCAGATCCGTCGCTGTATTGCTGCTGGCGGAGAGCGGGGTGTGCTCTGTGCCGATGGGCACAAAGGCTACGCGCAGCCTATTGGCGGTGTCGTGGCCTATCGCGACTTGATTTCTATATCGGGCGTCGGATTTGACATTGCCTGTGGCAACTTGGCGATCCGTACGGATGCGAAGGGCGATGATATTCGCCCACACATTGAGCGGATCATGAACGATGTCGTGACCGACATTTCGTTCGGTATCGGTCGCCACAGCAAAGAGCGCGTCGAACACGAACTCTTTGAGGACGATCTCTGGAAGGAGCGTCCCTTCAGGGACTTCAAGTCAATGGCCGAAGCCCAGCTCGGAACCGTGGGAAGTGGCAATCACTACGTGGATATCTTCGTTGATGAGGCAGATCGCGTCTGGGTTGGCGTTCATTTCGGTTCGCGTGGTTTCGGTCACAAGACGGCCACCCACTTCCTCAAGGCGGCGGGTGGCAAGGACGGGATGGATGTCGATCCGGCGGTCGTGCGTGAGCAGGACGCAGTCGGTCAGGCCTACATCGCCGGTATGAAACTCGCGGGGCGCTATGCCTATGCGGGCCGCGAATTTGTGGCTCGCCACGTCGTGAACAAGATTCTTTCGGCGAAGATCGAGGAAGAGGTGCACAACCACCACAACTTCGCGTGGGATGAGGAGCATGACGGTGAGAGGTTTTGGGTTGTCCGCAAAGGGGCGACCCCGGCCTTTCCCGGTCAGAAGGGTTTCATCGGTGGGAGCATGGGTGACGACGCCGTCATTATCGAAGGCGTGGACTCCGGTGTTTCCCGTGAAGCTCTTTACTCCACGGTCCATGGAGCCGGGCGCGTGATGTCACGAACTGCGGCCAAGGGAAAGTTCGTCCACGAGGACGGCAAGCGCATCCGCAAGCCTGGCCTCGTCCGCCACGACGAAATGATGAAATGGCTGCACGAACGCGGGGTTACGCTCCGCGGCGGAGACCTTGATGAAGCTCCGCAGGCGTATCGTCGCCTCCCCGAGGTGCTGAGCGCACACGAAGGAACCATCAAGGTTCTCCACGTGCTCAAGCCCATCGGCGTGGCCATGGCCGGTCGTGATATCAGCGATCCGTATAAAGATTAACCAGAGGTCGGCTTCTCTCATCAGGAGCCGACCTCCCAATCCTTGCCGCCTCGGCTTTCCCGCCGGTCTCTCGATCCAAAGGAAGCTGAAATTCAGCGGCTCTCTTCGGTGCCCTCCTCGCAACGAGGCTGCGTGCCTATACCAACAACCAAACACACCAATGAAACACAAAAACCAACATTCCATTCGGAGAGCCGTGCTGCGGTTCTCCATCACACGCAAGAAATTCGGCGTTCGCGTCTGGCCGGTCCGTTTGACCATCCGTGCCCGAGCGCCGTCCAAGGAGAATTCATGAAAGAAAATCTCATAGCCAATCAGTTCGCCCGTATGGGCGCGCGATTCAAAGTCGCTTATCAGGAGAACCGCCGCCTCCGTGACTATACTCTGGATATTCGCCGCGATCACCGTGGTGAATTTTTCGAGATGCTCGTTCCCAAGGAACTTGAGCCCGCACTCGAAGTCTGCGTAATGCAGACACTGGTGCACGATCGTCATCTCCTGCTCCTCGTGAAAAAACCGCAGTCGAAGGATCGCTTCCTCTGCGGACACGACGAGCGGGAATGGTTTGTCGCGGCAGTGCCGGGAGGAGCCTCTTCCGTGGCGCAAGCTCGGGAAGCCCTCAAGCCGGATGAAGTGCGTGCGGCCGAGAGCCGTGTGCGCCTCAAGTCCACTCAGCGGAACCGGCGGCACAACAGGGCCTTCATCCGTCAGGGTGAATGGTTTTTCGTGCCAGCCGATCTCTCGGAAGCTCCAGGGGCCATCCTGCGCAACGAACCTATTCGTCGCGGCACGGGCAAGGCCCACATGGTTGCCGAGGTTTGCCGCTTCGGCGGCGAGGAGGTTTACGTCTGCGGAAAATACCCAAACGGTGTCACCGCAGAGGAATATCACCGACTCGTTGAATCCGATCGCGCGGCAAAGAAGCTCGGCTGGCGTCGAATGAAGCGCAATGCGGGGGTATACGCCCGCGGCACTGTGCGTCATCCCGACCACTGCACGATCGTGCTTCGGGGCTGGCACCGCGTCCTGATGAATACCGAGACCCAGTCGCGCACCATGGCGAACGTGGCGTTCCTCGATTGAGGAACAACATCAGGCCGGGGAAAACAGATTTTTCCCCGGCCTCAAATTCACGACAACCCCGGCTGCTGCCGGGGTAAAAAGAGCAAACACCGTGCTTTCGTCCCCCAAACTTCAACCATCAACTCAACCATGAGCGACATCCTCAACAAAGCCACCGTCCTGGTGCTGAACCGAAACTGGCAGGCGATTAACGTTCGTACGCCAGCGGATGCATTTAGCCAGATGGCGACTGGTGTTGTTACCGGTCTGGATATCGATGCGGACTCGATGACTCCGGTGAAATGGGCCGACTGGCTCAAGCTTCCGATTCGGGAGAGGGATTTTCACGTAACCACGCCTCGTGGCCGTATCCGTGTACCAACAGTCATTGTCCTGGCTCGCTTTAACAAAGTGCCGACACGGCGTCCCAATTTCTCCTTACGTTCCATCTGGATGCGGGACGGAGGCGTCTGCCAATATACCGGTCGCCGACTCAAGCCGCATGAAGGCAACATTGATCACGTGGTGCCCCGTTCGCGTGGAGGAGAAACCTCGTGGGAAAATTGCGTCCTATCTCACCGTGAGGTCAATACTCGCAAGGGCAACCGTCTTCCGCCGGAGGCTGGTTTACGGCTTATCCGTTCACCGGTGGCACCCAAAGAGATGCCGGTCACTCTGCTGATTAAAAATCACCATGGTATTGATGACTGGAAGCACTTCCTCGTTTGAAAAATGCGTCGCAGGATAGAGAGAGCCTGCGACGCATTTTGTGCATCTGACGAAGTGGGTAAGAGTCGAAACGACTAAGCCGAGTGCAACTGGGCCAGCAGCGTGCTCGCGTGGCGGATGTGCTGACGGAGAGCGCGGCGGGCAGCGGTGAGATCCCGCTGGGTAAGACCTGCGAGTATACGCTGGTGGTGAACGAAGGCAGCTTCGATTTTTTCCGGATATTCGATCAGCATATTCACGCTCTTGGTCTGGTAGTTGGGCCGGAAGATCAGCAAGCGCTCAAGGATGGAACTGAGCCAGGGATTGCTGCATCGGCTGAGCCAGAACTCGTGCAGTTCCGTATCGAAAATATATTGGGCATTGCGCCGCTGATCTGTGTCTGAGGCGACGTGCACGTCGGCCTCGAGTTTCTGGAGGCGGATCAGGTCGCTGGTGTCGAAGTGGTCCCAGGCACTTTCCAGCGCGAGGCATTCCAAAGCTTCGCGGATCTCATAAATGTGGACAATGTCGGCGGCAGTCAGCTTGCGGACCAGGGGGGCCTGATTGGGACGGAGGATGAGATATCCGCATTCCGCAGCGCGGCGAATGGCTTCCCGCAGCGGGGTGCGTCCGATGCCCCATTTCCTTGCGAGCTGGATTTCCCGCAGGGGGGTTCCTTCCGCACATTCCCCAGAAAGGATCGCATTGCGAAGTCTTTGAAAAGCGATTTCAGCTGAGTGAGCTGTACGCTTAACAGGGCGTGCCGAGGAACTTTTCTGGAGGCGTGGGGATGACATTCCGTGAGTCAATATATCAGTGCTGGTCGGCTTGTGCCAGTGGGTGTGTAAAATTAGGAGAATTTGTAATTGGGGGGATCCTCCATCGGGGATCAAGGAGTGAGCTATGTGGTCGGTTTATTTTCCTAATACCATCTTGGAGTGGTGATCCAGAGATTCGATCAGGTGCTGGCCGATCTCACTCAACTTGCCGCGCCAAAAAGCCCCAATGGGCAATGTGGGAAAACCTGTCAGCGGGAGGACTCTGAGTTGCTGATCTTTTTCGAGGTCAGGAGTTCTTACCGCCAGTCCGGCCCCTAGTCTCTGACGGACATAGATGGCGACTAGATCCTGGGAGCTGGTTTCCATTGATGTGCGCCACTGGAGATTACGGCGGGCGAGTTCTCGCTGGAAGATGCGGGGCAGGAGTTCATGGGGAGGCAGGCTGACGAGGGCGATCTCCTCTTTCATGCCAGCCTTGATGACGGACATAGCGCTGCGCCACGGGGTCTCCACCGGAACCAGGAGACAGAGAGGAAGTCGGGCCAGAACGAGAGAGCGAAATCCCGGAGGCAGTCTAGACTCCAGGACGGTTATGGCCAGGTCAGCCTCGCCTTGGGCGATAAGGCGCTCGGCGCCTCGCTGGTCGATTTCCTGAAGTGTGACTTTCAGGTCGGGATAGAGCTTCCGTAGTCCGAATAACAAGGACGGGACATGCTCACGCATGACCTCTGTGAGGCCGGCAAGTCGGATGGTCTGGGAGAGCTTGCCACGGAGCGTTTCCTCGATTTCTCCCAAGCGACCGAAAAACGGTGCCACGAACTCATAGAGGGTCTTTCCCGCAGAGGTGAGTTGGAAAGGGCGGCGTTCAAACAAGCGGACACCGAGATCATCCTCCAACGCAGCTACCTGGGCACTGACGGCGGGTTGCTGGATACCATAGGGAATCTGGCGGCAAGCCGCAACGATACCCTCGTACTTTGCGACGTAATAGAACAACTCAAGGTGATGGATGTTCATACATTGATAGAATCGATATATAGGTAAAGTTTATCGATTATGTAAATGTCATTGCGCAAGGCATGATCGGCGTTGTGAAAACAATATTTCGTCTTCCTGGTATGAACCGCCTGCTTTTTGCGCAGGCGCAGGTCGCGTTTAATGACAATGCGGTCAAGCTCGTCCTCATCGGACTGGTGCAGGTGCTTCTGCCTGCGGACGAGGCATCGAGTCTGGTCAGCCTGATCGCCTTGCTCCTTGTGGGGCCTTTCCTGCTCTTCGCGCCTCTCACGGGCTGGTTGGCGGATCGCTTTCCAAATCGTGATGTGGTGGCAGGCTCTTTGTTACTGCAGTTGGCCGTGATGATATTGCTCTTTGTGGGCACGTGGCTGCATTCACTCCCCATAGCCATCGGAGGTTTTTTCCTTCTCGGACTGCAATCTGCCCTCATGAGTCCGGCCCGGCGGGGCTTGGTGAAAAATCTGGCCGGTGATCGTGTTGGCGAGGCTATCGGGTGGATGGAGATGTCATGCATCGTCGCCATTCTTGGCGGTAGCCTGATCGGAGGCCAATTGATTGACCGGGTATCTGGCGCACTGCATGACCCATGGACGGCTGCAGGTATAGCCTGTGTGGTCCTGGGTATTGGTTGTGCTCTGGCATATGGCCTTTTCCTTAAGTGTCCTCGGCATCCAGCTCCCGCTCATGTTCCTTTTAGTCCTCGTATTGTGTATGGTCATCTGGATCTGCTGAAAACCCTGAGGGGGGATCGTTCAATCTGGTGGGCCGCCATCGGCGATAGTGCCTTCTATTTGGCGGGAGGTATTCTGATGCTGATTTTTGCAGATATTGGTCGCCTTCTCCATCCCACCGGTCTGGGGGCAGCAGGTGCCACAGGCCTGATGATGGCACTGCTTGGTGGAGGTATAGCCGTTGGCAGTATCGTGGCAGCACGGATGAGCCGTCATCATGTAAATCTCGGACTGGTGCCAGTCGGGGCCATGGGAATGGCGCTGACCTTGATGATCCTAGCCATGCTGCCACTGGGAGGTTTGGGATTTCAAGGGGCTCTCATCATGCTGGGGGTTTGCGGAGGCTTGTTCCTCGTACCTCTTGGCGCCTTCCTGGTGGATCGTTCCCCTGCGGATCGTCGGGGTAAAATCCTCGCTGCTTCAAGCATGATTTCCAGCTTCACCGGGTTGGTAGCTGTGGGAGCTCATCTGGCCATGAAGAAGATCTTTGACATGTCTCCTGCGGGTCAATTCTTGGCGTTGGCAATCCTGCTTCTGATCGTGGCCCTGGCCTGCCTTCATAGGACCGCACCTCACTTCCTGCGTCTGGTGGCACTTCTGATTGCTCGTCAGCATTACATCGTAAAGATACTGGGAACTTCAAATCTCCCAAAGTCTGGAGGTGCCCTGCTGGTCTGCAATCATGTCAGCTATGTCGATACCATCGTGCTCTCGCTGGCTTCGCCGCGCCCGATCCGGTTTCTTTCGTATGAAGGATTCTTCTCGACCCCTGTACTTGGCTCGCTACTGAAAATCTTCGGAGCAATCCCCGTGTCGTCCACTCGTGCCAGAGCTGCTCTGGCGCAGGCTGCGCAATACATTCAGAATGGAGAGCTCGTGTGCCTCTTCCCTGAGGGACAACTCACACGCACTGGCACCTTGCTTGAGCTCAAGAGTGGTTTCGAAATCATTGCCCGCCGAGCGGAGTGTCCCGTGATCGTTGCCCATCTCGACGGTCTCTGGGGATCGATTTTTTCTTTTGAAGGAGGCTGCTATTTTAAAAAATGGCCTCATTCGTTGAGGCGTAGTGTTACCGTTTCCTTTGCACCCGCTTTGATGGCTCGCGAGTCGACAGCCGTGCGGGTGCGTCAAGTCCTGCTGGAACTGGGGGCGGAAGCCTTTGCTCAGCGCAAACTTCCCTCCCTGCCCCACCTCATAAGCCATTCACTCCTCAATAGTCCGTGGCGTGTTGCATTGAAAGATGAGGACGGCAAGAAGATGCACGCGGGAATGCTCTGGGTGAAATCCTTGGTGCTTTGGGGGCTTTTACGCAAAAACTTGAGAGGACATCGTGTCGGCGTCGTACTGCCTCCGGGCTTTTCCGGGGCAGTGGTGAATCTCGCCCTGATCCTCACGGGTCGTGTTCCCGTCAACCTCAATCCCCTGGCAAGTCGCGACACCATCTCATCCTGTCTGGAAGCTGCGGGTGTGCGGAGTATCATCACGGCCCGAGTACTGAAACAGAAACTACCGAGTTTCCCTTGGCCGCTGGGAACCTTCTTCGTGGAGGACTGCCTGCGGGCTTCATTTGCACAGACGCTCCGAGCTTTCCTCCATGGCTGGATCGAGTCACGGGGTGCGTGCTGCTCGGATGACGAGGCGGTGCTGCTTTTCACAAGTGGCAGTAGTGGCCTTCCGCAAGGGGTGCCGCTTACTCAGCGCAATGTCGTGGCAAATCTCACGCAAGTCCGCGAGACGAGTTTTCTCCGCCAGGATGACACTCTGCTGACGGCACTTCCATTGTTTCATTCCTTCGGCTTGGTGATGGGGCTGTTTCTGCCCTTGGTCGCTGGACGGAGGATTGTCACCGCAGTTTCTCCCCTGGATTGTGAGCGAGTGACCAAGGCGGCTCGGTGCGATGCGCCAACGATCCTTCTGAGCACTCCGACCTTTCTGCGGACTTATATCCGGCGGATCCCCCGGGATGCCTTTGGCACTCTCCGTCTGGTTGTTACGGGTGCTGAAAAATTGCCGGAAGAGACGGCTGGGGCCTTTCGGGATCGCTTTGGCTGCGAGGTCGTGGAGGGATATGGACTGACGGAGACTTCGCCTGTCGCCTGTCTCGGTGTCCCTCATCCTCAACGAGGATTAGGCGCGGATAGTCTGCAACTCGGCTGGCGAGCAGGGAGCGTTGGTCGCCTTATGCCGGGGATGGCTGTGCGCTTTTACAACGACGGAGAACATCAGTTGGGAGCATCGCGTGGTATCCTGGCCCTCCGGGGGCCCAATGTTCTCTCAGCCTATCTCTCAGGTTCAACGGAGAAATTTGACGAGGGCTGGTTCATCACTGGGGACGTGGCCCATATGGATTCAGAAGGGTTTCTCTATGTAGAAGGTCGTCTCAGTCGCTTCTCCAAGATCGGTGGTGAGATGGTTTCTCACCTTGCGGTCGAGCAGGCGATTTCTCAAGTCGATGACAAAAACGAGGAAGCCTCGGACTGCATCATAGGCTGCTCATGTCCGGAGAAGGGCGAGCGACTGGTCTTGCTCACCACGCGGGAACTCACGCGTGAGGTGATTCGTGCGGGATTCGCGGAGAAGGCGATTCCCAACCTTTGGCTGCCACGAAATATCGTCAGGATTCCAGAGTTGCCTATGCTTCCATCCGGCAAACTTGATCTGGCCTCTTGTCGCCGCCTTGCGGAAGCTTGCACGGTCAGCTGAAGGTGGTCGCCCTGCGCTAAAATCCATTCCCATCGGGAGTTACATAGAGTTAGGAGATCATTTTACGCCTTTCCTGAGATGGAAATCTCGGCTAGAGGTCTTCTCAATGAACTGGTCCATCGGTAAGAAGATCTTTGTCGGATATGCCATTTCGATACTCCTGCTTCTGGCGATCAGCGGAGCGTCCTTTCGCACGGTGCAGGGCTTGGTGGGTGCGATCAATGAACGGACCGCAGCCCGAGAGCGGATGGCCACTTATAACAATCTGTTTGACCTGCTGCAGGATGCGGAGATCGGGGAGCGGGGATTTCTTATCACGGGTGCCGATGATTATCTGGAGCCTTACCAGAGAGCGATCACACAAATTCCCGCGGTTTTGCTAAAAGTGGAGAGCTTGGTGCACGCGGATACTGAGCGTCGCAAATATGTCGCTGAGTTGCGAAAGTTAATCGATGGCAAGTTGGGAATTTTGGCGGAAAGCATCTCCTTGCGTCGCACACAAGGTAGTGAACGCGCTACGGCGCGCGTCATGGAAAACGACGGCAAGGCAGTGATGGACAAGATCCGCGTGGAGATGGCCAATCTCTTTGCAGATGAAGAGGAGGAAATCACGCAAAGCGGTGTAATAGTCAAAGAGTCCTATACCAATCTGTACAAAATCATCGGCATTGGCACACCTCTGGCCATAGCGTTCATGCTGATCGCGGGCACCATCATCTCTCGGAATATTGCACTGCCTCTTTCCCGCCTGACGACGGCTGCGGAACTGATCTCGGGAGGGAATTTATCTGTCACCGTCGAGAAATCCGAGCGATCAGACGAGGTCGGTGTCTTGGCGAGATCATTCGCTACCATGCTGGGTTATCTGAAAGAAATGGCATCCGTCAGTTCCCGTCTTGCGGCGGGTGACCTTACGGCGAGGTTTAAACCTCGCTCCGATCGGGATGAGTTTGGCAGATCCCAGGCGGAGATGATCACCAGTCTCTCGGGGTTGATCCGGCAAGTGCAACGATCCGGTGTGCAGGTGAATTCCTCCGCTGTCGAGATTGCCGCCACCACGAAACAGCAGCAGACCACTTCGAACGAGGTAGCCAGCACGACAACGGAAATCAGCGCGACATCGCGTGAGATATCCGCCTCCTCCACGGAATTGCTCAAGGTTGCCGACGAGGTTGCCTCCGTCGCCGAGGAAACCTCCACTCTTGCAACTCAAGGCAAAGGCGGGCTCGCTCGCATGGAGGCCATTATGCGTCAGATCATGGAGGCTTCCTCCTCCGTGACCACCAAGCTCGGCATCATGAATGAAAAGGCCGGAAGCATCAACTCGGTCGTGACCACCATCACCAAAGTGGCAGACCAGACGAATCTGCTCTCGCTCAATGCCGCCATCGAAGCGGAAAAAGCCGGCGAATATGGTCGAGGCTTCGCCGTGGTGGCCGCGGAGATCCGACGTCTCGCAGACCAGACGGCCAACTCCACTCACGATATTGAACGGATCGTAAAGGATATGATTGCCGCTGTGTCTTCCGGTGTGATGGGCATGGATAAATTTACCGAGGAAGTTCGTCGCGGAGCGCAGGAGGTTTCCCAAGTCAGCTCTCAACTCGATCAGGTGATTGCCCAAGTCCAGTCGCTGGCACCGAATATGGAGGCGGTTAACAACGGCATGCGCACCCAGAATCAAGGCTCTCAGCAGATCAGCGATGCCTTGGTCCAACTCGGCGAGGCTGCGCGACAAACGGCCGACTCCATCCGCGATTCCAGTCGGGCTATTGAGCAGCTTAATGAAGCAACCCAAGGGCTACAGACTTCCATTTCCCGATTCAAGTTGCCTGAGAATTAAATCGTAACATTACGCACGCTTTCCTTCCTGCCATGCTTTTCATTCTGTTCAGCGCGGGAGACGACTCGTACGCAATCGCGGCCAATGAGGTCGAAGAAGTGGTGCCCTATGCGCGTTTGAAATCCTTGCCGCAGACTCATCCCGCCTTGGTGGGCTTACTGAATTTCCACGGCCAGCCGATACCGGTGCTGGATGTCAACCAAATGCTGGGGCAGAAGCCCGTGGAGGAACTTTTTACCACACGCATCTTGCTCTGCCGTGGAGTCCTCCGCTCTGAACCTGAGAAGTTGCTGGGTCTTGTGGCGGAGAATGTCATCGAGACTCTGCATACAGACGAAAAGGCTTTCCGATCTTCTGGGGTATCTTCCGGAGAAGCCCCGTATGCCGGTCCGATTTTTGAAATGGCAGATGGTCGCTACCTTCAACGCGTCCACGTCTCGCGCATCCTGCCGGAGGAGCTGGCTCGTAAACTCTTCGAGGATATTCAGGAGGCGGTATGATTTCACAATCCGATTTTGTCGCAATCTTGGAGCGTCGTACCGGTTTGACGCTGGAGTCGCTGGGCGGGCAGCGATCCCTCAGTCTTGCCATGCGGAGGTGTGCTGCCGAGGCTGGATTTGAGCAGGAAAGCGAATGGAGGGATGCTGCCGCACACTCTCCCAGTCTCTGGGCGGATTTTGTCCATGCAGTCATTGTGCCCGAGACGTTTTTCTTTCGCTATCCCGAGAGTTTTCAAGCTTTGAAGAGTTGGGCAATGCGTGTAGATCGATTCCCTCTCCGCATCCTTTGCCTGCCGTGTTCCACCGGTGAGGAGGCTTATTCGATAGCAATCACCTTGAGGGAGGCCGGATTGCCATCAGAGGATTTTTCCATTCTGGCCGTAGATATTGATGGCCGCTCCGTGCAGCGCGCTGAGGCAGGCGAATATTTTCGCGCATCGGCGTTACGAACTCCCCCCGGGACGATGTTGCGGAGCTACTGGAGGGATTTTTCAGACGGAAGACTCATCATCGACAAATCTCTTAAGGTCTCCATCCGATTTCGTACTCAGAATCTTTGGGACATCCCCGGTGATCAGGGAGTTTTTGATGTGATCTTTTGTCGGAATCTACTCATCTATTTTTCCGAGGATAATCAAAAAGCCGCTCTCGGGAAAATTGATCAACTACTGCATCCCTCCGGCATCCTGTTTCTCGGACCGGCGGAGATGGCTGTGGCCGGTAAATTTGGCTGGCGATCCACTGGATATCCCATGGCCTTTTCCTGTCAGCGCGGCGAAAAAATCCAAGCGACCTGTCAGTCTCTTTTGCGGCGCACCATTTCACGCCCCAAGTCATCGATTGTTACCACAGGCCGGTCCTCCCTGCCGCCGAATAAGGCTCCAGTACCTCCCCGCGTTCCCACCTTAAATGATGTCCGGACTCTTGCCGATCGTGGCGCATCTCGGGAGGCGCAACATGCCTTACAGGAATTCCAAAAACACTCTCCGAATGATGCCGATGCCCTCGCACTCGATGGAGTATTGAGTGAAAATGTCGGCGATAGCTCGCGTGCCGAAGCCTGCTTCCGACAAGCTATCTATTTGAATCCCGATCACGTCGAGGCTATGACGCATCTGGCTTTCCTTCTGGAAGCGGAAGGGCGCCTTGGTGCCGCCCGGAAACTACGCGAACGAGTGGAACGTATTTCTATCCGATGAGTCGACCTCCTTTACTCCGAACTCCCATCCCGCCCTCGCTCCGCGCCGAGTGGGCCGAGCATTTGGCTCAACCTCAGGCCGACCTCGCGGAGGGAGAGTTTGTGGTGATGATCTTCCGTATTGGATCTGAGCGCCTGGCCTTGCCCATTGAGTATGTGAGGGAGGTTGCTGACGCAGGAGTTATTCGCCCCCTCCCTCATGCTCGCGATGGCTTGATCCAAGGAATTACCAATATTCATGGCCAGATTACGGTCTGTATGCGGATCGAGTGGCTCTTGCGCGTGTTGCCGTCGGAGAAGTCATCTCAGAGCAGATTGTTAGTCCTGGTGCATGAGGACTGGTGCGTGGCGGCCATGGTCGATGAAGTCATCGGTGTAAAATCCGTTTCCGCGGTCGATCAACAGCCGCTGCCCTCCACACATTCCGGCTCGGTCTATAGCGAGCATTGGCTCAAGAAATGGGATGCGGCTCTCTTGGATGCCCGCTCCTTTATGACAGCCCTGCGGCAACCTCTCCGATGAAGCCCTCTTCGCCCGATGACTATAGTCAGTTTTCTCTGATGGAGTTATTCCGAATGGAAGCTGAGACACAGCTCACCGCTCTGTCCGATGGACTCATGGCTATCGAGTCTGGTGCAGATGGTGCGGAAGGGTTGGAGGCACTGATGCGTGCTGCGCACTCCTTAAAAGGGGCGGCCCGGGTGGTCGGGGTCGATCCTGCCGTGCAAATCGCGCACGCCATGGAAGAGGTCTTCGTCAAAGCTCAGAAAAGAGGGGACAGGATGCCTCGCGGGTCCGTCGATCTCATGTTGCGTGGCGTGGACTTGCTCCGAACCATCGCCGCCGAGAGCAATTCCAGGCTCGATCAGCAAACGATTGAGGAATTTAGTCAAGCTTGTGCGGCTCCTTTGCTGTCGGATGAAGCCTCGGTCGCGCCAGTAGTCGTGAGGGATTCTCCTCCGTCCTCGACGATGTCTGAGCAATCACTCCGATCCTTCCGCATCGGATCTGACAATCTCGATCGCTTGGTGGCAATGGCCGGTGAGGCTCGCGTGGTCTTGCGCCGGACGGACCGCTTCAGCAACGAGGTGAGTGGCTTGCGCAAAAAGCAACTGGCTCTGGGACGGAGCCTGCTTCAACTTGATCGTTTGGCGGGCCAATATCCTGGCCTTGCAGAATCGGTTAATTTCATTCGTCAGGAACTAGCTTCTGTGGATGGCGAGGCTGCCGGACTGGCATCCCGTATGGAGGAGTATAGCTTTCAGGCTCTGGCGCTGGGGAATCGTCTCTACACCGAGGCCCTGGCGTGTCGGATGCGTCCCTTTGGGGATTGTGCCCCGGCATTACGTCGACTTACTCGCGATCTCAGTCATTCGCTGCAAAAGCCCACCCAGATCGAGATTCGGGGTGAGACCACGGAAGTGGATCGTGATATTCTGGAAAAACTGGAAAGTGCGCTGAGCCATCTTGTCCGTAATGCATTGGATCACGGCATCGAGCTGCCTTGGGACCGTGAAGCTGCCGGGAAATCACCGGAGGCTCATCTTACGATTGAGGCTCTCCATCTGGGAGGGCGTCTGGTGGTCCGTCTGAGTGATGATGGCCGAGGCATCCCGGTGGAGAAAATTCGTAAGAGCATCGTCCAGCGTAGCCTTATCAGTGAGACGGCTGCCGCCAACTTGGAGACGAATGAGGTGCTGGAGTTTGTCTTCCTGCCGGGATTCTCTCTTGCGGAGAGGGTGACCGAGATTTCCGGTCGAGGTGTCGGACTGGATGCCGTGCGTGTGATGGCGAGGAGTTTGCGCGGAAGTGTGCGCCTCCTCACCATAGAGGGACGAGGGACGACCGTTGAGCTCTCCTTGCCGACATCGCAATCCTTAGCTCGCTGCCTGCTGATGCGAATCGGAGAGGTGCCCTGTGCTCTTCCGCTGGCGCGAGTGGAAGGAGTCATCTCCCTGCTGGAAGCCGATATCGCTTCCACAGAAGGCAGGCAGCATTGCCTGTGGAATGGGCAGCGGCTCGGTCTGGTCAATGCTGCGCAAGTGCTCGAGTTTGAGAATGTTGGAGGCCTATCCGATCCCCTCCATGTGCTGGTTCTGGCAGAAGCAGGCCAGCGCTTCGGAGTGGTGGTGAATGAATTTCTTGGGGAGCAGGAACTCCTATTGCAGTCGCTTGATTCTCAATTGGGAAAGTGGCGGGATCTCAGTGCGGCGGCGTTGCTGGATGACGGAACGCCCGTTTTGGTCCTCAATGATGAGGATTTTCTGCGCTCCATCAGCAATTTAGTAGAGGGCGGAGACCTGGCTCCCACCATGTCGGCAGCTGCTCCTCAGAGTCATGCCGCCCAGCGGGTACTCATCGTTGATGATTCCCTGACCGTGAGAGAACTTGAGCGTAAGTTGCTCACTAGCCGGGGATACGATGTTACCACGGCTGTCGATGGGGAGGACGGGTGGAATACCCTGCGTGAAGGACGGTTTGATATGGTCATTACAGACGTGGACATGCCTCGACTCGACGGTATCGGCTTGGTCGAGCGTATCCGATCAAACTCTCGCTTGCGTGATCTCCCTGTTATGATCGTCTCGTACAAGGATCGCCCGGAAGATCGGCAGCGTGGCTTGGAAGCGGGAGCGGACTATTATCTCGCTAAATCCAGTTTTCATAGCGATGAACTGGCCCGTATCGTGGAGGAGCTTATCGGAAAGGCCGCTGGGATATGAGGCTGGCGATTGTTAATGACTCCCTCCCCGCTCGCGAGGGGCTCCAGCGATTGCTGCGGACCCGCCCTGATTGCGAATTGCTATGGGCGGCGGAGAATGGGCTGGAGGCCATAGATCTCTGTGATCAAAAGCGTCCTGATATTATCCTGATGGATATGGTCATGCCTGGCATGGATGGCGCGGAGGTAACCCGCCGCATTCTGTCCAAGCATGCCTGCGCGATCCTCATCGTCACGGCCTCCATTTTTGACAATGCGTCTAAGATCTTTGAAGCTATGGGAGCGGGAGCTCTCGATGTGGCCGTCACTCCCAACCTCTCCCACCCTGGAGAGATTGCGGAATTCTTCCGAAAACTTGATCAGGTCCAGCGTCTTCATGGCCCGGAAGTCACTGGGATGGTTGAGAAATATCCCATCCCGATGGTTAACAAAAAAGTCCCTCGGACAGCTATTCTTATTGGAGCTTCCGCCGGAGGACCGACCGCTCTTGCGAAAATTCTGAATACCCTTCCGCCAGGACTGCCTACAGGCATAGTCATAGCCCAGCATATGGATTCGCGCTTTGATGACGCTTTTATATCGTGGCTGAATGATCAAAGTGCCTGGCCTGTGCGCAAAGCCATCGCCGGAGACGAGATCACAAGTGGGCAGGTCATTGTGGCAGGGGCGAATCGTCATTTGATTTTTACTTCCAGCCAGCAGCTCGGATTCACCGACGAGCCTCAATTTGCCTATATCCCCTCCATCGATGTCCTGTTTTCCAGTGCAGCGCGTTACTGGAGGGGCAAACTCGCCGGAGTGGTGCTCACAGGGATGGGGAGCGATGGGGCCAAGGGCTTGAAGCAATTGAGGGAGGCGGGCCACTTGACCCTGGCCCAAGACAGGGATTCGAGTGCACTCTACGGAATGCCGAAGGTGGCTGCGGAAACGGGCGCGGCTTCAGAGATTCTCCCACTAAGCCGTATTTCTGATCGTCTCAACCGGTACGTTACGACTATTACTGCATCTTCTCCATGAGCGCCATCCACCCTCATCATCGCCCAGGCAATAGTGGTGCACCCGTTATGGTGCTCCTGCTTGATGACCAGCCTTTTATCGGCGAAGTCATCCGGCGGGCGTTGATGAACGAAACCGATATCGATTTTCATTATTGTGTAGATCCCGAGGAGGCCCTCACAGCCGCTCTGGAAATCCGGCCTACGGTAATTCTTCAGGATCTTATCATGCCGGGTGTGGATGGGCTGGACTTGGTGCGGCGGTATCGCTCGGCTCCGGGCATCCAGCAAGTTCCCATTATCGTGCTCTCGGTGAAGGAAGATCCGGTGGTCAAGAGTGAAGCATTTGCCGCGGGAGCTAATGACTACCTGGTGAAGATCCCTGATCGCGTGGAGTTGGTTGCGCGGATACGCTATCACTCCACTGCTTATCTGAATCAAATCCAGCGTGACGAGGCGATGCGGGCTCTGCGCGAGAGCCAGCAGCAGCTCCTCATCAGCAACACCACTCTCCTCTCCCTGAATCAAAAGCTGGAGGCGGCCACGCGCGCGAAGTCGGAATTTCTGGCCATGATGAGCCACGAGATCCGTACGCCGCTCAATGGCATCCTGGGCTTTTCCGATTTGCTGCTTGAGACCTCCCTTAGCGACGTACAGCGACAGTATGCGGAGACCGTGGCGACCAGTGGGCGAGCACTTCTTACCGTTCTGAATGACATTCTCGATTTCTCAAAGATTGAGGCCGGCAAGCTGCAGCTGGAGATGAGATCCTTCAATCTGCCGCAGAGCGTGCAGACGATGACCGATCTCTTCGGCCCCAAGGCGAGGGAGCACCAGGTGGAAATACACACCAAGTTTGCTACTGATCTGCCTTCTCATCCCATGGGAGATGAGGTTCGGTTTCAGCAGATTCTGGGTAATCTGATTTCCAATGCCGTGAAGTTTACTCACCACGGGACGATTGAGGTGGAGGTCAGTGAATTGACCGACAAGGCAAACCCCAATTTCCCAAGCCACCTCGGAGTAGATGAGTTCCCATTGCACGTCATCGTTCGCGATTCTGGAACTGGTATTGCCGAAGATCGGCGAGGTCTGCTTTTCAAGGAGTTTAGCCAGCTTGATCCCGGCGATGCCCGAAAGTATGGGGGAAGCGGCCTTGGGCTTGCTATCTGCAGGAAGCTAGCTCGACTGATGGGAGGCGAGATCTGGTATACCCCCGTAGCCAAGGGCACGGGTAGCGAATTTCATTTCGTGATCCTTTTCAAAAGACCTCACCGCAAGACACCATGCACCGATACCCTGCAGTCTCCGGCTGATGTCCTCGATCTCACGGAGTATCTAAAAGGCTCCCACGTGCTGGTGGTGGAGGATAGCCGCATCAATGCAATGCTGGTTTCTGCATTGCTCGGTAAATACGGTCTGGAGCCTGAGGCCGTTGCCAATGGAGCACTGGCTATTGAGAAGACCGAGGAAAAGGTCTGGGACCTCATCTTCATGGATGTGCAAATGCCGGAGATTGATGGGTTGGAGTGTACTCGACTCATCCGTAGGGCCGAGCAGCGCGTCGGGCAAAAGCCAGCCTATATCATCGCTCTTACGGCTGATGCCATGCAGGGCGATGCTCAGCGGTGTTTGGACGCGGGAATGAATGACTACCTTTCCAAACCTCTCAAACACTCCGAGCTTGTGGCGGCTCTGCAGCGTTATTGCCAGCATTCCAAGACCGAGGAAATCGGTGGCTAGTTGAGGCTTTCATCGGTGACATGTTGATCGGCTGAAAAGTGCTTGTGCACATGCATGGACTGTCGCAGGGTGCCGTCCCATGAAAGGCATGCATCGCATGAAAAAGCTGATCATTTGTCTATTCCTGATGGCGTTGAGTGGGGGCCAGATGGTAGCTCAATCTGGGGCTACCGTGGCGGTCTATTCCCGTCATACTCTGCGAGGATTGTCGTCGAAGATGCCGCCGGGCACAGTGGAGGTTCCCGCCATTGGTTTGACCTGCGCTCTGCCCGCTCTGAGCTATGAAATGAACGCCACGACGGCTGGCTTGACGTTTGCCCGTCAGGAGTATCCCATGGCCTTGCAAGCAGCAGTATCATTTGCCATGGCGTCAATTGGTGAGAAGGATGACTTCGATGGTCGGTGGGATACGATTCGAGCGGACTTGGCAACGCAACGTACCTTTGAGACCGCCTTGCATATCCGACTTGGTCTGGGAGGAAATATTCCCCTTACAGGTTGCCCCACGGAGGGGGGCAAGGTCAGTGATCCCGTGACGAGTACAGCTTGGGTTGCGGAAGTCGTGGGAAAGGACGTTTTGCAGAGTCTCCCATTACCCTCGGGTTCGGTGGAGCGCCTACAGGCCTCCGGAGAGGCTTTCGCCACGGCATTGCACAAGGCTCTTACTGGAAAGGACGAGACGGTAAGACTGCCTCTGCTGATGGATGGGAAAATCAAGACTCCTCTTTTTGAAGCTCTTAGTCTTTTGGCTGCCAGCTTGGAGATGTCAGCTCCCAAAGGCCCGCCGATTCCCTTGGTCCTTGGACAGGATACTAAAGGGGGTGATGTCGCAAATGTGGTGGCCCTTGGTCTTAGTCTGATTGCTTCGCGTTGGGTCACCCTATTCCCCGGAGAAACGGGGGATTTGGCAGCCTATTTCCCACTGACTTATATCGATGGCCTTCCAGCGGGCAGACACGAGATCCTCGTAGGCCATGACGAGCAACTCTTCTGCATCAAGCAGAGCTTGGGATTGGTCTCCTTTGAAAAAGAGCCCGCTTCAGCCCGGGTCTATCCCATGGAGACTTTGGTTTTTGTCAGGAATGCCGGACAGGTGGCGATTGTTGGGATGCGCATGCAGTATGAGCGCGACGGGCAGACGAAGGGGAAATTTCAGCACAGCCTTCTCTGGAAGGGGCCTGTCAAAGATTGGGAGTCTCGTCTTGCCGCCGTAAAGACCCGCCTGCAAACCTCACCGCTCACTGCGAGGTGGATTGATACTCCCATACCTCCCGTGGCTGAGATTCGAGTGCTTGATTGAGGTCATGACAGATATGTCGGCTGACCTTGCACCAAGTCGCTGATGTGTAAAAATTCTGCCTGTCAGTCAAAATCTGATTGAATTAACGGGTGCTTCATAGATTTGGTAACTATCAATCCATGATGATGCGTCGATTTCTTAGCTGTTTGAGTGTTGGTAGCCTGATGCTGATCGGAGGATGTTCTCAGTTTGGAGCAGGAAGCTCCTCGACTGCGGCCACCCCCGACGAAGGTGCGGAAACTCCCGCTGTGTCTCAAGGGGTAAAAACCGCCGCACGGGTCGTTGTCGGTCAGGTGGTGGGCACTCCGGCACGAGTAGCCATGGCAGCCGAGCGTGTTGTCGAGGTGGCTGCGGATAAGGTTGATGGGTCTTCACAGAATACATCCTCGACCTCCGCGGAGTGATCTTGATCCGGCAGGGCGGACGCTGAGTTTCCTTTCAAGGACCCTTGCGTCGCTCTTGCCCGCGGGAGGAATGCCCGGCATAGTGGTCGCTTTCCCATGAGTGAGAAATCCGCTATTACGCCCACACGCTCCCAAGATTTTCCGGAGTGGTATCAACAAGCCATTCGCGCTGCCGACCTGGCAGAGAATTCCGAGGTTCGGGGCTGCATGGTGATCAAACCATGGGGGTATGCGCTCTGGGAGCGGATGCAGACCGTGCTGGATCGCATGTTTAAGCAGACGGGCCACAAGAATGCCTACTTTCCTCTCTTCATTCCGCTGAGCTATCTGGAAAAGGAAGCGGCTCACGTCGAGGGCTTTGCCAAGGAGTGTGCCGTGGTGACCCATCACCGACTTGAGGCGAAGGATGGGAAGCTTGTTCCCGCAGGCCAGTTGACCGAGCCCCTCGTCGTGCGACCTACTTCCGAGACGATCATCGGTGCCGCTTACGCCCGCTGGGTGAAGTCCTGGCGGGATCTGCCGATCCTGCTGAATCAGTGGGCCAATGTGGTGCGCTGGGAGATGCGTCCGCGTCTCTTCCTCCGTACGGCAGAGTTCCTCTGGCAGGAAGGACACACGGCGCATGAGACCAAGGACGAAGCCGTTGAAGAGACCATGCGGATGCTGGAAGTCTACGAGACCTTTGCCCGTGATTACCTGGCATTGCCCGTGTTGACGGGTGAGAAGAGTGAGAGCGAGCGCTTCCCTGGTGCGGTGCAGACCTTTTGCATCGAGGCGATGGTGCAGGATCGCAAGGCCATTCAGGCCGGCACATCCCACTTCCTCGGACAGAATTTTGCCAAGGCTTCCGGCATCCAATTCCAATCCCGCGACGGCTCGCTTGAGCATGCCTGGACGACCAGTTGGGGGGTCAGCACCCGCCTCGTGGGGACCCTGATCATGGCTCACGGCGACGACGACGGCATCATCATGCCGCCAAAGATCGCCGCCGCACACGTCGTCATCATCCCGATTACTCCCAAGGAAGAGACTCGCGATGCTGTGCTGCAAGCGGCTGAAAATCTGGCCGTCGCTCTGCGGTCGTCCTTCTACGATGGAGAGGCGATCACTGTGGAGGTCGATTCCAGGGATCTCGGGGGTGGGGTTAAGAACTGGGAGTGGATCAAAAAAGGTATCCCTGTCCGCATCGAGATCGGTCCCCGCGATCTGGAACAGGGGACAGTGGCACTTTCCCGTCGAGATCTTCCGCACAAGCAGAAGAGCTTCCTGCCAGCTACCGATGTTCCGGCAGCACTGCCCGGCATTCTCACGGAAATCCAGACGGCGCTTTTGGACCGCGCGAAGTCTTTCCGCGATGCGAATCTTAAAGAGATCGATACGAAGGAAGAGTTCTACGCCTTCTTCACGCCACAGAATGCCTCCAAGCCGGAGATTCATGGTGGCTTCGCCCTGACGCATTGGAACGGCAGCCCGGCTGTCGAAGAACAGATCAAGACGGACCTGAAAGTCACGATCCGCTGCATTCCCTTCGGCGAGGGCGAGGCGGGGACGTGTCCCTTTACCGGTGAGCCGAGTGCCCGCCGCGTGATCTGGGCCAAGTCCTACTAATCTTCCCTCTATCGCGGGAAGTCCGCGATTCTGCGACAAAAACCCTGCTCCTCTGCCAAGGCGGCGAGCAGGGTTTTCGTATCTGACGGATATCCCGGGAGCTGAAGCTCAGGGCGGATTTCCGCGAGCGGCTCCAGGACGAATCGACGGGAGCTGATGGCGGGATGAGGGATAACGAGGCGATCCTCCCGGATCTGCAACGCGCCCATATAGAGGATATCCAGATCAATGGGACGGGGGCTGTTGCGCGGGCGCTCGTCGGGACGACCCAACTCGTGCTCGAAGGCCTGGAGCTTTTTCAGAAGATCCAGCGGGGCCAGCGAGGAGTCGATTTCGATGACCGTATTGTAGAAATCGCCCGAGCCTACGGGGCAATCCAAGGGAGCTGTTTCATAGATCCCCGAAGCTCGCAAAGGTTCTGTGCCTTCGTGCAAAGCATCAAGGAATTTGCCCGCCTCGTGGAGATGATCCATGCGAGGTTCGATGTTGGAGCCCAGCGCGATGCCGGTACGCATGGTCTGCTTATTTCAGGCCAAGGACGTCCTGCATGTCGTAGAGGCCCGGCTTCTGGGACGAGGCCCAGAGAGCCGCACGCAAGGCACCTTTGGCAAAAGTATCGCGGCTGGAGGCCTTGTGGGTGAGTTCCACCCGCTCACCCACATTAGCGAAAACGACGGTATGATCACCGACGACATCGCCGCCCCGGAGGGCATGCATGCCGATCTCGGTCTTGGTGCGCTCGCCGACCATGCCCTCGCGGCCATGGCGTACATCCTTGTCATAGGAGAGTTCACGGACTTCAGCGAGGATCTCGGCCAGACGGCGTGCGGTACCACTGGGAGAATCCTTCTTGAGGCGGTGGTGCATTTCCACGACCTCCAGATCGAAGTCCGGTCCAAGGATTTCCGTGGCCTTCCGGGTGAGCCAGAAGAGGGTGTTCACTCCCACACTGTAGTTGGGAGCAAAGACGATGGGGATCTGCCGGGAGTACCCTGTAATGGCTTCCCGTGCAGCGTCATCATGTCCAGTCGTTCCGATGACGAGCACTTTGCCGGCCTCGGCGCAGGCTTTGGCCACTCCGACAGTGGCATCGGCATGGGTGAAGTCGATGACTGCGTCCGTATCCTTCAGAGCGGATACCAGATCGTCACCGGCATCCAGACCGGCACTCACCGAGAGGGCGGGATCAACTGCGGCACAGGAAAGGAGAGCCTGACCCATGCGGCCTTTGGCGCCATTAATCAATACACGAAGAGCACTCATGACAGGGAAAGGGCATTGAGGGTCTTATCGAGGCGAGCCTTGCTGGCGTCGCTCATCGGGCAGAGGGGCAGGCGGACGTCGGGCGTCATCTTGCCGTGCAGGGCGAGTGTGTACTTCGCCGGCACAGGATTGGGCTCCACGAAGAGATCGCGGAAAAGCGGGTAGTACTTCCGATGAATGGCCATGGCACCATCCTTGTCGCCCGAGAGCCAGGCTTGCACCATGGCGGCGACCTCGGCGGGAATGACATTTGAGGCCACGCTGATCACACCCACCGCTCCTGCGGAGAGGAAGGGGATGGTCAGGGAATCATCACCCGACACAATTTCAAATTCCTCGGGCAGCACCGCCTTCAAGGCATTCACTCGCTCCACAGACCCACCAGCTTCCTTGATGCAGGTGATATTCGGGCAATCCTGAGCCAGACGGGCGACAGTATCGACGCCGATCTCGATGCCACAACGTCCCGGGATGCTGTACAGAATGATGGGGATGTCAGCCGCCTCGGCGATGGCCCGATAGTGGCGATAGAGACCTTCCTGCGAAGGCTTGTTGTAGTAGGGAGCGACGATCAGAGCCGCATCCGCACCCAGCTTGACAGCCTCCTTCGTCAGGCCTATGGCCTCGGAAGTGGCATTTGAGCCGGTCCCGGCGATCACCTTGCAGCGACCTGCTGCGGCTTCCACCGCCACGCGGACGACCTCGGCATGTTCCTCATGCGAGAGAGTGGGGGACTCGCCGGTAGTTCCGACTGGCACGATGCCCTGCACCTTTCCCTTGATCTGATCTTCGATGAGATTGCGGAAAGCCTTCACGTCGAAGGCGTCGTCGCGGAAGGGAGTGACGAGGGCGGTATGTGTCCCGGCAAAGGACGTTCGTTGGGCAGACATGGGATTTTTTCCTACAGTGAAATGGTTCCTTGGAAAACAAAATCCGCTGGACCACACAGGATGACATGGTCGAAGTCGCCATTGGCGTCCTTCTCAAAACTGACAGTCAATGTGTCCCCGCCCCGTACGCGGACAGAAATAGGCGAGGCCTCTCCGCTGCGAAGATGATGCAGTAGCGCCGCCGCGCAAACACCCGTCCCACAAGCCAGCGTCTCGTCCTCCACGCCGCGCTCGTAGGTACGTATCGCGATGGAACTGGTTCCCACCGCTTGGGCAAAATTCGCATTCGTTCCCTTCGGAGCAAAGGCTTCGTGGTAACGCAACGCGGCACCGGACTTGCGGATATCCACCGCTTCCAAGTCATCCACAAACACCACCGCATGCGGCACTCCCGTATTCAGGAAATGCACCTCCAGATCCTCTCCCGCTACCGGCAGATTCTCCGGCTGCTTGTGGGAATGCGGGCGGCTCATGGCCAGCCGGACTCTTTCTCCTTCAAACTGGGCTTGGATGACTCCCGCTTCTGTCTCGAAGCTGACTTCCGATTGCTGTTCAGTCAGCAGGGAGTTGGCAAATCGGGCAAAGCATCGGGCTCCATTGCCACACATCTCCGCCTCGCCCCCATCGGCGTTGTAGTACCTCATGCGGAAGTCTGCGCCATTGCGGGCAGGCTCCACAGCCAGGAGTCCATCTGCCCCCACGCCCCGGTGCCGATCACATACACGTGCGATCGTTTCCCGGTCCAGGGACTGCGAGAGGTCGCGGTTGTCCAGCAACACGAAGTCGTTGCCTGCGCCATTCATTTTCGTGAAGGAGAGTTTCATGAGGATTTGGCACTCTAGCAGATTTCCTCTGTATCGCCACGGAGAAAGAGCCTCGGAGGCGGCGTGGCATGGAACGTGCTTTTGCCAATAAATCATGCAAGGTCTTCTTACGGCTACCGAACGAGTGAACATTCGCTTGGGGTCGAGCAATGAGATCCTCAGTGCCGATCCCGTTGTCTTCGAGCCCCAGCATGAAGAGGAATCCCGGCTGCTGGTGTACGAAGCGGATTTTCTCACCGATTATCTCCATGCTTTCTCAAATCTTCTGCGCGCAGGGAAACCGAGATTCGTCACCGTGACTGAGCCTGGGCGAGAAACGTCATTTCGATATCACGATAACGACGAGCGCTCGATCCTCCTGACCCGCGCCCACCGGGGAGTGGAAGCTCTCTCCTAGATCCTGAGCCCATACCGACGTTTTTTATTTTATGATGCAAGGTGCGGCCGGTGACGGTCTCCAACAATTGCTCGTGGACCTTTACGCCCAGCCAGGTGTCTCGGGTGTCTGCCTCCAGTCGGGAGCGGATGTACTCGTGCACGACCTCCCTTTCTCCGACACCCGCGCGACGGATCTCGCTGCTCGGGTGGAACACCTCTTTGCCAGCTACGAGGGCGTAGGCCGCGAGATCTGGCAAGTCTGTGCCGGTTTCGATGATTACTGGCTGCTTATCCTTTGCCGTGATACTTTGCGCCTGACCTTGCTCCTGAAAACTGACAGCGACGTGACGCTGGTTTCCTCGCGGGCGACACGTCTCCTGTTGGAGCTTAAGATTCCCGAAGCGCAACCCGAACCTCCGCCTCCCCCGCCTCCGAATGTTATCAGTCCCGCTCAGCCGGAAGTCCTGCAGGGACAGATATCGCGTGAAGACTTTGATCGGGTTGTAACAGGACTTTTGAGCCGCGTGGCCGGCCGGGCTCAAGTTACCAAACTTATCGCCCGCGAGATGAATAAATTAAACGGCCAGGCGTCCCAGAGCCTCGCCCCTGCCGAGGCGGTCCGGTTGGGTGAATCCATCCTCGATAGCATTCCAAACCGCGGGAAGCGCGACGCTCTTGCCGCCGAACTTCGCTCCATTTTCAAATCATGAAGAAATACGCCGCTGCCACCATTCTGTTCCTGGGCGCCATGCTGCCACTAGCAGCGCAGCAGGACTCCCCGACGACTTCGCCCGCTCTCGAGAGCTTCATGGATCGTACGGATAAGTCTCAGGCGGCCTTGCTGAAGAACTCCGAGGACATTCTGGTGCGTTTGGCGGGATTGGAAAAAATCGCAGCCAAGGCTCAATCGCCCATGGAAAACCTCTCGGGATTGTCCGCTTTGGAGGCTCGTCTCCTGGCATTGGAGGCCAAGCTGGCCGAACCTTCCGGCGCCTCCTCAGACGTGCCAGCCAGCGAAGCTCTCGAGTCCCTTCAGGCGAATATCAATTACGTCTGGATCGTGATGGCCGCGGCATTGGTCTTCTTCATGCAGGCGGGCTTTTGCATGGTGGAGCTCGGTTTCACCCGGGCCAAGAACGCCATCAATATTTGCATGAAGAACTTCCTCGATTTCGCGGTTGGGGCTATCTGCTTCCTCTTTGTGGGATTTGCGCTGATGTTTGGCGGAAGCGTGGCGGGCTTGGTGGGTTCCGGTCCCTTTTGGCTTTCGTCCACGCCTGGGGATAGTCCGCTCTGGGTCTTTTGGTTCTTCCAGTTGGTCTTTGCGGGAACGGCTGCGACGATTCTCTCGGGAGCCATGGCTGAGCGCACGAGATTCATGGGCTATCTGGTCTTCACGGCCATCATGACCGCTTTGATTTACCCCATTCTCGGTCACTGGGCTTGGGGCAGTTTTGCCGGGGGGTTTGGATACGGTGGCCAACCCGGTTGGCTGGAGGCCATGGGATTTGCCGACTTTGCAGGCTCGAGCGTGGTGCATGGGATCGGCGGCGCGGCAGCCTTGGCGGGTATTCTTGTGGTCGGTCCTCGGGTGGGACGTTTCCGTGCCGATGGCACTCCTAATCTCATTTCCGGCCACAACATGCCGCTTGCGGCACTGGGAACCTTTATCCTGTGGTTCGGCTGGTACGGTTTCAATGCAGGCTCCACTCTCCTCGGAGAAGCCGTCATTGGTCGAGTGGCCGTGAATACCACCTTGTCACCAGCAGCAGGTGCCTTGGCTGCCATGTTTACCATGTGGGTCCTGCAGGGGCGGCCCGATCTCGGGATGACTCTGAATGGCGGACTGGGCGGACTTGTGGGTATCACGGCAAACTGCAATTTGGTCGAGCCTGCCTCAGCCGTGGTCATCGGTCTGGTTTCCGGCCTCATTGCCACCTTCGGAGCGGTCTTGCTAGAGCGCCTGAAAGTTGATGACGCGGTGGGGGCTGTGCCGGTCCATCTCTTCTGCGGGTGGTGGGGTACGCTTTGCGTGGCTCTCTTTAATGAAGCAGGTTTCTCCCCCCGGCAGTTGGGCATCCAAGCGCTTGGTACGGTCTCAATCACTGGAGCTTGCTTCATCGTGGCCTACATCACCTTTCAGATCATCAACAAGACTATCGGCCTGCGTGCCAGTGAGGACGAGCAGGATCTCGGCCTCGACTTCACCGAGCACTCTGGCGCGGCCTATCCCGACTTCATGACGGGCGAGCAGGGCACATAAAAGATTTCCTCTCGGGGAAAAGGGCCTCTGCTCCGCGTGAGCAGAGGCTCCAACTTTTCAGGATACGAAAAACTCCGATCCCAGCGTATGACCAGGATCGGAGTTTGAGGTTTTCGGATATCTTTGGAGGACTAGGAGTGTCCTTCACCCGGAGGAGGGAGTTCCTCGTCGGGGTGCTTTTCCTTCCAAACGATGGATGCGATGACTGAGATCAGCAGGACGCCACCCACGACCATGAGGGAGACTTCCGATGGGATCTTCCAAGCCGAGTGCGACAGGGCCATCTTCACACCGATGAAGCAGAGGATGACACCCAAGCCGTACTTGAGAAAACGGAAATAGGGGAGGATGCCCGAGAGGGCAAAGTACAGGGAACGAAGACCCAGAATCGCAAACACATTTGAGGTGTAAACGATGAAGGTGTCCTGAGTGATGGCAAGAATGGCGGGGATGGAGTCCACCGCAAAGATGACGTCACTGACCTCAATACAGACCAGGACGGCAAAGAGTGGTGTTGCTGCCCGGCGGCCGTTTTGCATGACGAAGAATTTTTGCCCATGGTACTCATGCGTGATGGGCATGAATTTCTTCAGGAGCCTGAGGGCGATATTCTTCTCAGGGTGGATCTCTTCATGATTGCTGGTGAGCATCTTGATGCCCGTGACAATCAGCAGCACCGCGAAGAGGTAGATCATCCAGACGAAGCGCTCGATCAGAGCAACGCCCGCAAAGATCATACCGGCTCGCATCACCAAGGCACCGAAGATGCCCCAGAAGAGCACCTTGTGCTGAAACTGCGGAGGCACGGCAAAAAAGGTGAAGAGCACGGCAAAGACGAAGACATTGTCCACCGAGAGGGACTTCTCAACGACATAGCCGAGCAGGAAGTCCTTGGCCGATCCGGGTCCGATGAACTTGAAGACGCCGAAGCTAAAGATCAGAGCCAGGGCGATCCAGAAGGCGCTCCATCCCAGAGCCTCCTTCAAGCTGACAACATGGGCCTTGCGGTTGAAAACACCAAGGTCCAGGGCCAGCATGCCCACCACAAATAAGTTAAAGCCCAACCACCAGCTGAGCGGAATTTCGTTCATATATTAAGTTTAGATACTACGTGGATTCGCTTACCAATTTGCCAGCTCGGGATTTCTTTCGAAAACGCGAGCCATGATGCGTGCATCATCTGTCAGACCGATCTCGGGAAGCGAATCCGGGATCAGGTCGAAGGTCTGTAGCAGATAGCGCGCGGCTACGCCAGCTTCACCAAGGGCGGGGGGCAAAGGATCTTTGGCCTGTTTCACGGTTTCCGAGGCAAGCAGGCGGAGGAGGCAGTTTGTATATACCTGAAGGTCATGGTGTTGCCTGGCCTGCTCGGTGGTGAGTTTGGAGGCGATCTCTTTTGAAAATGAGGCGAGTTCAATAAGAGAAGCCGCAGAAATCTGCGGCCTCTCAGCTTCGATATATTTGTCGATCGATATCATTTCATGGGGCGGGTGGTATCGCCGGATAGTATGCGAGCGATGGATGCGCGGTCGATGGGAGGGCCTCGTCATTACTCGTCGCTACTCCTTCCCGTGAGAAGGGGCAGCAGGTACCACAGGAAGTAGGCTAGCGAGGTGATGAAGGCCGCAACATAGGTTAGCGCGGCGGCATTGAGCACACGGCCTGCGCCTTGCTCCTCCGTGGGACTGGACAGGATGCCGCAGTGTCGTAGCGCAGCGCGTGCGCGACTGGAAGCATCAAATTCCACCGGCAGGGTGACCAAGTTGAAGAGCATGATGACTCCCCAGCCCGCCGCGATGAACATCAATGCGGTCTGAGTCTGGATAAAGCCTGTGAACAAGCCGATCAGCGGCAACCACATCACCACTTGGCTGGCAATCGTGGTGGCTCCCACCGCCGCCATACGCATGTGCAGGGGAAGATAGGCCCGGGCATGCTGGATGGCGTGACCGACCTCGTGAGCGGCTACCGCCAGCGCGGAGATGGATGTGCCATAGTAGTTGTCATGGCTAAGGACCAGACGCCGGTGTCGGGGATCGTAGTGATCGACCAACTCGCCTTCATGAGCCTGGATGTCCACTCCGGTGATGCCCTCTTCCTCCATGATACGGCGCGCGGCTTCCGCTCCGGTCAAGCCGGAGACGGACTGCTCGCCGGCGTAGCGGCGATAGACGTTTTTTACCCGCCATGAAGCCCAGAGGGACAGCAACATGGTGCCTACGAAAAGAAGTATGCTGAGAATCATGCTCCCACCATGATGGCGAGAGGATGATTTGCAAATTACGATGATATGAACATATCATTAGGAAAATCCTCATGAATACTCAACTGAACTACCATCACCTGCGCTATTTCCTGGCGGTGGCGGCTCATGGAGGGATCAAGGGAGCTTCCGAGGCACTGCATGTCTCGGCTCCGACGCTCAGTGCTCAGGTACGTGAATTGGAGGGCTTCCTCGGAGTGGAACTCTTCCGCCGAGAGAGGCGGAAGTTGATCCTCAGTGATGCCGGCCGGGTCGTCCTGAGGTATGCCGAGCGTATCGTCTCGCTCGGAGATGAAATGGTACAAGTTGTCCAGCGAGGCGAACCCGGAGGAGCGGAGATCGTCTTCTTGGGAATCGTGGACTCTGTGCCGAAGCTGGTGGCCTCTTGGTTGCTGCGCCGCGCCTGGCTTGAGCTTCCCAAGCTGCGCGTCGTCGTACGCGAGGGGATGCCGGCGGAGCTTTTCCCCGCTCTCGCCGCACACCAGATCGATCTGGTCATTACCAGCGAGCTGGCTCCAGCCTCCCTGAAGACCTTGCTCTTCAGTAAGCTGGTCGGGCGCTTTGGAGTCCATCTCGTGGCAGCTCCAGAGGTACGAAACCGATTTTCTCCTCGCAAAGGAGGACTTTCCGCCCTTCCCATGCTGGTTCCTACCAGGGAGTCCGCCTTGAGGCGCGAACTCGATCGCTGGTGGGCAGAAGAGGGGATTGTCCCAGATATCCGGGCGGAATGTGACGACGCGGCCGCCATGTATGAATTGGCCGCAGATGGTGTGGGCGTGGCCCCCGTCCTGGGCCCTGTACTCAAGGATGTGCTGAGCCGCTATGGATTGGTGGAGTTGCCCGTCCGTACAGGGCTTCAGGAATCCTTATACGTGGTCACAGCTGAGCGTCAGTTCTCCCATGAAGGGCCGCGTATCATTGCTCATCTCGCCACTCAGATGGCCTCTGCTGCTGCCAGTGGGGAGGTGTCGGCCAAGACTCCGTCAATCGCCCGTACACGTCGATCGATCAGTCCACCGAGCGTTTGATGGCGTCGCCCGTGCGCTCCACACCCTGGCCGACATTATAGATGGCATTATCCACGGAGGCTCCGGCTCGCTGGGCCGGACCTCCCGGTCCACTGCAGCCTGAGGACAAGACGGTGATCGTCATAAGAAGGAGGAATGCTTTCATGGCTCGCATTTCTATTCTTTTCGTTTTTGAGGCCTTCCTTGCGCGGACGCAGGCTGGAGATCGTAAAAAAATCGCCACCTGCAAAAACTTGCCGTCGGCCCTTCTCTCTCTAAGGTGCCCGAAAGTCTGAATTCCACCCCCGTTCCCAATGACTGCTTCGAATCCGCTGGAAATTGCCCGTTTTGATTATCTCCCGAAAATCCCACCCTCACTGAGTGAAACTTCAGTCGCCGTGCCCGATACGGCTCGGGAAACGGCTTCGGAAGACGTGCGTGCGCTTTTTCCCGGCACCTTTGATCTTCCCAGTCTGACTTTTGGCGCTGGCAATGGCAAAGCCAAGGGGCGTCCCATCCGGGCAGGCGTGATTTTGTCCGGTGGCCCGGCACCTGGCGGGCATAATGTGATCTGCGGCCTCTTCGATGGTCTGAAAAGGCAGGACCCAGGCAGCTCGCTTCTTGGCTTCCGCAATGGGCCGGGGGGATTGCTCTCGGACACGGCGACGGAAATCGATGAAACGATGGTCAATGCCTACCGGAACACAGGCGGCTTTGACTTGATCGGCTCTGGTCGGACCAAGCTCGAATCGGAAGCCGACTTCCGCAAGGCCTTGGCCACGGCGCAGGCTCGCGGCCTGAATGGACTGGTGGTGATCGGCGGTGATGATTCCAATACCAATGCCTGCCTGCTCGCCGAGTTTGCGCTCAAGGAAGGAGCTCCCCTGCAAGTGCTCGGAGTGCCAAAGACGATCGACGGTGATCTGAAAGGGGGTCGCATTGAGACGAGCTTTGGATTCGATACCGCCTGCAAAGTGTACGCTGATCTGATCGGGAATATTCATCGGGATTGCCTGTCGGTGCGGAAATACTGGCACTTCATCAAGCTCATGGGACGCTCGGCCTCCCACATTGCTCTCGAGTGTGCACTTCAGACCCAGCCCAATGTGGCCCTCATCTCCGAGGAGATCGCTCATAGCCAATTCGCCCTGCACGAAATCGTCGATCAGATCGCAGACACCATCTGCTTCCGGGCAAATCACGGAGAAAACTTTGGCACGGTGCTCATTCCCGAGGGAATCGTGGAGTTCATCCCTGAGATGGGAGCGTTAATTCAGGAACTGAACGAAGTCCTCGCAGTCTCCTACAAGGAGTTTAATGCGCTCGAAACTCTGCCTCACAAGCGCGAGTTTGTCTTCGGCTCGCTCTCGCCGTCCTCGGCGGGGCTGTATCGCCGGTTGCCTCGCGAGATTGCGAACCAACTCATCCTCGATCGCGATCCGCACGGCAATGTGCAGGTGGCCAAGATCGATACGCAAAGACTCTTTATCGAACTCGTGGAGTATCGCCTGAAGCACATGAAGCAGCGTGGACTCTACATCGGGGAGTTTTCTCCCCAGCAACACTATCTCGGGTACGAGGGACGCTGCGCTGCTCCCTCGAACTTTGATGCCGACTATGCCTACACCCTCGGTTTCACCACGTCTCTCCTCCTGCGTGAAGGGGTGACAGGGTACATCGCGGCTGTGTCCCACTTGTCTCGTCCCAGCACGGAATGGCAGCCGGGAGGTACTCCGCTGGCTCGTATGATGCACCTGGAACGTCGGCATGGCAAAGAAGTGCCTGTCGTGCAAAAGGCTCTCGTCGATCTCTCAGGCCCCGTCTTCGACGCCTTTGCCAGCCAGCGGGACGAGTGGTCCCAGACGACTCAGTATCGCTTCCCCGGGCCGATCCAGTATTTCGGCCCGGCGGAGATTTGTGATCGGACCAGCCTCACGCTGCAACTCGAGGCTTCCCGCTCTTGAGTTGTCTGGAATCCACGCCACATTGGCGGGGTGGATTCCATCACACAGGCTGCTCTCGGCGCCGCTGTGGCCGAGGCCGGCCTTGGGCGGAAGCTGGGGAATAAGGCGATCCTCTGGGGAGCAATTCTCGGGACACTGCCGGATCTCGACGTGCTCGCGAGTCCATTTCTTGATGCGGTGGACCGACTATCCTGGCATCGCGGGCTGACGCATTCCCTGCTTTTTTGCATCGTCATGGCCCCGTTGCTGGCTCTGCTGATGCATCGGATCCATGGGGATCTCTGTCCGGTCAGGCGGGCGAGTGTGGTGGTCTTCCTGGTGCTTTTCACGCATTCACTGATCGACTGCTTCACGGTGTATGGGACGCAGATTTTTGAGCCATTTTCGAATGTGCGAGTGGGCTTCAATAATCTCTTCATCATCGATCCGCTTTATACGTTGCCGCTGCTGATCGGGCTGGGCATTGCGCTCTTCACCCAGCGAGAGGCGAGGGTGCGACGGTGGGCCAATACTCTGGGACTCCTGCTTAGTAGTCTCTATGTACTGTGGAGTTTTGGGGCTAAAGCGGTGGCGAATGATCGCTTTCACCGAGCCCTGACGGAGCAGGGAGTGACACCCCGGCAGTTCATGACTGGTCCCGGCCTTTTTAATACCATCACCTGGCGGGCAGTCGCGGGCGACGACAAGGGGTTCTGGATCGGAAAACTGAATCTCTTCCGCCCCCAGGAGGCTATCGAGTTTCGCTTTGTTCCCCGGAATGACCACTTGCTGGCACCATGGCCGGAGTCACGGGTCTTGAGGCAGCTCGCGTGGTTTTCGCAGGGCTTTTACTCTGTCGAGGAAGCGGATGACGGGAGTCTGATCATCCGGGATCTGCGTTTCACCGAACGTCCGGCTCAGAGCGAGCAGGTGCGGAGCTTCTTTAACTGGCGGGTGACCACCGACGGCGGGGAGCCGGTCCTGGCTCCTCGCTGACAGGGCCTACTGTGTACCGAACTTCGAGAGGTATCCGTGCTTGCGGGCGGCGGAGAACATCATGCCAAAGAAGGTCATCGCCCCGGCCAGCCAGATGACATTCAGGCCCGTCGCGGCCAGAAGTTGATTTGTAGCGTCGGATTGGCCTCCGAGCACGGCTCGCATGCCCTCGAAGACATGGGTGGCCGGGATGGTCTTCGCGATGACTTGCAGAGGGGCTGGCAGGACCTCCACGGGATAGAAAACGGCGGCCAGCGGCTGGATGAGGAAGGGGATAGCCCAGGCCAATGCCTCCACGGCCTGTCCATAGCGCAGGATGAGCGCGGTGGAGATCATGCCGATGGACCAGCCCATGAGGAGCAGGTTTGCAATGAAGGGGAGCAGGGCTCCGCCGAGATCCCAGAGTTGGAAGTGGTAGATGGAGGATGCCAGGACCGCCAGCAGGATGACGATGATGGCGATCTTGATGATCCCCACGATGAAGGTGGCGGCGAGGAACTCGCGGAGTCGGACGGGTGCGACGAAGATATTGAGCAGGTTGCGACTCCACACGTCTTCCAGGAAGGACATGGTGACGCCCTGTCCGGACCGGTAGATGATGTCCCAGAAGATCATCGCCCCGAGGAGGAAGGTGACGGCACCGGGGACGTCGGGATTGAGATTCTTCAGGTACACGGTCACGAAGCCCCAGACGAGCAGGTCCATGACGGGCCAGAAGATCATCTCGATCATGCGCGGCACGCTGCGGCGGTAGAGATAGGTGTAGCGGAGGACGAGTCCGGCAATGACGTTCCAGTTCATGATGCGGCATCCTCCACGCTGCCGTCGCGGGCGACTTGGATGAAGACGTCTTCGAGAGTGTCTTCTTTGAAATGCTCCATGATTTCCTCGGAAGTACCGGAAGCAATGATGCGGCCTTTTTGCAGGAAGAGGATGCGGTCGCAGACTTCCTCCACATCCCGCATATTGTGCGAGGTGTAGATCATGGAGATGTGGCGTTCGCTTTGCAGGGAGCACAGGACTTTGCGGAACTTATCGGCCATGTCGGGATCCAGACTTGCGGTGGGTTCGTCGAGCAGGAGGAGCTTGGGGTCGTTGAGCAGGGCCTTGCAGAGATTGACGCGGGCGGATTCTCCCGAGGAGAGGCGGCCGGTGATGCTGTTTCGCAAGTGAGCGACTTCGAAGAGTTCCAGCAACTCATCGATCTTGCGTGAGGCGTTGCGCACTCCGTAGAGGTGGCCGAAGACGGCGAGATTCTCTCTTACCTTCAGATTACCCGGCAAGGCGACATAGGCGGACGAGAAGTTGCAATGCTGGAGGATCTCGGTCCGGTGTTTCTGGAAATCTTTGCCGAGCATGCGAATCGTTCCCGACGTCGGACTCACCAGCCCGAGTAGCATGGAGAGTACGGTGGTCTTGCCAGCGCCATTCGGGCCGAGAAGACCAACGACTTCCCCCGGCTCCACCTGGAAGGAGACGCCGTCCACCGCGACCATAGTGCCGAAGGTTTTGCGGAGGTCTTCGACGATGACGGGCGGGGTCTCGCCAGCGACAGCAGAGGGGCTCATGGGGAAATCAGGCTGCGCAGAGCTTCGCATGCGCCTTGGCGACGGAGATGTATTTCTCCGCCCATGGCCGCAGGCCGGCAATCTCTTCCGGGGTGAGCGGGCGCTTCACCTTGGCGGGAGCACCCATGACCATTGAGCCGGGAGGAATGACCGTGCGTGGCGTGACGACGGAGCCGGCTGCGATCAAACAGTGATCCCCGATTACCGCGCCATCGAGAACGGTGGCGCGCATGCCGATGAGACACTCATTACCGATGGTGCACGCATGGATCATAGCGCCATGGCCGACCGTGCAGTAAGAGCCGATTTGCACAGGATATTCATCAGCCAGATGAATGATTGTCCCGTCCTGAATATTCGTTCCTTCTCCGATGGAGATGGTCTGAATGTCACCCCGCAACACACATCCATAAAATACGCTGGAAAGCGGTGCCAGGGTGACGGCTCCCATGATTTTCGCGCAAGGCGCCACAAAGGCGGCCGTGGCTGTCTGTGGAATCTGCCCCAGATAGGTGGACAGGCGCTCGTCGATAGTCATCAACCTCCATTTCAGCACCAAACCCACCCCGCCTCAACAGGGAATGTCATTTTCCCTCGCGAAGGATGCGGAATTTTGCTTCTGTGGAGCGACTTATGCCTCAAGTTTCCCTCGTGATTCCCTGCCGAAATGAGTCGGCGCGGCTGCCTCGCACCCTGGAAGTGCTCGGACAGTTCCTGGAATCTTTCGAGCCCTCGGTCGAGGTGGTCGTCGTTGTCGAGCAGAGTTCGGACAATACCGTGCAGATCGCCCGGGAGTTCGCCGCCAAGGATGATCGCATCCGGGTAATTGCGAATCCGATCGCTCGCGGCAAGGGCTACGCGGTGAAGACCGGCATGCTCTCGGCCACAGGCGATATCATTTTCTTCATGGACGCGGATCTCAGTGTGCCGCTTCGCTTTGTGACGGAATACCTCGCGGACTTTGAGGCCGGGGCGGATGTCGTCTTTGGCAGCCGTCAGCATCAGGAGAGCGTGATTGCACGCAGTCAGCCCTTCCAGCGCGTGGCCTACGGGCGGTTGTTTAATTTTTCCCTGCGAGCCTTGGGGGCCACACGATTTAAGGATACGCAGTGTGGATTTAAGGCCTTTCGCCGGGAAGCGGCTCAGTGGATATTTTCCCGCCTCACCGTGGATGGCTTTGGCTTCGATGTAGAGGCTCTAGCCCTGGCGGATGTCATGGGCTATAAGATTCGCGAACGTCCCGTGGAGTGGAGCGATGCTCCCGGTTCCACGGTACGTGCTCTTCGAGATGGTTCCGCCGCTTTCCAAGAAGCCCTGCTCGCATCCTGGAAGGCTCGCCGTTTTCGCTCCACCCGTTCCTGATTATGATTTCCTTAGGTGTTAATATCGATCATGTCGCGACCCTGCGTCAGGCGCGCTATCGCGGCATGGAGGCGAGTCCTCTCGCAGAGCCCGATCCCGTGCGAGCTGCATTGATCGCAGAGAAGGCCGGTGCCGCTGGCATTACCGCGCATCTCCGCATGGACCGTCGGCACATCCAGGATCGCGACATTTTCCTGCTGAAGGAGAAAATTGCCACCAAGCTCAACTTCGAGATGGGCAACACTCCCGAGATCCTCGCCATCGCCCTGAAAGTCCTTCCCCATGATGTGTGCCTCGTTCCCGAGAGTCGCGAAGAGGTCACGACCGAGGGCGGGCTTGATTGCGCAGGCCAATTGTCTTCCCTGAGCGAAACCGTGAAACGGTTGCAGGGAGCGGGCATTGTGGTCAGCCTCTTCATCGACCCCGACCCCCGGCAGATCGAGGCTTCCGCCAAACTGGGAGCGGAGTTTGTGGAACTCCACACCGGAGCCTTCGCCAATGCCACCGGGGGGGCTCAGGAAGAGGAACTTCAGCGGTTGATCGCCGGGGCGTCCCTAGCCCACTCGTCCGGTCTGAAGGTCAACGCCGGTCACGGTATCAACTATGATAACCTCTCGCTGGTACTCCAGATGTCCCATCTGGTGGAGTTGAATATCGGACACTCCATCGTGTCCCGGTCGGTCTTTGTCGGATTTGAGACGGCCGTGCGGGAAATGGTGGATCTTCTCAAGACCACGTGAGTTCACTCGATACAGCGCTGCAAGCCGACCTGGACGAGATCGATCTCGCTGGCTTGCGTCGAGTATTGCGCCACGTCGAGTCTCCGCAAGGGGCACGCATCCTGTGCGATGGGCAGGAGCTTTGGAACTACTCCTCCAATGACTATCTCGGCCTCGCGGCCCACCCTCTTCTCCTTGAGGCCGCTCAACGCAGTCTCGCCGACCATGGGCACGGTGCCGGGGCATCCCGTCTGATCAGCGGCACTTTTTCCGAGCACCTCGCCCTCGAAGAAGCTCTGGCGCATTTTAAAGGAACCCAGGCGGCGCTGACCTTCGGCAGCGGCTTCGCGGCGGCAGTCGGGGTATTACCCGCCCTGGCAGGCAGTGGGGACGTTATCATTCTGGATAAGCTCTCCCACGCCTCTCTCGTTGATGGCGCTCGTCTGAGTGGAGCCCAGCTCAGGGTCTTCCCGCACAATAATCTCGAAAAACTGGAGAGCCATCTGAGCTGGGCCAGACAGAAGTTTCCCCATGCGCGAGTCATCGTGGTGGCGGAATCCGTTTACAGCATGGGCGGTGACCTGGCTCCGCTCCGGGAAATCGTCGAACTCAAAGATCGATTCGGAGCTTGGCTCATGCTCGACGAAGCTCACGGCGTGGGAGTGCTGGGAAATCAAGGTCGTGGACTTGCCGACGCCGAGGGCGTCGCAGACCGAGTGGATATTCAGATGGGCACGCTGGGAAAGGCGCTGGGTTCTTCAGGGGCGTATATCTGCGGGAGCCGGGTGTTGGCTGATTTTTTGGTGAATCGCGCTCGCAGCTTTATCTTTTCCACAGCCCCGCCTCCATCGGTCTCCGCTGCGGCCCGTGCGGCCGTTGAGTTGCTCCAGTCTCCTGAGGGAACGCGACGGATCGATTTGCTCCATGCGAATCTCCGGTTTTTTGGAGAAGCCGCAGCCTTGGGCGCTGTTCTGACGCCGATTGTCCCCATCGTGCTGGGCGAGGAAGAGAAAGCTGTCGCCACATCTCACTCCCTCCGTCGCCAGGGATATCTTGTTCCCGCTGTCCGCTATCCCACCGTGGCGCGGGGTGCGGCTCAGTTGCGCATCACCATCACCGCTGCCCATGAGCGGGAGAATCTACAAGCCCTCGCGGCAGCCTTGATTCTGGCCTGAGTGGTCCACAATCTCTCGGCGTAGTCACCCCTCGCGTTGACCCTGGGGGATCACTGGTGTATGGGAGAGGACATGGCAGTTCTCTGTGCGGAAACCGAAGTGATCGACAAAGTGCTCGATGGGGAGCGTATTTCTCAAGAAGACGCTCTGACTCTCTATCGCCTTCCCTTGGAGGAACTCGGTGCTCTCGCCGACTTCCGCCGTCGCCAGAAAAAAGCCGATTCCTACGAGGGTCGAGGCAATGATGTGGTCACCTATATCGTGGATCGGAACATCAACTACACCAACGTCTGCAACGTCTATTGCAAGTTTTGCGCCTTTTACCGCACGGAGAAGGACGACGACCATTACGTCCTGAGCCTCGACCAGATCGATGAAAAGCTCGATGAGCTCGCTGCGGAGGGCGGCGTGCAAGTCCTCCTTCAGGGGGGGCACCACCCCAAGCTTCAGATCGACCACTATCTTCGCATGCTGAATCACATCCGTGACAAGTATCCGCAGATCAATATCCACGGCTTCAGCCCGCCCGAATTCAATCACTTTGCCGAGGTCTTTGGCCTCCCTCTCGCGGAAGTCGTCACCCGTTTCCATGAAGCCGGCCTCGGCTCCATTCCCGGTGGTGGCGGCGAGATTCTGGTCGACGAAATCCGCAATCGCATTGCGCCCCTGAAGTGCAAGAGCGACCAATGGCTCGAAGTCATGCGCATCGCCCATGGCTTGGGGATGCGCTCCAGCGCGACCATGATGTTTGGCCACGTGGAAAATCTCGGCCACCGCTTGGAACACCTCCAGCGTCTCCGTGATGTGCAGGACGAGACAGCAGGTTTCACTGCTTTCATTTGCTGGACCTTTCAGCCGGAAAATACCCGTCTCCGCGCCGAGACCGTGACCTCCGCCGAGTACCTCCGTATGCAGGCCTTGGCTCGCATCTTTCTGGATAATTTTGACAACGTGCAGAGTTCCTGGGTCACCCAGGGGCCCAAGATCGGCCAGATCGCCCTCAAGTATGGTGCCAATGACTTCGGCAGCGTGATGATGGAGGAAAACGTCGTCTCCAGTGCGGGCACCACCTTCCGGCTGAACTCTGCCGACATCGAGCGCCTCATCCGCGAGGCAGGCTACGAGCCTCATCGCCGTAGCACTTGGTATCAGTTGTTAAACTGATTTTTTTCCTAGCAGAGACACAGCGAAAAACTCACCGGATCCTGCTCCGCGCAGGTAACTTGCGTATGACCTCGCCCGGTGCGCTGCAGGCAATCCCGTATCGCCGTGATGGCCAGCTCCGGCTTGTTGCAGTCTCGGCTCAGGTGCGCCAGGATCACCATCCGCAACTCTTCGGCCGATAGCTCTTCCAGGACCTTCGCCGCCGCTGCATTCGATAGGTGCCCATGCCGCGACGAGATACGTTGTTTGACGGACCACGGCCTCCGTGTGTCGAGTTGCAGCAACTGCTCATCATAGTTCGTCTCGATCAGCAATCCCTGCACTCCACGGAGCGCATCCAGCACAGGCCGGGTCGCATGTCCCAGATCGGTCAGAATCCCAAAACAACTTCCCTGGCACGAGATCCGAAAACCCACCGGATCCACCGCGTCATGCGGCACCCGGAACGTCGAAATGGACAATGCCCCGATTTGGAACCGATTCCCCGATTCAAATAGTCTCCAGCTCCCTGCCGGGACATGTCCCCCCAGCGTCCGCGCCGTCATGGAGTTTGCGTAAACCGGCGTCGCCCGCTTGCGCTGCAGGACTTTCAGCGCCGCTGTATGGTCTCCATGCTCATGAGTCAGGAGAATGCCATCGATATCTGCGATTTCCACCCCGAGATGCCGGATGCGCTCCTCGATTTTACGCGCACTCATCCCAGCATCCACAAGGATGGTGGTTCCCTCGGCTCGAACCAGCGCGGAATTCCCCGCGCTGCCACTGCCCAGCACAAAAACCTCTATCGGCATGCCCCTACTGAAACACGACAAACGAAATCTGCGAAGTCGGAATATGGTGATTGCTTGCGGAAAGAGTTTTCTTCATTCACATTGACTCCACTTTGTCCTTTGGAGGCTTCCAATTGCCAACCAAAGGATTGGTCACGACCATATATCCATGAAGAGCACATTTGCGGCCCGCACTAGCGAGGCGCTGATCGACGAGAATTACCAACGCTGGCTTTCCAATCCACGCTCGGTTGACCCTGACTGGGCGGCATTTTTCGAGGGATTTGAACTCGGCTGCACCAAAGCTGAGGACCCCGCCGAGCCGGGCACAAATGGCGACTCCGCAGTGGCTTCTTCCGGTGATGTTCACCTGCAGAACCGCGTTGAAGGACTTGTTTACGCCTATCGCACGCTGGGCCACTCCGTCGCCGACCTTGATCCTCTCGACGATATCACCCGGGAAAATCCCCTGCTGAGCCTCAAGGAACTGGGTTTCGACGAGAAAGATCTCGATCTTCAGGTTTCCAGCCGCTTCTTCCGAGATAGCCGGAAGATGAGCCTCCGCGACATGATCGCCGAGTTGCGGGCCATTTATTGCGGCACGGTCGGTGCGGAATTCGTCCACATCCAGAACCCTCGCATCCGGAATTGGGTGCGCGACCGCCTCGAGAATAGAGATATCTCCACCCAGAAGGATCCGGAAGTTCACAAAGACGTCCTTCGCAAGCTTTACGAGGCCGAGACCTTTGAGAACTACCTGCATACCAAGTACGTAGGTAACAAGCGCTTCTCGCTGGAAGGCGGCGAAGCCCTCATCCTCGCTCTCGATGCCGTGCTTCAGAACTGCGAGCGCCGCTCCGTCAAGGAACTCGTCATGGGCATGGCTCACCGCGGTCGCCTGAACGTCCTCGCGAATTTCCTCAATAAGCCGCTCAACGTCATCTTTAACGAATTCCAGGGCAACTTCGCGCCGGAACTCGTCGGTGGGAATGGCGACGTCAAATATCACCTCGGCTATCAAAATATCCGCAAGCTTGCCTCGGGTTACGAAGTCGAGGTTCATCTCGCGGCCAACCCCAGCCACCTGGAAGCCGTGGACAGCGTCGTCGAGGGCAAGGCCCGTGCCCGTCAGCGTGTCCTCGGGGATACCGCCGAGCGCAAGAAGGTCGTTCCGATTCTGGTCCATGGTGATGCCGCCTTCATTGGTCAGGGTGTCGTTGCGGAAGTTTTCAATATGTCCCAGCTGCCCGGTTACAAGACCGGGGGCACGATCCACATCGTGGTGAACAACCAGATCGGCTTCACCACTCTTCCCGCTGACTCTCGCTCGACGATGTATTGCACCGACATCGCCAAGATGATCGAGGCTCCCATCTTCCATGTGAATGGCGAAGATCCCCTCGCCGTCATCGAGGTGGCCAAACTGGCTCTCGATTTCCGTCAGGAATTCGGCCGCGACGTCGTCATAGATATCTATTGCTACCGTCGCTACGGCCACAACGAAGGTGATGAGCCAAGCTTCACGCAGCCCAATCTCTACAACAAGATCAACCAGCACCCGCTTCCCAGCGAGGTCTTCTTTGATCAGATCGCTCGGCTGAATACGGTTTCCAAGGAAACCGCCGCGGCCATCAAGGCTGAGGCCATCAAGGAGCTTGACGACGCCATGGAGCTGGTCAAGTCGTCGAGCAACAGCATCTCGCCTCAGAAAGAGTTTACCGGCTCGACGGCTATCTTCCAGCCTCCGTACTCGCACGAGCCTGTACAGACGGCCATCAGCGCCGAGACGCTCGACCATATCGTACGGACGTTGACGACGGTGCCGGAGGGCTTCCGTGTCCTACCCAAGATCCGCCGCATTCTTCTGGAGCGCCGCCTTCAAGTTTGGAAAGCCGGTGGGCCTTATAACTGGGCTTTTGCCGAGGCGCTGGCCTTTGGCTCCCTGCTGATGGAGAATACACCGGTCCGTCTCTCGGGACAGGATAGCCGCCGCGGGACCTTCAGCAACCGCCATAGCGTGCTTTATGATGAGATCACCCGCGAGCGTTACATCCCGCTGATGAATCTCTCGCCGGATCAGGCTCGCTTCTGCGTGTACAATAGCCCGCTCTCCGAGTACGCCGTACTCGGTTTTGACTACGGTTACTCCATGGACTTCCCCTCCATGCTCTGTCTTTGGGAGGCTCAGTTTGGAGATTTTGGGAACGGAGCTCAGATCATTATTGATCAGTTCATCGCCTCCTCCGAGTCGAAGTGGCGTCGTCCCAGCTCGATCGTTATGCTTCTGCCGCATGGCTATGAAGGCCAGGGCCCGGAGCACTCCAGCGCCCGCCTCGAGCGCTTTCTCCAGCTCTGTGCGGAGGAAAATATGCTGGTCTGTAACTTTACGACCCCGGCACAGTACTTCCACGCCCTCCGTCGTCAGATCCATCGTGGCTATCGCAAGCCGCTGGTCATCATGACACCGAAGAGTCTCCTGAATCTCGATGTCGCCGTTTCCAAGGCCGAGGATTTCACGAACTCCCGCTTCTACGAGATCCTCGCTGATGAAGGCACTCCGGAGCCGGATTCCGTAGAGCGTATCATCTTCTGCTCTGGCAAGGTGTATTACGACCTCGTGAAATACCGCCAGGCCGAAGGCCTCGCTTCAAAGGCCGCCATCATCCGCATCGAGCAGCTCTATCCTCTCTACGAAGAGAAGCTTCTCCGGACGACAAGGAAGTATCCGAATGCCAAGAAATATATCTGGTGTCAGGAGGAACCGGAGAATATGGGCGCCTGGTCGTACATCCTTCCGCGCTTGCTGAATCTCTTCCCCGGCTACATTCACTATGCTGGCCGTCCAGCAAGCGCCAGCCCCGCTGCCGGCGCCATGCAAGTCCACCTCGCCCAGCAGGCCGCGCTCGTCAAACAGGCCTTCGAGATCTAGTCCTTACATTCACAGCATCCCGTTCAAGTCACTCGCCACATTTCGCATCTATTCCAAGCATGAGCACTGAAATCACTGTCCCAGCCGTCGGAGAATCCATCTCCAGTGGCATTCTCTCCGTCTGGCACAAGAAGGACGGAGACTCCGTCCAGTCCGGTGAGGTCATTTTCACTCTTGAGACCGATAAGGTTTCCACTGAAGTGACAGCCTCGGAAAGCGGTACCCTCCGCACTAAAGCGGAAGAAGGCGAGGAAGTGAAAATCGGTCAGGTGGTCGCCCTCATCGAAGCCTCTTCAGGAGCGACACCCTCTGAGGAAAAGAAGCCCGATCCCGCCCCTGCTGCTGAAGAACCAAAAGAAGCAAAGAAAGAGGAGAGTAAGAAGGAAGAGGCTCCCGCTCCTGTGGCCAAGCCTGCCGCACCGGAACCCAAATCAGCCCCGTCTCCAGCTCCAGCGCCGAAGAGCTCCACTCCCGCATCCACGGATGGTCGGGTCACGCGGAAGAAGCTGACTCCCCTGCGCCGGAAAATCGCCACCCAGCTCGTGATGGCTCAGCACACGGCAGCCATCCTCACTACCTTCAACGAGTGCGATATGAGCGCCGTCATGAAGCTGCGCAAGCAGATGCAGGATGACTTCGTGAAAAAATACGGCGTGAAGCTCGGCTTCATGTCCTTTTTCATCAAGTCGGTGGTCGATGCTCTCAAGGCCGTCCCCGGCATCAATGCCCGCATGGATGGGGATGAACTCGTCCAGAATCACTACTTTGACATCGGCGTGGCCGTGGGTACGGATCGCGGATTGATGGTCCCGGTCGTCCGCGATTGCGATAAGAAATCCTTCGCTGATATCGAGCGAGAACTCGCCGCCTTCGCCACCAAGGCTCGTGAGGGCAAGGTCAGTCTGGAAGACCTCCAGGGAGGTGTATTTTCGATCTCAAACGGCGGAGTCTATGGCTCGCTATTGAGCACCCCGATCCTCAACCCTCCTCAGAGTGGTATCCTGGGTATGCACAAGATTCAGGAACGCCCCATGGCTGAGAATGGCCAGGTGGTGATCCGCCCGATGATGTATCTGGCCCTCAGCTACGACCATCGCGTGGTAGATGGCAAGGAAGCCGTGACTTTCCTCGTCCGGGTCAAGGACTGCATAGAAAACCCTGCCAGGCTCCTTTTGGAAGCCTGACAGGGAAGGAGAAAACAAACTCGCTAAAGGACTCGACCCTGGTAGCTTTAACTGCGTGCGCCTACGCGCACGCGTTTCATGCATCCATGGTTTTCTACGCGGACTCGTCCGCTTTCAAAAAGGTCGATAAGGGCAGCCAGCGTTTCCTTGCTGTCACGGGCACAGGAGCCGACAATTTCCACGAGGTCCCCAAGCGAGTAGTGCTTGCGATTTATTTTGCGATAAGGATTTTTCATGGTTTCAAAGGTGAGACAGGTGAAAAATGCATCATGTTCAAAAATGTCTGTAATCCACTGGCGGGGAAGAATTTGAGATCCTAGATTTTATGGGAAAATCACCCATGGACCCAGCGGATACGGCCGGAAATACCAATTATCGGCAATTGGCAGACCGTCTGGGCTTTTCCCTCCTCCAGCGGCGCATCACAAAGCAGGCAGGTCTATGGGCGAAGGAGGTCCATCAAGGAAAGGGGGTCTTCACAGTGGAGCGGGTCGTTCCGCTGGATCAGATGATCAAGTTGTTCCTGCTGGTGACGGGATTAACGGGCCGAGGACTCCGCAACTTTCTGGATATTCAGATCATCACCAATGTCGTGCGGATCGAGGGGCTACCCTCGTCTTTCCGCGGCTATCGAGTTCTGCAACTGGCGGATCTTCACCTCGATCTGTATCCGCCTTTGTTGGATGTGATCCTTAAAAAGCTGGAGGGTGTCATGTGTGACGTCGTGGTTCTCACCGGCGACTATCACAATAAAATCGCCGAGAATGCGGAGGTGTCTCTCACCCTCATGGGAAAGCTGTTGCAGGCGCTCAAAGCTCCATCCTATGGCATTCTCGGGAATCACGACTTCATCGAAAAAGCCGCCTATCTGGAGGCCATGGGGCTGAATCTGCTCCTTAATGAAAATGTGGAGCTATCTCGTGGCACGGAGCGCATCTGGCTCTGTGGCGTGGATGATCCCCATTACTTTAAGACTGAGGATTTGGATAAGGCCAGGGCGGGGGTGCCGAAGGAGGAGACTGCCATCTTACTGAGCCACAGCCCTGAGACCTACGCTCTTGCTGAGGAGCTCGGCTATGCCCTTCTTCTCGCCGGGCATACGCACGGAGGTCAGTTTTGTCTGCCGGGAGGCATTCCGATCGTGCGCAATGCTGACGTCCCAAGTGCACTCATCGCCGGGCCATGGAAATGGGGCCGTCTACAGGGGTACACCTCAAGAGGCACGGGGGGCTGTGGTGTAGCTGCTCGCTTTAACTGTCCACCAGAGATCACGCTGCATATTCTGGAGGGCTAATCACCTTTTGGTCGATTTTCCCTTTACGCGACCTTCGTGGGAGTGGAAAATATGTATTATATGTCCTCCCCTTTCCGCTTCTCCGCCTTGGCGGCTGCTCTTTTCGCCACGAGCACAGCTTGGGCTCAACAGGATGGTCCTTCTGTGGATGCTGCTCAGATCTTGCGCGAGCTTGATGCTATCGAGACGAAGCAGAAGCAGACGCTTCAGACAGCCAAGCAGCAGGCTATCAATCTTTTACGTCCCGGCGCGGCGGGAGGATCAGCGGCTTCCGGCCTCTATGAAAGCGCCATCGAAGCAACACAGTTTCAGGGACTGAAGGACAAGGTTCCAGCCTTCATCGAGTGGAAAAAGAAAAATACTGAACTCCTCCGTAGCCGCGAGATGCAAGCTGCCCTCGGTATGCATTTGCAATATCTGGTCATGTCTTTGGAAAGAGGCTCCGCTCCCGACGCTGCTCCCTTCGCTATCCCTTCCATGCAATACGTGGGGGAGCTCGTGAAGGCCAAGGCGCTCTTGCAAAAGCAGGAAAAACCGCCCAAAGAGCCAAAGGAACTCCTCGATAAGTCTCTTAATGACTCCGTCTTCGTCCGCTGGCTGAATCTGGGCCCCTGGCTTCCCGCAGCCTCTTCCTGGGAGCTGAATCCCGGGAATATCTCCGGGATTCTTGATAAGAACGTACGCCCCGTCTGGCGTGAAGCGAAGGATGTACGTCTCTTGGAAAGCTGGGATTTCCAGATGCAGGCCGAGGCAGATCGTATTACCACGGGCCGCTTGGACCATGAGGCCGATCAATTCAACACGGTCACTCGTCCCAAACTCCAATTCTCTCGCGCCAATGACATGGCTCAGCTTGGTATGCAAAATCGTGCCGTGGCGGAAATCGTCGGTCTGGTCCGCACTTATCCTCAGCATCCAGACTTTGCGAGCTGGGTCAAAAAGCTGCGCGAGATGCTGAAGTCGTCAGCGCCCGCAGCCGTTGCGCCTGCCGCTCCTGTAGCGAGCCCTGCCGCGCCCACGGCTCCAGCAGGTTCGTAGGACTCCCCTCCTACGACCGTAGGATGGGAAGCATCTCCAGCAGGCCCGTCGCCAGATTTCTCTGAGCTGTGCGGGCATTGGCGAGTAACCGCCCGAAACCGGGTACTGTATCCGGACGTGCGAGGAAATGGCGGAAAAGCGCCATGGGGTTGGGACGTGACGTAATGGGATCGAGGAGAATGTCCGCCGGCACAGGCATGTCGTCTTCCATCGTGTCACTCACCGAGCGGACAGACACGAAGGGAATACCTCTCTTTTCGCAGATGGCGTGCAGGAAAGAGGTTTCCATATCGGCGATCAATGCTCCCGTCTCCAAGCCAAGAGCCTGCTTTGCGGCGTGAGACTCCACGATGCAGGGAGATGTGTGCAATGTACCTGTGCGCCATCCCGGGTGAGGGGCTAGTTTTTCCAGCAGCGACGGGGTGGTGAAATTTGAGGCCACCACAATGTCTCCGATTTTCCCGGCGGGCTGTAGAGCTCCGGCGAATCCGGCTGAGATCAGGATACTCGGGGTGACGGAGGATGAGTCCAGTCGCTTCTCCAAGGCGGCGGCGGTCCTTTCGCCAGTACAGCCGAGTAGCCAAGTTTCGACTTGAGGTGCTCGCAGCCGGGCTCGAAAAGCCGCGCTTTCAAATTCGAGGGCGAACGCAATGGCGATCATGGCGGGGGTGGAAAGACCAGAGATCTCAATTTTGTTTGTTGAGATGGACTTGTACGAGTTGGCCTTCTGGTATGGCCGGCTGGGCTTCTCCTACGATCAAGCTCAACTCCTGGGTCAGACGTGCGTTACCACCACCGGGGAGGTTCATCATGACACGCAGACCATGCTCAGGATCCGCTGAGGTCAGGGCGACTCCACCCTGTGTGCTGGCAAATCGTTCCAGCCTCTGGGCTGTTGTAGAGGGGTCTTGCACTTCAATTTCCACTTCGAATCCTGAAGTGCTCAGGGGCGTATTCAGCAGAGACTTTTCCGCGATGGTCTCCAGCGAAGTCCGGAGTTCTTTCGGCTCAGGAAGGTCGCGAGGGGGCGGTTCTGCCGGACGAAAAGCAAGCGCTACCAGCGCAAGCGGCAGGGCAAGAGCCACCAAAACGATGGCAATCACGACGAAGACGCCGGGGTGGATTTTAAATTTAGGTTGGCTTTGTTCAGTTTGCACAGTTGACCGCTGCTGTTAGTTCCAAGATATTGCCATCCTTTTCCCGATGTCCATCGAACTCACGCGCAATTTCTGCATTATCGCCCATATTGACCACGGCAAGACCACGCTCTCCGATCGCCTGCTGGAGAGCACGGGGACCATTGCCGACCGTGAGAAACAGGATCAGCTCCTGGATTCCATGGATCTCGAACGGGAGCGGGGTATCACTATCAAGTCCCATCCTGTTACCATGAAATACTCTGCGGAGGACGGCAAGGACTACCGTCTGAATCTCATGGACACTCCTGGCCACGTGGATTTTGCCTATGAGGTCTCCCGCAGTCTGGCGGCCTGCGAAGGTGCCCTCCTCATCGTGGACGCCGCTCAGGGCGTGGAGGCGCAGACCGTTGCGAATGTCCACCTCGCCCTGAAGCAGAATCTCACGATCATTCCAGTCATCAACAAGATCGACCTGCCCAATGCCGACATTCCCTCCGTGCGAAAGCAGTTGGAAGACATCCTGGCAATCCCGGGTGAGGATGCCATCGAGGCCAGCGCGAAGGCTGGGATTGGCATCAAGGGCATCTTGGAAGCCGTCGTGAAGCGCATTCCTCACCCTGTCGTGGAAGACGAGATCTTGCGGGGCCTAGTCTTTGATTCCGTCTTCGACGGCTATCGCGGTGTGGTGAGCTACGTCCGCATTGCTACCGGCAGTCTGGTTCCCGGACAATCGGTCAAGCTGATGTCCACCGGGAACACCTACGACATCAAGGAAGTCGGCGTTTTTACGCCCAAGATGTTCATTCAGAAAAAGCTCAATGCTGGCGATGTGGGCTACTTCATTGCGAATATC
>Ga0351882_1002_pt1 | contig 110322 bp, 108 predicted proteins | sample BONcelFGM3001F13_FD_206762 | JGI IMG/M metagenome (GOLD analysis project Ga0351882, IMG submission 206762) | Enriched cells from coal bed in the Powder River Basin, Montana, United States - BONCAT cells FGM rep3 HSBNCT.FGM.300.1.F13 ... | reverse complement strand
CTGTTTACGACTCGCGATCTGGGACGGTCCATCGACCGCGCGTTGGAAATCATTCCAGAGAGCAGACTTTCCAAGGCATTGCGAAAAGTCATCCAAAGGCACAAGGAAGGAATGTCCTGGAACGAGACGAGAGAGAAGACCCTTGGGGAATTTGGTTCGCATAATTTTACGGACGTCACGATGAACCTCAGTTTCATCCTGATGGGACTGCTTTTCGGAAACGGTGATCTCGAGCAATCCCTGAAGTTCAGTATCAATTGCGGGATGGATACCGACTGCACAGGAGCGACATGTGGCAGCATCCTCGGTATCCTGCATGGGGCTTCCGGACTTTCCCCCGCGCTGCGCGCATTGGCGGGAACCGATATCGCCTGTCATGAAAGCCTGTCCGGTCTGTCGCTTCCGCATACGCTGGAGGATCTCACGAATCGTACATTACGACTCGGGGATCAATGGGCTGGTGTATCGGATAGTGCATTGGTCCTCTCTACTCCCGAGTCTGCCCAGCCCCCTGACGATGCGCACGACTGGCTGATCATCCCCTCATCATCCGAGGAGAATATTGCTGGCGAACCCTCCGCAGTTCGAGAAGCGGAACTCAATCCGGCCGGTGCCACCGCTTATCACCGCAGATTTAATACGCTCCACATGGATCTCGGTCGATATGTCAAACGACCCGGCGACGTGCTCTATCTCATAACCTGGCTACGCGTGGAATCTTCCGATGCGACCAAGATAATGGGCTGCGCCGATGCGGGGATCACGGTATGGCTGAATGATCGGGAGATAATCAACTACCATGGTCGCCGCGCCGCCCTTCCCGCCTTTCATCGCACAGAAGGTGGCGCGACCGTCCCCGCTCATCTGCCACCAGGTCTGCTTCATAAAGTGAAGATCCGCCTGCTGACGGGAGCCGGTCCTTTGACCTGCTGTCTGGCAGTCGGCGACGATCAAGGCAGATTTGTTCCTTCCGTTTCGTTCCGAATCCCTGGAATTACTTAGAGCGTCTCCCGCCGCCACGGTGAAACGCTCATGCGGTGGCCTGAGCGATAGCTCTCGCGGACGGCGGAGGCGAGATCGTAGGTGCGGATGCCTTGCTCGATGGAGATAGGCATGGGGGCGGCGGAGAGGTAGGCGGCTATGAATTCGCCCATCTGGAGGCGATTCCGGTCTTTTTCGCCGCCATCGCCGACTTGATCGGAGCTGGACCATTCGAAAACCTCGTCGGCGGCGCGTGAGCGGGTCTTGTAGAGGCGGACGAAGGTGCGGTCGCCCCAGCGGTATTCCAGGCCGAGGTTCTCGGTATGGACGGAGCCGAACTGGACGTATTGATGGCTGTGTTGGGAAAGATTAAAGACGGCCATGCCACTCTGCGCGAAGTTGAAGCAGGCGGTGATTTCGCGCTCCTCGTGTGGGAGCGGGCCTTCGGTGACGTTGATCGCATTGGCCATGACCGAAGTCGTGGGGCCGCCTATCCACTCGAACCAGTCAAGGACATGGCAGCAGTGGTGGATGAGTTGGCCGCCGGATTGATCGAGCCGATGGCGCCAGCCGGAGACCTCGGGTTCCTCAACTTCGGGTGCCAGCCAGTGATGGTGAATGCCGATGATCTTGCCAGCCTCGGGGCGGCGCAGGATCTCCGCGATCTTGCGGAAGGGGGCGATATATCGATAGGAGAGACCAACATAACAACGAACGGGATAATCGCGGTGAACGGCCAGAATGGCATCGCGGTCGAGGTCGTTTACGCAAATCGGCTTCTCGAGATAGACGTCCTTGCCTGCCTTTGCGGTGTTAATGAAGGCCTGGGCGTGGAGGTAGGCCGGCAGGCTGATGAGAACGACATCGACTTCAGGGCAAGTGAGGAAGTCCTCTTCGCGATCAAACACGGTTCCGCCGTATTTCTCTGATGCTATGCGGGCTTTGTCGGGATCGAGATCGTAGCAGGCGGTGATCTTGACGACGTCACCTGCGGCGGCATTGGCGCCTTCAATCAAGTCACGCGTGCGGTACATATTGCAGCCATAGAGGCCGAATCTGATCTGCTTGTAAATGCTCATAAAAGGAGGGTCTAAAATGAAATAACTGTCGAAAGACGGATATTTATTGGAGTCATACTCACATATGTGAGTATGTAAATCACATTTTAGCCAAAATCCCTAAAGGGATCACCTCTTCCGGCCTCTTCCCGTGGTCGAACTCACCCACAATTCCACCTCGGGAAGAAGCGCTGGAAGAGGATCAAAGATCATTTCGCAAGTGCGAAAATGACATTGCTCAATACAATGGCACTAAATAGGCATTCGGCCGCCGGTGGCCCCGTAGGTTTCTCCCGAAACATAAGAGGCTTCCTTACTGGCCAGAAAAACAAACAAGGGGGCGATCTCCGCAGGTTGAGCTGCTCGTTCGAAGATGGTGTTCGCTCCGAAGTTCTTTACCTTTTCCGCCTTGAGGGTGGCGGGAATGAGCGGAGTCCAGACCGGACCCGGCGCGACGGCATTTACGCGCACCCCCTGTTCCATTGCCAACCCTGCCAAGGAGGAATTCAAACTGGCAATGGCGGCCTTCGTGGCGGCATAGGGAAGCAACTCAGGACCGGGATCGAAAGACTGGATGGAAGCCGTATTAATAATCAAACTTCCCGGCGGCATCTGAGGCAGGATGGCCTGACAAAGACGAAACATGGCAAACACATTTACCCGGAATGCCTCTTCAAACTCGTCATCGGGTATGTCGGTAAATTTAGAATATGATCGCTGGTAGGCGGCGTTGTTGACGAGGATATCGATGCTGCCGAAGGTCTTGATGGCCTCTTGGGCAACATCTTCGCAGACCTCCTTTTTCCCGATATCACCCGGGAGAAGAATGCCCCTGGCACCAGCTTCTGTAACCAAGCGAAGAGTTTCCTCGGCGTCGGCATCCTCGGACAAATAGGAAATGGCAACGTCGGCACCCTCGCGAGCGAAAGCCAGCGCCACCGCGCGACCAATGCCGCTGTCTGCTCCGGTGATGAGGGCCTTCCGTCCTTTGAGGCGATCATGGCCCACGTAGGAATCTTCGCCATGATCGGCAAGAGGGTCCATTTTTTCATCGGTGCCGGGAGGCTCCTGTTTTTTGTCCGAGTACGGGGGCGTTGGATAAATGGTCCGTGGATCGATCAGCGAGTTCATAACGTAAGAGCATCGCGACCCCGCTTACCGCCGGACGGGAAATATCCCAACCTGAGGGAAGAGTCGGGACATTGCCTAAGGTCCCCGCTCTGTTTGTGAAGACGTCAGAGGCGCAAAGCTCGCGCATCATTCATGCGAGGATAGGTATGCTGAGCCGCCCCGGCCCAAATTGTATCAAGCAATTCCGGCGGACAACTGGACAGGATGAATGAAGATTCCGGAGACTCTGTATCCCACCGAGGATGATTGCTGGAATAGATGAGATATTCATCAATGCCGACCGAGTGGAGGAGGCGCCAGAACTCGGACGGTGGATCTGCGGGTTCGGCTCCCTGCGTTCCGAAGCGGAAAAACCTGCGAGTGTAATCGCTGGGAAGTTCTTTGAGCCAGGGACACTCGGAGCGAAGTGCTTTGTAGTTCTTATCAAAGCGCCAGAGATAGGGCGGAAGCCAGGCGACTCCTGTCTCCAAAGCTATGACCCGTAAATCGGGAAACTTAACAAAAACTCCCTCCGTGATCAGACTGGTGAAGTGAGCGAGGAAGGTCGTACTGCGTGTGACGCGCATCTCGGCCACTGTCCCGGGCCAACCTGAGGGAGTCGGTGGGAAACTTGTGCCCATGCCCTCGGTGCCGGCGTGAATAGCCAAGGCCAGACCACAATCTGACGCGGCTTCATAGATGGGATAATAGTGGCGATGCCCGTAGGGAAAGCGGGTGCCATTTGGCAGCATGACCTGAACCATGCGGGGATGTGTGGCCGCCCGGCGAATCTCCGCAGCGGCGGCGACGGGGTCCTGACTGGCGATGACGATGGAGCCATAGAAGCGCTCATCGGCATCCAACCACTCCTCGGCCATCCAGGAGTTCACGGCGCGGGCAAGTTCGATGGGATAATCAATATCGCCGAAGGTCGAGATCAAGGGGGCGTCGTACACACTGAGCACCGCGGCATCGAGCGCATGCGGAGTGATCCAGTCGGAGATCAACTCCCCGGGTGACACCACTGCCTGCTCGCTGACCGTTCTCAGGCTGCTTGTGGGTTCGTAGGGGTTGTAGTATTTCGGATAAATCCTGAGGCCGGCCTGGGTATGGCCGGAACCGCCATGCCAGCGGTCCTGCCAGCTCAGGGGCAGGCGGGAAAGCAGGGTCGAGTCCGAGGGCCACCGGACATGGACGTCCGTATCAATACGCTGAAATTGCGACATAGGTTTTTAGATTTCCAAGAAGAGTGACCCTTCGCGTTCGATCACGGGGTAGGTGCGGACGCGGCAGGCGGAGTTCGCCAGATGACGGCCGGTTTCCAAATCGAATTCCCACTGATGCCAGGGACAGCGCAGGATGAGTCCTTCCCTACCCCATTCATAAGTGCTGGGCGTGTCGGTGGGGAGGTTCGTCCCGGTGAGCTTTCCTTTGCACAGTTCGGCGCCCTCGTGAGGGCAATAATTCCGTACGGCAAAGTAGCGGCCATCCGAGTAAAAGACGCCGATGGACTGTGAGCCCACCTGCAAGATCCGGCGCTCACCGTCTGCCAAGTCCGCTGCTCCGACGGGCACCAGGCGGGAGGTTTCCGTTGATGAATCCGTGATCATAGGGCGAGCCTCTTCCCGTAAAGCGCGAGGGCGCTATCCCGCAGGATGCGCTTTTTCAAGCTCGCTGCTGTTTGCCCCGGCAGGATGGTGAAGGGGTTGTCGAAGTCCCAGTGGGGATAATCACTGGAAAAGAGAATCTGGGTATCGCCGCTGATCTGCTCGTAGGTGGCGATCAAATCCCGCGGCGAACGCGGCTCCTCGATCGGCTGCGTGGTGTAAAACATCTGACGTTTCAGATACTCGCTGGGGAGTTCCTTTACCTGCGGCATTTCCTCGCGGAGACGCTTCCAGTCGGCGTCCAGGGCCCACATCAAGGGAAGGACCCAGGAAATGCCGCCCTCCAGCAAGACGAAGCGGAAATCGGGGAACTTCGCAAAGGCACCCTCACATACGAGACTGGCACAATGCGTGACGGCACTCGCGGCCAGACCTGTGTGAAACTCCAGATAGCGGGAGGGATATCCGGCGCTTGTCGGGGGGCCGGATATCCCCCGCCCTTCCACCGTGGTATGCGCGGCGACAGGCAGGCCATTGGCCGCGGCGGCTTCATAGATCGGATGGAACTGGCGATTGCCCAACGGAGCGAGGCCCGCCGTGGAGATAAAAACCTCAGCCACTCGCGGATGTCCCGCCCAGCGCTCGATCTCGGCGATGGCGAGCTGCGGGTCGCGCATCCCGATGCTGATCACTCCGTAGAAGGCGGGGTCCTGTTGGACGAATTCCTCCATGAGCCAGTCATTGAAGGCCGCGCCAATCGCCGCGGCGTAGTCTGTGTCGGAGAGGACATTCAGATTGTAATGCACTCCGGTGCAGATGGCCCACTCGATATCATAGGCATCGAGCAACTGACGTCGGATGAGGGCGGGATTGCTCGCCGGGGGGCCTTGATCCGAGACATCGACATCATGGCGGTTGTTGCCGCCGCGTTGATCGATATTTGGCTTCGGGTCACCCTGATAACCATCGAGGTAGCGCTGGCGGTACCGGGCAGGGAGATACTTCGCCATATCCTGCCGCGCGCGGGGCTGGCAGTGGATCTCGATATCGAAGATGGAATAACCCAGTTTCCGGGAGGTCTGCGGGGGAGAAACTTCCGACGTTACGATCATGCGCACAAGGTCGTGCCTTTCGCGCAGAAGTCATGTGCATTGACTTAAGGGTGATCCGCGAAGAGTTTTGTCTGGTGCGCATACCCCTGCATAATCAGGAACAGGCTTCAGCCGACAACGCGAGCTCTGGCCCCATCTCCTGTCGCTTGCTACAGTCTTATCGCGGCGAGCCGACGAACTTTCACGGTGAGTTTCATAGTGAAAACATGATCGTCTGGCGTGTGCTTCAGGGAAGTGTGCGGCAGCTCTATCTCGGAGAGGAATTCCAGGCCTCCCCTGGAGAATGGATGGTGAGTAATGCCTGCCGGAGACGACAGGATTTCTCCGATGATGCGCGGATCATCTCGATTCATCTGCATATCAATCCCGGTCGTGCGGAATGGCATGGGCCGCGCATCGTGGCCTTTGCTGATAACCGAGCGCTTCAAGCTGCGGCCCGGCTTCTGCTAAGGCTTCATGCCCAGTCACAGGCTTCCGGCATAACAGGGTATGCAGAGCTTCAGTCCGCTATGTGGGGATTTTTTGGTCGCCTGACTTCCCAGCTTTCGCAACAGGGGATGGAGCTACGCAATCCCCGCCTAACTGATGAGCGTGTGCGCCGAACGATGGAGATGATCGAGCGCACGCCCTTGTCACTCCCTTGGAATCGTGAGGGACTAGCCACGGCATCGGGGCTGAGTCCGAGCCAGTTGGATCGTCTCTGGCGGAGCGCCTGCGGGCACACACCCTATGCCCATTGGGACTTGCTGCGGATCCGGTTTGCCCGCGAAAAGCTGGAGAATACAGACTGGACCATCAAAGCCATCGCCTCGGAGCTCGGGTTTTCGCAACTCGCGCAGTTTTCCAATTGGTTCCGCGACCACCAGCGGATATCGCCGCGCATATACCGTGAGCGACTTGGCTGAGCATCCGCCACTTGCGAAAAAATCGAGAGCCGCTATATTTGAAGTATGCACATTTCTGCGACACCAATAAGACGGGCCTCACGCCCGGTTGGCTTGTCGTGCCCGGGCTTCATCGTGCGCTGACCAGGGCCTGCCCTGTCGGACTTCTCCTGCCATGAACCTGCTGTACATTTCCTCCTGCAAACGTCCCATGAGACGCGGACTGCTTTCCCATTGTCCGGTCTTCCATGGGAATCGCGGACGCTGCCCCGGTACTGACGTACCTTAGGGGATAGCGGCCGCAACATCATCCACTCCCTCCAACCCGACCACTTTTTGCAGGTGGGATGCACTTCGCTTTGGCGAGGCTTTGTCCTGCCTGCCTTCCCCGGTGTGACCCCTGTCACGCCCAACCCTAAAACCATGAGCAAAACACCAACCATCCAAATCACAAAATCCGATTACGACAAACTGCTGCTGATCCTCCAGGAACAGACCGCACTGAATCCCGATGGCCAGGATTCCCTGCAGGCTCTGCGCAAGGAACTGGAGCGTGCGGAGATCAAGGCCTCCGATGAGATCCCCAATGATGTGATCACCCTGCACAGCCGCGCGCAGTTGACCGATCTCGACAATGATGAAGTCTTGGACTTCACCATCGTTCCGCCCGAGGAAGCCGATGCCTCCGAGGGGAGGATCTCGATCCTTGCGCCGCTCGGCACCGCCATGCTCGGCTACCGCAAGGGAGACATCTTTGAGTGGGTCGTGCCGGCAGGCAAGAGCCGCTTCCGGGTCGAAGAGATCCTCTATCAGCCAGAGGCCATGCGAAAGACCGCATAACGGTGGTCTTTGGGAAAGGAGAGTGCTTTCTCAACCCAAGAGCAGAGGAGTCTGCTCTTGGGAATTACTCCGTCAAAGGTGGCTCTGGTAACTGCGGAGCGCGCTCAAAGGTGGCCGCCAGGCGTCGAGTCCACTGGTGGTTCTTCAAGAACTTGCCGCGTTCCTCCTTGGTCGCCTGGGAAAAGAGACCGGAGTAGAAAGCCGGCTTGGGGTCTTTGCCCAGCCGCGAGGCATGCTTTGCGGCCTCCACGGCTAGGGCACAGGCTTCCTTAAGGTTTTCCGGTCGGGTGGATTCGAGATGCTGCAAAAACAGCGCGGCATTCTGTGACAGATCTCCCCGTACGATCCATGTGCGATTGATTCGCCTGGCGTAATCCACGATACCCTCACTCTCAGTCATGCCAAAGTCTGCTTATTTTCGGAAAAGTTAATGATCTTGCAATGATTCGCTAAGATAGCAAAGCATTCCCAGAATGAAAGCCCTGCTCCTTCCGGTTTCTGCCGCGTGTGCTTTATTTGTCACTTCTCTGGTGGGGGTGGCTTCGCCTTCTGACGTGGTTTTTACGGCGACGCGTAAAAAGCTCAATGAGAACAAAACGAGGGAAACCACAGAGTCAAGTCACTCCAAGGAAATCGCCTACTCCGTCAAGGTGCTGAACAAAGGATTTCGCGCATACGAAAATGTTACAATCAAGTATAACATTTACTATGAGACTCCTCTGCTCGGCAGTGATGGCGATGCTGAAGTTCGCACATCCGGAGGGCAGCAAGCTTTCTCTATACTGCCGCCGAACAAGCCTCTGGAATTTGAGACGACTCCGATCACTCTGACATCCGAGAGTCTGAATGCAGACTTTGCGTTTCGAGACGGCAGCAAAAGAGAAGTCAAGGATCGCGTTGTCGGTGTTTGGTTCAAGGCATTTGACGCTGACGGGAAGCTCATCGGCGAATACTTCAATCCCTCCACCGTCCCTCGCAAATACAACTGGAAGGGGTGAGGCGACGGACGGTATCCGCCGCCTCACGGAAGACTTCTTAGGACAGCTCGAGTACGGAGACACCCATGGGAGCAAGCTCGACCTCCACCGGAGCCAGAGTGCGGCTATGACAATGGGCGGAGACTCTGGCCTTCATGGGAGCGGAGAAGAGATTCATGACGAAGAGTGAGGCCCTGTCGCCATCACTGCGCAGCGAGGTCCAGACAAAGGGATTGTCGCAGGAGGCGACTTTCTCGCTCATTCCCATCTCCCCGAGCAACCACGTGACCAAGGCCGAGTGGGTGTTCTTGCCGTGCTTCCAACTGGAGCCCAGCCAGAGGACCTCTCCCGAGCCGCGCTTGAGTCGCCATCCGACGGCGTCTCCACGGCGCTCGTCCTGCGCGAAAATCTCTGCACCTTCCGGTATCGTGGTGGCGTGGTAGAAAGGGCCATTCGCGTGGACGTTTTGGATCGGCCCCACATTGAGGCGTACGGCGGCCTCGTGACGCTCCATGCCAGGGGAGCCCAAGAAATCCGAGAGGATCGTGCAGGGCTGGAAGTTCTCATCCATCACGGGAATGAGAGGAGAGATGAACAGGCGTCCGCCCGAGGTAATGAAGTCCACCAGTCTCTGTTGACCCGTAGCCGATAGCGTCACACCACAAGCCACCAATAGAGGCTTTTCGGTGGGCAGGGGCTCTTCCCCCCGATCAACTTCAACCATATTTGGGGCCAGAGAAGCGCAGAGCGCGCTTGTCATGAGACCCTTGCGGAAAAACAGCCAGGCTTCCTTGTTGGAATATCCGAGCGCCGCATCGCTCTCGAAGTAATGCTGAGAGCGGCTGTGTTCCCATACGAGGCCGAGATTGAAATCCGCAACTTTGTCCGCAGCGGCCAGCCAGGAATGATCCTGGAGGAATTGGCCGAATTTTTTCATGGCTCCGTATGTCGGGCGGATGGTGCCATCCGCGGCTATGGGGGCCTGGAAATCGTATATATCGTCGAAGCAGCCTATATTCTCGGGATTCGGGCCACCGGTGAAGATGTAGTAGTTACAGCCCTTCATGCCGTAGGCCACATTCATCATGTACGAGCAATAGAGATCCTCCGGCGTGACCGGGGGCCAATCCGAGGCACTGCCTCCCGGCAGTTCGTAAATGGTGGGGGGCATTCCGAGTAAGCGGAGTTGCTCGGAGGAGTAGAAATTTTTGCAGGCGTATTTTGGCGTCGGGTTATTCTGATCCCAGTCCTGATCGAGATTGTAATAGTGATCCGAACCGAGGATGAAGGGAATCTGCTCCGTCTTCAGGCGATCAACGAGATCCAGGAAGTAGGAGTTCATGTAGGGATTTGCGGAGTTGTGCACGATGTCGCAATCGACACCGTCTTCGCGCAACCACGACACCAGCGTCGAGGCGTACTCGGCAATCGTACCGAAGTAAAAATCCTGATAGTCCTTCGCACGACGACGGTCGCCCACGGTCTGGGGCTTGCCGCCATCAAAGGGGACTGCAGCGGCGAAGCTCTCGAAGGAGGTGCCCCATGCTTCATTTAGTTTCGCGGGAGTTTCATATCGTGCCGCGAGGAACTTGGGAAAGCGGCCATCTTCACGGCCAAATCCCATGGTCTCCGGATGATAGTCCCAGGATCCGAACCACTCGTGGATGCCCATGAGCTCATTGTCGAACTGCGCAAAGACCACCGCTCCCCCCCGCGAGACCGTATGCTTCGCGATCACGGGAGCGACTTTGGAAAACCATGTCCGGGCTTTCTTTAAAAACAGGGGGTGCAGATACGAGACCGAGGATTTGCGGAAGGCCTCGCCCTTTACATTGCGAGCCAAGATTTCCGGGTAGTTCTCACACAGCCATCCCGGCAATCCGTCGAAGAGCATCTCCGAGTATTGATAAGGTCCGGGTCGAGCGGTGACGTAGATCTCCAGTTCCCGGCAGAGTGTCAGAAAGCCATCCAGATCCCGGTAGGGCTGGTCACCAAAACGAATGTCCCCCTCGGTGGGCTCATGCAAAATCCATGGAATATAGGTGGCGATGGAGTTTCCTCCCGCCTCCTTGAAAAGCTTCAGACGCCGCTCCCAATCGGACTTCGGAACCCGGAAATAATGGAACTCGCCGGAGACCAGAAATGTCGGCTTCCCCCCGACGGTATATCCCCGCTCATTCCACTGCACAGTAGGTAAATTCATAGAAACCTCGGCGATAACAGCCGGAACGGCAGCCCACAATCATTTTCAGAAAGAATGTGGGAATATTGCACATATATACTCTCTATTCCCCTGCCCTCATAAAGGACTCAGGCTGGATCCTTGTCTTTCAGCTCAGCCTTTGCGGCTGCTGCGTCGGGAGCTTTCAGGATTTGCGAGGAGCCCGCCGGAATGGTCACTTCCCAAGCATGCTGGAGCAGGCCATTCACGGGCAAAGTCTCGACGCGTGTCTTGATGGGCTTATTCGTCGGGTTGTTAACTTCCAGTGTAATGCCGTCGGCCTTCCATCGCAGCAAGCCGATCTTCAGGGCTGGGTCGCCTGCCACGATGGTGTTCCCGATGTAGAAGTCACCCGTCTTCGTCACGTCTAGACGCGCCCGGGCTTTTCCCTCAAAGACATCGACCTGTTTCATTTCCCCCTCCCGGATCAATGCTGCGGGCCAGTTGTAGTTCACTCCCTCCACGTAAACGGGCAGGCCGTACTCGGTGACTTCGGCCCCTTTTGCCTCGCCGTCCTTATTCACCTTGCCGCCGTACAAACCTTTCAGCAAAGCGGGATCGAGAACCTTGTCCACGGAGCCGCGGATACCCCGATTCTCCGCCTTGTACTCGGCTACGTAATTGAGGGATTCCAGTTTGCCCTGCTTCAGACTCAGCGTGTAGGGCAACTCCCCCTTCACGCCCATGAGTCGGCGCCACACGTCCGCCTTCTCCGGGTCCACGGCCACGAATTTCGCCTTCCATGTCGTTCCTCTTGGCAGAGGGCCAGCCACGTCCATCGGTGGGGTAAATCCCACCCTTCCATTCGCTCCGACACGCAAGCCGTCGGAGAGGGCGATAAACCCTCCCACGCGGCCTCCCTTTGGCAGATCGAGGTAGCCATTTTCCAGTTTGCCTGTGACCTCCTGACCTGTGGCCGGATCCACATAGGCGTAGGACATATCGCCCCTGACCTGGATGTGCTTCAGATCGAGATTTGTCAGGATCGGAAAGATCTCTCCCGTCACATCCAGCGGGCGCTTCAGCGAAAGTTCGGTTTCCAGCATGTGGGGCAGATAATCGTTTTTGCCCTCCGTCTTCGAGTCGCTGAGGAAGTACTGATGATAACGGATGCGACCGTCGTAAATCCGACCCGGAGCCGTTTGATTCGCGGGCTTTGCATCGAAGGCCGCATCATCGAAGGTCGCCATGGGATAGCGATTTCCCAGGGCCACATCCTGGATGTAAACCGCCGGGCTTGCGTATGAGAAGTCGAGCAACGCCGCCGTATTCTCACCCCGCAAAGGGCCTTTCCGATTTGGGAATAAGCCGAAGCCTTCCTGCGTGCCAAAGGTCGGGATCTCGATGTTGAGTTGGCTCAGATCCGTGCCGGTGTAGATATTCGGAAAGTTCCACCAGTTCTGCCGATCTGCGCACCGCCATGTGTGGGCGATTTGGCGCCCGAAGAGGACTCCTGGAGAGACGACGGTATTGCCCTTGGCGTCCGTCGCCACGATTTGGATCCAGTTTACGTGCTCCTCCGGCAGTTTGACATTCGTGACTTCAAATGTCTTCTCATTCGGAGTCCATCGCCGATACACGCCGAAGTTCTCCATCAGGCGCACCTCCTTGATCGGCTCATCGCTCTCGATTTTAAAGGACAAGGCGTCTTTCACCGATTCCTCTCCCGGTTGGGAAGTGCGTGCTCCGCCCAGGGCCGTGATGCGGGGCCCTGCCGTGATCTGTATGCGCACAGGCGACTCCCAGAAATGGCTGATCCCATGCTCGCCGAGATACCACATCAGCGAGTCCAGTTTGTCGGCCGACACGAGCATCTGGTGACCTGTCGAAGCTTCCTTATCCAAAGCTTCCGGCGAATACATCTCATGTACCACGAAGGGCAAAGGATTTGAAAAACGGAAGGTCTGCCACTCGTAAGCAGGGAAGCCGTTGTCGATGAGCTCGCCATCCTTGTAGGTGTAAACGCCGACGCCCTGGAAATGCTTGTGCAGTTCGTGAGGAACTGTCGAACTCCCCGGGCGATGCTGCACGGTAATGCCCATGGGGAAACAGAGGCAGAGATACTGGGGCTTCGCGATTGCCTTGCCGTCCTCGGAGAGCAAATTTGCCGCCGGGAAAACCGGTGAGCCCAGCAGGAGGTAGCGGTTGCCCGAGAGATCTGGCAGATCCAAGCCCGCCACCACCTTGATCTTGTCATCCGAAGCCTTGCGGCACGCCTCACGGAACTCCTCCCACCGTGCTGAGTCGAACTTTTCGAAAGTCTCCGTCATGTATAAGACCGAGACGCCCGCCTTCTTCGCCGCCTCGGCATACTCCGCGACAGTTCCCTTCCCATCGCTGAAATCACTCCGCGCGCCCACCATCACTTTGAACCATTGATTCCCATCATCCGGCTTCCAGGTGTAGAGCCAGTCCGGCGGAGGCACCGGATCCGGCACGGGTAATGCGGCGAAAGTCTCTGCCGTGTATCCGCCCATTCCTTTGTCTCGCCCTGTATCCGCCAACCAGCGCAGGAGTCCGATCAGCAATGGCTTCACATCGCTCTTTTTTTCGCCGTCGCCCTTTTCCAGCACCACGCCATCGATCTTGCCTGTATGGCTCTCCCAGATCCATCCGTCCTTCGGGCGGTCATACGGCTTCCAGAGTGTGTAAAACGGATTCACCGCAAACAAAGCCATCCTCCCCTTGCCTACATCGCGCACCGCCACCAGCGGTGGTTTCGTGCCGCCCTGAGGCAGCCAGTTGTAATAATCCACCGCCTTTGCCGCCACGCTGCTCGGCATCGCCCGCACCAATGTCTTCCACGCCTTATCCTCAAGTTTCATCACCGGCGTGGAATACATGTCATCCCAGCGCAACTGCGGCGTCGGGTAGAATACGGTCTTCACGCCCTGTGTCGCCGGATGATCCGCCACATTCGTCGTCCAGGAGTAGTCAAAGAACTCGCTCCGGTCCTCCGGCTTGAGATTGGAGTAAGCATGCTTGTCATCGCGTACCTGCGCGCTCTGGACCGCTGCCCCATAGGGCGCAAGAAACTGCGTCAACGCATGCGCGGCCATCTCCGAGCCATTTGACGGGGTGAAGAAAAAGCCTCCACCTGCTTTGACGAACTGATCAATCAGCTCCAGATTTCGCAGCATCGTCAGGTAATTCTGAGGGCCATTTCGTGGGAAGAAATGTGAGGTCCGGGGGCCTTCCCAATCCGCGATGAGCACCACATTAAACTGCCGCAGCATCTCGGCACTGAGCGGGTCCGAGATTTTTCTGACCACGAAGTGAATGTCCTGTGCGCCGAATTGCTTCGCCACCTCTGGATCAATCTCCAACCGCCAGGCGGAGAGCACCAGCACATTCACGGCCTGCGACTTGGACTCCGAGGCCACCGCTTTTTCCTCCGCGTGAGTGGGGAGAGAGAGCGCCTGCAAGGCGAGCACGAGATAACAAGCCAATGAGAATAAACTTTTCATAAATTCGGAATAGATGGAGAGACTAGCGATGAGAGATTTGCCGTTGCGGTGCGACCGAGAGGGTCCCGCCCACACGGATTTCCTCAACAGTTTTATGAGCGATAAAGCGTAAATCGGTGGCATCGGCCTCCGTCATGCCTTGAGGGAGGAAGGAGTTCGACTCCACGCTCTCCCCGAAGATCATTTCATAGAAAACCGAGCTCCCGAGATAGTTGCCAAAGCGATTCGCGTGATTCGCGTCCAGTACCAGCTTCGGCTCTCCGGTCACCTTATCCTTGGCCCAACGCCAGCCTACATTCAGACTGCCATTCTGCTCGGGTAACATCCCCGGTTGCGGTTTGGAGAAGTCAAATTTCGCATCCTTCACAAAGCGCCACCGTGCAGTCCCTCACGCAGCCTGAAAGGCATCGCCTGTCGGAATGATCCTCAATCCATAATGCGCGGCCAGGTCGTCGTACGCCTTTTTCAGGCCGTCAAACATCATCTGCTGCGTAAAGGTCCCATCAGTAAATCGTGAGCTATCTTCGCGATATGCCCATGTCCGATGTACCAGGATCTCCGCTTGGGGAGCGTACTTCCGGATACAGGATATCAATTCCCCGGCATACGGCTCGTAGGTATCTTCACTAAAGCTGCTCGTGCTTACCTGCTGGATCGTGACAAAGTTCCACTTCTGCGCCTGCAACGCCTCGGGCAAACTGAATGCCTCCTGCCCGGGCACATCTGCACTCCACCCAGGCAACGCCGCTCCCGCAGCCAATCGATAAATCTTTCCTTTCGGATCCAAGGGATCCGCCAGATAGGCAACCAACCCCTCGGCATGCATTTGCAGCGAGCAGGCCCCCCGATTCGCCCGTCCGATCACGATCCTCTTGCCGGCAGCCGTAGCCATCTCCTGCAAAAACGTCACCGCGTTATTCGCAAAGCTATTTCCGATCGTCAAAATTCGAACCGTTTTCTCCTGATCTCCTGCTTCCTGAGCTCTCGCGGAGCCCGCGATCAATACGGTGGCCAGAAGAAGGCCCAGCACCCCGAGCTTTCGGGACGCGAAAAATGAAACAGTCATCAGGGCGCGCATGGAGGGAATTGACCAGCAAATCAGGCTCAGGATGGACTATGCCTCAAACAGACCAATATTGCAAATAATATCCCACTATCGCTCCCACCTCATCCAATGCCTCTGGTCGGCAACCTATCTTGCCACGTTGACGATCGGAGCTTTTGTGGGAGAGGCCAGTCGATTCAGATCAGTGAGGTCGATCGGCGTATTCAGGCGATCCTTTGTGTCCACCTCCAAGAGCCACATGCGGGTTCCCTTCTTTGGCACATTCACCCTCGCCATCAGGACGTAACTCCCCTGCTCTGGTATATCCAGGGAGTAAAACCCTTCCGAATCCGAGATGGTGCGGGATATGGCTGCTGGAAATCGGATCTTCGCAAAATCCCCCGGTGCAGAGCTTACTTCCTCCTGATAGTTCTTCAAAGCCTCCTCCACCTGAGCCTTCGTGTACAGCATGATGGAAACTTTTGGCACCTGCGAGCGGGTATTGGAGGTTCCCGAGCGCAGGATCACCTGGCCACGGAGGACCTCCGGCGGCGCTATGATCGTATCCTTATAGTCACTCTTCTTATCCGCCTCGTCCCGCAGAGCTTGGATCTGTCGCTCCAGATCTTCGCTGTGCATCGATTGCGTCATGATCTTGAGCGCCATCAGGAAAATCAGGAGACCCGCTATGGCCAGGACGTAAATCGCACCAAGGAGAATCTTCGCTCCTCGCGTTGTCACGGCGGGTGCGGACTCTGTCACTACGATGTCCTCAATATCCTCTTCCTTCGGTGACTGGGCTTCAAAATTTTTGCCTGCCTCAGCTACCGGTTCGACAGACTTCGGTTTTTCCGCGGGAGCCTTTTCGATTTTTGGGACGGCAGCCTCGGTCGGTTCAGATTTAGTCTGAAAGCGCTCCTTTTCCTTTTGCTGCCCACGGGAGGTCAGCACTACCGGCTTCAACTTGTCAGCCCTTTCCCGCTTCGGAGGCAATGCTGTCGTTGCCCGTGGTTTCTCAATCTCTTCCGGCTCTGGTTCTTTCACCTCGGTCGGCTTTGCGACAGCGATCTCTGGTTCTACCGCCGGGAGTTCCTCGGCTTCCGGCTTCTTTTCGTGGACTGGGGCAACTTCGTCCCACTCCATGGCCTCCACTTTCCTGACTCGTTTGACCCGTTTTGGTTTACCGGTGGGATTTTCCAGCAATCCCGCAGCCCATTTGACTTGCCCCTCAAAAAAACTGCTCAGGGCCTTGTTGAATTTCTTCAGATTCCTCATGCGGTGATATCCTTAGGCACTCTGCCGACAGAGCAACTTCCGGCCACCATGTAGCCAACATACCGCAAGGCGGCTAGAAAATTCGCCACCGGTTGCCTACCTTCCAATTTTCACGGCGCGTCTGAAGCGTACGAAGAACGCAGCAAATGCTGTAAAATGTTCAGGCCGACGGGATTTTCCCGGCTTCGCCGGGCTCTGCCAATATGGCTTCGCCTTATCGGAAAGAAGCGCTTCCGCGCGGGCAGTCGAACGGTTCTCATCCCGCTCTCAGAGTTAACGTCATCATCCGGGTTGGGATGATGCTTACCGAGACTGTGAAGTGGTCGGGCCGGCGGGATTCGAACCCGCGGCCTCCTCGTCCCGAACGAGGCGCTCTACCAAGCTGAGCCACGGCCCGACATGAACAAACTTTTCTCTACAGAGTAAATCGGCTTCCATTAGGCTCCTAATTGGCTTGTCTTGTGCTACAGTCTGTAGCATTTTCCGCTGAAATGAGCGGTTCTGCTACAGTAAACTGTTACACTCGAAAGGCGCCTTATGGCTTCCGGTAAACGTCCTGAGGTAGGCAAAGTTCGAGGACTTTACTTGCGCGGTCAAGTTTATTGGTATCAGCCGCCGCAGAAAAAAGGGTTCCGTCCCGCTCCATTTTCATTGGAGACCACAAGTGAAGGGGTGGCGATCACCAAGGTTTTCGAGTGGCAGGCACAACCAGACCTAGCGACGGTGGGGATATGGCAACACGAGGTTGAGTTGTATTTGCGGGATAAATTGGAGCACAACGAGCTATCCCGCCACACCGTTCCTAATCGCCGTATCCTCTTGGGGCAATTTCAGAAGTTCACGGGTGAAGAGTCCCCTTCCCGCGTCCGTCCTGATATGGTCCAGGCGTTTTACAACCACTATAAAAAGTCGAACGAGCAAACTGCATGGGACTACGTTTCGCACGTCCGCGCCTTCTTCCGCTGGATGGTGGAAGAAAAGAAGCTCCGGGAAAATCCTGCCGCCAAAGTCAAAATGATTAAGGTGATGAAGACGCCCCGGAAGGATTGGGTGGTCAAAAAAGAGGTCTCCCGGTTGTTGGCGGCGGCAAGGATTGAAACACGGAAGGCCAAGCTTACGGGCAACGTGGATAAGATCCGGGATGCGCGGGAGATGGAGATGTTCCTTTTCTTGGGTTTTGATGCCGGATTGCGGAAAAATGAAATGGTAGAGGCGCGGCCTGAGTGGTTTGCGAGGCAAGTTGCCATCACCATCGAGAAGACACCCACCTTTAAACCGAAAGACCGAGATGAGCGGTCAATCCCATTAACCAACCGCTTCCGTCGCTTCATCAAGCGAGAGTTTCCGAACGGCCTCCCCCACCCCTGGGTGATTCAGCCGGAAAAGAAGCCTGGGAAGTTCAAGTATCGGTTTGAAGCCAAAAAGCGCCTTGACCAATTCATGACCCGCTGGCGCGGGAGAACGAGCGTCGGGAGGAAGCCTCACTTCCACCTGATGAGGCATTCTTTCGCCAGCAATCGCCTTGTAGGGGGCGTTGATGCTTTCCGGGTGGCAGAGTGGCTGGGAGACACAATGGACACCATGCAATGGCACTACGGCCACTTGCTGGAAAATGACCCGGAGATTAATCGCGGGGTATGACCTCTTGAGCTTGCTTGTCGAAGTAGCGGCGGATCTCATCCACGATCTTCAGCTTTAGGTCTTTCGAGATAGGGTAGCCATCCACCGTGGAAACTAACTCTTCTTGCGTCTTGCCTTGTTTTATCAATTCCCGGATCACCGCCGAGAATATGGCCTCGAACCCATACTCCGCCATGGCTTTTGAAAGCAGGACAAGAATCCCGAGCAACACCGCGCCGCCAAACATTCCGAGCGGTCCCCCTAATGCTGCTAAGGCAGTCGTGAAGGCAGCGGCTCCAGCAAAGCCAGAAACCGACATGGCGACGATCAAAACGAGAGCAGGAACGCCGATTCCCGCGAGTTTTGAAACAATTTTATCCAGCGGGATACGAATCACGGGAGGTTAAAGCTTCCGCTCCTTGAGGAACCGATATTTCCTGATCGTGCTTCCGCCGTCCTTGTAAACTCCATCCCTTGCAATGACGACGCCTATGATATCGCCGTCTGCAAGATCAGCTTGGCGTGGATAGCCGATAAGAAGAAAGGAATTCATGTCAGACGGCAGGGCGTCTTTGGGTACCGGTCCTGAAGCGGCGATATACATTTTGCGAACGCCAATAAGACCGGCATCCGTTATTCGTTCGACTCTGAACGAGATGGTAAAATTCAGATTAGAATCCTGAGCGTGTAACGGAAGGCACGCCATTAAGGCAAGCAGGGGAACAAGGAAAGCTTTCATCAAGCATTCGCCTGCCATGAAATTAAAAATCAATCAAGACAAAGCGATCAAAGATCCAAGGCTCGCTTCCGCTTTGCAGGATATTTAACTTCCTTCGCGTGGTCGCTCTTGGTTTTTGGCTGAATGTCTAGGTCGGCGAGGTTTGCCAAGGCTTCAAAGAGAGCTTCGGATTTTTCAGCCTGATCCACAAGGCGGCGAAACACCTCAAGAGTTTCCTCTTTGATATTCAGGTGCCGGAGATGAGAGCAAAATTGGTCAACGGCATCAACGGGCTTAGGCTCTTCGCGAAGCGCGTTGCGTGATTCGTTATTTGTTGCATCGCCGATAGCCTGTATGTGGATAAGGGACCGGTGTTTATCTATGCACTGGTCGAGCAAGTAATTCTTCAAAAACTCGCCTTGGATGCGTGGATCATCGCTCACGCCTTCCACCATTTTCGCGACTGTTTCCACATTAAAGCTGCGGCGAGAACTGCTCATAATGTGGCTCAAATGGGATTGAGCGATGGTTAAGTCATTTGCCAATTGCTTGAGCGATCTCCCTCCTGGTCCCGCCACCAACTTCTTAATAAAGCGGGCCAGATAGCTTTCCTCCTCGGTTTCTTTCATTCACGCAAATTTGCACAATTTTACAAATTGGCAACTCTTTTCATTTTGCGCTTGCCAATTTGTAAACATTTTGCAAATTGTAATTCCATGACGAAAAGCAAACCCGCAAGCGACCCGGTTACGCGGCTTCTCCTCAGCGTCTGCGCCGCCGCCGCTCAAAGCTCGAATCCTGACAAGCGGAAGTCCGCCCTCAAGTGGAAGGAAAAGATCAAACGGGCGGCGCGGTCAGTTCCCAGCAAACCCCCTCGCCGGAAGTCCCCAGCGTTCGCTTAACCCCCTCCATTTTCAACCCAACAAAAACCCAATGAAAAAAACACCGATCCTCAAAAAATCAGACCACTCCGCCCCGGCTTTCGTCGTGGGCAAGGGTGGAAAGCTCAGCGTGCGTCCCGGCGTGAAAGTTCCCGCCAAGACAGCAAAGCTCGTCGCGCTGCCCAAGAAGCTCATTCCCGGATGTGATTACGGAATCACACTGGTGAAGGGTGAGTTTAAAGCGAGCCGCCTCCCCTCTCTCCCATCGGCGGAAATGCTCGGTGGTTTTCATGTCGGCCTTGACGGAGTCATCGCCCCTCACTCGATTTGGGATATTGAGTATCGGCCATCCTGCCCTGATCCGCGCGGCATGGTCCGCATTCCTGGAGCCGGGTGGGTGGATATCTATCTTCTCAATACCGAGCCGCAGATTAACGGCACCAGCGCCGCAGGGAAGACCATTGCAGACGGTCTTAGTCACGTCTCTATGCCGGATGGCGAAACAAAGCCTCTGACATGGTGGAACGCCGTCACTGTCCTTGCGCGTTATGGCAAGCAGTTGCTGTCCCGCCCTCTCTTTGAGACAGCCATGCAGGGAGTTGAAGAGGGCAAAATTCTCGGACGCGATCCCGAAACAACCGGCCATTCTCCGGGACTCAAGAGCATCTATGGCATCGAGCAGGCAACGGGCTGCATGTGGACATGGTCCTCCGATATCTACAACCAAAATGCTCCTTGGATGTATATCCTCGGTGGCGATTGGAACTCCGGTGCGGCGGGGCCGCGCCAGTCCTACTACAGCTATCCGGGCTACTATTGGACCAGTATCGGTGCTCGGGGCCGCTGTGACCACCTGAGCCCTGTTCTGAGCGAAGCGAAAGCGTAGCCCTTCTGCCGCCATGGACAAATCTGCGAATATACCGTGGACGCAGCCTCAAGAGCGCGTGGGCTTGATCCAGCAAGCGCGCCTCTTCGCTGCCAGCTACACCCTGCACATCGAAGCGCCGATTGAGGGCGGTCTCAAGATTGAGATTCGCCCGAAGGCTCCAATGACAAAGGAGGTGCAGCCGTGAAAGATTGGGTTGCCTCTGTAAATCATTTCGTGCGGTGCGCGGAAAAGGGAGCGTCAAAGTCCGCCTCCCAAGGCGAGCAAGCAGCCTTCCGCCTCGGCAAGCTGCTTAAGGATCATATCGGCGATTTTGCCAGCATCGACACATCCGCCGCTGAGGGTTTCGCCAAAATGGCGCAAGCGGCAAGCAGTGGCGGAACCGCACCGGTCCAGACCCTTCTGAGGAGGATCAAATGAGCAAAGATCCTTACTCCGCTGAAAATGTTCTCGCGGTTTATACGACCTTCGATCCGAGCGACGGTCTCTTTTGCGAGCATTGCCCTGAACTGGCTGCGCATCGTTTGAGTGAATTCGGAAACCTCTGCCCGAAGTGTCTCACGGATGCGATTGGAGTTCTCTGCGCTCGTCTGGATTTTCCGAAGTTTATCACGGTGGATGTAAATCCACCTGTCACCCCGGAACCCATGCAGGCCGTGATTGGAATGGAGGCTGCGTCATGATGGTTGGGATTCGCTTAACGGAATCCGCAGTCAAGCGAGTGGTGCCAAAATGGGGCATGAACCGCGAAGACTTGGAATTCGCCTTCGGGTCAAAAGACCTTGTTGCCAAGGTACTCAAGGCAGGATGGCTGGCGCCGGTCAACAAGCGGCTTGGACTTTACTCCACGGGAGACGCCGCGAAAGCGTGGGCGAGGATTGAAGCCGGAGAAGAGCCCGCATGAAAGCCCGCCAGTCCTTCACGGAAAAGATTCAAGCCATGATGCAGCGAAGCGGCTTGAGCTACCGCGAATGTTGCGCACGCCTCGGGCGGCGCGGAGGACTGGCAGCGGCAGAAAAGAAACGCCGGATAGCGCGGGAGCGTGAGCGGCAAAAATCAATGAAGTGCTTATGACAACCGTAGAACTATTTTTTGCATGGCGCTGGTACGACTACGCCTTTTTAGCAGGGTGTTTTCTCCTGGTCTTCCTCTGCGGGCTGATGTCCTGCCGCCACTACTTTTACGACCTCGGACGCAATGCGGCCTACCGCGAAATTCAAACCCGCCGCCGCCTCCGGGAATGGGAGCAGCAGCCATGAAGAAAATGAACGGGATGATCCTCTCTGAAACCGTCGATAAGGACGGGGGCTTTGCGAAGATCGAAAATACCGCCGCTCTCAACCGAGCCCTTGACCGATTTTTGCAAGGACGTGGGCGGATGAGCGCCAGCGAGATTGCCTTTCGCGAACGAGTCAAGCGCGGGCATGCCAACCGCAAAAAGAAAGATCAATCATGAGCGAAGAAGCCATTGATTACAATCTCCGCCAAAAGCGGGAGGATGAGGCTCACGAGAAAGCCTATGCGGCGTGGTATGCGGGCCTCTCAGCGCGCGAGAAAGCCGCCTTGCGGAAGAGTGAAGGAGTCTCCATTTCCGCCCGCATGGATAAGCCTTATGTCCAGAAGCCAAAACGGAAGCGTCCTGAAGACGACGGGCGTGAGCCACGCACAGACCGTCACGCCGTCATTGTGCGGCCCGATATGGCGGGAGCCGTGGATACTCTCGGCGATGTCCTGGCAGAGCGTTTCGGCGTCGCTCTGGCGACCGCTGAGGCGATAGCCGCGTGGCACGTCGGTGAAGTGGAGTCCGCCGCCCTCACGCACAAAGCCTTTCTCTTTCAGCGTCTCATTGCGGGGTTTATCGAGCCGGGGAACCTCCGCATCCGCGCCGCAGGCCTCGCGTATGCCGCGAATCTGGCCGTCCTGAACGGTCTCGGCTCCCTCCGAAACTTTGCCACTCAAAACGGTGTCTCGCCCTCGGCGGTCAGCAAGGAAAAACGCCGCTGGCAAAAAGACCTCGAATTGCCCCCCTCGCCTCACGGGAAGAGCGAGGAAGCCTGCCAGAATTATTCCCGATCCCAAAAGACCAAACATTGGAGAAATCAAAAATGCAAAGCCAAGCCATAAGCCTCGCCCTCACAACCGGCCTCTCTCCCGGCGCCAAGCTCCGAGAGAACCGCATGATGGAGTTTACTAAAACCGGGATTCGCTTCTCAGGCGACCTCACCCTTGAACAGTGGCAGGAAACTGTTGCCCTCTGGCGGACGGTTCGCCTCACCTACTTTACCGGCCTCGCGGATATCATCGCCTACGGGAAAGAGAAATTCGGCGAAGAGAAGGTCAAGGAAACCTTGGCTCAGTACGAATTTGACCTTAACGACGAACTCAAGGCGCTTTCCATCGGGCAGTTGCCGCTCGTCCTTCGTTCCGGCGCGCTTTCGGAAGAGCATTATTACGTGCTCGGTAAATTCCTCGATAACGACGAGGACCGCGCCAAGTGGGTCAAGCTTGTGGAGGAAAACAAACTGACCGCCTACGAGCTTCAGCGGAGTATCGAGGCCGGGAATGTCGTCAATGGCGATGACCTGAAATCCAAGCAGGGGCGCAACAGCGGGTTTCTCACCATTCACAGCCTCTCTGCGAGGTTTGAGGTGTGGGAAAGGAATGTCGGCGGCGAAGCGGCCATCTTGAGCATGGATGAGATCAACCGCCGCGCCTTGCTCAAGGAATTGGAAGGCCCTGGCGAGCTTTACCTGAAGCTCAAGAGCCAGTTGGCGAACTGACTCCCCCTCCCCAATGAAGCCAATTGTTAATAGTTACTTTTCCGGCGCTGGTCTTATGGATCTTGGTTTGCAGCGCGGCGGGCTTGAGTTGCAACAGAGCTTTGAGATTGACTCCACTTGCTGCGCCACCCTCTCCGGCAACTTCTCTCATGAGGTCGTAGAGGGCGACATTTCCGGGAAGCTCGTCGCCGACGAGAAGCCTTGCGACGTGATGGTTGCTACGTATCCCTGCACCAAATACAGCACGATTGCGGATATTCACGGAGCGCGGACAGGGGATTCTCTTTTCCTTCATTTCTTCCGCCATATTGCGATTCGCCAACCGGAAATCTACGTGGTCGAGAACGTACCGGGGATGCGGAAATTCCCCGTTGTGATGGAGGCGATGACAAGCCTTCCTGATTACTTCGTGAATGTCTTTTGCCCCGTGAAGTCCTCAACGTGGCTCCCGCAAAAGAGAGACAGGCTTATTATCATCGGTTCGCGCAAGCCCTTCGCGTGGCGGGAGCCGATAGCCGGAGAACCGGTCAAGCTCCGGGACATCCTGGAAGAGTCCCCGGAGGTCTCAATTCCTGACTACCTCCTCAAGCGCCTACGCGGGAAATACCGCGATAAGCCGATTGTCAGCGATCCGGCGCGCGGCGACTTGGCGCCCACGTGTGTTGCTCACTACGCCAAAGACCGCTCTACAAGGCTCGTTGCCGATCCGCGCTTTGCGCATGGGGTTCGGCCCTACTCTGTCCGCGAATACGCACGGCTTCAGGGCGTGCCCGACACCTTTAATTTCCACGGCTCCGAAGCGGACGCCTACCGCATGATTGGCAACGGGGTTTCCGTGCCGGTCGGGGAGTGGGTCGGCTCTGAAGTCGGTCGGTACTTCGGGAGCAACTAGCAGATTTCAACCAACCAAAACCACCCAATGAAAACACAACTGAAAATCGAAATGAAGGAGCTTCGCGCTGTGGCGCTTTTGGCTTCTGTAGATCAAACACGGTATATTCTCAACGGCGTAAGCGTTGAAGTCATACCAGATAAAGGAACCCTCCTTATAGCCACCGATGGACGGAGACTAGGGGTTCTAAGAAGTAATGCAGAGATTCTTGAAGACGGCAGAGAGGAGGGAGCGACAGGGATTTATTGGATTCCAACCTCCCTCATCAAATCGGTCCCTTCCTCTTTGCGAACCGCAATCCTCACATTCGAGGGGCTAACGGTTTCTATTCGTTCACTTGGTTCCTACGGGATGACGTACAGCGAAGAGATTTCTCCGGGGAATTATCCAAACTGGCGAGGGCTAGTCCCAACAGGGGAATTGGTTCCCGCTGTCCGGCTCGGATTCAATTTTGAGCTTCTTAACGGGATTGTCGCCGCGAGTCGGCTGATAAGCGGAAGTCGTCGCCTCGAATCCGCTGCCATCCTTCTATTTCAAGAATGCGCCGGAGATGATTCAAGGACCGCCCAGCGGCCTTACATCATCCGAACAGAAGCCAGTGACAGATTCTTCGCTGTGCTCATGCCTGTTTTAGATCCCTCGCCCATCAAAAAGGCTCCGTCATGGCTTGAGGCTCCTCAGCAAAAAGCCGCCTGATTCCAACAATCCTTTTCGGCTCCGTTTCCAAACGGGCAAACCAAAACCACACAATGAAAAAAACACATATCACGAAGGGCGATATTTTCTCTCCCTTCTTCGCAACGGATGGTGAGACGATCACCATGAATGAAGGCTCCCTGGATGTCGGCGCGGGCCTGCGACCGTCCATCGAACTGGCAACGCTCGAACCTGGAGCGGATTACTATCTACAACAAGTCGATGGTCGCATTCTCGGGATTCGCGCGGTCGGGTTGCCTGTCAGTGGGACTCTCGGGGGGTTCCATGTCGGCCTTGACGGAAAGATTGTTCCGGGGTCGATCTGGGATAGTCAATTCCGGCCAGCGGCGGCAGACCCGCGCGCGATGGTATTTGTAGGCTCATTCTGGGTCGATATTTACCTGCTTAACACGCGACCTCACACATTCGGCACGAGTGCGGCAGGGCAGACTATTGCGGATGGACATTCCGGGATTGAGGTCGGAGAGACACCGCAACCGCTGAGCTGGTGGGTTGCTGTGTCAATCCTCGCGAAGCACGGGAAGCAACTGCTTTCCAAGTCGGAGTTTTTCCTGATGGCGCAAGGCGTCGAGGATGGCAAAACAGCGGGCAATGATCCCATTGTGACCGGGCACGCTCCGGGCCTGAAGAGTCGCTACGGAGTGGAACAAGCTACCGGCTGCATGTGGACCTGGGGCCGCGATGCGGACACGGGGGATACCTACGTGAGCGTTTTCGGTGGCGATTGGGTCTCCTTTGCGGCGGGGCCGCGCCGGTCCGACAGCAGCGGTCCGGGCGGCGATTGGGCCAATATCGGTGCTCGGGGCCGCTGTGACCACCTGATCCTTGCATAGCGAAGCGGAAGCGTAGCGAGAGGAATCAACATGAAGGACGAACGCTTAGTTCAAGACGCTCTGATCTGCGACCGGCAACTTGCCATCGTGGAGAAGTATGAGGATTTTTTGAACTACATTTATAACCCCGCTCACAATATCCCGCGCCGTCATAGCGTGATGAGGGATATGTTTCTGGAGGCCACTTTGAATCAGGTGCGCCTTTTTGCGGAGGCGGGGAAGTCGTCCCAAGTGTCGAAGCTTCACGCGGCGGATGCAGGGCTAGCAACTCTGCGGTTTTATTTGCGCTTCATGGCACATGCCGATAGGCGGCTCATCTCCAAGCAGCAACACAAGGTGGCGTCAATCCACCTCGCTGAAGTGGGTAAGATGCTCGGCGCCTGGATTCGGACACATGGAGGCAAAAAAGGGGTGAACGGGGAAAGTGGCAATTGGAACTCCAATGCGGCGGGGCCGCGCCAGTCCAACAACAACAATCCGGGCAACAATTGGAACAATATCGGTGCTCGGGGCCGCTGTGACACCCCATGTCAAAATGGTTTAACGCTCCCGGAGGGTCATGAGGCCACCGGGGCCGACCTCACTAATCAAGGTGGTCAGCCCGTTCATCCTGCTTAGGCGAACACACAACACGATGGGGATAACGGGGAGTAGGTCCGCAAGGACTCGAAGCCCGCGCCCCTTTCTTTTTCCAATGGCTAAAAAATATCGCAACCTCATGGCTCAAATCGTTGAGCCGGACAACCTCCGGGAGGCTTATCGCCGCGCACGGCGGGATAAGCGCATGACGGCGGGGCACCTGCTTTTCAAAGAGCACGCGGAAGCGAATCTGGCGCTCATCGGGCGAATCATCTCCGAGGGCAGCTATATCGTGGCGCCCTATAAGACATTCACGATTTTTGAGCCGAAGGCGCGGGAGATAATGGCCCTGCCCTTCTTTGATAGGGTGGTACAGCACGCGCTCTGCAATGTGGTGGAGCCGATCTTTGATGCGGTCCTCATGCCTATGGCGGCAGCCTGCCGGACGGGCAAGGGGACGCACTACGGCGCGATCCGCGCTCAATCCCACATGCGGCAACTCGGGCAGAGTGGCCCCGTGTATTGCCTCAAGATGGACTTCCGCAAATACTTTGCGAATATCGACCGGGGAGTTCTCAACCGGGAGATTCGCCGGAAGATTTCCTGTGGGCGGACGCTGAGGCTGATCGAGACCATCACGCCGCCGCAGGGTTGCGGCCTGCCGATTGGCAATCTCACTTCCCAGCTATGGGCGAATCTGTACGGCCATATGTTTGACCGGTTCCTAGTGCATTCGCTCGGGGTGCGGTTTGCGACTCGGTATATGGACGACACGGTCATTTTCAACACTGATCCCGAGCAACTGAAGGCGTGGAAGGTGGAAATTGATCAATTCGTTTCCCATGAAATGAGGCTTCAGTTTTCCAAGTGGAGCATTCAGCCAGTCAGCCGGGGAGTAAATTTTTTAGGATATCGGATCTGGCCCACGCATCGGCTCTTGCGGCGAGATTCCGTCCAGCGGGCACGGCGGAAGATAAAGGCCCTACGCAGTCGCGGCGACGAGGGCGCACTCAAGCGGTTCCTTGCCGCTTGGACAGGTCACGCCTCCTGGGGCGACAGTCACAACCTTCTCAACAGCCTCCGAGTCTCGGCGGTGCAACCGTGAAACAAACTATGCCAGTCACAATCACTCCGCTCTCCGTTAAGATCGACGAGCATGAATATATCCGTTTTGCCGCTCTGGTGGACGGGCAATATGTCGGCACCGTCGATGTAAAGAAATCGGGCGAAGTCGCTGATTTCCGGCAGTTATTCGTTCATTCTGATCATCGGAGGAAGCGGATAGCCTCTCAACTACTTTTGGAGGTGGGGACACAAGCGACTCGTTGGGGCTGTTCACGTCTCAGAGCCGGGGTTTCTGGAAAGAATATGGAGGCCATTAGATTCTATACAACGCTGGGATTCGGTTTGTTGGATATGGAGGAAGATGAGTTTATTCTCACAGCGCCAGCGGACGTTATTCATCAACGCCACTTAGGAGCGCTTCAGCGATATGCTCAGAAGGTTTTGGAAACGGGGCATCGCGCGCCATCACTTCAACCCAAAGGGGCAGCGTGAGCGAGATTCACACAAAACTAAAGAAGCTCCTGGCTCTGGCGCGTGAGGGGGTTGGTGGGGAAAAGGATAATGCGCAAGAGCGTCTGGAATCCCTCATGCGGAAGCATGGGATTACTTTGGATCAGCTAGATGGAGAGGAAAGAAAGCTTGAGTGGTTCCGGCTTTCAGCGGGGGACTATGGCAAACGCTTGTTTTATCAGACCCTACGGAAGGTTTGCGGTGAGTGTCCCGATACCTACAAGAGCACATATAAGCGAGGGCAGCTTGGGGCGGATGTCACGGTCGCCGAGAAGGTTGAAATCGAACTCCGCTATCCGGCCTATGCCGCCGCTCTCCAAAAGGAAATGGATGTATGCTTCTCCGCATTTATTCATGTGAATAACATTTTTCCCGATGATGGGCCGTCTCCTGATCCGGGAGACATCAACTTAGCTGAAATTGAACGCCTGATCATGGCAATGAAGGGAATGAAGCCCGTGGAGATCCATCGGGCGCTTGGTGACGGAGTCCAAGACCGCGCATTTAACCAACTGAAAATATGAGCCCAGCGACAAAACAAGAGATTCTTTGGATGAAAAGAATAGAGCGTCTTCTTAAGAATCCACCGTCTGAGCGTGTCGGCCTTTATACGATAGGTGACGCAAAGTTGTCCGTTTACAACCGCGAACACGAACAAGATATCCACAAGATTATGGCGCAGCAAAATACAGACTTTTGCTGCGCTGTGGATCAACTGGGGGCCGGTCTAGGGGTAATTAATAGCAAAATGCAGATTCACTCGACAGCCGGATAATCGGATCAACCAACTAACTGAAAATATGAAAGACCTACTAAAGAAGCTGATATCACTAACAGATTCCGAGAGCCCTAAACAGGGAAAGTTCCGCGTCACTCTCGACTATGACAACACACATGATGGCGCCCGAGTCCTCAATGGTGACGGCGACGTGCTTGCGGAATGTTACAAACTTCCCAACATGGAGCCTCCTGAGTGTGGGGAGTGGCAATTTATTCAGGCAATTAAAACGGCGTGCTCAAACGCCGAACCAGACTCACCATCAACTGAGACGGCCATCGAGTTAATACAGGCTGAACGCGAGCGGCAGGTCTCCGCAGAAGGATGGACGGCTGAGCATGACGACAAGTGCCACACATGCGGGAGTCTCACGGGAGCGGCGGCATGTTACGCCTTGGTGGATTCCGTAATTGATCCTCTCATAGTCAAAGTGAAGCTAAAGCAGGCTCCTGATGGATTCTTGCCGTTATGGCCTTTTGAGCGGGAGTGGTGGAAGCCTACAACTCCTATCAGGAATCTCGTGAAGGCAGGGGCGTTGATCGTCGCTGAGATCGAGCGCAGGCAACGTGCGGGAGAGGAAGCTTAACCGCGCTCACCGATCATGAAGACTCGCCCTTTAAAACGCTGGCGCATCAGTCGATTCAAGTCACCATGGGTCCGCCGTCCTCTGATGGTTTTACTCTTCCCTTTACTGACAATTTGTAATGTCGGGATGCCGTTGCTTCGGTTGCCCTGGGGAGTCGCCAAACTTATCTCCGCGAAAGTAGCAGGGGCTCTAATTTTGGCTCTAGCTGTAATCATAGCTTTGCCGTTGTCTCTGTGGAAAATCACGATTCCCCAAATCTGCTTTGGTATAAAAATACAACTTCGCACATTTAGGAGAGTCTGGTGATGAGAAAGCGGCGGAAGGGTAAGAAGGACGCAACCCCGCTCCTCTTCGCGCTCGACCGGAAGGGGAGACGGAAGCGGCTGGGAGTAGTGAAGCGCAAAGACCGCTGGAATCTGTATTGCCGCATTCTCGGGCCGGAGGGCCTGCCGGTGCTGCGATCGTGCTACACGCGGGACCGCGAGAGGGCGGAAGTCGTCGCGAAGTCCTGGGCGATCCGCTACGAGCGCCAGCGGGCGAACCCCTGCCCCGTCGAAGACGGGTCGATAATCCTTCCTCTCCGGCAAGAGGAGTTGACTTGGTAGCGTTTAGCTGCCGGTCCCTTTCCCTAATAATTTTCCCTCGGGCTGCAAGGCCCGTACCCAATGAGCCAAGATAGCCTGTCCAAATGTAAGCAAAAACTGCCCCTGCCAGAACTCTGGCGTGTCCTGGCTCTCCGGGGCGAGCCCCGGAGGTCGATGCCCTCCCCCTTCCGTGAGGACAAGAATGATAGCTTCTCCGTCTTCCAAAAGGAGGGGAAGTGGTATTTCAAGGACCACAATCCCGCGTATGATGCGCATCACGGGGATGAAATAACGCTCCTCGAACTCGCTAAAAACATCTCGAATACCGAGGCGATCAAGCTCTATCACGAAATGGCCCGCGTGCCATGGGGTGAAGCGGACAAATCCGCGCCGCGCGGTGGTCGTGACTCCTCCTCCGGGTCTGCAACCCGTCAGACAGTCAGTTCGGCGACGAAAAATGGCGATGGTGGCCCTGTGGAGGTCAAGAAGACGGCTAGGAGGGCGGATTACAAGCCGGATTGGTCAAATCTCGGGGAGGTGGTGGCGATCTATGATTACCACGATGCGGAAGGGGAAGTGCTGCATCAGACTTTCCGATTCAAACCAAAGAATTTCCGCCAGAGGCGGCGGGCGGTCGCCAATGAAAAGCCTGCTGAGGATGGATGGGTTTACTTTTTGGAAGGCATTGAGCCGGTCCTCTATCGTCTGCCGGACATCCTCAAAGCGGATGAGGAAGAGCCGGTCTATTTCGTCGAGGGGGAAAAGGATGCCGAGACGCTAAGGGAAATGGGGCTTCTGGCTACGAGTGTGCCGATGGGGGCCGGGAAGTGGCGGGAGAGCTACACGGCGGCGCTCAAGGGGAAATGGGTCGTGGTCCTCGGGGACAACGACGAGGCGGGGAGGAAGCATGTTTTCAAGGTCTGTGAGGCGCTGAATGGCAATGTGGGGAGGCTGGGAGCGGTCTATCTCGCCGAGAAATGGGCAGCATGCCCGGATAAAGGCGACGTGACTGACTGGCTGGATTCCTGCAAAGAAGAGCCGGGGCCGCTGGGCCTGTCGGAGGATTGCGAACTTGCCGACATTTACACGGCGGGGCGGGCGATGCTGAGGGAGTGGGCTGAGGAGGCAAGGACGCCGGAGACGATCCGCTACGCGCATTGCTTCAGTTATGGGCCGCGAGGGGGTATCGTGGTGCATCAGGACGAGCTTGCGGAATTGCTCCTGGAAGAGCGGGGGGTGAAGTATGCGGGGGATGTGTGGTGGTCTTTTGAAAAGACGCGCTGGAAGCAACTCGAAGTCCAGAGGGAGGCGCGCCAGTGGATCATGCGGGCGGTGCGGGCGAATGATGATGCAAGGGCGGGGATGACGAGTTACCTGATATCCTCGATTGAGGATCTGATGGCGAACCGGTGCGCGATGCACCCGGATAAATTTAACTCTCACAACCCGGATCTGATCAACCTTGCCAATGGGATGCTGAACATCCGGGACTTCACGCTTTCGCCGCATGACCCGAGATATCTCTCGACGGTACAATTGCCTCACCGATACGACCCGAAGGCGGATTGCCCGCTTTTCAAAAAATGGCTCGGAGAGATGTTGCCCGCTGAGGATTCCGTTGAACAGTTGCAGGAAATCTTTGGCTACTGCCTCGCGCCGGGGATTAACTATCACAAGTTTTTCTTCTTTTACGGGGATGGCGGAACGGGGAAATCGACGTGCATTGATGTGCTCTCGGCCTTGGTGGGGGAAGATAACTCCGTGGCGGTGAGGTTGCAGGAATTGGACAATGCTTTTGTGCGGCAACAGTTGGTGGGCAAGCGGCTGTATCTGGCGCCGGAGTTAGATAGGGATTCGCTGAAGCATATGGGGCTGGTGAAGGCGATCACGTCTGGCGATCCGATCCATGTGGAGAAAAAGCATAAGGATGGTTTCAGCTACAGGCCGCAGGGGCGCTTTGTGATGGCATCGAACGTGAGGCCGACGACATCCGACACGTCGGACGGGTTTTTTAGGCGTCTCTGTCAGGTGTCCTGGGAGAACAAGATTCCCGAGGAAAAGAAGGATTATCAGTTGCTTGATAAATTCAAGGCGGAGATGGACGGGATACTTTTTTGGGCGTTGCAGGGGTTGCAACGGCTGATGGCGCGTGGTCGCTTCACGGCGACGACGGATAGCAAGAAGGCTGCGGAAATGATCCAGATGCACAGGGCGAGTGCCAAGGCATTCTTTGAGCGGTGCGTGCGGGATACGGATAATCCGGCGGCGCCGGGGCTGTGTGCGGAAGCGCTGTATGAGGAATACAAAAAATGGTGCGAGTGGGAGCATGTGAAACCGCACTTTGAGGGGCCGGATTATCTTGTTCGCGAATTGCTGAACAAGGTGCCGCATTTGAGGGAGAGGCGGAAGCGTATGGAGATGGAATGGCAGGGCAACCGGAAGCGGCGCATGTGTTATTCCGGGCTGATGTTTACGGCTTGGGATGCGGAGAGTTTGGGAGCGTGACGGTGAATATTTTTCATGGGGAATTAATTAATGTGTTGACATTAATTAAGAATATGCGAATGTAAGCGGGTCACAACGACAACCGACCGGGCGGAACCCGGAACCTCTGCAAAGAATACAAGCAAATGACTACTACCCTTCCTCGTTCCAAGCAGGAACATCTTACATGCGCTCAACTTCGGGCGATGATCAAAAGCAACCTCGGGTTGAATGCCCGGCAAGTCACGGTTTCTAAAAGTAGCTCCATTCAATATTTGCGCGTCACGATCCGGGATGCGGCTGTTGATATTAAGGCGGTGAAAAGCTTCGCGAAGGCTCTGGATACTTGGACAATGGATCAGACTGACTATTGCGAAGGTCAGAGCGTCCATGTGGATACAACGCGGGAAGTGGATGATGCTCATGCCTCGCCTTTTATTGCTGAGATTGAGCGGCTTGTTCCTCAATTGAGTGAATATGGCGGGGTGAAACTCTCGACCGGGGCGGTTTTGTGGGGGTATGACCGGGATTTTTATGTGAGCCGTGAGGGGTCACGCGGGCCTAATGTATGGGCGCCAGAAGTGCGAGCGGGGAAGGATTGGGCAATCCGGTCTCTGGCCTTGCAGGCGGCGAGGATCTGACTTTATGGAACAAACAAACGAACATAGGGGGCCGGGTCGGCCCCCTTATAAAAAAGAGGAAGACAAGGCTACGACGAATATTCATTTGCGCACGGTTCCGCGAAGGAAGAGCGCATACGTGCGGGCGGCGAGTAGCCAGGGGAAGACGCTGGCGGATTGGGTCACGGAATGGCTCGACGCGGCTAGTGGATATCGAGCGAGCGAGGGGCAGGCAGTCAGTCAGCCAGTTAAATTGGAATTTGTAGTTGCTTGCCCTGCATGCAGGCAAAAGCAGCCTCTAGGGGCCTTGCTGATCACGGAAGCGGCGGCTACGGGGGGATTTGATGCGGCGTGCAGTGGATGCGGAGGGCATTTCCCGGTGAATAGGGCGGAACTGCTCAAGGTGTTGAACAAGGGGGAATGGGTCGCGATGGAGGGGAAATAGGGGATTTAAAGGTGAAAGGCGGCGGTCGGGCGGCTGTTCTTATGTGAGAATGCCAGCCAGTCAGTTAGTAAAACCGCCATCACGGATGATGGCGGTTTTTTTATGGTGGCGTGATGCTGCCAATATCGGAAACGTCTGATGTGTTGATATTTATATTTGAGAGCCAGCATTGCCACCATCAGAGAGCAAAAAAAGAAAGTATAGAAGGAAGACGGAACTTTAGAAGACAACCAAAACAACCTTTCTTATCCTGCTATGATGCCGGGGATCTGGATAAAGTAGGGAGGATGTGACATTTACATGCCACCATCATCGGGAGAACATGCCTTGAGACATGGTGGCGAATGCAATGTGACACCCCCCTATAAGGAATCTATTAATTCTCTAGGAACTATGCAGGTCTGGCGTCAGCGCATTATCTCTGTGTGACAGTGCGGAAAACGAATGTCACAGGCGAGACGTGAACTGTTGATATTTATACACTTGAGTTGACAGAAGCCGGGGGCTAGATGCCTTCTGAGCCTCTGAATATAGGGGAATCGCCCGTTGCCCCGCCTGAGCTTGCCCCCTCAGACGTTGCAAAGCTTTTGCAATCGGACTTGGATGCAATCCAATTCAAAGTCTCGCAAGGTCGCCCCCTCACAGAGGCAGAGATTCGGCGATTGAAAGCCTCGGCGGCGGCGTCGATTGAAAGTAAGGGGCAAACTCCGATTGCAGGCGTGGAGGATGACGCGGGGCCTCGTTTTGTTGAGAGCCAGGGCGACCTTGCGCGGGCGCTTGGAGTTGAGCGGCGAACGATCATCCGCCATTTGAAGGCGCCGGGGAATCCGGGGAAAAAAGATGATGGCCGGTACAACCTGCACGAATGGCGTGCGTGGTTGCGCTACAATGGAAAGAAGGGCGGGAAGACGCATGACAAGAACGCCTTGGAATGCAAGCGGCTGCTTCTCGACATCGAGCGCCGGGAATTTGAACTCGCTGTTGAACGGGCTCAGTATTCGCTGAACGCCGATATTGAGCAGTGGTTCGGCGAGTTTGCCTACACGATGAAGCAATTACTCGACGCGCTTCCTGGGCAGCTTGCGCCGGACGTGGTTGCTCTCACGATCCCGGACGCGGAGACTGCTATCCGCAAAGCTGTTGAGCAAATCAAGGCCCGGATCTCTACCGGAGAATGGAAGCCCGCGCCGCGCGTGCTCCCAGCGAAGGCGGCATGATCCTTGTTCCTGAAGGGTTCTCCGACTCAGCGGAAGCGCCTCATGTCGATATAGAGTCCTGCAACATTGTTGGGCGTGTCTTGCGCCGGACCTTGGCCCCTTCCCCGATTGAGACTCCATGGCAATATGGGGAGAGGATCTGTAACTTTGACAACGAATCTCCCCGGCGCGGCATGCCCTGGAGTTCAGAGGGTGCCTTCTTCATCCGGGAATTCATGGAGTGTTTCGCGGATAACAAGATTCGCGATCTCTCCGCCCGTTGTTCCGCTCAGTCCGCCAAGACTCAGACCATCGAAGTTTTGCTGGCATGGCTGATTCAGAATGATCCCGGCCCGGCCATGTGGCTGATGGCTAACGCGGATGACATCAAATCCTTCGCCCGTCGCCGCCTTATCCCATTTCTCGAAGCGTGCGCGCCAATCTCTCACTTGCTGCCATCCGACCGGAGGAACAGGAAGGTTGACGAGTTAATCCTCGCAAACATGTCCCTGCTTCTGCGCGGGGCTCAATCAAAGGGGAAGCTCTCTTCCAATCCTGTCCGCTACCTCTTCATGGATGAGGTCCGAGACTGGCCCGCGTGGGCGAAGGGAACAGTTGAAAAGCGGACGCGCGCCTACTGGAACGCAAAGCGCGTCATGATTTCGACGGCAGACGAGGAAAATGACGCGGTTGACCAAGCTTTCCTGAAAGGCGACCAGCGCCGCTTTCAATGCCGCTGCATCTATTGCGGATTTCCTCAAGAGCTTGTTTTCGGCGATCCCCGAACGCCCTACGGGCTGAAGTGGGAGAAAGACCCCTCTACTTTTTCCGAATCATCCGGGTGGGACTATGAAGCCTTGTCCAAAACGATCCGCTACGAATGCGCCGATTGCCATCAGACCTTTCAAGACATCCCCCGCATTCGCCGCCAGATTGTCACGGCAGGGCACTGGCAAAAACACAATCTCCGGGCCGATCCAACCCGCGCCTCATTTACGTGGTCCGCCCTGCTTCCCGAGTGGGTTCCGTGGTGGGAATCCGTGAAGGAATTTCTTGAAGCGAATATAGCTTTGGCTAAGGGCGACCGTGAGCCGCTGAAAACATTCGTCAACGAAACGAAAGGCGAGTCTTGGAAAGACGCCTTGGGGGCGGTCAAGAATTGGAATTTCCTCGAAGCCCGGAAAGCGCCATATGTCCGCAACTGCAATGTTCCAGAAGGTCAACTTTGGACATGGGACAAAGAAATCGACCGCCTGTTGGCCATCGACGTACAAGGCAAAGGGGGAAGGCATTTCAAGTGGGGGTGCCGCGCGTATGCGGAAGGCGGCGCCTCGCGGATGGTTGACTATGGTGTGGCCTGGACAATCAAAGAGCTTTATCAGGTCATCGCGGATCTTGGAGTAAATCATGACAATGTCGGTATCGACTCCGCGAATTGGTCATCCGAAGTTTATCAGTATGTCATCGACAGCGGGAAGCGGTGGAAGGCCGTGCGCGGTGACAAAGCCTCATTCTTCAAAGAGGATGGGGTTCGTTCAGTTTGGACATGGACGGAGGTTGATCCTTACAGCGGCACCTCGGCAGAGAAGACAGAAACTCTGCGACTCTTGCTGTTCTCAAGCTCCGGGGCAAAGGACAAGCTCGCGAGCTACATGCACGCCATACAGGGCTTTGCGTCGTGGGAAATCGCTCAAGATGTCTGCGATACCTACTTGGCCGAAATGACCGCCGAGGAGAGGGAGGAAACAGTTGGTCGGGGCGGAGTCGTGGAACATAAATGGGTACAAAAACGGAAGGACAACCACAATTTCGACGTGGAGCAAATCCTTATGATCATGGCTGAGGCGAAAGGGTTGATCTACGTGGCGCCGCCAAAGGAAGAGAAGCCAGCAAACGCGGCTCAGCCGGATCTGTTCCCCGTGGAACAAGATGGTCATAAGGGGCCTTATGTGGGGCCAGACGGCAAGACGCACTACGTCTTGCGCTAAGAGAATCCAAGCAGCGCGGCGCGGAGTTGACGGCCCCTGTCAACCGTATGGACTCTTTAAGTGTTTCGGCGATTTTACAGGTTTACTCCCCGGAGGAAATCGAAGCGGAGATTGACCGTCTCAAAACTGAATTCCGCAATGCGTACTTTTCCATTTCGGCGGGAGGGAAGAGCGGGACAAGGGCGGTTGAGAAGATCACAGCCGACCTAGACGCCTTTGCGGCAGCCAAAGAAACCTTGGAAGGCGGCAGCCCTGGAGTAGTGACAGAGCAGGCTAATTGGGGGGGCAATTAATGAACTTTTACCCCATTATTGACCGCGCTTTTTCCATCGGTCGCAACCTCGTCGATAGCACGCTGGAAGTCTTTTCCCCCAAGCGTGCTTTTGAAAATCAGCTTTACAGGCATCAAATCCAAGAACTCGCCCGTGTGTCCGCGAACCCTAACGGGGCATGGAATCCCGCGAGTCCAGCGGACACCGCATCCAGCGAGAGCCCTAGTGCTCAGCGCGAGCGTGTACAAATGATGTGGGAGGCCCGGAGCGTCATCCAGAATTTTGGATTTGCGAAGAGCATCCTTGCGAAATTCGGCAAGTACGTCACCGGTCAAATTATCTATCAGGCCGATACGGATGAAAACGGCGTGAATGCCGCCTATGAGGACTACATCGCGGATTGGTTTGAAACTTGCGATCTCACAGGCCGTTTCCCGTTTCGGAAATTGATCGAGATGGCCTATCTTGGCCGAAAAATCGACGGCGACAGCGGCATCGTGACGCCCTGGGTGGATGGCGACATTAAGATTCAGGTCATTCAGGGAGACCGTATCGGAAACCCTTACGAGTATAATTACGCGGAAAATTATTACTCAGGGGTCATTACGGATTCCATCGGTCGGGTTGTCGCTTATCGCGTGTTTCGCCGCTCTCGGGATAATCGGTATTCCGAGCCAATAGACATCCCGGTTGCAAATTTTCATCACCTCATCAACCCCACTTTCGCCGATCAGTATCGCGGCATCACGGACATGGATACCGCGATTCCAGCGGCGAGGATGGTTCAGAACACCCTCCACGCCGAGGCCCGCGCCGTGCAAACGCTTGCCTGTCAGACGGCAATTGTCTCAACGAAAGGCAATATTGAGGGGGCAAAGCGCAAATGGAGTCAAAATGAAGTTCAAGCCGCCCTTCAGGAGGCAAATCAGGCCGTAAAGCAGAATCAGGAAATCAAGCCGGGGACCATCAACTATGTCGCGAACGGCGACAGCGTGACGGCTTTCACCTATTCCCGCCCCTCCCCTGCTTTCATAGGTCTAATTCAAGCTCTCTGCCGTGAGGTCTGCTTTTCCTTCGATGTCGATTACGGATTTTTCTACGACCCGACCAGCTACGGCGGCGCGGTCGCTCGCCTTGGCAGCAAGCAAACCCAGCGCACCTTCCAGGCCGATCAAACCGACCTTAAGGACGGAACAATTTTGCCTCTCATTCGTAAAAAGCTTCAACTCGGGATTGCCCTCGGGGACATCCCCGCGCATCCACACTGGCGCCGGGCGCACATCCAGTTTCCTGAGCACGCGACAATGGATGAAGGCCGCGACAGCCAAAAAGACATTGAGGAATTGAAGTACGGCGTCACCCTCCTTGACGAAATTGTTGGCCGGGGCGGCGGAAATCTCGACAACCATCTTGACCGTGCCGGGAGGATTGCCCGGAAAGTGCTGGACGTGGCTGAAAAGTACGAAGTGCCGGTCACAATGATTCAGCAACGCACCCCGAACGCCAACGAGGAAACCGGGGATGTTTCCCACAAAGGAAAGCCTGAGCGGAAACCAAAGGCTGGAGACGAGGAATCCCTTGAAACTGAACTGGCCTCGTTGAGAAAAGAGCTTACCGAGCTTCGGGCATATGTGCGTGATGAAAATGGCCGCTTCGCCTCAAACGGTGCTACTAAAAGCGGAAGTTATCGCGTGACGGGTAAGCATGTCCGCTCCGTGCGGATCTACTTTGACCCCACCGGTCGCAAGCCGCGCGGGAAGCGACGGAGTTACAGCCGGAAGAAATTCCGCGCCGCACTAAAGACCGCTCTCACAGCCGCCAAGCTGCTAGCCGTGGTTGGAGCCGCCCATGCAGGCGGCGCGGCAATCTCCGCTATTCCGAGTTCCAAGAAAAGCCCCTCCCTTGGCCCTATCATCGACATCCAAACGCAAATCACCCCTCTTTAGTTCACCTCATCTCGCCGGGACCGTTGACAAGTCCCGGCGAGAGTATGTCCAAGCTCATTCATCTTGAAGTTTTTCGCGGGAAGGTTGACCGCGAACGCAATATCATTTCCGGGGTCAACCTGATCCGTGTCGGCCCCGCCAAGGGGCACGACATGGACATTGATTCCCTGACCATGGATCAGGTGATGAAGCTTTTTCCCGCGACCGGGCTTAAGGCAAAAATCAATCATCGTGATTCGTCGGGAGTCCGGTCCATCAATGGGAAGTATAAAAATCCGCGCATTGAGGAGGGAAAGTTTCGTGCGGATTGGCACGTCCTCGACAAGCATCCCGATACGGCTTGGCTCTATCAGCTTGCCGAGGAACAGCCGGAGGATTGCGGCATCTCGCTTTCCTGCCACGCCTTCACAGCTTACGGCGCGGATGGTCGGAAAAAGATGCGGGTGAAGTCGCTGTATTCCGGCGATCTGGTGGACGATCCCGCCGCGAACGAGACCCTTTTGGAGGCCGGTCCAGTTGACAACAAAAAGGAGGACATGGAACTAAAAGACCTGTCCGACAAAATTGATAAGTTCTGCGAAGAGCAGAAGAAAACCACCACGGAACTTTCCGCCAAGGTGGATAAGTTTGAAACCTTTGCCGCCCACCTCTCAAAGGCTCTTGGCGATGGAGAGGAAGATGAAAAGGGTGAGAGTAAAGAGCTTTCCAAGCTTCTCAAAGTCGTCACCGAACTTTCCACAAAGGTTGAGGCCCAATCCGAGGTCATCAAGACCCTTGGACAGGCTCCCGCTCCTGGAGCCGCGACCGACAAGAATCTTTCCGTGGACGGTGCCAAAACCGAGTCCGAGAAGGCTCTCGAAGGCAAACTGAAGGCTGCAAAAGAGACCATCGACAAGGCTTTTGGTCTGCAAAAGACCGAACTCGCCGCCAAGGCCGAGAAGGAATTCGGCGAGCACTGGAAAACCCGCCTCGTCGAACTCGAAGCCAAGAAATAACCGCGCCGACACCCACATTTAGCCGAAAGGAAAAAATATCATGCTTCTCACTCTTCTCGACATCGCGAAACTGAACGGTCGCGACATGGAGGTTGGCCTCATTGAGGAAAACCTCAAGTACGCTCCCGAGGTTGCCAAGGTTCCAACCCGGATCATCAAAGGCACAGCCTATCACGCGACCATCCGCACATCCCTTCCCGAAGGTGGCGGATTCCGCTCCGCCAATGAAGGCGTGACGGCGGGCAAAAGCACCTTCAAGAAGCAACTCGTTGAGTGTTTCTTGTACTCGAAGCTCCTCAAGGCGGACACCTCTGTGCTGAATGCCGGAGAGGATGATTCCGAGGAATCTCTCAAAACCTTGGAATCCAGCGGGGGATTGAAATCCGCCTTCGACTACCTCGGCGAGCAGTTCTACTACGGAGTCGGCTTCGATGCCAAAGGCTTCCCCGGCATCCGCTCCATGTCGAATCCTGAATTGGAATTGGATGCGACCGGCAACACTGCCGACACAGCATCGAGCGTCTATGGTGTAAAGTTCGGCGTTCAGAACGTACACTTCATCTTCGGAAACAAGAAGGCCCTCCACTTCCAGGAGTGGTGGAAACAGCTTGCCAACGACGGAACCGGCAAGGAATACGCCGCCCTGTGCTCCAATCTTGATGTCTGGATGGGGCTCGCCAACGGCTCCAAGTACAGCGTCGGTCGGCTCAAAAACCTGACGGCTCAAGATGGCAAGGGCGTAACTGACGCCAAGTTGGAAGAGTTGAAGTCAAAATATCCGGTCGGTGAGAAGCCTGACTTTTGGATGATGAACCGCCGTTCACTCTTCCAGCTTCAGAAGTCCCGCAGCACGGTCATCAATGCCACTGGCGCCAAGTCCAAGACCGGGGAGGAAGTCTTCGCTCCTGAGCCCGTGAGCGCGGCAGGCATCCCGATCATCGTCACGGAATCCATCCGCGACACTGACCCCGTCGAATAACCTCCACTACCAAAAGAAAGGAAACCACTATTATGGGTCGCCGTATCACAGACAAACTTCTCGAAGTCAGCCGCAGTCTTCCTGCCGCTGCCGCGAACAACAACAGTACCTCGCTCGATTTGGGCGAGGGCTGGAAGGGGGAGAATTACGAACTCGAAATCGAGATTCCCGCCCTCCCCAACCTCGCGGACACAAAGACGCTCACTGTCACCGTCCAGGACAGTGCCGACAACTCCGCCTTCGCCGCGATCCCTGAGCTTGCAACTCTGGTCGTCACTGGCGCCGGGGGCGTAGGCTCTGCCGCAACCAAGCGTCAACTCCGCATCCCCGCCTCCACTCGGCAGTATATCCGCATCAACTGCGCGGTTGCTTCCGTTGGCGGCGACAACACCGCGTCCGCCGCCATCATGCGGTTGCTGCTCTAAGGCCATGTCCACAACCAAAGCCAAAAAGACAGCAACCGGGGAAGCCCTCACCTTGCCCACCAACGACGCTCCGGCGTCCGAGGCGGAGCGGGAGAAATGGATTCCCTTCTCCGAAACTCCGCCGCCGTCCAAGGAAAGATTCGCCTACTGCCGCGAGTTGGAAACCGGGAATCGAGTCGCGGCCTTCGCTGAGGTCAGCGAAGGCCCGGAAGGCCCCGGCCTCTTCGTGGACGGCCTCTCCGGCTTCCATCCATTGCCGACCACAACCGGCCATTGGTGGCGGCTCGTGAATCTTCCCGAGTAATCCCGACGCGCAATATCCTCGCGAGCCCGTGTCATTCACTTGACACGGGCTCTTTGCGTTATGAACGCCTTCGCTGAAGCCCTGGGAAGCTTGCATGAAGCCTGCAACGTGGTTGCCGCTCCCTCCATAAAACTGAACGGGCATGATGTTACCGGCATCGTGACGCCCATCGAGACTTTGCAGCCCTTCTCCGTGGGGGGTCGGTCCCAACTCCCGAAATCAGAAATCTCCATCAGTCGGATTGATTGGAACGCCTATCGCGTTCCCGACCCGGACGCGACGAATGCCCGCAATCGTTTCACGGTCTCGGGAGAAGAGCTGCGCGTGCATGGCGTGACTGATGATCCGTCCTGTCCATGGATACGCTTCCAGTGTGGTGAGGTCTAGTTGACAACATCCCTATCATCAATATGTCGCTCCAATCCGTCATCACCACGCAATTTTCAGCGGTCGAGACCGCCGCTGGCGATCTTCGATCCGGCAGCATTAATACGACCCTCGCGAAACAAACTCGCACGCTCGCCGATGGCTCCGGTCTCAACCAAGCCAACCGCCTTTTCGCGGACACCGCCACTCTCGCGGCAGAAGCCTCAGCAAGCCTTGACCTCTTCGACTTTTCCGGCGCGAAGGACGCGCAAGGGCAGAGCTTTGCCCTCACCAAGGTGAAGGCGATTATTCTGAGGAATAAAGCCTCGGATGCCACGGCAATTTTGCGCGTAGGTGGCGAGGGTTCCACCGCTGCTTTTATGGCCGTCAACGGCTCCGACACGATCCACATTGCCGACATCGGCCCCGGAGGTGAGATGGCCCTACTCGCTCCCTCCGGGGCCGGGTACGCGGTCGCCGACACGTCAAACCACCTTCTGAAAATCGCCAATCAATCAACTACGGCTTCCGCAGAGTACGACATCGTTGTTGTTGGCGCTCAGTAGGCACGATTTTTTCATTGGGGGAAAACTCGCCGCGTCGGCTTCGGTTGACGCGGCGTTTTCTTTTATGGCCTTTGTATTTCAAACCGAGATAACCGGTCTGCGCGAACTGGAGGATGATATCAGGCGGTTCGCGGATCTCACTGGCCAAAAATTAGGCAGGGTATCTCGGCAGGAAGCCAGGGAGGTCTTCCGTATCATTTATCGCCGCACCCCACCAAAGAATCAACAGCAGGGAGAAAACGCCGTGGCGGGCGATTTTAGGCGCGTATTCAAGGTTGTGAGCGCGGGTTTATTCGATGAAATCCAAGAAGCCACGGGCGGCGATTCGCAAGCCTATCAGATTTTAAGACGCAAGGACGGCACTCCCTATATCATCGACTGGCGGCACATGCCCCGTGATGTCACCGACATGGCTCATTTCCATCAAAGGAAACGCATCTCACGCGGGCGGGTTCAACATGCCGGATCTCTCGGGAGTCAGACAGTCGATATAGGCCGCTGGAAAGAAGACAGTAGGATGGTTGTTCCTCGTTCGTGGTTTCAGCAATACCTCGGGGAAGTTAAATCACGTGTTGGCCTGGGAAAGAGTGGATGGATTCCCGCCATGGATGCCCTCGGGTTGCCTGTAGATGGTTACGCTAACAGACACGGCGGCGGGAACGGGACCGTTGATAATAAACTAAACGATCAAACAAACCCCACTTTCACCGCCACGAATGATGTGGACTACATCGCTTCTGATTCCCGGATTGTTGAATCCGCCGTTCGGTCCCGCCGTGGCTATCTCGAATCGCAGATTGAAAAGATGCTCGTCGAAAATTCACGGAAAACTGGATTGGACTAATTATGAACTCACCTAAAAACAAACTCGAAGCGGCCTTTGTTGAATTTTTAAAAGCTCAAGCAACGGATCGAATGCATCCTTTGTGGGGATTGAATTTCTACGCCTCTCAGAGCAAAGAAAAAAAGTCTCTCCCTGCCGTCATTCTTTTTTGTGAAGAGGCTGAAGAACTTGAGACTGGATGCGGCGTGCGGGAAGGCGATCTCTACGCCTACATGCTCACTCAGAAAGATGATGAAACTGTTGCGGTCCACGATGAACGATTAGTTGCCGTTGGTTCTGCTCTGTCTGATATAGAGCCGGTAAAGCAGGCTCTTAACTATCCCGGAGCGCTTCAGCCCCGTCCCGTGAACGATTTTCACCTCTACGGATTTTATGAAAATCGGGCCAAGAAAGAGGACAAGGAAAGGCACTTCGGAGAAGCGATTCGCTACCGGGTGACGTGGGCCACATTTGACAGGCGCTAGCTACTTGTTACCGCGCCTTCATTGCCCGGCAAGGCTCTGTCCGGCCCCCGTGGGCGCGAATTAATACACGGGGGATAGTCCAAGCGTTGGCGGCACCGACCAAGCATAACAGAGTCATCGGGCGCTTTTCTTTGTAGTTGACACCCCGCTTGGAATCATGAGCGAAAACTACAAGAAATACGGCGATCAAAACTACAAGTGGGCATTCGAGGACACGACTCGCCCCACGATTCCCGGCATGCGGATCTCGGAAATGAAGATCGACGGCGAGCCGGAATTCTCCGAGACCGGACAGGGCGACGAAGGGTTGACGACTGTGGTTGTAAAAACGGCCCCGGACAGCGACAAGCTCAACTTTACCGCCAGCGGCTATCTTCTCGATGGTGAAGACTTCCGGGACAACGCCGAGACCTTCACCCATGAAGGCCGTTTCTTCATCATCATGAAGAAAGGGCGCGCCTATAATCACAAGGGGCTTCAGATGTGTGATTTCACGGGCGAAAGCTACAAGCTGGTTACGAGCTAAGCCATGTCGCTTGACCCGCGATTCGCGGAAAGCTGGATCAACGAACGGCATACGGTCCTGGGTTATGAACTCAGGCCGTTTTGCCTTTATTACCGACTTCTTTTCGAGGTCACATCTTCCCCATTTTTGACCGGTGAAAAGGTCGGCATTGTAGAGTTATACGCCGCCGTTCAGATGTGCCGCATGAGTTTCGGGGACTGGATCAGGCCGCAAAGAATGGGCCTCTTCCTGAAACTGAGACTAGCCTTCTTGGCCAGGCGCTATGACCTCGCCGCTGAATCCGCAAAACTTGATGCTTACCTCGCCGACTTTTTTTCACCTCCCGAGTTTTGGCAGAAAGAACAATCAGAATCCTCTCACGGCCTCCCGCCTGAAACCGTATCCCTTGCCGCGCAAATCATCAATGCGACCGGCTGGGATGACGGCAAAGTGTGGATGATGCCTCTCGGGCAGGTGTATTGGTATTCCGCAATGTTCGCACGGCAGGCCGGAGTTGAACTCCGTTTTGTCTCCGAGACCGCTGAAGAACTGGCCGCTGTCCGAAAAGCTATCGCCACCTATCAAGCAGATAAGGCGAGGCGGAAAGAGGAAGAGTTGAAAGCGAGCGCCTAAGCATGGCAAAAGTAAATGTTGAAGTCGGCGCTAAATTGGCGCCGGGATTTCGCGGGACACTCCAAAATGCAACGGGAGCCGTGGCCGGGATGGCTATGGACATGCAAGGCCCTTTGCGAGACATGGCCGATGGAGCGAGCGCCACGCAGGCCAGCTTTAATCTCTTCCGCGAATTCCTCCTCACAAGGTTCCTTGGCCCGCTAGGTGCTGCCGTTGTGAGCCTCGGCGGGGTAAGCGCCGCCATGTGGCTGCTTAATCGCGCAAGTGGCGAGACCGCAAAGAGCCTTCAGGAATTTTCAGTAATTGAAAATCTCGAAGGTCAGTTCCGGCCCTTGCTTGGCAGCATTGCCGCTACAAAAGCCCGCCTCAGCGAACTCTCAATTGCCGCCGCCGAAACTCCCTTTGAACTCCCCGAGCTTGCCGCCGCATCCAAGACGCTCGAAGTTCTGACTCGTGGCGCTCTATCGACCGGGCAAGGGCTCCGCATGGTCGGCGACTTGTCCGCGCAATCCGGTCGGCCCATTCAGGAACTCTCAATGTGGGTTGGCCGTCTCTACGACGGGCTGCAAAGCGGACGGCCCGTTGGGGAAGCCATGATGCGGTTGCAAGAGTTAGGTCTTGTCTCCGGCGCCACGCGCTCAAAGATCGAGGAAATGCAGAAGGCTGGGAAGGCCGGGAATGAAGTCTGGCAAGTGATGGTGAAGGAATTTGAGCGCGCCAGCGGTTCCATGGAAATTCTCAGCCAATCGCTTACTGGTCTGCGGAGCACATTGGAGGATGCCAAGTCCGAGCTATACCGCGAGATGGGGAAGAGCTTTGCTGAGCAAGAGAAGGAAGCAATTCGCGGCGCAACGGAAGTAACTGAGAAATTTATCCCGGTTGCCGCCGAAATGATGAAGACCCTTTCCGGCGTGGGCCTCGCGCAAACTCCCGGTCAATGGGTTCCCTTCTTCGATCAAGAGCTTAAGAAATTCCTGAGTACAGCTTTGTCAGCAAAAGAAGTTGTGCTCGGTCTCTGGCGTGCGTTGGTGATTTTGGGAACCGGTTTCGCGGTAGCTACGATCCTCGGCGCCGTCGCTGCTACCATTTCATTTGTTACCTGGTTAAAAGCCGCCATCACGGAATCCCGAGCGTTTGCGGCAGCAAAAGCCGCAGAGAACGCACAATGGCAATGGAGCATTCAGAACATCCGCGCCAATACTGCCGCTCTCCAAGAAAATCTGCAAGCAGCAGGCCGGTCACGCGTGGCCGCGATGGCGCAAGCGGCGGCGATGACCGCAGGGCGGACGGCGGCGGGATATTTGGCAGCAGGACTGCGAAGCGTGGCAGCGGCATTTGTTAACCCGATTACGCTCATTCTCATGGCAGCAACCGCTTTGTGGCAATGGATTCGTTCGATAGAGGAAGCCAATAAAAAAGCGGATGAATTCAATGAAATTTACAACGATGCCGCGAAAGCGACCGCCAAACAAATCAAAGACATTCAGACTCTCGCTGAAAAGGCCGCATTCCTCGCCGCTCAATATGAAGAATTGCGAAAGGTCCGTGAAAAACTGTCTCAGACCGACGACAAAAAAGAGGTCCAGCATTTGCGCGATATGGAATCACTGCTTGAGATTCGCATCCGGCAAGCGGAATCGCTGAGCAATACAGAACTCAAGGCAGGGCAAGACAGGCAACAGCTTCTGGAAGACTTGAAGAAGCTGGAAAAGGAATACGCCGAGGGGCGGATGAAGGACGCAGAAAAACTCGCCGCAAAAGAGAAAGAGATTTCTGATTTGCAGGTTAAGAGAGCGGAGCTTGCCAAAGCCGCAGCAGATGCCGAGAAGGCCGCAAACGCCGAAAGCGTCAAAGAAATTGAAAAGCTCATAGCTGCCCAGCGGAAGATCATTTCCGAATCAGAAGGCCGTCTGGTTCCGCGAAATGGTGGCCGAGGCGAGGCGGCGCGCGTCATGCGGTCGAGGCCCGAGGAGGAGCGAATCCAAAACAACGCCCGCTCTCGGATTTCCGATCTACAAGGACAGATGGAAGGGCGGACAGCCACAGAAGAAGCCAGCAAGACCGCCCTTCAGTCACAGGACAACGAGCTTCGCAAAATCGAAATGGAAGCTCAAGCCTTGAGGGACACCGTGAAGGCGGCAGATGAAAAAGCGCGCATCCGCGCCGCTGAGCTTTACACAGAAGCGAAACTTCAATCCCTCCAATCCACAGGAGCGCAAAAAGTCGCGGATGAAATCACGCTGAGACAGAGATTGCTCGCCCTTAAGATTCATGAGGCGGATGCCGCAGGTCGCGTCAACGACGCCGCAGAACTCAAGAATGAGTTTGCCGCCAATGAGAACCGCCTGATCCAAGCCAATAAATCCCGCCATGATCAACTCGCGGAAGAACGGCGTTCGCGGATGGTTGCACAGGAAGAGCGGATGATTTCGCAGTTGCCAAAGCAGGAACAAGCGGCGGCGCTCAAAAAGAAAGAGAATGATCTAAATGCCGAGGCCGCTAAGCTCGAAAAGCAAGCGGCATCGGCTAGGATGGCCGGTCGCGATGCTGAATCCGACGAGTTGCAACTTAAGGCTGAAAAAAAGCGCTCGCAGGCCGATCAATATGGATTCAAGGCGGAGGATGTTTCCAAGCAAGCAGCGTCTCAACCCGTGGTTTCCAGCATGGCAAGGGTGGGTGGTGCGGCAGGGGAATCAAGCGCTGCCGTCGTCGATGTAGCCAAGCGCCATCTTAAAACGAGCGAGGACATCAAAATTGAACTCGCGAAAGTAGCAGCCACCCTTGAGACCCTGCAACGGGATATGAAGAGTAGTCCAGAATGGGACCGCCCTGATTACCTGGAACCCTAAAGCTCTAAAGATGACACCGCGCCGACATGATGTATGGCGCCCCTTCGAGTTTTTGGTGAGTTCAAACCGTGGATGGAAGATTTCGAGGTTGATCGTCTCGGAATCTCCCGCGTCGTCTTGTGCCAGCAATGGGCGACCGAGACGCCACGGCGCTCTGATGCGCCAACTCAACTTCTTCCCTCCGCCCTTCCGCTTGTCCGCTTTCGCTCCGGTCAAAAAGGCGGCGTGAAATTTGGGACCGCCCAATGGTTCTTTGAGGGCGCGGACAATGATTCCGACCTTAATCCTGACGGGAATGATCCTGAGTTTTATTTCGGGGGAACATTCAATCAGGAAACCATCCAATCTCACCCTTATTTTCAATTTCTCATTCAGACCTATGGAGGCGTAGAAAATGAGGGGGATGTTGTCTGGCCTTTGGAATTACCGGACAGCGCCAAGGGGCGAGTCGGGGGGTTAAGGCTTCCTAAAACCGATTCCGGCAAGCCCCGCAACCCCCTGTTTGGCACAGACAGTTATTTCGCGCTTGGGGCAATCTGGTCGCTCACTTACGCCACCCGCACAATTCCGAGCGATATCCTAGACGACGTGGGGACGATTGTTTCTCCGCGCGGGAATCCCCCCACCCCGAAAAATCGGAACTGGCTCAAGATGGCTCCGAACGGTCGAAAGCGCGGTAATGTGGTCCAGATAACCGAGTCCTGGATGATGAGCGGCATAGGTGGGTGGGTGCCGGATGTTTACAGCGTGCGCTATTCATGAGCGGTCGTTTCAGAGTTTTCGGCGGTGCGGGTACGCGAGTTTTTTCCGCTGGGAAAATGCTTTCCGTTTCCGCAACTCAGCGTTCGCGCTGGGCTCACGCATGGAAATGCAATCTCGCCGGGAATCGGCTTACCGTTCGCCTCGGGCTTGTCAATGGTCTTGAGCCATTTATTGCGGGGAAGCTGATGGGTGGGAAGGATCTGGACGGCGTAGCCTATCCAACAGGAATCCCCTTCCTCACCCTTGACGCAAAAGCCTTCGACGAGACAGGCCGGAGCTATATCGCGCTCCGCGCTCGCGTGAATGCAAATGGTCGGATCAATGAGAAGAACTATACGGCCAAGGATCTCTATATCACACAAAGCGCCGTGCGGAATCTCTCGACGGGCGATGAAGGCCAGCATGTCATTGCGGTTCTCCGGCGCCCCGTATCAGAATCCGGCTTTGGAGCCCTCCGGCAACTCGCATTCTTCGATTATCAACATGGTGTGAGCGGTGATGCCGGGAAGTTCCGCCACTGGTTTTTGCCGGGATGATCACGCCCGTTCGCAAGGCCAGTGTTGGCGGGTCGATAAGCTTCGCGGCTCGGGGGCGCAAGACCAAGCTCCCGCATCCTTGGAAAATGACACCGCGCTACAATGTGCGATTCAAACGCTGGGAAGTGCGGCTCCGGGCGGGATTTATCAACAGCCTTGATCCGCTTTGCCATGGGTATCTAGCCACAGACAAGGACCACGAGCACACGCGCGAAGTCGAGTTGTGGGACAATCCATATATCCCGATCATCAATTGGAGAACTCCGGGCCAAAGCGGCGATGTGATTCCTGAGTTTTTCAAGGCGCTTGGCGTGCGGGATGCTGATGCCGGATTTGATATTTCCGAGAGCGGCTCGATCACAATTGACGGGACGCCGGAAGATGAATCCTTGCCCCCGCCCCGCCAATTGCGCGCCGTGGATTTTTACGTTTCAGTCGCGCGTGCCTCCATGCAATCCAGCCTTGCGGCAGTGGACGGCTCCGCATCTTCGGGATTGTCCGTGGATTATGGCGTCACGTTTGACACCACAAGGCTTGATCAAGTCGGCTCCCGCGCATGGTTAAAGCAAATCAAAAAATTCCAGCCAGTTACCACCCCGAGCTTGCAAGCGCGTCTCTCCGGCCAATTCCAAGATGAGGGGGAAGACCGCATTTTGATCTCAACGCTATGGCTTCTCTCCCCGCCAGATGCGACCGGGGAGCCGGACGGCGCATGGTCGCCCTATCCTGAGAATAATGATAAAGGCGGATTTTGGAATCTCCGGCACGCGGCGAGGAATCTCCCGCCCGATAACCCGGAGCCTCCCATCCGCATCCAGACCGGTCTGGCGGCAGGCTTCGGAGACATTATCGCCAATCAAATGCTTTCCTCCACGAATGAGCTTTCTCAGCAAGTTTCAAATGCCGTGAATAACACCACAAACGAGGGCAAATTCTGGAGCATCTAGCGCCATGGCACAAGTTGACGGATTTGGATTAAACAAGGCCGCTCGTCTCAAAAGTCAGCGGGAAAAGCAGGCCGCAGAGGTCAAGGCGAAGATCCTCCCCATCGGCAAGCCCTTCCCTGGAGGGCTGATGCCGTTCGATCCCGCCTTTTTCAAGGTCAACGGCCTCTCTACTGACCCGGAAGAAGGTTGACATGTCGCGAGCGTTGAATGCGCTCGCTGATCTACGCCAACTATCACTCCCGGAAGCCCGCCGATTCCTTGACTGGCTCGGGGATGACCTTCCCCAAGCTGATTGCAGGCCAAAAGTGGACAATTTCCCTCCGCTTCTCGAATCGCGTCGAGGGTGCCCAGGAAGAAATTTTTCCCCTAGTCAAATCTCTCACGGCCCGCGTGGGCCATGTCGATGCGCGGCCTACCAGCGGCACTGTGAAATGGCAGGTCGGCGTTGGGGTGTCCACGGCGGCGAACACAACCCCGGCCTTCGACTGGAACAAGCCGGGGCATGAGATTGAAGCCTTACTCAACGCGCTCTCCGGCTTCCCTGATGCCGCCTTCACAGTCACGGAGGACAGCGGCAGCTATTTTGTCAGCAGGGCGGACGGCACGGAGGTCAAAATCACGCTCCGCGCAAATCGTCTCACCCCCCTCTGTCACATTCCCGATCATGTCTATCAGGTGGACGGCGAGACGATCACGGAAGTTCGCTATACGCAACTCCCCGCGCTCTTCACTGACACTTCCGCTCAAGTTCTTCCAAAGGCGCCCTACATCAAAACTGTCGTAGACGGTCGAACATCGGATGACGGAACATTCAAGCAAGACGAGGTGCAAAACCTCATCATCCCGCCCGAGTTTCGCGGTCAATTTTTTCTTCAGCGCGAATACGACAAAACAGAACTATTCAGCATCGACGACGGCGCGGAACAAATCCAAGACGCCTACAATGCCCTCCTCTCGCTTGAAGGAGGTTCCGTTACGGTCACGAATCCAGCGGCGGGAATCGCCCGAATGGTTTACGGCGGCGACCTTTCCGGCATTAATGTCTCAGAGCCTTTAGTTGTCGTCCCCGTTGAAGGCACGCCCCCCGGCGATTGGACATTTACGCTGGACGCCACGAGGCCTGAAGTATGGTCCGCCCTCCGTGGCAAAAAGGAGGTAACGCTACCTTTTGAGGTCACGATTGAAATTCCGAAAGACGAGAACGAGCCTGACGGTGAACGGGAGACCAAAATTCTCTGGCAAGAATCCCTCATCATTGCCGCGCCGGTCGGACATGAAAATCTGGCGACCGAGCAAAACATAGATTGGCTCCGCCCCGCCAGCCCTCGCAACTACAAGCGCTTCTCGCCCGATACCGTCCTGGTCGGACAGCAACACTACTTGCGCGTCTTTGGCGATGGTGAGGAAACCGAACCCGTGTTCGATCACAATCTCGGGACCGCCAATTTCAGCGGCCTTGAAGTCATCGACAATGATACAGGGCGGTTTCTCCTGCGCGGCGAGGAATACCAAGTCAGCGCCTCGACCGAGAACACGCTCACCCTCACTTTCGCCGAGGCTCCCACGGAAGACAGCCTTTTCGTCGTTATCACGACAGCAGGGCCAACCTCCGCTTTCGTGGAAGGCCTCACCGTCGAAATCGACCAAGTCAACGGTCTTGGCGCAATCCTAGACAATTTCGGCGCTCGCATTACTAACCTCGAAACCTATTTGCCATCAACTGGTCCCGGCGCAACTCAATCCAGTACAACCGGCATGGTCACAATCCTTCCGCTCCTCGCGGAAGTCCTCTTGTTGGCCCCGGAAGATATCTCCGAGGATTTATTTAACGAGAGAGGCAGGCTTGAAGTTAAGAACCTTCCTGAGTCGGCCCCGTATATGCTGCCCGCACTGCATGATGCGGCTACAGAGACTCTTCCCACCCCGCTCCCAAAGCCCTCGCTGAATGCCGGGAAGGTCTTTAAGAATGAATCCGGCGCGGCGCGCCTCATCTATGGCGGAGGCGGGATTCCGTCCATATTCGTGCCGAACAACGGCTATGTTGCGTGTGACGGTCGCTCGCTCATTGTCGCCGAGAGGGATGGCGCCACGAACAGCTATTACCCGACGGCGTTTGAAAAGACGCTCTTCACTCTGGCCGTTAACGACAAGCAATTGGCCTTAGGTCGGACTTTGCACGGCGAGTGGTCCCTACTTCTTCAGCTCGTCAAGGCCCTTCGTCAAACCTCCCTTTTCTGTCAAGCTCAATGGGTCTTCCGCCTTGAACTCGGAACAGCGCCGCAAGATGCCGATCCTGATCCGGTCGGCCTCAACCTGCAAAATATCGTTTGGTCTGATTCCGCGATCTACGAACAGCGGATTGTTTTAGACACGCTGTTCCAAGCGCACGCCTTTGGGATTCGCATCCATCGAAGCGCCAGCGGCATCAGCCTAGATCAACAGCTTTACGGGATTTGGGGCGGAAACAATGGCGCGGCCCCCGCCTCTGCCAACTTCGTCCTTCGCGGGCGGATGACCAAGTTCGACACGGAGAACAATCAACCCCGCGCGCGAGGTTTTGTCTATCTCGGCCTCTCTGCCGGAATGGATCAAAACGGCGAACTGAAAGACGAATCCGCAAAATTCGTGATTTCGTAACCCTGATTTACTATGGCAGCACCCGTCATTTCCATCACACGCTCTTATCTTGGCTTCAAGCGGAACGAGCCGTTCAACATACAGCTTGCCGCCTCGAACAGCCCTTTTCGATGGGAGCTTCCCACGCCCCCGCCTGGAGTTAGCATCGACACGCCCGCTACTTTTGCCGCAACCGGCGACGAGACAACCGATGTCATCACGGCTACAGGCAGCACCTACGCAGACGGTGACAAAGTCTATTTCCCCGCCGTGACAGGCGGCGCGGGCCTCACGGCGAATACCATCTATTTCATTCGAGACGTTTCCGCCGCCACGTTCAAATTAGCAGCAACCTTGAACGGCTCTGCCATCAACTTCACAACGGCCTTGACCGCAGGCACGGTCCAAAAAGTTTCGACAGGTCTTATCTCGGCAGTCAACGGGATTTCCGTGCAAGGCCCTTATGTTTTCAATGTCCTCGCAATCAATGCGGACGGCTCCGGTTCCGGTGAGCTTTGCGTTCATATCGGGTCAAAGGCTTACGTTGCGGCAAGCCCATCAGCAACCGCCCTTGATTTCGTTCTTGAACTCAGCACGCGCGCGGTCAGTCGCAAAACCACAACGGAAGGCAGCGCCGCCAAAGAAGATGAGGATTGGATTGCTTATTTCGCGGAGGGAAATGTGGATATGGTCGCCCTCTGGTTTCAAAATTACGGCGAGCCGGTTGACCTGGATCTCAGCGACCTGCGGTTTGTGCTCAAGCAGAATGAGCCGGACGGGGTGTTGGTAGAAGCGGACGATTTTGAAAAAGTCGGGACCGGGTCATTGATCCGCTTTCAGCTTCCCGTTGATATCGTCGGCGAATTTCTGGCGGCGGCATTAGGCGACAATGAGCGGCGTTTAGGGACCGGCTTCACCGCGCTGGCGGAATTTGAATGGAAGCAGACCGTCACGCATAAAGGCGATCCGAAAGAGCTTATCGGGTCTTCTCAGATTTTCCGCGTGCGCTGTGAACGCGACCTTGCAGACAACGAGTGATGAAATGGGAAGCCGTCGAGGATTCAGCCTTGGGAGGCATTCCGGTTCGCCGGGCGAGTTGGCCGGTGACGCGGTCGCTGGGGTTCACTCCGGGCGGAGGGACTGAGAGGACCGTTGGCGTCCTGCGCAATGGCGCGACCGAATCCATATTAACCGCAACCAATATCACCCCCGCCGATTGGCAGGCGGATGATTGGGTTCTTGTCGCTGTCTCCTAATGCTTACCGATTATTACAAGACGCCATGGCGGCGGTTGCAGACGGATGGCTCACCGACCATCGGGGAAATTGTCGCCGCCTCTCCGAGTGCTCGGACTATCGGCTTTGCGGTTGGGACAGGGGCCGCGCTAGGAAATTCCCAAGTCGGCGGATTGACCGCCTCATGCGGGGCATGGGGTTCCGCCGTGTCGGCAGTCTCGAAAATCGAGATGCGCGGTAGTCGTGTGTGGGCAGTATTGGCCCGCGCCGTCCTCGACAACCTTCCCGGTCCCCAAGGCCCGCAAACGATCCCTGGAACGCCGGGAAGCGTGATACCGGGCACACCAGCACAAACGCGCTCGATCAATGTTCCCCTGGGAGACCAAGAGAATGCTCCGCGCGGGCAAGTTCGCGGCGCGGCGGTACAAAATCCCTTTTCCGTCGCCGCCAGTCTTTTTATCTCCGGCACGGCGGACGATTACGTGACGATCAACGGGCGGCGAGTCGGCTCCGTGTCCTCTAATTATTCCACGATCAATGTGGAAATGACGGTCGGCGCCGGGGAGTCCATCCAATGGGCCTTGCACAATCCGAGCGGCGGATTCGCGGGTGGCAATCTGAATTTCGTATTCACGATTCCCGGAACGCCGGACACGATCATGCCGGGCACGCCTGATACCTTCCTCCCCGCCGAGACTGGCGCCGAGGCGGCGGCGCGCAATGCTCCCGCCGCGATTCCTTACCTTAATATCGCGATGGTGGCCGGGACGCTATTCCCTTGGTTCCCCACCGCAGAAGCTTTTGCGATGGCGGGGCAATGGATGCGGCGTGAATCTTGGACTGATGTAGAGCGGAGGATGCGCTTTGAGAGAGGCGGAGGGACTGAGGATGTGGTTGCCGTCACGTTGGCGACAGGCCGGGTCAACCCCATCCCTCAAACCGTATCCGAATTTGGCCTTGCCGAGTACCTTGCTGAGAACTGGACCTTCTACCAGACTCCGAGCGAAGACATTTTCCTTGATGTAACCGACATCGCTTTCTCTGCCCTTCTTGGCGGCGGAGTTGGCTTTCATTTCGTGGTAGAGCAATCCTCCGCCGAGCCGCCCCCTGAGCCCTCCCCCGCCCCACCATCGGAACCTCCCGCGCCACAGACCGGCGACTTTGTCAGGATGATGAGAAATGGGGTGGAACAATGGGCTCCCGTTGCACCATTCGCGTGTCCGGTTTGATATGGCGGGCCTTCCTCCATTCTTCGTTTTTGGTGGTCCTGGTCAACCGCTGGAATTTCCAACGATCAACGGTCGGCCATCTCTCATCTCTCGCGCGGATTTCGAGGCATGTTGTTGCAATATCTTCTCATCCTGCCCGGTCGCTAATGTGGATATCGAGCCAACAGGGCATCACCTCATTCTTACCCTTGCGGAATTATTGGAGTTGTGGGTCTCGCCATCTTTTACGGCATCCTCAGCGTCTTCCGTCATGGTTGCCGGGGATTCCAGAACGCAATCAGGGCTCACGGCCTCAACTCCTCTTTGGACACCCCCGCTTGACCCCGCTTCCCGGCCATGCAGCACAACAAATCGGGTTGTTTCGGCAGGGAATGGCAATATGGACGAAATCGGCTGGGTGAGTCGCGCTGGAATCAATGCCCGCCTCATCCTTCAGTTCAACTCCCTGAAGCTCTTTGCTGGAAATTATTACCTCCCTACGGCCTTCGAGGTCAGTTTCGGGGTGGTGCGGGATTATTCCCCGCTTGAGCCAGGAAACCCAGAAATTCACAACACGGGAGGTGCGTTCTATAGCCTTGGCGAGTTTGTCATTCCTGAGGAAGGCCGCTCAGATTTCAGTTACGCGGAGTTTGGCGGCTCTGGGCATTACATGACCGAGCAATCTCACACCTACCCCGCGCCAGACGAAACAACAGCAACCATCTTCGGCCAAGAGTTCCCGCTAGGCTGTGTTGCTGGTGAAGCGGATCTTTATTCCTATGAGGGAGCCATCATTACACTCTCGCCTTTCACTGTGACGGCGGGTTGACATTTGCAGGCCGGGGAGAATGCAAGTCTCCATTGAAATTCAGACTTCCGCCCTTGCCACTTGGAAGGGTTCCAACGTGTCTTCACTTCGCGGGAAGCGATACACATCATTTCCCGTGCTCGCCCGCTTCACGGATGACGGGGTCGTTAAGGACTTGGGCGCGGATGCCTGGGGGATGCTCGCTGTTAAGATCGACGGCGAAGAGGATTACCTTGCTACCGCTCATCCATGGATAAAGGTAGGATCAGGGCCGACGACTTACTACATTTTCAGCCTGAATCTCAATACCGACGAGATTAACGACCTTTTTGAGGTCGCGGCCCCGTCCTACAAAATCGCGGCAAAAATGGAAATCCGCTTCGTGTATGGCGGATTCGACGAGCGCACAGTCACCGCGAGTTTTGAGATTGAGAATTCACAAATCAGCGGCGATGTCCCGCCTGCCGTCTCCGGTCAACCCGCGTGGCCGTCTCCGACTGAGCTTGCCGACGCGATGGCAGAAGCGGAAGCCGCCTTGGCGGGGCTTGATACAAAAGTTCCCCTCACGCAGAAGGGGGCGAATAGCGGCATTGCTTCCCTGGGCGAGACCGGAAAGGTGCCCGTCGCTCAATTGCCAGATTCCAGCGAAGCGGCGCGGGGAATCGTGAGACTCGCGAGCATAGCGGAGAGTGAAGCCGGTCTTGATTCTGAAAAGTCTGTTCATCCCGCCGGCCTATTTGCCGGAATCCTCTCCAAATTAGCTTCGTGGTGGCCGACAATCAAAAGTTCCGCGCAAGCGATTTCTGGAGCGTGGTCATTCACTGGAAATGTGACGGTCGGTGATTCCGGGTTGGATACACTCTCCGTTAACGCAACGCAGACAAACAGCGCCCCGGTGACAATGACAGGCCAGCCATCCTCTCCAGAGGCCAACACTGCCATGACAAGATCCCTCACTCAAGCGTGGATCAGAGACAACACCATGAGTCGTGTGAGGGACCTTGCGCCGACAGCTGTCACCACAGCAACCAACGGCCCCGGCGTGACAGCCGCTGTAACTTATCAGGTCGATGGCCGCTCAGGTGCCAATATGAGCACATCGGCAGACGCTACCAGCTACGTGCGCATGGCTTTCAATCGGCAAGGTAACATTATCGCAGGGGTCAACGGATTTTATTTCGGGCGGACCTTCGAGCTATACAGCGCCGTCAACCTCATGGTCGCGGCCAATGTGACTTCTGTGTTTGCCATCGGCGTCGGGGCCACGGATGTCGGCGTCCCCGGAACCTCGACGGCTATTGGCATCGAGTGCAATAGCTCCGGCGAGGTTCGTCTCTGGCGATCCAATGGAGCCGGTGCCACCTACGGCTCATGGGTGGCGTTGCCGCTCTCCTACGCCGCAGCCACAGCTTTTCATTTTTGGCTGATGGTCTTGGGCAACGGCACTATCGAGCTTCGGTGCGCGTGCAACACTTTCAACCAAGCATTCCCCGCCCGCCCCTCGTCTGCCCTCACAACCCTAACCGGAGCGGCAACAGGGAATAGCGGCGGTCCCGCCGTCATTTGGAGCCATGTGGCGTCCGGCACGCCCTCCGCCTTCTCTACCACGCAAGTCTTCGCCTTGAAATATTCCGAACTCTAGAATTAGCCGATCATGACATCCCTGCTCACATCTCCACCGGAAACCCCTTATCAGACCGCTGCCCGTGAAACGATTCTTGGAATGCAAGCCATCCGCAACGCAAATCTTGGGATGCTTCGAGACTTGCTTGAGCGGACCTTCGGGACGGACAACCATCAGTTTGTCATGGATCAGTTTTTAGACAAATCCGTTTCCATTGTCTCAAACTATGAGGGCATGAGGGAATGGATGCACTCCATGCTAACCCTTAACGGCGACGAAGCAGGATTATCCGAACTGCATGCCATCGACGCAATGCGGCCTGACTATCAAAAAAACGAGGATGGGACTGTTACAATCATTGTCCCTGAAACGGAATCCGAATAGTCGTCATGGCTGGTCTTATTTTTGATCTCCCGCCCCTCGACCTCAACGAACTAGCGGCCTTGGCTGCGGTTCTTGGCATTGTACTGCCCGCCATCACGTGGGGCCTCGTTGCGTTGGTCGGTCGCTGGTTCGTTTCAAAAAAGAAATATTACTTTGACCAGCGGAAAATCGCGGATGCGATGGAGGGGCATCTTAAGCTCATCAATGATTGTCAAAACAAGCAAACGCAATCCGATTCCAAGCGGCATGAACTATTGCACTCCATCAAGGATCTCACGCGGGAAGTGAGCGAGCAAAAGCAAGTGACCATGACGAACACCGCCGCCACAAACAACCTCTCTCAAAAGCTCGCCGTCCTGGAAGACCGCTACGAGCGAGAGGACCGGCAAGGTTGACAGATACAGGGATTTTGTTCGCTCGACAAAATCCTATGAATAAACTCGCAACCTTCATCGCCTTCCTCGCAGCCTGTCTTTTGTCAGGCTGCGCCACTGCCGCACGCGAAGCCCGCACGCCGGTCTCCATAAAGCCCGAGGTTTCGCGGGTAGCGGAACCAGTCGCCAAGACCAAGCAGGCCGTCCAATCCGCTTCCTCGACGATTAAAACGGCGAGCGAATCCACAAAGGCCGCGCGAGCCATCGCTGCAACGGCTCCCGAAAACGCGGATCTCATCGCGCAATTTGACGCGATAGAGCAAGGGCTGGCGGCAACGCAAGCCGACCTGCAATCCGCGATCTTAAATATTCAAGAGTCTGAAATCGGCGTAGCCGTCCTGCAAAGCCAAGTCAATCAACAGTCCGCCGAGCTTATTGGGATTTCCATCGAGCGGAACAAAATCGCGGAAGAAAAGCGCCAGGTGGAACTCAGCGCCGCTGCCGGGAGGCAGCGAGAGCGGATCTTAACAGGGTTCCTCATTGCAACCATGATTCTAGCAGGCGCGCTTGCAGCCGGTCTCTATCTCGCAGCTAAACCAAAATTCCTATGAACAAATTAAAACGCATCCTCTCTTCGTGGCAGGGATGGCTCGCCTTTGTGGTCGCTCTCGCCGCCTTTCTCGTATCCCCTACCTTGATTCGCGCCGTTGATCCCACGGCGGGAGTCTTCGATGGAGGGATTGTGCAATTCCTGGTCCTCGGCGTTGTTGCTGCCGCGCTCGGAGTGGGAGTCATTTGGGCGCTCTGGCAAATCGCCTTTCCTACCACCGACAAGGCCGCTGATGAGGGGCTAGCCAGGTGGTTTAGCGAAATGTCGTCCACCTCAAAATGGTGGGCTGTCCAAGGCACTTTTTTAGCCATGCTGGCCTATTGGGTCGCAATCCTCGCAGTCCTTCCGAAATGAACTATGTTCGCCGAATTCTATCATTGGCTCTGGTTTCGCTGGCGTGTCTGGCGAGCCAAAACGCATTTGCGCAAGGCTCTCCGGCGATCCGCGCGGCGGTCCTCGTCGAAGCTCACAAGCTGATTGGGACAAAGGAGGCGACAGGGCGCAACGACGGCGCCGCCATTGACCGCATTCTAGCCTCTGTCGGATTAGCTGGCTCCAAAGCGCCATGGTGCGCCGCTGCCAATCGTTACATTTACGACAGTGCGGGAATCCGCAAAATCGGCCCGCGTTCGGCATGGTCGCCGGATTGGGTAAGGTCGCCGACATGGACAAGGGCGAAGGGGGGAGCAACGCCATTGCCGGGGGATGCATGGGGGATCTGGTTTAAAAATCTCGGTCGTATTGCTCACACTGGCCTTGTCGAGTGCTGGGGTGCAATCGTTCTCACGTTAGAAGGCAACACCTCCCCGGATGCCATTGCCGGATCTGACGCCGACCGCGACGGAGGCGGATTCTACCGCAAGCGGCGCTTGCGCTCACAGATTCACTCCGTCCGCAACTGGATTGACGGATGAAATCGAGTTTCAAAAAGAGCTTTTCTGTACCGAAGCCAAAAATAATTCTCTGCGCGAAACGCGAAGAGCCAAACCACGGCAAAAACTCCATTTGCATCTTTTGTGGGGCTGGATTGCTACAAAAATCTGCTACATCCTAGAGTAATTTCCCTCGTCCCGAACGAGGCGCTCTACCAAGCTGAGCCACGGCCCGACATGCTTGTCAGTGGTTGACGATATGGCGGTGGGTCCGAGGGGACATCCGGCCAGTGCGTCACTGACACGATGTTTTTCGCATGAGCGGAACAGTGTGGCAAGGAGATAAAGCGGGAACGGATCCGGTCTATATCACTCCAGCCCGTGTCTCAGGGTGGATGGGAGGTCCAAAAATCCCTTTTCGCTCGGGGCATGGCTTGGGTATAGAACGTCACTGGCACCGCATCTCTGATCCTTGCGGGGCTTACCCCTCCCCACTTTTGCCATGAAACGCCAATCGCTTTTCGCCACTCCCGAGGGTGGTAGCTATATTTTCACCTTCATCCTCGTCACCTCGCTGTTCCTGCTCTGGGGATTTTGCAACGGCATGATCGATGTGATGGATAAGCACTTCCAAGTGGAGCTGAACCTCAGCCTCTCGCAGTCCGCGTGGGTGCAATTTGCCCACTATCTCGGCTACTTCCTCATGGCCCTGCCCGCTGGGTGGCTCGCCAGTAAGCTGGGATACAAGGGCGGCATCGTTGCGGGGCTGCTGATGGTTGCCCTGGGTGGCTTCTGGTTCATACCGGCGACGCAGATCGCCTCCTTCTGGGCCTTCCTGGTGGGCGTGTGTGTGATTGCGGCTGGGCTGACGTTTTTGGAGACCGTGGCAAATCCTTATGCCACGGTGCTCGGCCCGAAGCAATACGCGGCGGCCCGTATCAATCTGGCCCAATCCTGCAACGGCGTCGGCTGGGTCTTCGGTCCGATTGCCGGAAGCATGTTCTTCTATTCCACCAACGATCAGGGGGAAAGTACAGGTGCCGAGACTCTGTGGATTCCCTATGTCGCGGTAGCGGTGGTGGTGCTCATCCTGGCGGTGGTTTTCCTCAAAGCGCGGGTGCCGGACATCAATACCGAGGATGATTACCATCTCGATGAAGACGCCCCGGTATCGGAAGCTGCTCCCGCCCCGCGACGCCGACTGTCCCTCGGGTTGCTCTGGGTGAATATCGTCGTGCTCTCCGCGTCAGTGGCCATGATCGGTGCCGCCATCTCCACGCTGATCCATCCGCAGGAGACGCATGTGCTTCGGACCTTTCTCATAGTCGCGGGCGTCCTGCTGGCGATCGGCACCATCGTGCTGGTGGCCCGTGCGAAATCGATCACTCCGCACAGCATCTGGATGCACCCTCATTTCTCCGGGGCAACGGTCACGCAGTTCTTCTACGTCGCAGCGCAGGCGGGTATCTTCGGATTTTTCATTAACTATCTCACGGTTTCCAAGGCGGGGGTCTCACAGGTGCCTGCCATCCCTGCTGGCTGGGAGACTTTCCTGAATCAGTTGGCGCTCAGTTCCGGTCCGTTGCAGAAATGGCTCATGGGTTGGTTTGAAGCCACGCCGGCAGGGCTTCTGCACCTCAGCGACAAGGGCGCGGCGAATCTGGCTTCCGTCGCCTTCATCTGCTTCCTAGCGGGGCGCTTTATCGGGGCTCTCATCATGAAGAAAGTCCCGGCCCACAAGGTGCTCGCTGTTTTCGGATTTCTGAATGTGGTGATGTGCGGGCTCGTCTTTGCGCAACTCGGCTGGGTCTCGGTCGTCAGCGTCTTCCTGTGCTACTTCTTCATGTCGATCATGTTTCCTACCATCTTTGCGCTGGGGATCTTCGGCCTAGGGCGTCGGGCGAAGAAGGCCGCTGCGTTTATCGTCATGGCCATCATGGGCGGGGCGATCATGCCGAAGCTGATGGGGCATGTGGCGGATGTCCATGGTATTGCCCACTCCTTTGCCATTCCCCTCCTCTGCTTTGCGATCGTGGGGATTTATGCCTTCTTCTGGAGTCACTTGAGCAATTCTGCGGAGGCCGGGGCGGTAAAACTCGCCGGGCACTAGAAAGACGGAAATCTTTGAAAAAATAATCTCCCCTCAGAGAGAACTCGGGAAACGATACGTGTTCATATGCATCGACTTCTCCGAGGGTCCTTTTTTACCAAAGTGTGGTTATGAGTAGCGCAGCACCGCTGAATGAAGAGAGTCCCGTCTCGCCTTCCGATAAACATCACAATGCCTTTGTCATTGTTCTCGTCGGCATCGCGGCCTGCCTGTTTCTTGCGGTCCTCTGGCCGATTCTTCAGGCGCTGTTCATGGGGGCCATTCTCTCGGGGCTTTGCTATCCGCTGTTTCGCAGTTTGGTGAAGGTTTTCCGGGGGCGTCGGACGCTGGCATCCTTCGTGACGCTGCTGATCCTCTTCCTCCTTATCGTCGGCCCTTTGAGCGCTCTCTCGGGACTGGTGGTGAAACAGGCCATGGATATCAGCGAGCTTGCCATCCCGTGGTTTCAGGAACGCTTCGCGTCATCCAGTGTACTGGAGTTGCAGAACTGGCTCGCCCTTCATTTCCCGTGGATCGCGGATTTCATTCCGAGCCAGGAGGAGATCGTGAAGACCATCGGCACAGGGGCTCAAGCGGCGGGAGGCTATCTCGTCGCGGGTATCTCCACTTTCACCGCAACCACAGCGAGCTTCCTGCTGAACTTTTTCGTGATGTTTTACGCCATGTTCTTCTTCCTGCGGGACGGGCGCAAGATCCTGGACAAGATGCTCAGCTACATCCCGCTCGGCCCGGAGGAAAAGAGCATCATGCTGGAGCGGTTTACCTCCATCACCCGCGCGACTATCAAGGGGACCTTCCTGATCGGGTTGCTGCAGGGAACATTGGCGGGGGTGGGATTTTATTTCGCGGGATTGGAGGCGGCGGTCTTCTGGGGGGTCGTGATGGTGATCCTCTCGGCTGTACCGGGCATTGGGTCGGCACTCGTTTGGATTCCCGCAGTCATCTATCTTTACATCACGGGTCAGAATATTCAGGCCACCTTGTTACTGATCTGGTGTGCGGGTATTGTGTCCTCTATCGACAACCTACTGCGTCCCCGTCTGGTGGGACAAGATGCGCGCATGCCCGACTTATTGATATTGATCGGCACACTGGGCGGGCTGTTTCTCTTCGGTCCCCTCGGCGTCATCATCGGACCGATTGTCTGCGGGGTCTTCCTGACGACTCTCGACATTTACGCCTCAGCCTTCCGGGACGTGCTTCTCCCGGTGACTACTACCAGCACCCAACCTGCACTCACAAATGCCCAGACGGCGACTCCTCCTACTCAAAGGAAGCACCGCCCGGCAAAAAAATCAACGTCATGACGGTCAGTGCTGCCGACCGCTATCGCGTTCGCTCCGCGTGACCCGCGTATCCATGGTACCGGGCGGTTTCAGGGCAACACGCAAGTCTTCCCGATTGTCGACATCTTCCGTCTTGGCATCGCCGATAGGCTTGACGGATTTTTCGCCGGTTCGCAGGGAGGAATCAAAATCGGGATGTAGTTTTTCGGTGCGGTATTTCATGGCTGGGGGGTCGACTGGGACTGTTGGAATTCCTTGATCAAAGCCTCGAGCTTGTCCATTGGCGTATCGGACTCGATATCGATCTCGACTACGCGATGGTTGTCACTGCCGACTTTATCGATCTTCGACACTGGCTCCCAAGCTCGGTAGCCCTTGCCACCCAAGAAGCGGATGAAGTCCGCCGCCAGGGAGCCTTGCACATGGAAAGAGGGGTTGGATTGTTCGTGCGTGGGAGGCAGGAGGATGACCGCCTGCTTCTGTGGTTCCGGCTTATTGGAATCGCGCTGTGTAGGCGGTGCCTGCTCAGACTGGTCGCGGGAGTTGCCGCCATCATCAATAAACTCTTCCTGAGGAGCATCCATATTCTGCTTCTCGGGGTTTGGATCTTCGTAGGAATTGTCGATGCTCACGAAAGGGTATCGCGTCCCCTGTCCGCTGCGGACGCATTCCCTCCCTGCTGAAGAGCCAGATCGACCACCAGCGGCAGATGATCCGATCCGAGGCGCGTCAATTGATTGCGGATAACCCGCACCTGCTTTGTGTGGAAATGAGGAGAAGAAAAGACGTAGTCCAATCGTAATAAGGGCTTGATCGAGCTGAATGTCGCTCCGCCGAGTGCCGCGGCCGTGTCGGTGAGCTGCCGGGAAAGCGCGCGATATACGGCGCTGCCCGGGGTGCAGTTCAAGTCCCCACAGATCAGTAGAGGCTGGTCTTTCAGAAACGGTCCCACCCACTCCTCACCGAGTAGGGCCTGCACTTGTGCCAGTCTCTCCCTGGCGCTCAGTCCGAGATGAGAGGTCACCACATTCACCTCCTGCCCTGCAAAACTAATCCGACTCCACAAAGCGGCGCGTCGCTCCGGCCACAGGGAATCCCGTCGTGTGGGTAGGTCTGCCACCTTCACCACCTCAAGCGGCCAGCGACTCAGGACGGCATGGCCGTAGCGTTCCTCGCCCGAAATCACCGTCGGACAGAAAACCACATGGTATCCCAGTGCCTCAGCGATCACGCTCGCCTGGTCCTCTTGTCGTGATCGCATCCGCCCGTGATCCACTTCCTGCAAGGCCACCACATCGGGGTCCTGTTGCTGGATGATCCTCGCTATACGTCGGGGAGAAATTCGTCCTTCCGTCCCGCAGCATCCATGGACATTGTAAGTCATGATCCGCAATCGTGCCTCGGCAGGCACTGCGGCGGAAAGAGGCTCCATCCTCTCCCGGCCCAGCAAATGCAGTGCCGCCTGCCGCAACTGCCCAGGCCGGACAAACTCGTCATCCAGTCCATGCAACCACGTCCCCGGAGGAGTGAGCAAAAAACCCTGCAACTCCCTCGGCCCGATCCCGGCGTGAGCCCCGACCTCTGGTGCAAAGGTCCAGAGATCCCCCTCCCCGGCATGACCGAGGATGACCAGATCGCCGGCATCCTCATGGCTGGTGAGGCGATTGATGCCTGCCAGCAAATCTCCACGCAGTCTCTCGGGATAAGCGTTTAATCTGCTCAAAATTTCCCGACCCTGCACTATGCCCTGCTTATCGATCCACACGGTCTCGTCGTGTGTATTGCGAAAGAGCACGGCAGGCACACCTTCCTGCACGAGGCGGCCCGCGACGCGCAGCCTGGCATCTTCATCAAGAGGGACGGCCAGATAGACGTGACCAACCGGCCCCATCGCAGCAACCTCCGCCTCCGATCCCTCGTCAGCCAAGGCCTTCCGAATGATTCCTTCCACGCCGCCGGAAACCTCATACGCAAAGGACCTCGTGCGTTCCTGCCCATGGTCGGAGAATATCCATACTTGGTAGTCCCTGCGGCGAGACCGTAGTGCCGAGCGATAGAGATCGCGGATCGACCAATCGATTCCGGCCAGCGACCACCGGGCAAAACGCGAATCAGGTCCGCGGCAGTGGGACATTTCATCATACCCGAGGAAATTCACATGAACCACAGGGAGTCCCCGTGCGACATCGATCTTGCCACCCACCCGCAGCCACTCGCGTATTCCGATGCCCACGCACATCCGTGAAAGGATCATGCCCAGTTCCAGCTTGATCTCCCGCCCTCGGAAGAATCCCAAGATCGCGTCGTAAATGCCGATACCGAGCTCCAGTATGACCAGCCCGAGTACCCGGATCACGGCTGGCAGTTGCATCAGCAAAAAGAAAAACCGCGCGATCCAATGGCCCCGGCGCACAATATTCCCCAGTCCGAAATGGCTCATGCAAAAGTGGCACTCCTCCGACTCCGCCCCTCCGGAATAGATATTCGACCAGGATGCGCCCCCTTTCAGAAGACCCTCCCCCTGTGCGGAAAGCTTCTCCTCATATCGCATTGCTCTCTGCGGATTGAACATGGAGCCGACTTCTCCCGTCGCCTTTTCGCGGAAGGAGAACGCGGGGACCGCACACTTCACGCCGTAGTACAATTCTCCCTGCACCGCTGGTGTGGTGCTCGGGACGCCTGAGTAAAACGTCCGCAGCGGGTATCCGCTTTTCTCATGGAGCTCTTTGAGGAACGGCATGCGTCCCGACGCCACGGCCCGCTCGAGTTCCTGACGACTGAGTCCGTCAATCTGGATCAGCAGCAATCCGGGCTCCTCCTCGCATCCTTCCTGCGAAGGCAAACCCATGTGCCGGATCGCCCACTCGCTCCGGTCGAAGCGGCGCCTGATGCGTCGAAAGATGGTTTCGAGTTCAGCAAACATTGCTCAGCGGAGACTCCGCTTTGCCCGGCTCAGGGGAGTCGAAAGATTCCATTCTCATCGCGATAAAATCCTCTCAGAAAAACGCGCGCTTCTCCCCTGCCCGCCTCCCCGCGATGCGACACCTGCCGCACACGGTCCAAGCCACGCCGGCCTTCCGCGCTCTGCACGGCATCAACAGGTGCCGTCAACCGGGCATAGTCGTCCTTGTGCATGCGGGCGTCAGCCAGACGTCGCGGATTGAAGATGGAAATCCACCATCCCCGTTCTCGGCCGGGACCGTCCCGCTCCTCCACCTCGAAGTGCATTTTCCCCACAGCAGCCTTGCCTTCCGATATCTCATACAGCTTCCCGATCTCTTCCTTGGAAAAGAGGAAGCCTGCCAGAAAGGTACGCAAGGCCTCCTGCATGGTCTCACTGCGACTATGGTCTCCGTAGATACCCATCTCGATACCGGAGGGGTCATTCGGATCGCCGTAGATATTGAGCTCCACCTCATTGTTCACCCGGAAGGCCATATACGGCACGTCCCGCATAGGTCCTTCCGTGCGTACCGTAGCGGGGATTTGCTCCAGCTTCCGCACTCCGTCGTGGGTACGAAGGTCATTCGCAATCGTCCTCCATGGCGGCAGGTAACCCTTCCGATGGGTATCGGCAAAATAGGCCCCTGTATTCGCTTCATCGCGTATGCGGAGTATCCACTTTTTCGGGATCGTCCGCTCCTTGAAATCCTGCTGGAGCGTGATGCTGTCTGCGGTGGAGCGGACGATCAGTCCCTGCAACACCGTGCCATCACGAAAAATAACGCTGTCTGGTGCGAAGTTTTTACCCTGGTTTGCCGCCGCCATGCCGGTGATCGGAACGAAGGAAACGGCCAAAAGGGCAATGAGATACGAAACCCCGCGACTCATTTTAGTGCTATAATGGTTTTCATATCAGGCAATCGCATCCTACAGGCTTTCTGGACGTTTCTTTTCGGCGCAATGCTTGCCGGTTGCGTCACCCCGCCCGCTTCCCGCCCGCCAGTTCCCAAGGTCGCTCAGACCGCTGCGCCCTCCACGGGCAAATTTTGGTGGGGCATATCCACTTCGTCCTACCAGAATGAAGATCGTGGGGTCTCACCAGACTCTCCCGAGTACTTCCTCACGGACTGGGATATCTTTGCCCAAGAGGGGCTTTGTCCGCCTCGGGGAGAAGATGCCGCTTTTTCCTGGACCCACTTCCGCAAAGACATCAAGGCCCTGCAGGCACTCGGGGTCACGCATTACCGCTTCAGCATCGAATGGGCACGGGTGGAACCCCGGCGAGGCGAGTTTAACCATGCTGCACTTCGGCGCTATGCGACGATGGCCCGTGAGTTGAAGGCTGCGGGCATTGAGCCGGTTGTGACACTTTGGCATTTCACGTTTCCTTCCTGGGCGTATGACCCGAAGCAGAAGGATCGCTCAAACTTTCTCCACCCCGACATCCGTCCGGCCTGGGATCGGTATGTCCAGATGTGCGTGACGGCCCTCAAGCCCTCTGTGCATATCTGGGTGCCGCAAAATGAGCCGAATGGCGCCCTCCCCCTCGGCTACCTTGGTGGTTACTGGCCGCCCGGACTCACGCTGCGACCAGGCCTCTACAAGAAGGCCATGCACGTCTCAACCGAGATGTTCCGCGACGCGGCGGCTATCATTCGATCCCAGCAAAAAAACGCGCTGATCATGGGAGCGTACTCTGTCCCGAAATGGCGTCGCAAATTTTTCCAGGACCCCACAGCGGTCATGTACAATCTCATGCTGCGCACAAATACGGACCACTTGGACAGGGTCTATGATGTGTGCGACTTCATCGGCGTAAATTACTATTACACGCAGGATGCCAATATCTTTGGCCTCCTGAAGGACTCGCAGGGTGAGATCAGTTCCACGTACACCCAGCTGGGTTGGACCATCCGACCCCAAGGAATGTACGAATCCCTCACCGATATCTGGAAGCGATACAAGATGCCGATCATCGTGACGGAAAACGGTCTCGGGACACTCAGTGAGCAAAAGAAAATCCGCTACTTCCGTGAACACATCAGCCAGATGCGCCGGGCCATGGCCAAGGGCGTGGATGTGCGTGGATACTTTGCGTGGACGCTGGTGGATAATTACGAGTGGCAGGAGGGGTGGACTGCAAACTTCGGACTCACGCACTTTGACCCTGTTACCAAGGAGCGCATCATCGAGCCCTCGGGCATCTGGTATCGCGAATTCATCCGCAAGCATCGTCGCCCCTGATCCTTCGATCAGCTTATCCCCCCTACATCCAGAGGGAGGTTTCAGTGCGAACTTTTCGCAGACATGAATACTTCCTCTCTCTCCAATGTAAAAGTCGCCATCCTCGCCGCCGACGGATTTGAAGAGTCCGAACTCATCATGCCGTACGAGGAACTCCTGAAGGCCGGGGCCAGCGTGAGTATTGTCTCTCCCGAGTCCGGCTGGATCGAGGGAATGCGCCATCGCGACAAAGGGAAGAAAGCCCGCGTCACGATTACCCTTCGTGATGCTGATCCAGAGAATTACGAAGCTCTCGTTATCCCTGGAGGGCTTTACAATCCTGACGCCCTGCGCTCCCTGCCTGAAGCGATCACCTTTGTCAGGCATTTTGCCAAGGCGGGAAAACCTATCGCCGCCATATGTCATGGTCCGTGGCTTCTCATTGAGGCAGGGCTGGCAAAGGGACGCCGTCTCACTTCATGGCCCGCCATCAAGACCGATGTCGCGAATGCTGGAGGCGAGTGGGTCGATCAGGAAGTGGTCCACGATGACAACATCATCACAAGCCGCAAACCGGACGACCTGCCAGCCTTTTGCAAGGCTCTCATTGAGACCATCCACCAACGGCAGGCCGTGGTTACGACAGCCTGATTCCTTTTGCCTCCCCCCTCCAAACAACTCCGCAAACCTTCCTCCCGGTCGTTGCTCTATGTCGGTGACGAGTCTCCCGGCATTCGGCGACTGCGCAGGGGGAAGGGATTTCACTATCAATTGCCAAACGGCAGGCTGATCCCTCCGGGCTCGCCCACCTATCTGCGCATTAAGTCCCTTGTCATTCCTCCGGCGTGGACGGAAGTCTGGATCTCGCCGAAGGCTAATTCCCACATCCAAGCCACGGGCCGCGATCAGCGAGGACGGAAACAGTATCTCTACCATCCCGTCTGGACCGAGCAGCAGAATGTCGAAAAGTTTGGCAGACTGCTTTCCTTTGCCCGGAAGCTCCCGGCGTTGCGTCGTCGCATCAGTCGTGATCAAAAGCTCCGCGGCATCTCGCGGGAAAAAATGCTCGCCGTAGTGGTGGCGCTTTTGGACAAGACGCTCATCCGTATCGGCAATGATGAATATGCGCGGGAGAATGGCTCCTTCGGACTCACGACGCTGCGCAATCGTCATGTGCGGGTGAAAGGAGAGACCATCGAGTTTCGTTTTGCGGGCAAGAGCGGTAAGGCTCACCGTATCACTCTCACCGATCGTCGTCTCGCCCGTACGATTCATCGATGCCAGGAATTGCCCGGTCAGGAGCTCTTTTCCTACATGGGGGCCGATGGGAGACTCCATGCCATCAACTCCCGTGATGTGAATGCCTACCTCCGTCAACTCACCGGCGAGGAATACACGGCGAAGGATTTTCGCACATGGCACGGCACGGTGACAGCCGTCGCCGCCTTTCAGAGCATGATGAGGGAATCCCTCGCGCCCACGCTTCCCACTATCGTGAAAAGAGTGGCCACTGCGCTGGGCAATACTCCAGCCGTGAGCCGTAAATCCTACATTCACCCGAATGCTCTCAGACTCATCGAGACCCGTCTCCCGGTTCCCTTGCGGCCCTCAATTCCCCGGGGACTTAGCGCCGATGAGCGTCTGACGCTCGCCGTATTGCGCGCGCGACGGCTCAGGACACAAGTCGCAACTCCCTGAGAGTGCTCCTCATACCATCCTCAGGGGTGCGCCTTACACTCACCCCGTATCAGTCAGGCGATCTTCCCGTGTACAACATGAAAGCCATCCCACATCTCCTCACTGCGGTTTGCATTCTGGCCGGATCCTACGTCTGGGCAGATACCAACACCGTCGCACCCGATAACACCGGAAAGAACGAACGCGATCAATCCGGCGAAACCAAAACCCCAATGGATCAGTCGGAAGACCCGGCTGACATCGAGCTCACGGCAAAGATCCGAAAGATGGTCGTCGGCGACGATGACCTCTCCCTGCTGGCCAAAAATGCAAAGATCATCTCCTCGGGCGGCACTGTCGTTCTTCGGGGACCCGTTGAAAGCGAAGCCGAAAAGAAGGCCATCGCTGAATTCGCCCGCTCTGCGGGAGCTAAGAAAGTCGTTAACCAAATCGAAATCAAATAACCCACTGTTACTTACATCCAACCTCTCCAAATATTATGTCTAAAGCAATCGTCGCAATCGCCAAGAACGTAGCCCAAGTCGAAGTCATCGTTGACCGCTTGCAAACTCAAGCTGCCGTCCCCGTCGCCGACATCTCCGTCCTCGTGCCTGATACAGGCGAGGCACGTGATATCGGTCACGTCAAGGCCACCAAAGCACCAGAAGGTGCCACCACCGGTGTCGTCGCAGGTGGACTCACTGGTGGCGTCATCGGTCTCCTCGCTGGTATTGGCGCCCTCGCCATCCCTGGCCTGGGACCATTCATCGCCGCAGGCCCCATCCTCGCAGCCATGAGCGGTGCTGCTGCCGGTGCCGCCGTGGGTGGTGTGGCCGGAGCCCTCATTGGCATGGGCATTCCGGAATACGAAGCCAAGGCTTATGAAGACAAGCTCCGCCAAGGCAACTACCTGATCGCCGTGCATAATGTCCACGGCAAGCAGGCCGACCAAGTCCGTGAAGTCCTCAAGCATGCCAATGCTGAAGACATCTCCAGCGTATCGGAATCTTCGGTGAAATAACGTTTCCCTGATCCGTGAAGACACTCACGAAGCCCGGAAGTTCCATCCTTCCGGGCTTTTTGCGCAAGATGCCCCGGACGACAGTTCAGATCCTTCTGATCGTCGTCGTTTTATTAGTGGCCGCACGGGTGGCCCTACCTTTCCTCGTGCAGTGGTATGTGAATAAGACCCTCGATGAAATGCCGGACTACGATGGGCGGATCGGGGAGGTTGACATCAAACTCTGGCGCGGCGCTTATGAGATCGAGAGTATCGAGATCGTGAAGACCTCCGGCAAAGTGCCGGAACCTTTTTTCTCCTGCAAGCGCATGGAGCTATCCGTCGAATGGAAGGCCCTTTTCCAAGGTGCCTTCGTGGGAGAGATCTTCTTCCAATCTCCCATCATCACTTTCGTCAAGGGTCCTACGGAAGCCACGACCCAAGTCGGTATCGACAAACCCTGGCTGGACGTGATCGATAAACTTTTCCCTCTTGATATCAACCGGTTTGAAGTGGCCCAAGGCATTGTCCAATACAAGGACTTCCACAGTTCGCCCAAGGTGGATCTCGAGATCGACCGAGTCGAGGTACTCGCCACCAATCTCACGAATAGTCTGAAACTCTCAAAGACTCTTGTGGCGAATATCAAAATTTCCGGACGAGCCCTCAAGGAAAGCAATCTCACAAGTGAGATTCGATTCGACCCTGGCACTCATCAACCCACCTTCGATGTGGATCTGAAGATCGATCCGCTTTCCCTGGTCAGGCTCAATGATTTTGCTGAAGCCTATGGGGGATTCGATTTTGAACGCGGCACCTTGGAAGTCGCCATGGAACTCGCGGCTCACGAGGGCGATCTCACGGGGTACGTCAAGCCCCTGCTGGATGACTTCGCCGTACTCAATATCCGGAAGGACGCAAACAATCCGCTCTCCCTCGTCTGGGAAAGCATCGTAGGCGGATTGACGCGTATTTTGCGTAATCAGCCTCACAACCGGTTTGCCACCAAGATCCCTATCAACGGCACATTCGATGACCCCGAAATCGCACTCTGGGCCACCATTGGCAACATCTTCAAAAACGAATTTGTCCGCGTTTTTCAAGGTGATTTGGAAAACACCATCAGCTTGGAAGACGCTGTGGAGAATAAAAAAGACGAGCCAAAAAAACGTTCCGCCGAGTCATCACCCGCTTCGATCAAACGCCCCGGATCATCTCATCCCGCACGCTAATCATTATGAACACTCCATTTTTTCGCACCCTCCTCGCTGAAGAATTCGAAACTTGGTATCAAGGGCAATGCCTGATCCGCGATCTTTTACCAGGCATGGCCGTCAACGTGACGTTCCCACCTTTTCGAAAAGCGCTTGAGGACATGAGCCAGGCTATTGCTGGCCAGGAAGAACCCACCCGACGGCTCTTAACGAGCCTGGCGCCGACCAGTGGCGGGAATACCTCCAATGCTTCCTTACAGGCAGCCGTTGAGGAAATGAAAACGCTCATCCAACGCAATTCCCTGCTGGACCCGACGCGCATCGATGCCCGTCTGCTTTCGCTGCTGAGGAAGGCGGGTCACCTCCAGATGGCCTCACTGAAATCCCTTCTGCTCTTTGCGCATATGTTGGAAGCAGGAGACAAGGAGGATCTGCTGGGGATATTCCTGGCGCAGGAAATCGCCCGTGATCAGATTCTCAGCGATCTCGCCCCTGCCCTGCTGCAATGGAATGCTGCGGAGACGATGGAAGAAGGTAAGAAGGCCTTGGAAAGTTGATCACCCGGGGAGAACCTCTTCCTGGCTTGGTCCAGCAGGAGAATCCAGCAGGGGCTCGGAGTTGTCCGTTACGATGGGGCCCTCCTTGCGAGCAGCCATTAGAGGGCGGAAAAGTTCAACCCCTTTGACGATGCCAAGGATCATGAGTGTCGGGCCAACCGCCATAGCAACCAATCGGAACAAGATGCGGACAATGGCACCGAGGGGCAATAGATAGAGAAGATAGCCGATCAGTCCCGCATAGCCAACGGTAGCCAGTGGATACTTGCGGATTTTATCTTCACAGGTTTCCGGGGCGCTCAGGAATGCTTGAGGATCAGATGGCGTTGACATGATAGTTAATCGGACGCCGGAGATGGATCGGATGTTTTCTTAACAAACTTATCGATTTAGCGCGAGGCCCCGACCGGGGTCATATCCTGAGAGCAGGGTTGATTCTTCAGCATCTGGCGCAGGATGCGTTCCAGACGACGTCGATTCGACTCACCACTTTTCTTGATCCAGATTTTCTCTGCCAGCATCGGTACGCTGTTCGCTTTCATGACTTAAAGTAAATAATCTAGGGAAGCGGACTCATTCCCGCAATCAGGGGGTACCCTGACCAGATACTCGGACAGGGCATCCGTTGTGCGGCCCGTGGTCTTAAGCAGATTTTCACCACCAAGAGGGGATTCATATACGAATCTCTCATAGAATCATGAAAGCCATCATCCTACTCAGCGCACTCATGGGCTGTATTTACCTCAGCGGCTGCGGCAACGAACCACGCAATGCCGATCCCATTACATCACCCACACCTGCCACCTCGCCCGCCGGAGAACAGATGTAAGACCGCATGCCTGATCGAGACTCAACGATGAAAACCCGCACCACGCGATCCAAGAACAAGAAAAAAAGCGATGCCTGGCGCCCCGAGGACAAGGCACAGGAAGCCCAGAATCTGGGAGCTGCCGCGTATCGTCCCTTTGCCGAAGATAAGGATCATGGAGAAGAGCATCTCCATCCCTATACGGCAGGTGATAAACCCTAAGTATCGATCTTATCCTCCGCCGTGGGGATCGGATGAGATCCCGCTCGTCCATTTCCGCCGTTGATCTGGCGTGAGAAGATGACGATCTTCCACGCGCGCATCGCGGTATCCCCATCTCTCAATGTCAGGGAGGTATTGTGCCCGGGACAAGAGAGTCCCGTTACATACGCGATCCGCTTCAGCGGGGTAACGGGACTCTTGCCAGAGGTGATCGATCACCTCTGCCGGGATGAGATGCCGCTCGTGGGGATAGATGAATTCAAAGAGCAGCAGGTGGCAGAGTAAAATGTGCACATCCTCACCGAACCTCTGCATCAGCCGCTTCCAGTCAATCTCCTCCGCGCAATACAGTAGCAGGTGGGCTATGTCTGCTCCATCATATCGCTCCCGCTCCATGATGTACGCCTTTTGCCAAATAATCTCCTCGGGAGGGCAAAGCTGCACAGAGCGCCCCATGAGAGTCCCCGCGCGGGCTGCGGCAAACCAAGCATCATCGACCACACACAATCCATTCCCCGAACTGTAAATGATATCGATGAAGGACTCGCCGTGATGAGCCTTGGCGAGCCAATGCGAAAAGACGATCTCCGCATCGTATCCCGCATTTTTTAAACACGTGAGTGCCCTCTCGACGTCCGCTGGACGGAGCATCACATCAAAGTCCTTGGTATCGCGGATAATGCCGGTGTAGGCCCTCAGGGCAAATGCTCCTCCCACCAGAAAGGGAATGCCTCCTTCCTCAAGAACCTCCATGCAGTGGCAATAGAACTCAGCGGGAATATTTGATTGTGCTTCCAACATGTAAATTCTTCGCATGTCACGCCCTCAGTCCGTGCCTCAGCGACGAATAATTTCCTGTTATGACGAAGGAGAAAAACCTGAAGATTGCCGCCGTCGGCGACGTCCACTACACGAAACATTGCAAGGGACGACTGGAGCCCTTGTTTGCCGAGGTTTCCTCCACGGCAGATGTTTTGCTGCTGTGCGGAGATCTCACGGATCACGGTCTGGCAGAGGAAGCCAGCATCCTTGCAGAAGATCTGCGCTCCCACCTCCGGGTCCCCGCCCTTGCGGTTGTAGGAAATCATGACTTCGAGTCTGGACAGATCACTAAGTTAGTTTCCATCCTCGACGCTGCGGGGATTCATATGCTCGATGGGGAGACGTTTGAAATCGGACATGTCGGCTTTGCGGGCATCTGTGGCTTCGGGGGGGGATTCGGCAAGAGCATGCTGAATGCCTGGGGAGAGCCCATCATCAAGAGCTTCGTACAGGAAGCCATCGATCAGGCACTTAAACTGGAGAAAGCCCTGGCTCAGTTGCACTCCAAAGCCAAGGTCGCCATCATGCATTACTCGCCCATCCGCGAAACCGTCGTCGGCGAGAATGAGGAGATATTTCCGTTCCTCGGATCAAGCCGACTGGAGGCTCCGCTCAATCAATTCGGAGTCCAAGCTGTGTTTCACGGTCACGCTCACAATGGTCACCCGGAGGGGCGGACCATCCAAGACATCCCTGTTTATAATGTCGCGATGCCTCTGCTGAAAAAGGATGATCGTGAAGGTCCTCACTACAAGCTGGTGGAGCTTTAGCCGGAAAAGCTCTGTCCATGCGAAGAAAGCAAGCGCACCTTAGTCCCGGGCCGCGAAATATTTACATATGATCTGGAAAGCCTTTGCAACGGACTTTGATGGGACTATCGCCAGTGACGAAGTGGTCGATGAGCCTACTCTCGAAGCACTGAAATCGCTGCGCCCGGCTGGCATTCGTTGCCTCCTTGTGACCGGGAGAGAACTGCCCGAACTGAAAGGCATGGATTTGCCCCTCGACATCTTCGATCTCATCGTCGCGGAAAATGGAGCCCTGCTCTACGATCCCGCCAAAGACACATCCAGCCTCATCGCGCCGCCTGCTTCCGCGGAGCTGGCTGTGGCGCTGGAGCAGCGCGGGGTACCGATCTCCATCGGCGGCAGTATCATTGCCACCGTCGAGCCTCACGAGACGGTCGTGCTGGAAGTCATTCGCGAACTCGGCCTGGAGTTACAGGTGATCTTTAACAAGGGGGCCGTCATGATACTTCCCTCCGGGACCAATAAAGCCACGGGCCTCAAAGTCGCACTCGATACCTGGGGCATCCTGCCATCCGAGACCGTCGGTGTTGGCGACGCCGAGAATGACCACGCCTTTTTGGACACGTGCGGGTATCCCGTGGCGGTGGCCAATGCCGTGCCTGCCCTCAAAGAGAAGGTCGTATGGACTACGACGCACAGTGCGGGCGCGGGAGTGACCGAGTTGATCGAGGCCCTGCTCGCTGGTCGCCTGACATACAAGGAGTAACCTTTTATGACAACATTGATGATCGATGTCGGCGGGACGAACGTAAAAATCATGGTCTCTGCCGAAGGCGAGATGCGCAAGATTCCTTCAAGTCCGGAAATGACGGCTTCGGCCATGGTGAATAGCGTGCTCGCTCAAGCCAGGGACTGGAGCTACGACCGCGTCTCCATCGGCTTTCCCGGCTTGGTGAAGCATGGCAAGCCTGTCCGCGATCCCCTGAACCTCGGCGGGGGATGGACGACCTTCGATTACTCGCAAGCTTTCGGAAAACCCGTGCGCTTTATCAACGATGCCTCCATGCAGGCGCTGGGAAACTATCGCAGTGGCAGGATGCTTTTCCTAGGACTGGGCACCAGCACGGGCACCACATTGATAGCCGACGATGTGGTCGTCCCTATCGAGATCGGACTCGTGCGCCTCAGCCGGAAAGTGCGCTTCATCGACAGGTTGTCCAAAGAAGCCCTTGAGAAAGTTGGTAAGAAGGAGTGGATGGAATCCGTGCACGAAGCCATCGATCTCCTCATGGATGTCTTCTGGCCGGACGTCCTGGTGCTGGGAGGTGGCAATGCAAAGTACGTAAAACCCCTGCCCGACCATTGTCGCCCTGTTGACAATCGCTCTGCTTACCTCGGAGCTTGTCGCCTCTGGGAGGATGCGGATCTCTTCGCGGCAGCCCATGACACGACATGGCACATTCGCCGCAACAACCGGGTCGGTTCCTCGGAGTAAGGCGGGCTATACTACGGGGAGCTTGGCGAGAAGTCCGCTCACCGCGCCGGTGAGGGTCTCGCAATCAACCGGCTTGGTGAGGTGCCGGGCAAAGCCAGCCTTCAGACAGCGCTCGATATCGTCTTGCGCTCCGTAGGCAGTCAGTGCCAGAGCCGGAATCTGGCTGAACTGGCGGACCGTGGTCAGCAGACTGATACCATGTCCATCGGGAAGTCCGATATCGCACACCAGCAGATCGTAGATACCCGTCAGCATTTTCTCCATGCCCTCTGCGATGGTGTGAGCTGTATCCACAAGCCATCCTGCGGATCTCAGCATATCGGAGATGGCGATGGCCGTGTCCTGATCGTCTTCCACCAGGAGAATGTGGGGTTGCTTGATGTCCACCTTCTCGACACGAGGTAGTTTGGCTATGGCGGCATCGAGCTGATCAAAATCAACCGGCTTCACAAGATGTGTGTGGAAGCCAGCTTCTTTCGATTTGCGGATATCCTCCTCCATGCCATATCCACTGAGTGCGATGGCCGGGACCTTCTGCACTTGAGAGACTTCCCTCAAAGCATCGAACCCGCTGCCATCCTCCAGACCCACATCGCTAATAAAGATATCGATGTCACCGATCTTTCGAATGGCATCCGCCGCCGCCTTGACGCCGCTGACACTTGTCACCTTGTAGCCACGCATGGTCAGCAATTGCTGCATCACCTCGCGGGTGTCGGCGTGATCTTCAGCCAGCAGGATATGTAATTGCTCAGCAGTAGCTCGTGGGGGAGTATTGACCGACTCTGCCTCCACACAGTCAGGAAGCATAATCTCACCCAAGGTCGCCGACGCAGCAACGGGCAGCTCGACGCGGAAAGTGGCGCCCTTGCCAGGACCTTCACTGAAGGCACTGATCCTTCCCTCATGACGATCCACGATGGCCTTACTAATGGTCAGGCCAAGTCCCAAGCCACCAAATTGGCGGGTGATCTGACGGCTGCCCTGCTCGAAGGCTTCGAAAATGGTCACCAGCTTATCGTGTTCGATTCCCGCTCCGGTGTCAGTGATCTCAAAGTAGAGGTGTCGCTCATCGGGATTCCATAGCCGCAGGAAAATCTTGCCACTAACGGGTGTGAACTTGATGGCATTGCGGAAAAGATTCCACAAAACCTGGGTCAGTCTCGTGGCATCGCCGCGAATATAGGTCAGTGAAGCTTCGTAGGAGACGGAGACGTCAGGCGAGGCTGTCTGGGTCGTTTGATTGGCCTCGATCACATGCCGCACCAAGTCCTCCACATCGACATTCTCCGACTGGATCTCCAGCTTTCCTTGCGTGATGCGGGTCAAGTCGAGGAGATCGTCGATGAGCCGCGCCTCAAGCTCCACGTTCCGCTTGATCATCGCCAGATCATTGCGCAGGAGTGTGGGTAAGGAGGGATCTTCGTATCGCTGGCTGACCACCGCGAGGATCGGCGTCAGGGGAGTGCGGAGTTCGTGACTCAGGATGGCGAGGAAGCGATCCTTTGCCTCATTGGCATGCTTGAGTTGATTGCGCGAGCGGTCGAGTTCCTCCGTCTTTCTTTCCAGTTCCTCGACGAGAGATGCTCTGGCTTGGGCGGCCTCTTTTGCGGCGCGCTCCCGCATGGCATCGAGTTCCCTCTCGCGGAGTTCCCGGACGATGCGCGAGTTTTCCTCCGCATAGAACTTACGGCGCAAGAGAGCCCGGATACGTCCTTTCAGGATCGAGAAGTCATCCGACTTACCGACGAAGTCATCGGCTCCGGCTTCGAGGGCCCGGGAGAGATTTTCCCGGCTCTCCATGCCGGTGAGAACCACGGTGATCAGTGGCGTCTCCAGATGAGGACGCTCCTGATTCAGCCGACGACACACTTCGATGCCATCCATCTCGGGCATGACCAGATCGATGATGACGGCATCGAAAGTCCCATGTATCGCCCGATCCAGCCCTTTGACCGGGTCGAGAGAAGTCTCCACCTTGTAGCCTTCCCCCTCCAGTTCCGCAGAGAGTCGGGTGAGAAAGGCATTGTTGTCATCGATCGCCAGGATCCTTGCGGCGCGGAGGCTGTCCCGTGCGCCACCGAGGATACGATCACCCTGCTGTGATTTTTGCAGGAGAGTACGGAGCTTCAGGATCAGGAAATCGGGTTCCGCGGATTTTCCAATGAAGTCATCAGCTCCACTTTCCAGCCCCTTGAGCTCGTGGGCCTCCTCCGACGTCAGCATGACAATCGGCAGCCCGCGACAATCGATATTCATCCGCAGGCGCCGGCAAACCTCGTCTCCGGTGATCCCGGGCAGATAATAGTCCAGTAGGACGAGATCAGGACGGCGGGTGCGTAATTGTGCGAAGGCTTGCTCCGCATCTGGCGCCACGGAAACTTGCCAGCCTTCAGCCTCCAGAATGGCCGTCAATTTCGTGGCCTGGCTGGGCGAGTCCTCGACCAGCATGATGTGATAGGCGCTGTCTTTCATTTACTCCGGCCTTCCTCTAAATATTCGTTCACGCGGGCCCCGATCTTTTCCAGCGGCAACACCTCACTGGCTGCACCCATGCGAACGGCCGCTCCCGGCATACCATAGACCACGGCAGTGGATTCATCCTCCGCAATGGTAAAAGCTCCTTTTCCGTGCATCTCCCTCAGTCCTGCCGCACCGTCCTCGCCCATACCGGTCAGGATGATGCCCAGGGACTGTTCCGCGTAGATACGAGCCATGGAGGAAAAGAGCACACTGCCTGAGGGTTTCTGACCGGAGACCGTACTGCCATCTGTGAGATGAATGATTCCTCCCTCGCGACAGGTCAAATGGCGGTCCGCCGGAGCCACATAGACATGTCCCGGCTCCGGTAACATCCCCTGCCCCGCTTCCACGACTTGAACCGTACCAACCACATCGTTCAGCCAGTTTACAAAACCAGAAACAAATCCCGGAGTGATGTGCTGGACCAGGAGAATGGGCGGGCAATTGGTATCCAGATCGCTCAACACCTTCACCACGGCACTAGGTCCCCCTGTGGAGGCTACCATGCCGATGGCTCTGATCGGACCAGGGCGTCGCTTGATGAGCGGGGGTTGCAAAGGTAAAGCGAGCTCCGGCCCCCCATAGCGCTGACGGATCACCCGCACCTGGCTCATGATCAGGAGCTTCGTGCAAAGGCTGCTCGCTAGTGCTTCGTAGTCCTCATGGGAAAGGCCCACGGGCTTTTGCACCACGGCCAGTGCTCCCGCGCGCAGGGCATTCATGGAGATCTTGAGTTCATCATTCTCGACATCGGAAGAGACGACAACGATCGGCGTCGGCACAGATGACATGGCGCGTTTTGTGAAATCGAAGCCATTCATACCCGGCAGACGGATATCCAGAGAAATGACATCCGGTCGGACTGTAGGCAGTTGGGCCAGCGCCTCTTCCCCGCTGCGAGCCACCGCCACCACGCGCAGACGGGTGTCCTGCTCGATGATGTGACGCAAAAATTCGCTCACGACGAGCGAATCCTCCACGATCATGACGGATACAGGTTTCATTTAGAAATATTAGAAATAGGTGGGAGAAAGCCTAGCGCATACAATTTGACTGACACCCTCATTTTCCCTGAGAGAACCCTAGGGGATATCCCCGATTATACTAGTTGTCGCACAACCGTGAGCAACTGACGGTGATCGAAGCGCTCCTTGATGATATAGGCATCCGCTCCCAATGCCAGGCCACGCTCCTGATCCTCCTTACTGCTGAGCGAAGTGACCAGGACGACCGGGATTTCCGCCATGCGCACATGGCTTTTCATCGCGGTCAGAAGTTGGAAGCCATCAATCCTAGGCATCTGGATATCGCTGATGACAGCGTCGATGGATTCGCTACGAAGGATGGAGAGTGCATTCTCTCCATCGGTGGCCACGCGTACGGAAAAGCCTTCTGCTTCAAGAATGGATTTTTGCAGCGTACGTGCGGTGAAGGAATCATCTACGACAAGGATCACCGCCTTGCGAGGCTTGGTCTCTGTGACGGTGGAGAGCTCCTGCGGAATTTCTTCATGTCGGGTCTGATCCAGAAGGTCGGCTATATTGACAACGAGCGCGATACTTCCATCCTCCAGAATGACACCTCCTGAAAAATGGGAGGAAAGGGATGCCGGAAACGGAAGCGGCTTAATGAAGGCGGTGATCTCGCCTTCGAACGCCTCGACATTCAATGCCACGGTCTTGTCTTCGCCGCCTATCAAGGCTACGAGCAGCCAGAGATTGGCATCGCGCATGACACTTGGAGCCCCTCCCAAGAAGGTTGCCGAGGTCAGCAAAGCAATTTTTCGTCCCTCGATCTCGACATGAGGTTCGCCTGCAAAAGTCAGGATATCCTGTACACGATGGAGGGCGTGCAGAGATGTGACTGGCAAGGCAAAGCGGCGTCCGCCCGCCTTCGCGATCAACAGGCGATGAGCCGATATACTGACGGGGACTTCGATTTCCAGAATGCTCCCCCCACCCTCTCTGCGGCGTAAAGATACGGTGCCCTGGAGCTGCGAGACGGCCTGCTTGACCACTGAGAGGCCCATCCCCCGACCAGAAAGCGTGCTCACTTTTTTCGCCGTCGAGAAGCCGGAACGGAAGACGAGATTAATAATATCCTCATCCTTTAGATCCTCGACCTTTTCCTCGGTGAGAATCTTTGCCTCGATAGCGCGACGGCGGATCTGCTCCACATCAGGTCCCTTGCCATCGTCGCAGATGCGCAATTTCAGACGGCTATTATTAACCTCCGCAATGATCTCGATCTGCCCGGCATCCGGCTTCTTGAGAGACGCTCTCTCTCCTGCCGACTCGATGCCGTGGGCGATGGCATTCCGCAGGGCATGCATGATCGGATCCCGCAGGGACTGCAAGACGAGGCGATCGACGTGCTGATCCTGGCCAGAGACTCTCAGGTGGATCTTCTTTCCCTCCTCCAGAGCCAGATCGCGAACCATCTTCGGAAAAGTATCGAGCACACTCCCTATGGTCACCATGCGTGCCCTGCCCACCTCTTCCTGCAGATGACTGGAGATCAGACGGAGGGAACGGGCACTGCTCCCCTGTCGCGCCCGGAGATGATTGAGTTTGCGTTCCACATCGCGGAGCTCGATGCGGAGCGTCTCCCGGTCCATGACCTCGTTTTCCTGGGCCGCTTGAAGGCGCTGGAGCTCTTGTGAGACTTCGCGGAGTTCCTGCTGGATGACTTCCTGGCGGACGGTCTCGGTCAGCAATTGACCATTCGACTGAAGGATGCGGTCAAGATGGGAGGCATGTACGCGCAGAGTGTCGCCACCTGCGCTCGACCCCTCTCCGGCTCCACTGCGGCTTGGAGGTTCCTGGAGATCGGTATTCCTGGCCAGCAGGTCTTCGACCTTGATCAGAAGGATCTCCAGTTGAGCACGGGCACTCTCGTCGGCGGGAATGGTGCGCTTCGTAAGCCCTGCCAGCAGGCTTTCCAAGGTATGCGCTGTCGCCTCAACGGCCTCCAGGTCGCAGACACGCGCGCCGCCCTTCATACTGTGCGCAAGTCGGAAGGCTTCCTCGACAGCAGCGGCGGTGGGCGGCCAGGACTCGAGTACCGCGCGCAACGCAGCGATCTGCTCGGGGTACTCCGCCCGGAATGCCGCGAGTACGCGGCGCTTGATCTCGGCGGGATCGGCCACGCGTTTTAGATCTGGTAGCGGCTGACTGCGTTGCGCAGTTCCGCACTGAGTTCGTTGAGATTTGCCAGGGCTTTTTCCAATTGCGAAGTGCCGACTGCCGTCTGCTCCGCAGCCTGGCGGATATCGCGCATGCCCTGAGTGACTTGATCAAAGCCGATCTGCTGCTGCCCGGTGGCACCGATGATCTGCTGGAAGGCATTGACACTCTCGATGGTCGTTTGAGTCATCTGGTGAATGGTCTTCTCCGTCACCTCGGCCTGTTGCTTCCCGCTATCGGTACGCTTCACGGCTTCCTCGGCCAACATGACGGAGCTATTGATGCCCCGCTGGATTTCGCCGAGGATGCCGCCGACCTGCACGGTGCTTTCCTTGGCCCGCTCGGCGAGATTTTTCATTTCGCTGGCGACAACGGAGAATCGACTGCCTTGCTCGCCGGCGGAGGCGGCTTCGATGCTCGCATTGAGGGCCAGGAGATTGGACTGCTCGGCAATGTCATTCACCGTCCGCACGATCTCTCCGATCGTTTGTGTGCGCTCGCTCAGGGAGACGATCTTGGTGGCGACCTCTTCCACCTGCTGGCGGATGCCTTCCATGAGGCGGCTGGCATTTTGCACGGCGGTGATGCCGGAATGACTCACGGCGGAAGTCGCCTCGGCAGAGGTGGCGACTTGCTTGGCCTTGTCGGTGATCTCGGAACCGGACTGCGTGATTTCCTGCATGGTGGTGGAAATTTCCTGCACCGTGGCAGCCTGCTCCTTCGTACTGGAGGCCTGCTGCTGGGTGGAGGCAAGGATCTCTGCGGCCGCCGCGCTGACGTTGCCAGTCACCGCGAGGATCTTGGCCGTCAATTCCTTGAGATTTTCCAGCATGTGATCGAAGGCCTGGCCGAGTTGCCCGATCTCATCGCGGCTATTCAAACCCATCCGCTCAACTTTCAGATTGCCGCTGGCCACGTGACGGGCCCCCTCCACGACCTGCTGAAGCGGAACGGTAATGCCGCGAGTGATGAGCCAGCTCAAAAAGATGGCAACGACACCGACAAAAAATGCGATGCCGATTTGTGTCTGGATAAGACTGGAGGCCTGGTCTCGCATATAGAGAGTATAGGCGCGATGGACACCGAGTTCCTGCATCTGGCGCTGGGTCTCGATGAGACCGGCAACAAGCTGGGCGTATGCCGGAGACTCACGCGGTGTCGTCAGGAGTTTATCGGAGTCACTGATTGAGGTCGCGATGAGGGTGGACTGGCGGATTAGCAACTCCTTCAACTCCGCAGTCGGTGCCCTGGCAATGGTGATCTTTTCATCGGAGTAAAGGCGCTCTGGAGCCTGTCCCCCCTCCAGCAATGCCTGCTGCGTTTGCAGCCAGACCTCTCGCAGATATTTGAGGCTCTCGGGGGTCGCCAAGTTATCCGACACCAAGAGCGCCGTGGCAAACTGCGCCTGCTGTAACATGCGCTGCCTGCCGACCAGCTCCATGATCATGAGATCATTCTCCTGATTGCGAAGCGTGTTGATCGTGAAGTAGAGGATCGACAGCAAGGCGATGATGAAAAAGATCGGGATGAGGGTGATCTTCGTGCCCACGCGTAAATCGCGCCAAATATTAGAGGATTGCATTGTTTCTATCTTGGGTTGGCGGTATCCGCCGTTTCAAAAGGAGCCAGCAAAGTGGCAAGGGTTAACATCGAAGCAAACCGGGAGCCAACTCGGAAGGAGCCCGGATCGACCATATCATCGGCGCGGATTTCCTGAACATTCTGCACAGAATCACAAGCAATGGCGATACGCAGCGAGGGATGCCTCAGGACGATGGCGCTGGAAAAATCCCCGGTGGCGACATCCATGGCAGGCCATACCAACGGACGGACATCCACGAGACAGACGAGTTCATTTTGGACATTCAGTAGGCCAAGCAAGCCCTCCATCGCATCGGGGACCGGAGCCAAGCGCTCGACTTTCACGACCTCGCGGCAGTCCGCAGCTCGAAGGCCTGCGAGTTCCCCCTGAATTTCGAAAATCAGCACATCCTCCCCGCGGGCTGTATTTTCCTGCGGCAGGCGGGCCGCGAGGCGGGCGGCGCGTTGCTGAAGGATATCTGACCGCCGGGTGGCGTCATCCTGACTAAAGTCAGAGACTTGATGATGCGGAACACTCATGACTCAGGATGGTGCGCCACTAAACGTCCCAACTCTCCAGCCGTCAACCCATCGCCATAGGCCAGGGGGAATTCGTCAGGCATCGGGTCGAGCAATCGCCGGGCATTTCGAAAATGGCGGGCCGCCACCTTGCCCAGGGCCAGAGAGGAGACTCCCAGGAAGTAATGTGCCAGCACGAAATCCCGATCGAGATAGACCGCCTGCTTCAGCACCCGCGCGGCGTCGGAGTAGTTGTTGAGTTGAATGTAAACCAAGGCCAGGAAGTAATGGTGCTCTGGACGAAGAGGATCCTTGGCGATGAGACCTTCGCAAAATTTCAAGGCTTCCTGGAGGCTTTGCTCCGTCGTCAGCAGTTTTAAAAAATCCTCGCGCTCTTCCACGACCGGAGGGGAAGCCAGCACAGGCGCTCTCCGGGTCTTCGGTAATTCCGGCAGGGTCAACGGCTGTATGGGCAGCGGAGTTTTTACCGGGGGAGCCGTGCGGACCACTGGATCCGGCTCCTCCGAGGATGCACGCTGATAGAGCACCGCTCCCGGCGCATTGATCGTACGATACTGCCGGAAGATCTCCGTATGCGGCTCGGCATGACCGACCACCAACCAGCCTCCCGGCACCAGGGTCTTGTGAAACTCCCCTGCGAGCTGCCGGATAGTGGTGGCGTCGAAGTAAATCATCACGTTCCGACAGATCACCACGTCGAAGGAAAAGAGATTCGCCGCGGGATTGGGAAACTTGTCAGACGCGAGATTGTGAAACCGGAAGCTCACCCCTTCCCGATATTCGTCCTTGAGCCTCCACTTCGTACCGACCTGAGTGAAACACCGGTTCCGCTCTTGCGGACTCAAGCCCCGTAGCGCCCAGAGTTCATACTCGCCCTTCTCGGCGATACGGAGAAAGCGGCGATTGATATCCGTGCCGATGATCTCCACCGTGAGGGCAAGCTTGTTCATCTTCGCCAGATCCCTCAGCAGGATCGAAAGCGAATACGGCTCCGCGCCGATGGAGCACCCCGCACTCCAGATACGAAGATGGGGCACGCCCTTGTGTCTCAGCAGATCCGGAAACACGACATCCCGCAACGCCTCGAACATCTCGACATGCCGGAAAAAGAAAGTCTCTCCGATCGTGAGTTCCTCGATGATGCGATCCAGTTCCCCCTCGGAATCCGCCGCCAGCCTCTTGAGAATCGTAAGCGCCGCGGGCGGATGACTTCCATAGCTGCGCTCAATCGCCAAGGCAAAGTCGTGATCCTTGTCTCCGTAGTAGGAAAGTCCCGTGTGTTGAATGATCCAGGATTTCAGAGCGCCAAAGTGGCTGTCCTCCCGGAATTCTTTATCAGATTTGACGGGATTCATTCGACCGACAAGAAGTCTGCATCAACCTCTCGGAGCCGCGCTTCCTCACGATCCCGGAGCTCCGCGATCATCACACGCTCCTTCTCCAACAAGAGGCGGTTCATTTCCAAAAGCACGATTGAAGGCTCCGGTGGTTTCCGCGCAATCACCCACTCCGCGCAATTGTTCAGCACATGCTGCGAGGGCAGTTTCACCGTCTCCGTGCGATCATAGGAAATCATGCGGGCGTCTCCCATGACCATCCAGCCGAGGACGATCTCGTCCACCTCGGCGAGCACGATCATGCTGCTGAGATCCTCCTCAGGATTCCAGACCTGATCCCGCACTTGCAGCCGCAACAGACGCTCCAGCCGCAGCAACGGAATCATCCGGCCCTCCACATTCACAAATCCCCGCAGCAACGGAGGCGTCTCCGGCGGCTTGACCAGTGAGACCGCTGGCAGCACCTCGACAACATGCGCCAGATCGAGGGCCAGCCTCGCTCCGGCTATGCTGAACTCCAGGGCGGTTTTTGTCATGGGGGAGGCAACTTACAAAACCCCCCGACAGAAATCGACACCGAATCGTAAGGCGATACCCCTAAAGATTTATCGGGGCAAAAGCTCCCCGCCCCTGGTCCATGCTCACTCCTTTGCCGGAACCTCGACCAACTCCACATCATCAATATGGATGATCGGCATGATGCCCGGAGCCGTGGCCGTGACATTGATCCCCACCCGGGCCGCCGTCGCACTGGCTGGTGCGGGGTAAGGCAAGGCTACCGTCTGGTAAGTGCTCTGCGCATTGTCGAGTACCTTCCACTCGTGGGTATTTTGCTGCTCGTTGGTGACCCAGATATGCCGGACCTCGCCTTCCTTCGATCCGATCCAATTGAGCCAGACCTGAAGGAATCCCCCTCCGCGCTCCTCGGCATCACCTTTCTTGATCTTCACCTCACTCTTGAGGTCCTCCGTCCGATAGCGGATCCGCAGGGTATAATTCTTTCCGCCCTCGACCGGGATATCCTGCGTCACGCGGGCATAGGCTCCGCCTGTACCGCCATTCGCACTCTTGAGGAATTTCGCATAATCATTCTCTTGCGAAGCTTCGGGGGCATATTCCACCGGCTTCACCACCCGGAGCCGGAGCGAGGATTTACCGGAATGTGGGGACTCGGCAACGATCTCCGCCTCCGCATCATTCCGTGCGTCCGTCACGGCCCAGCCTGTCGCGATGGTGGGAGTGAGGCCGCCTTCAAAGCCGCCATTCTTCACGAGATTCCGCCCGACAGGAAGTTCCACCTTCCCCCACTCTCTTGGGGCAAGCGTTGCCTCGCTGGTCAGATCGGAGACGGTGCCCGTCTGCTTGTTATAATAGTAAAGCCTCTCGGTGCGGTCTCGTCCGGCTGCGTCTGAATAGACAACGCCCACATCACCACGTAGAGCCTCCGTCATCGTGGGATCGACGCCGAGATCCGCCAGTGGTACGGAGGCTTCGAGCGTGTAGCCATTGGCGAAGCGCTGGATCGCGACCTCTGCGGATGGCACCTTGCGAATATCATCAAAGCGTGCGGCCATGAGCTGCGCGGCGTCTCCTCCATCCTTTGCCACCGGGCGATACATCACCGCGATCGGCTGATCTTGGAAGGTGCTGAAGAGCAACCTCAGATCTCCTTCCACCGCCTGCCCGCGATTCACATCGGCCTGTGGATTGGTGGCCAGCATGAGTTCCGCAGTGTCGCCCGTGAGGAAGAGCGTCTGCCAGTTCCCCCCGAGGTTCACCATCGGTGTCTCGTCCTCGACTTCATAGGCGAGGTAGAGCTTGTCGGCATCGCGCTTGAGCGCTGTTTTCACGAGCTTTCCAGATTGCGAACGATAGGAAACTCCCTCGTCCATATTCCAATCGCTCAACTGTCCATCGACCGCAGGCTTCTCACCCTCCCAGTTCACACGCACAATCGGAGGAGGCACGGTTTTCTGTTTCGGCAGATTGCGTTGCTTCTCCGCGCGCTGCACATCCTCTTCCGAGAGGACGAGCGGCAACTCGAGCCGCTTCGCCTGCTCCAGCCCTTTGATTTTAAGTAAGTGATCCCCTGTGCTGGCCCCGTTGATGATCCAGGGCGTCCCATCGGGAGACTGGTAGTAGTACTTGAATGACTCATCCCACGTCGATTTGGGCCCGATCTTGCCGGGTTCCAAAGGCGCGTCCACGTAGAGTCCGTCAGATGTAATGAGATAGGGTTTGAATCCCCCGTGCCATAGCCATGTGCCGACGACATTCCCGACCTCAGGCACGGTGAAATCGCCCACCACATTTTCCATGACAACGTCATTCTCCAGCTCCTTCTCGGACTTGCGATCACGCGGCGTGGCGATGCCCCAGAGCTTCTTCCCATCTCGGTCGTGACAGGCCAGCGCGTCGGGATGGACGGGCCCGTGCCAGAACTCGTAGTTATAGCTGACGAAGAGCTTGTTCTCCGCATTTATATACAGACCATTCACTGTGCCCTTCGGATCGCGTTCCTGAATGATGGGTTTGGCTTTGTTGATGTCATAAACGGGTACCCCATCCTCGGTCCACCGCTCGGGATCGAGACGGAAAATTTGCCGCATATCCTTGCTCTGAGTGGCAAAGTACACACTCCCCTCGGAGTCCATCGCCGAGCCCCAGATACCCATCTTGGAACCTTGGCGTCCCTCTACGTGAGCCTCTCCGCGCTTCTGCGCATCTGCCCAGCGCATCTCGTCAGGTTGCACGATGCCATCCCCATTCAGATCGCTCCACGAGTAGTTCACGTTCAATTTGCCACGGAAAAATTCCGGCAGGTAGTTGAAGTATTTGTGCCGGCCCACATCACTATCCCAGACGGTGATGTCCGTACCATCCACGGTATGATGGCCCTCTTCACGGCCTCCGATGGCGGCGATAGGCACGTACTCATCCCCTTTTTGCTGAAGGAGTACCAATTCACGAAAATCAGTAAACATGACGTACTTCTTCCCATTGATCGTCATGGGCTTGGCGAGGTTGTGCCCCGTGTGACCGTGCGGCATGAAGACCTGATCCTTATCTTTTTTCCGGAACATGATGCTCTCGGGCGAATATGTCTTCTTGTCGTAATCGAGTTTAAATCTCGTGCCCAGGACGTAGCCGGTCGTCGGGTCCTCCGGGTCCAGCCAGAAGAGACCGCCTCCGCCATACGGCGTCGGTCCGATGTAGTCCTTCAGGAAACTTCCCGTCTGCGCATCCCATACACTTACGCGCTTCGGAGTGCCATCGTCCTCCGTCACCCAGAGTTTTCCATCATCGGTGACCGCAACGCCGCGTGGCAGGAGCATGCCATCATCTTCCCACTTGCCGGACCAGGGGCGTCCGCCTTCCTTGCCAATGGCGCGGACAAACTGTCCATTCGGCGAGAAGACTTTGACTTGAAAGGAATCCTTCCAGTCACTGACGTAAATATTGCCGCTCTTATCCGTGGTCAGACTGTGCGGAGCGACAAGTCCCTGAGTGATGACGGGCGAGACCTTTCCGTCGGCGAGATCCACTCGCACGACTTGGGTGCCACTGACAGCGAGGAGCGCATTGTCCTTAAGCGGAGCGAGACCGACCGGAGCTGTCAGGGGAATCTCGCCGATCTCTTTTCCAGTGGCGGCATCCAGCACCAGTAGTCGGTTTTCATAGAAGAGAGAGATATAGATTTTACCGCCCGCTGCCGCGATGCCGAGGGCATTGGTGGACTCACCGATATCGTTGTTGTAATACCGGGGCTGTCCACCGTAGTTGCCCGGAGTAAAGTTCTTGTCCCGGCGCAAATCCCAGAGGTATGAGACCTCCTCGCGATACGGCCATGTCGCTACCTTCAGGAACGGTGTGGCCTTGCTGAAGCCCGCGGGTTTACCCGTCTTCCGATCCAGACAGAGGAGCAACGCGCGCCCCTCGGCGTTCTTCTTCACGTTGTCATAACGCATTGTGGTATCCGTGAGTTGCGGACCGGAATACAGCATGTACAGGTAGTCGCCATCGAGCGCCAGAGCGGCACTGCGGGGCATGGGACCATGGCCCTGAAAGCCCCATTGTTTCTTACCATTCTCATCGACCCCGATCACGGCAAATCCCTTTTCCGCTCCTGGCGACGCGAGGTACACCCACTTGCCATCGGTGACGGCAGCCTGGGGATTTGACTCATCGCTGAGCCAGTCGCCCTTGCCGTCCGACGTGATCCAGGGAGGATTGCCGGGATTGCCGAGCGTCATCTGGTAGTCGAGTTCCAGCGGAGGACGGATCAGAGCGCGCACGACATACTCTCCGACGGCGAGCGGATTTCCATATTGATCAAGACCGTCCCAAAATTCCTCATTCTGTCCTGCTGGACGGAATTCGCCACGGGTCAGCCAGCGGAGCAACTGGCCCTGCTTGTCATAGACTCCAAGGGACACTTCGCCGTCGGCAGGCATTTCATAGGCAAAGGAGAGCGCGCCCCGTTGCTCAAGCATCGTCGTACCTCCGATCACGCTGAAAACGGGATTCATCCCTGCCCACCAGGGCTGAAAGGTCGCCTTCCAAGTGTCGCCGACCTTCGGCGTAGCCACTCCAGGCAGCAGGGCCTGCAAGGGAACCGATCCCTCCACGGTGTAGCCCTGACCATCGGCATCGGGCTTGAAGATCAACGCGCCGCCTTCTTTCAGGAGATCCTTTTTACTATATCCGTTGCCATCAGCAGACAGTGCAGGCTTGCCGCCCTTGGTGTCATACCATGCACAGAGACTGGCCTGTTTGTCTGCTGCGGCCACACGAATCTGGAGGCAATCCCCCCCGGCGTAGCCTTGGAAAGTCTCTGCCGCCTTTTGGTTAAAGATCGGTAAAGCGGCCTTCAGGTGCGCAGCGAAGTAGAGGTTTTTGTCATCGTAACGTAATCCCATCCGTCCCTCATAGCCGGGGCCGATAAGACGAGGTGCCACTTTCAACTCGGGGAGTTCACCCCATTCCGCAAGATCGCCATCCAAGCTGGGTGTCGTATTGAGCACGATCAATCGCGTCACTCCCGTGCTGCCAAAGTTATCCTCTGCGACCTTCTCCTGCATCTGATCAGAACCGAAAAGAAGGTCGCCCCACATCACGGACTGGCTGAGATAGCCCTGGCTGAAGAGTTTGCCTCGGGAGGTCAAAAAATTGCGACTGGTGTGCGTATTCAGGATGAGGACCTCATTCGGCAGAGTGCGGAGGAAGTCAGGGCTGAGTGCCTTCCAGCCCACATTCGCAGCCCAGGAGACACCCCCGCTGGATGGCAGGCCATTCCCTTCGCAAAGTGCATTCCACGGGATGCGAATCTCGGCGACATAGCGATCGGCGAGGATCTGCACGGCAACCTCAACTCCGAGAGCGGCGACTTCGGTCCACTCGCCATCAGCCTGCTTGATCCGAATCGCGTAAGGCTCCTGCATGTCAGTCGTGAACAACCCTTTCACACGATCCAGCAGACCTGGCTCTTTTACCTTTTGTGGCCAGATGGCAACGCGCAACCCTTGATCCGCTAGCAAAGAAAATTCCACACCATCACCACCCTGCGCCCACTTTTCTGGCACATCGGCACTGTTTTCGGGAGCCCCGGCGGTGAGTCCTTCAAAGGCGAGGTACAGCGCCTCGGAGTCATAGGCCATCTTCCACGAAGCGGAGAGCTTCTTTCCCTCCAGGCTCTGGGTGGCGGGGGTCTGCTGCACGATCGGATCGACGACGATCGGTTGATAGACGACACCTGGTACTGCTTTCCATTCCTCGATATTTCCATCGACTTTCAAGGCACGCGGGGTGGAAGGAATCGCCGTCAGCGGAACTTCCCGAATCCCCCCGGCTTCGACTCCATAGAGTGCAGAGCAAATCAGCGCTATTGTGAGGGCTGGAGAAAAACGAGAGAAGAAAGTCATAGCGTGGAAGAAGGTACAATAAGAATGGGAAGGAGGAGAGGCGTACCGCTCCCCCCTTTTTTGAAATAGACTAAGCTAGGTAACTCAGGCCCGCACAGGACGCCGCCGGAAGAAGATCAGGCAGCTCATACCCATACCGAAGAGCAGCCAGGTCGAGGGTTCGGGAATGACGGCAAACTGCTGCGCCCATCCATCCGTCACCGTACCTCCGGCAAAATCCGCCGAGGAGATCTGCACGGTCGAGCGTGTGACGAAGGAATCTGAGAGCACACTGTAGTTCTGGCCATTAAAGACAATAGAGCCACCTGCATCCAGGATGTAGTATTGGTAAGTCGCTCCACTGACGAGGGAATCGAAGTTCGCATTCGTATCACTGAAGATACCGCCGATGTATGTCCCCTGCCCTGTGAAGTAAAAGCTGAAGACGTTGTCGGTATCCGCGGAATTCAGGATAGGCGTTGCGCCCATCAGACGGAACACATCGTTACCGCTATTCGTCGCACTGGCCCAGTTTGCCTGACCAGCAAGATTCATTTCAAAAGCAGCGTCCAGCCCCTCAGAGAAGCTCACATTCGTGGCGCTCAAGATACCGGGGCTATTTCCCGGACCGACGGTACCGGCACCTGTGATATTGCTCACACGGCCGCTGCCCGAGAGGATGGCGCCCTCGGCCACGGTGACTCCGGAGGAAGTGGCGATGCTACCATTGATGACGAGGGTACCTGCACTCACGTACGTACTGCCGCGGTAGGTATTTGTCCCATCGAGCACAAGCACGCCCGCACCATCCTTCACGATACCATTGATGGCGGAGATGCTGGTTATGTTACCCGTGAAGCGAACTCGATCAGAAGCGGAGTTTGCGTTGTCATACACGTTGATGACCTTATTGAAGTAGGCCGTGTTTCCACCGAGATCGAGGTTGTTGGTAAAGATGACTTCGTTATCTGCCGTGGCCGAGCCGAAATGGAAGACGGCGGCTTCATTGAGGAAGTTGGCGGTGCTGATAGTGGCATCACCATTGCCCCAGACGAGATTCGCATTGTCCGTGGTACCAACGCGGAGACTCACGGTAAGAGCTCCTCCCCGTGCGGCGAAACCGCCGCTTTGATTGGCTCCCTCGCGGAGGAAGCTGACAGTATTTGAAGCCCCTTCACCCAGTGTGCGGGTAAAGGTCCCCTTGGACTGCAAGACACCGCCGCTCAGATAGAGTGTACCGACGGAAAGAGCTCCGTCAGCAACATCGAAAGTCGCTCCGCTGTAGATACGTGTGAAATTCGCCGTAGCAGAGGAACCTGTGTACTTCAACACACCGGGTCCAACGATACCCAACTCACGATTGCTGTTAACGACGAGATTGCTGGAGATGGTTCCATTTGCCAGACTGGTGTAGATGTTACCATTTCCCCCGTTGAAGGAAATGCTTCCCGCCCCTTGGACGGTACCGCCATTGAGGATGATTCCCGCATAGTTCGCGTTACCGGGGCCAACATTCAATGTCTGACCGGAGGCGATATTAATTGTCGCGTCGTTCCTCAGAGCCCAGACGCTGGTGGTCGCGTTGACGTTCACATTGGAAGTGACCCGCTCAAGTTTGTTCGCACCCGCGGAGGCAAAGTTCGTATCGGCATTGGCGCTTGACCAATCAAAGCGCTGAAAACCGGCATCGGAAGTGGTCCCTGTGCCGCTGTAAGTCAAAAAGTCGGCGCTGAGATTCGCATCATTATCCTGACCGAGATAGCGCAGATCGACCGCGCCATTCGTGAGCACGGGAGCAGCGTTGCTGGTGCTGTTTACATAGATCATTTTCTCCGTCACCCCCAGTGAGGCAAGACCATCGGCGGCAGCGATGATGACACCGCCAGCATTCAGCCCCGCTATGGCGGTATTGGCATTCGAGGTACCGCCAATCTGCAGAGTGAGACTATTGTGATTGCCTCGATCCAGCATAATCCTGCCGCCACCGCCCATACGGAAGCGATTATTACCAGTGGCAGCATCCGCCGCAGTATACACGATATTTCCCCCTGAGCCGGAAGGAGTGAGCCAGAGAGTACCGCCAGAGACGGATGAAATATCACCCGAGTTTCCGCCGATGGAGAGATTCGTCCCGCCTGTCACCTTGAAATTTCCCTGGGACACTCCAAAACGCCCTGCACTTGTGAGCGCTGTAACTTCAAGAGTTCCCCAATTCACACTCGTCATCGCTTGGGACGTGATCGCATTGGTTATGCGCAGTGTCCCGCTGCCATACTGATCCAAGGCGGCGCCGGTGCCTACCGTTCCATTGAAAACATCGGCCTGAGCTCCATTATAATTGATCGTAAATTTGCGCCCACTGCCTGCTCCCGTCAAAGTGCCTGCCCCATAAAGCGCGCTGAAGGCCGCATTGCCACCCGTATTGGTGACAGCGCCCATCGTGGCAGACGCACCTGCATTCACGGTCAGAGATCCCGTGGTAGCCCATGTGGAAAACGTATTGTTGACTCCATTGAAGCTAAGGGTCCCTTGCGACACAGTCACATTGCCCGTGTAGCCATTGTTGATCCCTGTTAGGATGAAACGACTGTTTCCCGTCTTGGTAATGTTGCCGGAACCGCTGAAGGCTCCCGAGAAAGTGGCTTGGTCGCCATTTCCTGCAACGCTCAGGTTATTCGCCACATCGATATTTGAGGAGACATTGTAAACGATGTGGTTCGCCGTTGAAGTGCCACTTACCGCATTGATATTGATCGTTGGCCCCGTAACGCCATTGTTGACGAATCTCAGAGTACCTCCGCTGATGGTAAAATTCGACAACCCCGAGACCTGCTTCGTTCCCTGCAGATCCAGGATATTAAGAAGAAAGGGGTCGGTATTGTCGTTGTTGGAAACGACATTGACACCTTGGGTGAAGATCGAGCTATTCGGGCTGATAAATGTCAGCCGCGTTGTGGCCCCACTCACAGGCGCTGCGGGATTGCCCCCGGAGGTCCAATAGGGAGAGTCACTCCAGTTGCTCGTATTGTCGGTATTGAGCGGAGGATTGTAGAGGAAGGTATCCGCATGCAGAGCACTCATCGCACTGAGCAGGGCGAGGGCGGACAAAACGGGAGCCTTGTTAAGAAGACGACTCTTTGAGATGGGGGGACGCTTTTTCATTGGGGAGTAATTCTGGGAGGGGGGGTAGACTAGACGGAAAAATCGCCGGGATTGTGCCGGATTTCGTAGGGGATATGAACGGTGTCGAAAGGCTCTCCTCGGAGTTGCTTCTCGATCATTTCGATGAGGTTGTCGGCGATGATGCCTACGCGATTCACCATCTGGGTGACGGCAAAGGGGCAAGGGTAGGTAATGCCTTCATTCACGTGCAGGGCCAGCTTCATGCGCGATGGCACGGCGATGCCCCTGGCCAGCAAAGCCGTCACGACTCCCATGGCCGCGGTATCGGAGAAGACGAATAGGCCGTCGGGTAATTCGGACAGCGAAGAGAGAGACTGCGCCTGCTGATAGCCGAACTGCATATGCTGCGGCTCGTATTTCTGGGCCACGCGCATCCATTCGTTCCGGGTCTCCATTCCCAGTTCCTTCAGCGTGTCGATGAAGCGGCGATAGAAACCGACGCGCATATCCGAGCTGGCTGCATTGGGATAAGGGGTCTCCAGCGTGCTGATGAGACCGACCGTGCGGCAGCCCTGCTCCTTGAGAGATTGCAGCCCGGCCTGAAGCATCTGAGCCATGTCCGGATGGACACAGGCCTTGACCGCGCCCCCATTGCCCGTCGGATAAACAGCCGGCAGAGTGACTTGGCTCGCCCACTGTTTGATGGGGGAATCACCCCCTTTGAAAACAAAGACAGCCTGTACTTCTCCGCGATTCACGGCCTGCTTCATCACTGGTGGCAGATCGGTCTGCTCCCACGGTGGGCGGAAGTCCGTCCAATGCTGCATCTTGATGTCGCGCTGTACGAGTCGCTCGATCACCAGACGATAAAGAAGACGCTGATAGGAAGCATGCTCATCCGACTGGAAGTCGTGGCCGAGATAGATCCCGGCCGTGGTCAGGCTCTTCCGCGTATCGCGGACAAAGGTGCCGACCTTGGATTTCCGGTCAAGCAGGCCATCCTGACACAGACGCCCCAGCGCGCGCTGGATGGTGAAGACACTCGTCCCCATACTGCGAGCCAGCGCATCACTCGTCGGCAGGCGGGAGCCGACCGGGAGAGAACCATCGGCGATCTGTGCGCGGATATGATTCTCGATCTGTTGATAAGCAGGGAGAGGCTTCTCTACCTGAAGATGATTCTTATCTCTCATTCTTATGAAGCATGAATATTAATGAAATCGGCCGACCGTCAAGTAAACTTTGAGGGACTTGGATCTCAGGGTTGAGTCGATGGCGTGGCGAGTTTGTCAAAAGTCTCCTTCATGGCGTCTGCCCACATCTGGTATCCCTTCGGGCTCAGGTGGACAAAGTCGGTCATGATGTCCTTGGAAATTGTGCCATCGGGCTGGAGGAAGGTGCTGCCGATATCGAGGAAGAAGACTTTTCTATCGTCGGCAAATGTCGCGAGGGTGTGATTGACATCCTTGACCTTGGTGCGGGCCGGGGAGTTGGCTTCAGGATTAATCGGGAAGATCCCCAGCAGGAGGACCTTTGACTCCGGCAACTGCTTGCGGATCTCACCGAGCACAGCGCCAACGCCCTCGGCGATTTGAGCGGCAGAGTCGCCTCGGCCATTGTTGTTGATGCCGATCAGCAGGACGACCAGGCGGGGATGGATGCCATCGAGACCACCATTCTGAAGCCGCCAGAGGACATTCTCGGTGCGATCACCACCGATGCCAATATTGTAGGCATTGAGAGGCGCGTAGTTGGCTTCCCATACATCCAGTCCCCGGCCCTTGCTCCCCCAGCCTTCCGTAATGGAATCGCCTATGAAGAGAATCGACGGATTCCGGCTCTTCAGGTCCCGGCGAAAATTCTCATGCTTTTCCAGCCAGGGATTCTTAGGCGTGGGAATGATGCCGGGGTTTCCCGGGGCGGGTTGCGCGTGGGCCGCCAGCGGCAGCACGATGGACAGACACAGAGACGACAGCAGAGGGAGAAGGAGTTTCATAGTTAATCGACCATGATCAAATCGCCAAACTTTGCGACATCCTTCCCTGTGACATTTGTAAACCAGGAAATCGCACGGCGTCCGGTATTGCCACCATCGTGATCATCGATCCCCCAAGCCAGAGCGATGGCTTGGCCGACCTTCGGACGGAAGTCGCGTTGCATCTCATTCCACGGAATCGCCGCCTGATAGATCACGACGTTTCCTTCCTTGCGGGCCTCGATCCGCGAACCTGGCACCTTGCCCTGCGGGAGCACACCATCGTGACGGAGCAGCCGGGGACCATCGGGAAAGCGGGTCAGGGAAAACATGGTGAAAGGCGCTCCCGAGGAGAGACCACGATTCACGTCCACCAGAAGCTCGATCACATCCTTCTGCCACATATTGGTCTCGGCGTCCGGCGGCATATCCACGTCATCAGTGACGCGGAAGGTCACATAGAGATTCTCCTCATCCCAGCGGAAGGCCGCACGAGCCGACAGATCTTCCGCTCCGCCCCAAGGCTTGGCGGTGCCGAAGGAATGCACCTGGTCTTCGCGATTGGCTATCTGAGTGAATTCCTCATCGGACCAATCCCACAACTTCTCGACCGCATCAGCAGACACGCGACGGGCCGTGTGAAAATTCAGGGAGGCCGTAGATTCGTAAACCTTCTCACCGGAGACCACCCGCGCCTGAAGCGGAATGCGCCGGTCCTCCGTCTTCAGCGGCGTGATGGCAAAGCGGTAATCGGTCGTCTCGCCGGGAGCGAGGCCATCGATGTTGCGATTGCGATCAGCGATGCGGAGCGGTCCTTCCGCAAGCAACTCGAGTTTGCCGGTCAGTGGGGATTTGCGATTGTTCGTCACCTTCACGGCGATCTCGACCTGCCCGGCCTTGGTCGTTGCATGGCGGATGTCGATCTCCACCGCCCGTCCCGGCTTCACCTCCGCGCTGGAGACGATGTAAACAGGATCAGGCGTTGTTTCGAGGGAGATGCGTCCTTCCTCGGGAACGACCTCCCGCGAGTTGCCCCACATATCCACCACACGCACGGGCTGATCACCGGTCTCGAGTTCGAGGAGAGCCCGCTCGCCCTTGGCCCAGGCCACAGCCACGTACCCCTCGCGAACGGAACGCTTGCGAACGAAGACCTCGGCATTGGTGACATCGTGATGTGCCACGAACTCCCCCGCGCCGAGCAGGTTTGTCATCGTGGCATAGGCCAGATACTGCGGACGCACGAGTCCCTGATAGGTCAGGCTTGTGCCTTCATCGGCGAGAATCATGCCCCACATTTCCAAATGGAAAAAGGTCGGGAACCGATGCAGCACGGAGGACCAGTAGGACACGAGCTTGCGGCTGGCTTCGAGTTCCTTCACGAGGTGATCGGGAGCCGTCGGTGGCGCATCGGGCATGGCGGCGAATTCCGAGACATAGAGAGGGATCTTCCCTCGCCCGTTATCCTGCAGTTCCCGCACATTCGCGGGCCAGATGCTGAAGGCGGAGATGTAAGTATTCATGCCAAAGATATCGATCTCCTGCGGATGCCCCATCTTGAAGAAGAGCCGCAGCACATTGCCGCCCGTATCCGAGGCAGTCTGGGGTCCGAAGAAGCAGCCGGGGTCGGCTTTCTTGGCGGCATCACGTGCGACGAAATACTCCTGCCAGTACTGCCGCACGGTGCCCTTGCGTCCCCAGTAGAGGTAGTTCTGACCACCCTGGCCGTTCAACCCCTTCTCGACCGTGTCCTGATCCATTTCACGCACGCCGCCATGCATGGCCTCGGTACCGTGACGCCAAAACTTGATGTCGTCTTTGAGTGCCGAGACAAAGGTCTCCACGATCTCGGCCAGCACCGGATACTGCGAGGTCTCCAGCAGGCCGGTATTCTGAATCGCTCCCATCGGGGTGACGCCGTATTTGCGCCACGCCGCCATGCCGATACGGGCTTCCTCGATGCGCTTGGCCATCGCGGCCTTGCGCGCTTCCGGGTCTTTGATGACCAGATAATGATCGGGGAAGATCTTCCCACCGAGGCCAAACCACGTTTTGCCCATACCGGCGGAATCCGCGAGGCGACCGAGAATTTCCTCCTCGGGAGTACCCACGGCATTGGAGAAGGAATGCATCCACAGGCTGAAGGGATAGTCGTCCTTGCCGCGCTCCTCGACGGTCGTTTCCCGCTTTGGCATCAACCCGAAGCGCGTCGCATTCGTGAGAGCTTCATTCTCGCCGACGATGCGCAGCGTGTACTGCATCTCGTAGGGACCGAACTTCAATCCTGCCGGTAATGCGACCGCCAGCGAGGCTGAGCCAAAGGGCGGCAGATCGACCTTGCCGCCTCCCTTGCCCACCGGGGTTTTACGTATATCCACGATCTCGTAGGCAATCTCAGCCTGACGCAAGTCGCCCAAAAGATTCGATACAGAAAGCGAGACCGTGCCCAGCTTTCCGGCCTTCACATCCTCCGGCGTGGCAACCAGAAGTCCGCCGGGATGCTCGGTTACCGTCTTCACCCTCACCGTATTGGGACGATGCCCCGGACTGGACGGAACGAAGGGCAAAGCCGCTGCCGCCGCCGCGGCTTCGAAAGCCCGTGGTGCACTCTTGAGATCCGCATTCTCCGGCAGCGCATAGACGGAAATATTGTCCACCAGTACAAAGCCGCGCTCGTCATTGATCTTCCGCACCACGCCCTCCCCCGCATCGAAGAAAGCATGATTCAGAGCCACCACCGCGCGGAGAGAGACCGTCCCCTCAGGCGCTACGATGGGTTTCCCCGCTGTAAACGTCCATCCCGGGAAGCTCAGCAAAGCCAGCGGGTCCGGCAGCCAGTCCTGCCAGATATTCGCCGCAGGCAGCACCTTGCCCGAGGCATCGAGGAACTGAATCCGCACCGGATTTGGCAGCCCCCGGTCCAACATACTACGATTTGCAAACCAGTAAAAAGCCGTGCTCTGATAAGCCTGACCCGGCGTTGCTGGCACGGGTTCCGAAACCCAGCGCGCCGACACCTCCTCACGCGCCCCCGCGTAATTTCCCATCGGCTTTCCCCCGATGACATAGGGCTCTCCCGGTGACCGATCCCAGCTCTTCACATAGGGTCCCCGATCGTAAATCTTCAATGCCCGCTTGCCAGAAAACGCTCCTCCCTGGCTCCACTCCGCCGCCACATTCTTATTGTCTCCCTCAACCTTCCAGCCTGTCGGCCCTTCGGCAGCCCCTTCTTCAAAGGCCCCATTCAAAACCAGATTCGGCACAAAGGCATGCTTCTCCGGTGCTGCCGACACCGTCCCCGCATCCTCAGGTCCCGACACCGGAAGGTCGAGTCCCTCCGGCTTGGCCTCGCCCTCCGCCAGCTTGAAATCCGTAATACGAACAGTGCTCTCCTTGGCCGCATTCTTCCCTTCCACTTCCCGCACCACGGAGAAAGTGATCCGCGCCGCCACAGCCTGATCCGGCACCGAGAGATTATCCACCACGTGGATGGGAGTCCCCGAGCTCTTCGTAAATTCCCACACCCTCGCCAAGGGAGGAAATCCGATCTCCCGGCGAGCATCATCGATATCCACCCCCGCCGCATTCAGCCACGCCACCTGCAAACGCAACGGCTCCGACGATGTCACCCCCTGCGCCTCATACGCAAAACTCACATTCACTCGCTTCCCTGCCGTCACCGCGATCTTGTCCGCAACAACCGACGCATCCCCTACTCCTCCCAAACTTAATGCCAGCACCTTTCCCTCAACCGTCGCCTTCCCCGCCCCCGGTCGAGCCTCCCAAACAATCGGCGCAGCTTCAACGACCGACAGCAGACCAAACAAACACAAGACATAAGAAAGCAATGCAGGGAGACGAAAAGAAGAGCTCATGAGGGGATCAAGAATTGATTATTAGTTCATATTCTTATCTTCTCAAAAGACACAACTTAAAAATGCCCGATAGGAAATTCAGGGATTTCACCGACTTTCGAAAAACGAGAGTCGTCCGATATTGAAATCGCCATGAAAACTCTGGAACCACAACCCAATATCATCGAATCCGAAGCCGAAGATCACGCTGTGGAAACCCGCTACGCAGTGACCCACAAGGGCAAGGAACTTCACCCCGAACCCAAGGTCAAAAAGAGCAAAGCCAAGCCCCTGAAAGACGAGGATCGCCCCTGGCAGCTGGATTAAAGCCGGATCAGTCCCGCTTTATCTTCTGCTTGATCCACTCACCCGCCTCACGCAAGAGCAGCCCGGCTGCCGCAGCCGGATCTTTTTTCAAGGCCGCTGTCAGCCGGGGCGTGAGGTCGTCCTTCGGCTGAGCCAGCGTTCCCGACAGGCGAACGGTCGTCCAGATCATTCCCTTTTCGCGCTTGGTAAAAATCTCGTCCTCCGCCTTCGGCAGCCATTTCAGGTATTCTGGATCCAAGCCCAGTTGCAACGTCCCACTGAGCTGGCCTTTGTCCAATACCACGCTCCCCTTCAGCGCCACCTTCTCGACGGCCACAATATCCAGATCCGAGATTTCAAATCGCGGATACGTCCATTGAAACGTTACCCGGCATTCCTTGAGCGAGATCGTCTTCAGCGACGCATTCGCCGCTGCGGAAGCCAGAAATCCCAGCATCGGCAGATTCGCCAACTTCCCTCCGGACACCGTCAACTCGCCATCTCCTCCCGACGCCTCGATCGTCTGCTCGTCCGCGATCCACCTCACATGCCCCGTCGCCCGGCCAGCCACGTCGGCTGAGACTTCGCTCGGCAACCACGGCGCGATCGCCACATCATCCACTTCCAGGGTGAAATCTACATGCTTGTTGTCCCTCATCCCCATCTCTCCCGTCAGACGGATCGAGGCCTTTTCCTGTCCCTCCGGCACCACCACGAAGTCCACGACCCGCAGGAATGTCTTAGTGATGATCAGATGCAGCGAGCGCAGATCCAGCGTGGGTGCCAGGCCGTGCGTATTCAGCTTCCCGCCATACGCCATGTACTCAAAGTCTGTCCCATACGGCAGGATATTCACCGTCGTCCCATAGATCCCCGCCTCCTTCCCACTCATGCGCCACTTTACATCGGCCCAATCACAGACCACGCCGTTGAGCTGTACCCGATACGGCATGAAAATCGCGTACCACGGTCGATCTGGCTTCTCCTCCGGTTGCGGCTCGTACGTCTGCACCTCCACCTCGCCGCGCTTGATGTGGATGTAATCCAGCTCCCACCACCGCCTGAAGAATCCCCCGGGATTAAACTTCGCTGAGATATCCGTGGCCTTCAGCGACTTCATCGCCTTCACACCATCGGAAGCCTGAAAACTATCTGCCCACGCCGTATCAAATCCCGTGCGCACGATCTTCCCGTACTCGCCCTTAAAGTTCAGCCCCTTCGAGGTTTGCTTGTTCAGTTCCTCCCGAAACGAATCCCCCTCAATGTAAGCGGTCAACTGCGGCTCTGCCATTTTCAGGCCCACAACGAGACCGACGGCTAGGCAAAGCAGGACAATCCCCCCTCCGATGAACCACCTCCGATGGCGGGTAAAAAAAGTGGCGTCGGGTTTTGTGGGGGAAGATTTTGCCATGACGATGCGGACCCCGAAAAGAATACGGGACGCAAGGCATCGCTTGGGAGAAGTATTTTGGTCGGGTCCTACGCTGGCCGTTTCATCTCAAAGCGATCCGTCGTGCGGCAATACCAGTGCGGGCTGCTCATCCTCCCCACGGCGTGAAACTTCTCCGACACCACACGCTGAGTCGAGACATCGAACAACTCATCCCGCAGGTGTACTCGTTTCACCATTCCGATGATCAGCCGATTCTCGCCGATCTGCAGTGTCCCCCATTCCGTGCATTCCAGCGCGGCGGGTGCCCCCTCAATCCTTGGCGGACGGATCACGCTGGAGGCCACCGTTTTCAATCCCGCCCGCTCCAGTTCATTCTCCCCGTACGGCAGGGTCGCTGCCGTCACATTCATCGCCTCGGCCATGCCCTCATCCACCAGATTCACCACGAATTCATGATTCCCGCGGATATTCCGTGCCGTGTCCTTTGGCACTCCCGGCTCCCGATCTCCCGGGCAAAAGCCCACGATGGGAGGATTCGCGCCCAGCACATTAAAGAAGCTGAAAGGCGCGGCATTTACCTCTCCCGCCTCCGATACCGTCGTCACCCAGGCGATCGGCCTCGGCACCACGAGGGAGGCGAGGATGGCATAGGAGCGGTCAGAGTGTGTCGTTTCCAGGTCGAGTTCCATGCCGTGACGATAGCACAGCGTTGCGCCATTCAGTAGGAGAAGCTCACGCTCCGCACGACACGATCCGCGAAGAGTACTTCCAGGAACTTCACGTCGCTCCCTGTGATCGAGTCTTTCACCGTATCGCGATATCCCCACGTCTCCCTTTCCTTATCCAGGGTGAAGACCTCACTGGGTTTTCCCAGTGTCTTTATGACCTGGCTCATCGAGGCTCCGGGCAAAGTCTTGCGCAACTCACGCACATCGGCCCGCCGGACAGGTGCTTCTTCCGCCACCGTTGCCGCCGGACTTTCCACGGCGGCTTCTCGTTGGCTACACCCCATGAGTCCGGCCCCGGCGATCAAGAACAGGATTTGCAAATACACCTTCATAGAGATTCGGACGGATAGACACCTCGCTCGTAAGGCCTCTTTCGGCTTCGTCTCATAAGATACGGATCAGGCGTCCTCTCCGGCCCCCTGCCACATCGTTCTTTCAAACATGTCTTTTCCAATTGACACAGATTAGGTAGCAATATTATGCCTTCTTCACCCCTATGATTCCCGTTAAACAACGCCCCCTTTACAAACAAGTGGAGGATTTTGTGCGTGAGCGGATCCAGCAGGGGGAATTCGGCCTTCATTCCAAATTGCCGCCCACCGATGTTCTGGCCGAGCGCACGGGGACCAGCGTCTTCACCGTACAGACCGCCCTCACCAGCCTCTGTCGCGAAGGCCTGCTGGATCGTCGGGCCGGTCACGGTACCTATGTGAAGCAAGGGCGTCCTGTGCTCACGTGTGCCGGCATTTATCTTAACCGCTCCTTCTCGCGCATGGACTCGGCTTTCTACGAGCTCCTGGCCCACGATCTGCGCAGCAAGCTGGCGGCGGCCGGGATCAAGACCATCGTCTGGTCCGATGATCGCGATGAGGAGGATCAGACCTGCCCCATGCCCTCTCTACAGGCCAGCATCGATAAGCGGGAGATTCAGGCTCTCATTCCCATTCTCATTTGCCGCAATGACCTGGTCTGGCTCCAGGAGCTCCCCATTGCCACAGGCATGATCACGCACGACCTGCGGGTGCCACAGGCCGTGCGATCAAACTACGATCAGCTACTCACCGAATCCATCCGTGCCCTGAAGCAGCAAGGCTGCAAATCCCTCGGCGTCATCACGAATCTCGTCGTGGACAAACGCGACACGCGCTCGATGGAGATCGACTTCTTCCGCACTCTCATCGACATGGCCGGCCAGGCTGGCTTGGAAACACGGAATGAGTGGATCCAGATCGCTCCGCGGTCCTGCGTCCATCACCCCTCATTCGGGCATGAGGCCTTTGGAAGGATCTGGCAGAGCAAAGAGAAACCAGATGGTCTCTTTGTCCATCCCGACGGCATCTCGGCTGGCGTCGTCACAGGCATCCTCGAGTATCAGGTGAAGGTGCCTCAAGATCTCAAGGTGGTCTTCCATGCCAACGACCAGATCCCCTACCCCTGCCCGATCCCGGCCACTTTTCTCGTCTCGCAGATAGGCGCTTACTCCGACGCCCTGTTGCGCCAGGTCCGGCTTCAGATGGCCGGTGAGATCAGCACTCCCATCGAGATCGATTACACGATCACCTCCACCAATCCTTTCACCAGCCAGCCAACCACTTAGTCCTCCCTCCATTACTCTCTCCCCTCTCCTTTTTGCTCATGAAGTTTGCTCCCCACCTTCTGGCCGTCGCCCTCCTTGCGGGCTGCGGCAAGCCTGCAGTTCAGTCCCTCAAGCCGGAATCTTCCAATTGGCAGATCACGGCTCAGGAAAATCTTGTCGCCGCCGAGGAGTTTCCGGAAGTGGATTTGCGTGGGTATGGAAAAGTCTCCGGGAAGCTGTGGAAAACTACGGACGGCAAGGCTTCGCTCCTTGAGATCACTTGCACTGATGAGGAAAAGGCGAAGCTGACCCAGGCAAAGTATCTCTCGGATCTGGGCCTTCTACCCGGCGTCACGGCGGCCAGCTTGAAGGTCGGGGATGCCGATGTCCATACCCGCTTGGCAGAGGGACAGGGCGTGATCACCGCCCTGCGCGGCGACACCCATGTTTTCATCGGGGCTGCAGAGGATGACACCGCCCTCGCGAGCCTTCTTCAGTCGGCGCTTGGTTCACGTATTTCACAGCTTAGTTCGCAGACCGAAGTGGAAGTCCCTATGTGGCTGGATCGTTGGGACAGGTTTGGTTTCCGTTTTTATTATCGCCCTTGGGAAGCTCAGCCGGGTGTGCGGCAGCAGGAGTATGATTTCTCAAAGGAATTTGAGTTCGCAGAGGCGAATGACCGTAGTGGATTCCTCTTCTGGGCTGGTGGCGAAGAAATCGACACCGCCGAGGGCCTGACCAACGAGGCATGGTGGAATTGGGCGCTGAAAGACACTACCTCCAAGAAACTTCCCGTAGCGGTCAACATCATGACCGGCGGCGTCGGCAAGGGCTGGTTTTTCAATCGGTATCGCGACCAGACCATGGCGAAGATGCCCCAGTTTTGCGGCACCTTTCACACCATCGCCAATCCCTACTTCGGAGGCAGCGGCTCCCTTTCCTGGAATGCCACCACCGCCAAGGACGCGGAGCTGGCCCTGCTACAGGACATCGTTTCCCGCGCCGTCCAGTTGCCGAATGTCACTTCCATCCTGGAGCCGCATGGTGAGTTGAAGCACGGCGGGCAGGACATCTTCCTGGAGTATGGTCCGGTGGCCGATGCCACCTTCCAGACCTTCCTGGAGAAACGCTACAGCTCGATCTCCGCTCTGAATGCCGCATGGAACACCAACTTCACTGCGTGGAACGAAGTCCGCGTACCGGAAGTCGCCTCCTTCCTCGGCTGGAATGAGGGAGCCTTCGATTTAAGCGGGGAATGGCGCATCGCGCATGAGCCGACCGACAAGGAAATCGATCGTTCCCAGCAGGGCGAGGGCAAGTACAGCGCCGTCGCGTCGAAGGGCGCACCGGCGGAATGGTTCTCCGCAGATTTTGATGACTCGACATGGCCCACCGTCATCGCTCCCGGTCATGACCGCACCATCTTCCTGCCAAAAAGCCCGGCGGTTTACCGTCGCGCCATCGACATCCCTCAGGAATGGCTGGCTGGCAAATCCCGCGTCTGGCTTTACCTCTGGGATCTCAACACCGGCACCGGCGACAAAGTCCAGCTCGCCATCAATGGCGAGATGGTCGGCCAGAGCACGCTCCAGCACGCCGTTCCTCACTGGGGAGCACTCGACGTGACGAAGGCCCTCCGCCCCGGCAAGAATCAGATCACCCTCCGCCTGCCAAAGGGCATCATCGCCTACCGCGTTTACCTCTCACCCGACGAGCCCCGCCAGTATCCAAACATGGCCGAGTCCAGGAACGCCCAGTGGGTCGATTTTGCCGACTGGATCGTACACTCCCGTCTCAATGCCGTACGACGCGGCATGGAGATGATCCGCCAGGTGGAGCCAAATCGCCAGATCACCCTCATGGCCCCCGGCGGTTATGAGGACGGCGTGAAGGCCCTCGCCAAGAAATACGGTGGCAACTATCACAACACCGGCTACATGGGCGCCTTCTGGGCCGACGATCTCCCCGCCATCATGCGCGGTGCACAGTTGCCCTTCTCGCTGGAACCCGGTGGCCCCGCCAAGGATCTCGAGGGCTTCAAAAAGCAACTCGGCCTCTATGCCACGGAAGGCCTCCAGGGCATCGACTACTTCATCCACGTGGGCAATATCATGTGGCCCCCGGACCTCAGGAAGCACTTCGAGGACAATCTGAATCAGATCAAGCTCCTCGGCAAATACCATGGTCCCGGCGCGGAAGTCGCCGCTCTCTACTCCACCCGAGGCAACGCCCTCACCGGCTATCCCTGGGGCGTGGACTACAATACCGATCTCGGCGCAGGCTACTGGAAATGGAATGTCCGCGCCAATCTCATGGGACGCTACGAGAGCGATGCCCTCACAGAGTCCTCTTTCGATGAGGGCGATGCCGCCCGCTACAAAGTCGTCATCGATACAAACACCTCGATCATGGACGAGCGCACGCTCAAGGCCATCGAGGAATACGTGCGAAACGGCGGCACCTTCGTCACCTTTGTCCAGACCGGCCGCCACACTCCCACCAAGAAAGACGCCTGGCCCATCGACCAACTCACCGGCTATCGCGTGACACGCATCGACGAACTCGACAGGGAGGGAAATCCTCTGCAAAGCCGCACCCTCCGTCCCGCTCCGGGACAGGATATCTTTACCGGAGATTGGGAAAAAGTCCGAGCCAATGGTCTCACCTTGGAAAAAGTCTCCCCTGACGTGCAGGATCTCATGCTGTGGGAAGACGGCTCAGTCGCCATCGGCATGCGTCCGCTGGGCAAGGGCCACATCATTCAGGTCGGCTGCAAGTTCACCGGGAAGCAGATCCCGGATCGCATCGAGCCCTCTTCCAGCCTGAACCGCCCGACCTTTGACGCCCGCCCCCAGGAGTCGCAGGCCCTGACCAATCTCCTCAGCCAGATCCTCGCTTGGCGCCACATCCCCACCGTAGCCGCCACCTTCGATCCCGCTGACGAAAACATCATCCTCCGTCACTTCCTGACAAACAGCGGCCTCTACAACGTCTGGACCCTCTGGAATCAAAGTAAGACCAGCACCATTACAGGTGACATCGTTCTGACAGAGCCGGTCACAGCAACATGGGGCTTCGACGTCCTGAGCCGGAAAAAGATCACCTTTGCCAACAACAGGCTTCCGGTGAATCTGCCACCGAACGAAACACGATCCTTCCTCACTCCTCGCCACGATATCGTGATGGCTCCCACCACGTGGTTCAAGCTCCAGCGGAATTGGTGGAAAGCGGTGACCGCTCCTCCCTCCACACCACTCCCCCCCATCGAGCATCGCTTCTCCGTCGATCTCGGCAAGGACTGGGCTTTCAAAGCCTTGGCCCCCGATGAAGACGGCAGCACCTTTGCTCAGCCCGGAACAGACACCTCCAACTGGGAAAAAATGAGCCTCGGGATCTGGAGCCTGCCGGATAAAAAAGACATCAAGCGCGCCATCCTCGTGAAAACCTTCACCGTTCCCGAGACCTGGACCAATGGCTGGCCCACCCTCTCGCTGCAATCCTGGAACGGCGGGACCTTCGTCGATCAGGGCCGCATCTGGCTCGATGGCAAATTGATCTCCGACTGGTCGCCAAATGGCGTCATCAATGTGAATCCCGACGACGTCCTGACACCCGGCAGCACACACACTCTCGCCGTGGAGATCAAGGGAGAGGGCTATCTGCAAGGCACCCGCGGCACTTCGTGGCTCTGGATCTGGCCCGAGTCCGCCGAGAAGCTGGATCTCGCAGGAGATTGGCAGCCAAGTCGCGACCTCATGACCTACGCCCCTACGGTGCCCCTCCCCGGCCCGTACAATGCCATGTCTCTCCGCCGGAATGTCGTCATCCCTGCCGAGCAAAAAGATCGCAACGTCCTGCTCACCGTCGATACCACGGGCCGCCTCGTCGGCGTCCTCGTCAATGGCCACTGGGTGCGCCGCTTCCACCACATCATCGGCACCCGCTTTGACCTGAACATCACGCCCTGGGTGAAGTTCGGCGAAGAAAACGAGATCGAACTCGTCAGCATGGAAGGCCCCACCAACGGGACAGTCAATACCGTGCGCCTCGATTTCCACAACCCGGCATCCTACCCTTAATTCCCAACCATCCATGCATCACAGATACCTCCTCCCCATCAGCCTCCTCACGGCCACGCTGCTCCTTCCTCAGATCGGCTTTTCCCAAGACGTCGATTCCGCCGACAATCTCATCAAAAATGGAGGCTTCGAGGAATGGCGCATCGTCGAGGAAAGCGAACTCGCCCTGCGCAGAGGTCAGAAATTCCAATACCCCGTCCTCGAGGAGAATCTCGCTCCAGATAATTTCAACCCCGTTTGCGAACAGGAGGGCGATCCGTCCGCGGTCACTATCGTTCGCGACGCCCAGGAGAAGCATTCGGGAGAGTATTCCGTACGTGTGGAAAATACCGACGGCGCGCAGAGGGGCTCAGTTTACACCAAGGAAATACCCATCCAGCCGAGTACGAAATACAAGTTCAGCGTCTGGTACAAGATGGCCGACGTGGATGGCAACGGCGTCTGCTTCTGGATCTCCCACGGGCCGAAGCAGGACTTCTGGAGCGCCCGGAAAGTCAGCCACCACAAACCACCGGAGTTTAATGGATCATCGGAATGGACTCAGTACGAAATCGAGTTCGACACCCTCCCCGACTCCGAGAATGCCATCTTCTGCCTCCAATTGCAGAATGCCCTCGGCAAAGTCTGGTTCGACGACTTCACCATCACACCGATCGGCGAAGCTTCGAAGGAAGTACCGAATTTCTGAAGTCCTCATTGAGGGCTCCGGTGGAGAAGGATTGCGATGCAGCGCCTGCGCGCCCTGATTCCTTTAGCTTGATGGCCATGGACCACCTTTATCACCGCATCCAGATCATAAATGAAACGCCTCCTGCCATTTCTGTTGGGTATTTGTATCGGAGCAGTTTGTGTCGCACTGCTTTGGTATGGCAATAGTCGCTTGAATTTGATGGCAGAGCGACCCGCACAAATACCTTTTGATGCGAAGCTCTGGAGAGAGACAGGCGCCGCCGAACGAGGAATGATGTATCAAGACCTTGTTAGCGTATTGCAAACAACCCGACCATCACTTCAAGCGACACGGTCGATGCTAGGAGAGCCAGCATACGACAGGAACGCCTATCTCAATAACGCTGAAACGTGTTTGGTCTATAACTTTGACCAAGGCCAAAGAATTTTCGGATTCCCCTTTCTAAACAAGCTCGGGGTATCATTCGACAAAGATGGCCGGTATTCTGACGTTACCTCGTGGGACCAGATCTTCCGACCATAGGATGCATTCATCTCCTGCGCAGACTAGGGTATGAACCTTG
>Ga0351882_1001_pt1 | contig 111051 bp, 87 predicted proteins | sample BONcelFGM3001F13_FD_206762 | JGI IMG/M metagenome (GOLD analysis project Ga0351882, IMG submission 206762) | Enriched cells from coal bed in the Powder River Basin, Montana, United States - BONCAT cells FGM rep3 HSBNCT.FGM.300.1.F13 ... | reverse complement strand
GCCTGAAAGCGAAATCCAAGCCTTTTTCCGGTTTTTATCATCATATTATCGAGCGATGCCTGAATTTCAGATACCGTAACCAGTTTTACAGCATCATACGGCGGTGTGAGCAAATCGAAGTTTATGGTGTATAAAATTGCTGATTCTACAATTTGAGTTACCGTTTCACGCGAAATAACCGAAGTTGCAAAATTGTTATAAAGCATCCCTATTTCTCTTTTTCCTTCAATGAAATAATGCATATCCCGGTTAATAAATACCCTTCCGATCATATATCCTACATCATTCATTCTGTTGTACTTAAACGAATCAGCAAGGAAATTATAGATGTTGATTACTCCGCTGTACGACCGCGACTTGTCATCATTGATGTACTGTGTCTTCATTACTTCATGCATCCTTGAAAACTCAAAGATGTTGGTATGCATCATGAAAATCAGCACATCACCACCGAATTTCAGCTCCAGTTCAAACTCGCTTTTGTCATAAAATTCAAACGGGATGACCGGCTCACTGCCATTATACTTTTGGTGGTATGCAGCTACCATATCCATTATTACACTTTTCAGCAGTTTAAAAGTGGTGAGCGCATTCTGATAAACTTCTTGTTTGAGAAGAGCTTTTGTTCTTAATGTCTCAAATAATTCTGAATTGGTTGCTTTTTCTTCCATAAAACAGGCTGATATGAGTTGGCATTAAATATAAAGGGCAAACCTATAATATTTATTGTTCACTTACAAGAAATGAGTTTTAAAATTTGCTGTAAAAAATAATGATACGGGTAAAAAATCCGGGTTGGCTATTATAAAGCCTGTTTACTTTTATACCTGACCGCAATTGCCAATGCACACCTTTGTCCATCCATTGCTGATGATACAATACCTCCGGCATAGCCAGCACCTTCTCCACATGGAAACAAACCATCGAGTTGGGGATGGCACAAAGTATTTTCGTCTCTGGGAATCCGAACCGGTGATGATGTCCGGGATTCGAAGCCAGTTAATACGGCTTCTTCGGTGAGGAATCCCTTCATCTTCTGGTCAAAATCGCGGAAAGCGATCTTAAGCCGGTCAGCAACAAAAGCCGGCAGCAATTCATGCAGCGGCTGACTCAGAAGCCCCGGATTATATGAGCATTCAGGCAGTGAGGATGATACTTTGTTCTTTAAAAAGTCTGTCATTCTTTGAGCAGGAGCTTTAAAACTTCTGCCTGCGGCTTCCCAGGCTCTGGTTTCGAGATCGCGCTGCAGCTCAAGTGCGGCAAATGCCCCGGCAGAGTTGAATTGTTGCCAGTCGGCAGGCTCAATGGCTACTGCAATTCCCGAATTGGCAAAAGGTGAATTTCTTCTTGAATTTGACATTCCGTTTACCACGGTTTCTCCCGCTGAAGTTGCAGCAGGAACAATAATACCTCCGGGGCACATGCAAAATGAAAATACACCGCGTCCTTCGGCCTGGGTTACCAGACTGTAAGTTGCTGCCGGAATATGCTCACCACGATCATCCATGCGGTATTGAATCTTGTCGATCAACTGCTGGGGATGTTCCACCCTGATTCCCAGGGCAAATGGCTTGGCTTCCAACGTAAGGTTATAGCTGACCAGCATTTCATAAACATCCCTTGCTGAGTGGCCGGTAGCCAGAATCACGGAATCGGCCTGATATTCGTTGCCAAGATGGTCGGTTACACCTTTTATCTTGCCTTTTGAGATGTTGAGGGCAGAAACTCTACGGTTAAAAAAGAAATCGCCACCGGCTTCGGTGATGGTTCTGCGCATGGATGCAATAATTCCGGGGAGTCTGTCGGTGCCTATGTGCGGATGGGCATCAATCAGAATATCCTCACTTGCGCCATGCTCAACTAAAGACCTGAGAACACCGCTTACATCTCCGCGTTTGCTGGCCCGGGTGTATAATTTCCCATCGGAATAGGTACCAGCCCCACCCTCTCCAAAACAATAATTGGAATCGGGATTCAGCTTCTCGCCACGATTGAGCAAGGAAATATCATATTTTCGGGCTTTAACATCCTTGCCACGTTCGATGATAACGGGTCGTAATCCGTTTTCAATAAGGGTGAGTGCGGCAAAAAGTCCGGCCGGACCAGCTCCGATAATAATAACCTGAGGGCGTCGTGAAACATCAGGATAGGAGGATTTGGCAATCTTTTCAGAAAAAGGGATATGCTCTCCGATAAAAATCTCAGCCTTTAACCTGAAAACCACTTTATTGCGGGCGTCAATCGAACGTTTCAAGGGTTTGATATGGTATATCCTTCCCTGAGGCACACCAAGCAGGGAGGCAGCTACATGTTTCCATCTGGCAGGATCTGCTGCATCAGGTGGGTTTAACTTCATTTCGAGAATTTTCCTCATCAGCAGACAAAAATTACAGAGATCAATCCGGTAAAGATTGAAAACTATTTCTTTAACAATAGTTCAGGGGAAATGTTATTCAAAAGTGAATGAAAGCAGAAAGAGCTTTGAACTCATTTTATCAACTGCATCGGTGTAGATATTGCCTTCGCGTTTCAGAATATCGTTAATTCCATAAGCCATTTTCAGTTCGATACCGAATTTAAAGAAGGTGGTATAGAAATCAAGACCAGCGCCGAGTTCACCATAAATGTCGTTGCGGTTAATGGCAACATAAACGCTGTTATTGTCTTCTCTTTTTTTCTTGGAATCACTGGCTAGATCGAGTGCATATTTAGCACCGACTAACCAGTATGGACGGATATTATTAAGCCGGCTACCCTTGTATTTTAAATGCAGTGGAAATTCCACAAAAGTTGACTGAAGTTTTTTATTGACAAGAATATTGCTTTCTGTTCCACCGAAATTGGTTCGGATTGAATAGAGGATATCACGCTCTCCAAAAGACAACGAGGGCACAAAACGAAGGTCAGCGAAATCATTTATTCTTAAATTGGATACAATGCCAATTGTAAATCCCAGGGCAGGCTTCTGCTCCATTCCAAGTAAGTTGGCTGAATCGGAATATAGATCCGGAGTTTGAAGTGAATTGTAGGTAACATCCTGAAAACCAGGCTTGGTGTTTATAGAAAACAACATTTCATTCATTCCCAGAATAAACCCGAAATGGTAGGGTGCGAGATCGTAAGAAGGCAGATTGCGAACCTTTATTCTCTGGGAAAAAGCATCAGACGAAATTGCTGCAAAAAGCAAAACCAATATAATTATTCGAAGTGGAAACCTGTGCACGGATTTTATTTTTTTCTAATGTAACGACAAGATTGCTTTTTTATTTTGAATTGTTATTCAGGGTTGTCCGGATTACTCAATATCTGCGAGCAATATCATTGCCTCACTGAACAACCGGTTTTTGTCTATTGGCACAACACCAACATGTTCGCAAACCAACCCTCCTGCAAGATTTGAGAGTGCAACGGTAAGTTCAGGCGATAAGTTTGCTGCCAGACAAAGCGATGCAATGCTGATTACGGTATCACCGGCTCCGGAAACATCAGAAATATTGCGGAAGTGTGCAGGAATTAATACTTCAACAAGCTCGCCATCAACATCCCTGTTCAAATAAACTCCTCTTTCCGAAAGCGTTACCATAACTGACCGGACGGATTGTTGCTGCCTGAGCATTATCGAGGCTTTTCTCAGACTTTCAATATCCGAAGCATTCACCTCTATTTTCAGACCTTCGCGTAGCTCTTTCAAATTGGGTTTGAACAGCTCCACCCCTTTGTATGCGTTAAAATTCTTTTTCTTGGGATCAACCACCACAGGAATTCCACGGGCAGAAGCAAGAGCGAGAATACTTTCAATAACAAATGGAGTAAGCACTCCTTTATTGTAATCCTGAAAAATAATTACATCGATTTTAATTTTATCCAGATGATCTTTTGCCCTCTGAATCAATAGAGTTTCGTCAGTTTTCGTAAGATCAGTGTCAATTTCTTCATCCACCCTGAGCATCTGATAATTATTGCCGATAATTCTGAACTTAATGGTCGTAATTCTATCGGAACTTCGGATGATACCTTCATCGGAAATACCATCATGCTTAAGCAGATCTATAAAATCCTGAGCGCGATGGTCGTTACCAATGACCGAACAAAGCAATGGAACAGCCCCCAGCGATTTAATATTCAGGGCAACATTGGCTGCGCCGCCCAGCATATTTTCGCGTTTTCGGAGCAAAACCACCGGTACCGGCGCTTCGGGTGAAATACGATCAACCTTACCCCTCAGATATGAATCAATCATAACATCGCCGAGAATCAGTACATGCTTGCCTTCGAATCCTTTAAATGCTTCGTTGATCTTTTCAGGGCTGGTTTTCATTGATGAGTTGTTCTGTGAATGATTTGTAGAGCGGTGCAAAGATATGCATTCCTGAATGAAGGTTCAAAATTCGCTAACCATTGACTTCCTCGAAAAAATCTTTATTAAAATTTACCAGATACAACTCTTTTGCTGTGCGGGTTACTGCGGTATAAAGCCACTTTATAAATGAGCTGTCAATCATTTCATCGGTAAGATAACCATGATCGATAAATACAGCATCCCATTGTCCGCCCTGAGTTTTATGACAGGTGAGTGAGTAGGCAAACTTGGCTTGAACGGCATTATAAAAGGGGCTGGTTTTAACTTTCTCAACCCTTGCCGAAGCTGGTGAAATTTCAGTATAGTCAAGAAGTATCTCGTCGTAAAGTTTTTTAATCTCCTCATGAGGCATTGATGCTGAAACTACATTCATTGAATCAAGAAGCAGTTTGATTTCAATCACACCTTCATCGGGATAATCGAGCAATTGTATGGTGATTTCGGCAAATCTGAATCCATACATTTCGCTGATATTTCTGATTCTTCTTACCTCTGCCATATCGCCATTGGCAATAAAACCAGCTTTCGATCCTTTGGGAAGCCAGAAATAATTGTTTTTGGTGATCATAATTATATCACCTGCAGAGAGCTCGGTTTCACGAAACAGCATGCGAGCCCTTACTTCATTATTGAAAAGATTGGCGCGTTTGTTTGAACGGGTAATTATGGCGGTGTTTTCAATTCCGAAGCGGGAATAGCACGAATTCAGGGAATCCTCAAAATCAGAACCATCAATTCTTTTGATGTCGGAAAATCCTGTCAGATTAAAGAAAGGTGGATTGGGTTTATCAATATCGGCAAATTGCCTGAGCCTGGTCGCATTTGCAAGCACTCCGCTGTCGAGCGATTGCCTGACAACTTCGCTGAGCTCGTACGAATCAATATCGAGATGATAAAGGTTACGCAGATACTCTGCATTCAGTGCAGGACTCAGCTCATCTCCAACCGGAGGCAATTGCGCGCCATCTCCAATAAGCAAAAGCCTGCATCCTTCCGACTTATAGATGTATGTTATGAGGTCTTCGAGAATATCGCGGTGTGAATAGATACCCTGATCAGCTGAAGCTGTCGGGCCGGGAATCATTGAAGCTTCATCAACAATAAAAAGGGTAAACTTATGAGGATTTGCAGCAAGGGTCATCGACAATCTCCCGTCGCTGTTTTGTGAAGCCCGGTAAATTTTCCGGTGAATGGTAAAAGCCTGCTTTTTGGAGTATCCGCCCAACACTTTCGCAGCTCTTCCTGTTGGAGCCAATAGCACAGATTGCATTCCGGCAAGCGGAAGTACCCTTACCAGCGCACTTACCAGAGTAGTTTTGCCTGTACCTGCATAACCTTTCAGCATAAATGCATGAAGGTGTTTGGGCTGATCGGCGCGTGTAATGAAGGAAGAAATGAGATCTATGGCTTCAATCTGACCACTGGTAGGCTCATGGCCCAATTCGCTTATTATTTTCCCGGCAACAAGGCGGGCATCCATTTCAAGCATATAGCAAAACAAAAATTAGAACGGGTAACCAATGCCAAAATTCCAGTTGATATCTCTCATTTGAAATTTCAGCGGTCTGAACCACCTTGAACCAGACAACTTTCCGGGATCATAAACCGGTATTCCTCCATCAATTCTGAAAATAAAAAAGCTAAAATCAAACCTTAAACCTAATCCAGAATCAACAGCCAGTGATTTCAGAAACCGGGAAGCCTGGAAATGACCTTGCGGAAAATCCTGACTTTCCTTAAGTAACCAAATGTTTCCGGCATCTAAGAAAAGACCGCCGTTTAAAAAACTATACATAGGAAACCGATACTCGATGTTGGCTTCCATCCATATATCACCAACCCTTTCGAAGCTTGATTTTACTTTTGAATAATACTCTCCGGGCCCTACAGACCTGATTGGCCATCCTCTGAGCCCGTTGGCGCCTCCAGCAAAGAATCCCTTTTCAAAAGGCAGCGCCAATGAATTCCCATAGGGAACTCCGATACCAAAAGCGGTACGATAAGCTATACTTTGTTCTTGCCTGACAGGCTGATAGAATCTGATGTCAATATCGGTACGCAAATATTGTGCATACCTGATTCCGAATAATGTGTAATTGCCGTTAATATCTGTTTTGGCATCGAACAGGTTGCTGTACAAATTTAAAACATTCCCCGCCGATTCAATATTTCCTCTGAGAAACCAATAATTCTTGCCGGAATTAAGAACCTGATTATTAAAGACAAAGGAGTACTTCATAGCCAGCACAAGATGATCGGTATATTGATTAAGGAAGCGTGGGTCTCCAAGATCTTTCAGGTAAACCGAAAAGATACTATCGCGAACAATGCTGACAGAACTCAGCTCAACCGGCGTAAACAAATGCCTGGCAACCTGAGATGCATTCCATTCGTAGCCAAAAGATAAATAACTTACATACCGCGTGTAAAGTGTTCTTTGCTGGTAGTTGAATCCCATGTCAACAGATGTTGTTGCTTTAGAGTTCAATCCAAGCCTTTTGAATTTAAACGGTGTGAGCAATGTTGGAAAATCAAGTCCGGCCTCAAATCCTGATTCAAGTGAGTTAAAAATCGACGATTTGTCGATTCCTTCAATATTAAAGTCAGGTTCCAGCTCAAAAGCACCTTTAAGCTTAAGCCGGAGTGTTTCAGCACCTCTGAATATATTTCGGTTTCGGTATCCAAGGCTGCTTCCGATTCCAAAATAACCACCGGCAACGGTACCTTCGGCGTCAACTGTAAACATATTAACCGGAGCCCTGACCATACGTATATCGCAATCTAACAATCTGTACCCCAGCAATGTATCATTACTTACGGCCAAAGGGTTTACATTAACTGAAACAATCCTGCTTAATCCAAGGTTCTGCAGGCGATTGTAGGTTAGGTTTATATATTTCTGGCTATACGGTTGTCCCGGAAAAATGAATAGTGATCGCGATAAAACAATCGGCCTTAATCGCAGTTGGGTGCGATAAATCTGATAAAAATCGGGAGACTTCCGCAACAAAGTATCGCTTTTGGCACGAAAAGCAAGTGTGTCAGTTTGTGTAACGCCCATGCTTGCTGCATCTGCAAAATTAGAATTGACATAAATGTTGTTGATAAAATAGCGCTCATGGTTCAGGTATCTGACGGTATCATCTTTTATTCCGGAACGGGGCCGTAGATTTTCAATGCGAACAGCAACATCTGCAGTTCTCTGATATTCAGAGGTATCTATCTCAAAAAAGATATATTCCCTCGAAAATGCATAATAACCAATATCTCTCAGCTCACGGGTTATACGCTCTCTTTCATCTCTGATCAGATAGGCGTCATATTGCTTCCCTGGCTTGAGAAGAGAGGACTTTTGAATCCCATCCATAAAGTACCTCAGGCTGTCGCCGGCAATTATGTAACTGATCGTTCCGAATTTGAAGGGCTCACTGGTATGGGTAAAATATCTGACTTTTGATCGCCCGCGCTTTAATTGTATGGTACGACTAACTTTAGCTCCAAAATATCCTTTATTATTGAGATAAATAGTCATTGGTATCATTGAATTATCCACGTAAGCCGAATCGAGCAGAACAGGCTCCTTTCCCAGTTTGGTGGCTAGCCATCGCTTGGTTCTGGTATCGCGCCCACCGGAAAACAAATCGTTTATCCAAACTCCTGACCTGAACAAGCCCAAAATCTTATTGTTTGGCTTCGGCTGAGCAAAATTTACCAGGTCATCGCTATTGATCCCGGGACGGTCAGTTTTAATTGTATTGGAAACATGAAGATATCCTCCGCGCTTCTGTACCCGCTTTGCCGGACTACAGGAAACGAATACCGAAACCAGTAAAACCGGTATAATAAAACGTACCAATGACAATAGGGAAGAATTTCTCATGGGATGAAAAGTATGCAAATTTAATGCAAAACCGTTCATAATATAAAAGAAACATAGAAATACTAAAGCATTTGGCAGACAGCGCAATTAATGAAAACAGGATAAAATGAAAAAAGCCACCAAAGGTGGCTTTAATCTGTGGGAGCAACAGGGTTCGAACCTGTGACCCCCTGCTTGTAAGGCAGGTGCTCTGAACCAGCTGAGCTATGCTCCCAATTATTTCAATGGTCATTCGTTATAATTCTAAAACCGAATGAGGTTGCAAATTTACACACAATTTTGATTCATGCAAGAGCTATTAAAAAAAATATTGATTAAATTATCGAAGCAGCTTACAATGGTTTAATATTCAATTATTTAGCATTAATCTGTAAATCAACCTGATCAAAAGAACAATATTATGCGAATTGAGCCCGTATTGGCTTGTAGTTGTAATATATAGATGATTTACAGCGCATTGACTGATTCAACAAATGACAAAATTATTAATTAATAATCAGCTGATTTCGAAAAAATGAAATCTGTGAAAACATATTTAATTCAACCTCTCCCTACTCCCCTGCTTTTTAGTAGCTTTACAGACTGAATTCCGAAAAATGGTTTTACTTTAATTTTAGCTTTATGTTTCCTTACCGGATAGGCATGGGGTATGATGTTCATCAGCTTGAAACCGGATTGCCTTTTGTACTTGGCGGCGTTAATTTACATCACCATTCAGGTGCTGTCGGCCACTCTGATGCTGATGTTTTATTGCATGCAATCTGCGATGCCTTGCTTGGTGCAGCAGCAATGCGCGACATCGGATATCATTTTCCCGACACCGACCCGAACCTCAAAGGCATTGACAGCCGGAAGTTACTGACCCGTACAGTTGAAATTCTGAACGCGAAAGGCTGGAAAATCGGGAATGTTGATTGCACCATAGCCCTTCAAAAACCCAAAGTTGCAGGATATATCCTGGAAATGCAATCTGAGATTGAGAAAATTACCCAATCGGGAGAAGGTAGTATTTCAGTAAAAGCCACCACCACCGAAGGCCTCGGATTTACCGGACGTGAGGAAGGTGTGGCAGCATGGGCGGTTGCTTTAATTTATCAAAGTGGTCTGAACGATAAATCCTGATAAAAAAACAGGAAATTTTAAAAGAATTACCAATTTAAAGCCAATGGATATCCGGTATCTTGAACATCACAGAATTGACATGGCTGCATGGGACAACTGCATAAGTAAAGCAGTAAACGGCAATGTTTATGCATGGTCATGGTATCTGGATATGATGAGCTCCGATTGGGATGCTTTGGTAGGAGGTGATTATGAAACTGTTTTTCCATTGACTTTCCGTGTAAAAGCAGGAATTCATTATTTATACCAGCCATTTTTCACCCAACAATTGGGTATTTATTCAGTAAATCAGCTAACGCCTGAGATTATCGGAATATTTTTGGATTCCATTCCTGGCAAGTTCAAACTTGCAGAAATCAATCTCAACGCGTACAACAAACCCGATCCCTTAAAATTCAAAGTCAGTCAGAACCTCAACCATGAACTTGACCTGATTGAACCTTATCTGGAAATTAAAAACAAGTATAAAGAAAACATTAAGCGGAACATCAGCAAAGCCGGTAAAAAAGGAATCAGTGTAAGTACCAATGTGAAACCGGAAGATATCATTTCTCTTTTCAGAGACAACCGCGGCAAGGACTTTGACCACTTGAATGAATTTGATTATCGCAGGCTGCAACGGCTGATTTACGAGTGTATCAGTCAAAGTAAAGCCATTTGTTATGGAGCTTATACTTCAAGCAATTCATTATGTGCGGGTGCAATCATGCTTTTCAGTCATCGTAAGGCCATTTTTCTGTTTTCAGCAACCAATGACGAAGCCAGGGGCAATGGAGCGATGTCGTTTCTTATTGACAGATTTATTCAGGATTCATCGGGCAATCACATCACACTTGACTTCGAAGGATCAAATGACCAGAATCTGGCCAGATTTTATCGTGGCTTTGGATCAACTGTGCTTTCTTATCCCTCGGTGATGATCAATCGACTGCCATGGCCGATTAATCTGCTGCCGGAAATCAGGAAGAAACTTAAGAAATTGATTTGATTTGTCAGAAAAAAATGGAACGTGTCTGTTTAACTTTACAACCACAGAAAAAAAACTCCCCAATCATAAGACGGGGAGTTTATATTTTATGAAATTCCGAAACCATTGAAGGCCGGTGACTATTTCTTTTCCTGCTTCTGGAACGCTTCAAAATCGAAGTGAAGGGTGAAACGAAGTGTATTTTCAAGCGGATTTTTGGCTTGTCCTCCGGTTGGAATCAGATAAGCAAAGTCGAGTCCGAAAACATTGTAACGCAGTCCGGCACCAAGGGTGAAGAACTTACGGTTTCCTTTGAGGCGATCTTCATAAAAATATCCGCCACGGATTGCAAACTGTTTGTCGTACCAATACTCTACTCCCACAGCAAAGGCAAATTCCCTCATTTCTTCCTTAAATCCGCCCGGAGCATCATAGAAAGACTGCAGCATACCAACTGGCACACCAACATTCGGATCTTTTCCATAGGCGATTAATTGTGAACCATCTTCGCCCAGAATAGGGAGGCCTAGCGAATCGGTTGCATAAATCGGTGGAGTTGGAATAAGGAGTTTATTTACGTCAATCATAAACGACAAGCGGTTATAATCGTCGATATCAAGGGTAAGCGACGGGCCGAAACGAAGATTGGTAGGAATAAAATCGCGCTCGGTATTGTCGTCAGAATAAGATATTTTTGAACCTATATTGCTGATATTCAAACCCCAGGCAAAATATCCGTCCATGGTTGGAAACTGTACATCGTGCTGTGAATAGAGTGCAATATCAGCGGCTACAGAACGGCCTGGCTTTGTTGAAGCACCTCCGACACTTTGTCCTTGTGTAAGATTTGAATTGATAAACCTGGCGGAAACGGCTCCTGAAAGATTTTTGGTAAGCTTTCGCGAATAAGCTGCACTCAAGGCAAATTCATTGGGGCGGTAGTTTCCGATAGTTCCACCCTGAATATCGGTAAATGTTATGTCGCCGAGAGAAAAATAAAGCAGTGATCCTGAAATTACCTGATCATCTCCAAGCTTTGCATAACCGGTAAGATATGCCAGATTAATGTCGCTGACCAATGCCCTAAGCCATGGACTGTAAGACATGGAAAAACCCATGGAGTTCTCAATGTAGGTATATTTTGCCGGATTCCAATGCAATGAATTGGCATCAGGAGCACTTGAAACCCCCGCTTCACCCATTCCACCTGAACGTGCATCAGGAGCAATCTGTAAAAAAGGAACAGCAGTGGTAATTGTGTTCAAATCCTGTCCAATATAAGTAGTGGATTGAGCATGTACAAATGAAGATAATGCGATAAAAATCCCGATTAGAAGGGAAAACCGCAAAGATGTGGGAATTCGCATAAAACTCGTTTTAATTAAAGTGCGCAAAGTTATTGATAAATTTTGTGATTTTAATGCTTATCAAACGAAGACAACATACAATTATTGCCCCGAATGCACCAAATGTATTAATCAGATCAGGAAAACTTCAATCCTAATGAATTATTGTGCAGAAAGGGAAATATATTATCAACGCTATATTAACAGCCGTAATGAAATTAGGTTTAATACCGGGCTTTTTTAAAAGAAATCATCAATATAAATTTATTGCGGAATAAGGATGTGGATTCTTTTAATCCATGACAATTATTAATCTTATGGATAGCTGCCTGATGTTCACATTTATTAATGCGAAGTGTAGTTTTAAGTATCTTCGCAAATGAAAAAATTATACGCTGTACGATGATCATATTTCGCAATTTAGTTGTTGCTTTTTTGATATCCTTTCTCCAGTTGCCTGTGTCTGAAGTTTCTGCACAGAAGGGCTACCCGGAAAATGCATTTATTTCTCCTGTTGACATACCTATATATCTTTCGGGTTCATTTGCAGAACTGAGGGCAAACCATTTTCATTCAGGCATCGACATCAAGACCCAGGGCGCGGAAGGCAAAAATATATTTGCCTGTGCTGATGGATATGTTTCACGAATCAGAATATCCCCATATGGCTTTGGAAAAGCAGTATATGTTGTTCATCCAAACGGATTCTCAACGGTGTATGCTCACCTGAGGAATTTTTCGCCGGAAATTGACAAATGGGCAAAATCAGAACAATACAGACTTCAAAAGTTTGATGTTGACCTGTTTCCTTCGGCCGGATTGTTGAAAGTGAAACAAGGTCAGGTAATTGGCTTTTCAGGAAATTCAGGCTCATCGCAAGGCCCGCACCTGCATTTTGAAATAAGAGATTCCCGAACGGAAGAGCCCATAGATCCCTTACTTTTTGGTATTGCGATTAAAGATTTTACCAGACCTACCATCAACGGGCTGCGCATTTATCCCGCGAACGATGAAAGCCGCGTAAATGGCAGCAACAAACCTTTCGAACCGGAATTGAAAGGGTGGGGAGCTTTGTATCAATTGAAATCAACAGATACAATAGAGGTAGCAGGCGATTTTTATCTGGGATTGGATGCACATGATCTGATGAATGACTCCGGTAACAAAAACGGAGTCAACCTATTTCAGGTTTTCGCAGATTCGGTTCTGCAGTTTCACTGGGAAGCCAATAAATTCAACTTCAATGAAACCCGGTACATCAACAGTTTTATTGATTATGCCACCTATCACAGAAACGGCAAAAGATATATGCTTACCCGCAAGGCACCACAAAATAAACTAAGTATGTATCATTCAATTGTCAACGATGGGGTTATTTCGACACTTCCAGGTAAAACAATGCAAATTTTAATCAGGGTTGCTGATGGCAAGCAGAATGAATCCATGCTCAATTTTTACATTAAAGGTGTGAAAAAAGCAGCACCAGTTAGTCCGGCAAGTGTGGGAGCACAAATATTCAGTTACCGGAATATCAATCAGTTCCGCACTGCTCATATCAACATATCGTTACCCGGAAAATGCCTGTATGAAGACACTCCTTTTGAATATTCAGCAGAAGCTTCACAGCCATGGAGTTGCTCAATGATACATAAAATCCACAATCCGGAAGTACCGCTTCACGACTATTTTGAAGTTTCAATCCGCATTGACAGTTCGTGTAAAATTCCGGTTTCGAAGCTAATGATGGTGCGGCTTAATAAAAACAACAAACCCGTTTACATTGGCGGAGAGCCGGATGGAAACTTTCTGAAAGCCCGGATTCGTGAATTTGGCCGCTACGCCCTGATGGCCGATTCAATATCGCCGGTAATCAAGGCAGTAAATATCTCGAATGGTAAAAATATCAGGAATCAGGAGACGATTCGCATGACCATAAGCGATAATCTTTCAGGGATTAAAACCTATAATGCTTACCTGAACGGCAAATGGATTCTTATGGATTATGATGCCAAAAACAACCTGCTCGAATACCAATATGATGAAATGCTGTTGGCTGGAAAAAATGAGTTTAAGCTTGAAATAACTGATAATGCAGGGAATAAAAGCAGTTACAAGGCTACATTGAACTATTGATGACAAGGAATTAGTTCCCTTAAAATGAGACAGCAATTCGTTTAATAATCCCGTATCAGAAGTTCAAGCGGTAGAGTTACAAGCAGGCTTTCACTCATTGAACCCAGGCGGATAAGAACCTTTTTTTTTCCGCGATATTGCACCAATTCACCCTGAAGTCCAAGAAACGGACCTGCCTGGACAACAATTTTATCGCCCGGCTCAAATCTTTTGCTTACTACCTCGAGTTCAGCACCCTGATTAAGCAACAGCCTTATGGTATCAATCTGTTTATCAGGAATCGGAACTGCTTTATTCTCAAAAGTAATGAACCTTACCACGCTGTCTGTGGATAAAACCTTAGCGTAATTATCCTGAGAAACCCGGACAAAAATATATGAACGCAGCAAAGGCATGTCCACCCACTTCATTCTATCGCTCCATTTGCGGAGGGTTCGGATCAAGGGCAGATAACATTCAATGCCAGCCTGTTCCAGTTGAATTACTGTCGTTTTTTCAGTCCTTGATCTGGTGTAACAGGCATACCACTGAGGTTGAATTGAATCAACCAGTTTCGCAGGTCTGATATTATCTTTTGTCAAAATTGCAGTATTTCAATTGATGCACAAAGTTATTAAAAATGGGAGTTCAAAAGTACAAATGTGTGTTATCAAGCCCTGCGCAAAGTTTATAGATCAACATAAACAATCCTGTCCTATGCAAAAAGCTGCGCAGCAACCGGATTGGCAAGGAAAATCAATTTGAAAATGATTTTAAAAAGATACGTTAAGAGCAAGGTTTGGGGGTTGTTTTTGCTCCTGAGACTCAGCAATTGCCTGGCTCAAACGGATATTGCTTCAAGGGGTTTAAAAGCTAATACTCCCGGCACAATTTCGAATGATTTGCTGTAAAGCTTCTCAATTTCAATTACTTCAATGCTATCAATTATGCAGCCTTCCGGACCGGTATGACACCAGGAGATAAAAGACCCGAGGTCAGATACATTTCCTTCGGCTTCAATAATAATTAGGTGATCAACATACATGGCATTGCCTGTAATGCCCAATGAAACGGCAACCTGAAATGCCCTATGCCGGAATCCAACCCGCTGTGCGTTTCCGGCAATTATAATTTTGACACGATTTACTGAATTCATTCTTGTATAATTTAAGAAATTCAAGATTGGTCAACCTTCATTTTGAAGGCCAATCATCCTTTAGAAATTAAGCAATTCTATTAAAGTGGTGACTTACAATTAACAATAAAAATTGAGTATAGAAACCAAAATGACTGAAAATTAAACAATCAAAGAAAGCAGCTTGTTTCGAAAAAGCCAACAAATATAATCATAAGAGCAGGTAAAACCAAACCGACATCCCTAGCCATCAGCATAAATGGGCCATTTGAAGCAGTTTAATTATTAAGTGTATCATAATATTTATCTGGCGTAATATGGTTAGAATCAAAACCATACTTTTTAATTAAAATTAATATCTCATCGATACCCGATAGTTGAAAAAGTAAATTCACTCGTTACTTATTATTATCTGAAGCACTGTATATTAACTCTTTATAAACATCCACCCATCCTTTCCACCGATTTTCATCTGATAGCGACTCATTATGCCATAGACTGATGAAAGTACCGTTTGCATTTTTCACTTCATCAATCAGCGGTTGTATATGATTCATTGCTTCTGAAGCATCTACTAACATATAGTCGCGCAGTGTTCCATCCATAATGGCGAAAGGATGAATTTTGAGGTTTGTCACTACTTCCGACTCCAGATCAAACCATTTAAAAGTTGAGCAAATTCCCGCTCTGAAACCAGGCCGGGCAGCAAAGCCCATCGTATAATCATCGGTAATATCGTTTTCGATCAGATTTCTGTAAGTTGCGGGCATCGAAATTTTCAGGAAATGTTGTCGGCTTGCCCTTATGTCCATATGCAGAACCGCAGAAAGGTTTCCGATTTCTTCTTCAAGCAGTTCGGGATTGCTGTTAGAGGCATAAGATGGATGAATTCCTATTCTTGCATAATCGGCAAGAGACTTTACCAATACCTGAAATGCAGCATTATTTGTCGGGATGTTTTTATCGTTTAATCCATAACCTGCAAACAAGATAAAATAGAAAGGCTTAACATCCAGATTCTGGTGCAACTCTTTTAACAATTCAAAAGTATCAAATGGATCGTTGGCCAGACCAGACAATACTTTCAATCTGCGCCGGAAATCAGAAAAATCGCCAGTTAACAGACTTTTGAAGCATCCGCCAATGGTACGAATCAGACCTTTATTTTTATAAGCCCATGCTGCATCAATATCGATGGTAGGCAGAAAGGTATATTCCTTATCTCTGAGCTCAACCTGAGGGAATTTCGTTTTAAGCAACCGGCCCAGATCATCAGCCCAGCGATTCACCACCGGAATATGCAAAAAATCATTTTGAACGGCAATTGAGGATAAGGCAGAAAATCGCCCGTAATTATCCTGTATATAAGGAAGGTACTCCTCGTATCTGGTAACCATAAAAAAGGCAGCAGAAAACAGATCAAAAGGAAAATCTGCATTCTTATGATAGACCGGGAAGGGCACCTTATGGTCGGTATAATGAATGAACCGGAGCTGATGGCTGTTAATCCCTTTTTCATCCAGCAGCCCGGCAGGTACAATCTGAATAGAGTCTTCAATCTGAGATGCGGAATAATTAAGTTTCGCTCCCTGAAAAGAATTAAACAACAAATTATCGGTAACTAAATGATAATCAATTCCGATTAACTCACCCAGAATCAGTTGAAAGATGTAATTAATTCTGGCATTGACAACCGGAGAATAAACCAATAGCTCTGATTCCTTATGTTCCATGATTATTCGTAACGTAGTGATTCAACAGGGTCAAGTTTGGAAGCTTTGGAAGCCGGGATAAAACCTGACAATACAGCAACTCCGAAACACAATACCACACCAAGTGCAATCCATGCCCATGGAATTATAAAACTGGATCCGATTAAGAGTGACAGAATATTTCCGATTCCGATACCCAAAACAATACCTACCAATCCACCAATCTGTCCGATAACAATGGCTTCCACAAGAAACTGATTTCTGATGGTAATGCGATTTGCTCCCATTGCCATGCGGATACCTATTTCGCGTGTTCGTTCAGTAACAGACACAAGCATAATATTCATTAGTCCGATAGCAGCTCCGATCAGGGTTATAATTCCAATAACGGTTGCAGCCAGTCTGAGGTATTTGAGATTATCAAACAGCATTTCAGCAAGGTTATCACTTTTGGCGACATCGAAACTATCCTCATCCTCAAGCCGTACATTTCTGATTATCCTGAAAAGACCTGTAGCCTCTCCTATTCCGGCGTCAAGCAGCATAGGATCTTCAACCATGACATTGATTGAAAACGACATATTCTGCCTTGAAAATACCTGACGTACATTTGTAACCGGCAATATGCAAACATTGTCAGGATTAAAACCCATGCTTGATCCTTTCGATTTCATCACACCAATAACCCTGTATTTGGATGGACCTATGCTGATAATTTTATCCAGAGGATCTTCCTTGTTTTTAAATATCTTGCTTACAATTCCTGATCCGAGCACGACAACATGTGTTCCATAAAGCACCTCGTTGGCCGACATATTGCGTCCTTTCTCGATTTCGTTGCCGGATGTAACCACATAATTCTCATCGGAACCTATTACTGATATGTTGGGATTTGTTTTTTCGGAACCGAATTTAACCGTGGCTGTGCTGGCTGCAAATGTATATACTGAGGTAAAAGACTTAAACTGAAATTCAGATTTAAAATCCGAAGCTTCTTTCCATGTAATGGCTCTGAAATTTTTAGGAAGCGTTGACTTATTTCCCATCTGAATCCGCATTGAGCGATTACGAATGGTGAATGTGTTGGATCCCATCATCATAAAATTCTCATTGAGATAATATTTGATAGAATCGATTGAAGTAAGGATCCCTACCAAAGCCATTATTCCAAAGGAAATAATCAAAACGGTAAGTGTGCTCCGAAGCAGGTGACTGCGTATGGAATCAAGTGATATCCGCACATTCTCCTTCAGAAGATTTGTCATAGGGAATTATTTTAATACAAACTTACAACATAAAAGCATCCGATAAACCGGGAGTATTCAGGATTTATTTAGATGAGAAATACAAAGTTTAACAATGGGGTGTACGGACTGAGTTCCAATAAACAGAAAATCTGTTTTATCGGCAAAATCTGAAAGAAAGAAAAGATAAAATGGGACGTTTGGATTAAGATATGGCAACAAACGGCTAAATCTTGCTTCCGAAAGCAAGATCCCCTGCATCACCAAGTCCAGGAACAATGTAAGCCTGTGCGGTAAGTTCTTCATCAATGGCACCTACCCAGAGAGTTATGTCATCCGCAGGAAGATATCTTTTTATGTACTCAACCCCTTCGGTGCTGGCGATTAGGGTAACAATATGAGTATGAGAAGGTTTGCCTTTGGCAAGCAGTGCTTTATAACTGAGAACAAGAGAAGCCCCTGTAGCCAGCATAGGATCTGATAAAATAAGCACCCTGTCGTTCAGATCGGGAGATGAAACGTACTCAACCTGAATATTAAAGCTGCCATCCTTGGTATGTTTTCTATATGCCGAAACAAATGCATTATCGGCTTTATCGAAAGCACTGAGCATTCCATGGTGCAGAGGTAGTCCTGCCCTGAGAATTGTTCCTAAAACAGGGGATTGTTTAAGAACAGGAACTTCTGCAATTCCAAGTGATGTAATAATCTCTTTGGTTTCATACTCCATGGTGCGGCTTATCTCATAAGCAAAAATAGCTCCCAGCCTTTCCATGTTAAACCTGAATCTCAGGGTATCCTGCTGAATAACCGCATCACGTATTTCAGCGATGTACTGATTGAAAATCGAATTCTGGGCTCCAAGGTTTCTGACCATTTTAACTTATTTCAAGTGTTAAAACACATGTAATGAACTGCAAATATAGAGATTAGTTAACTCTGAACATAATTATTCTCAGGAAAATAATTCACGACCATAAGGTTTATAAGCCAAATTGCCGGGCAAATGGGTGCCGCCGGAATCCTCAGAACTTAAAATTTACCTTAAGTGGCTTTTCAGGGCCAACCAGCATATTATCAACCGAAAACTCAAACTGCTGTGAAGGTTTCAGTATTTCCTGCGCCTTCGCGGCCCGGGCAGTTAACCTGATGGTTGAATGCGCCGGCAGTTCCAAAGGATAGATCATGCCATGTTTTTCGGCTTCTTTGCCTGGGGTAAGGTTTAAATCAATGCTGCTGTAATTGGTGATGTAGATGCTTCTCGATTTTTCGGAAGCTGCAGCTACATCGGGTTCAACACCGATACATGCTTTATACAATTTGCTTACCCATTCTTCACGTCCATAAATGGTTCCATTATAAAATACAGCTGTTCTGCCATCAAACAATGCATCTTTCACACCTTTAATACTTCTCTCGCGTGTAAAAACAAGGGTAATGGGCCGGTGCTCTCCGGCAGAAATGTCATATTCCTGAAAAATTGAGCCATGTATATCTGAGTTGCCAATTATTGTAAGTTTTTTATCCAATGCCCATTGAAAAGCGCCCGGATAATACTCTTTGTAATTCACAATCTCAATTCCATGCATTTTGCCTTCGGTTTGAAGTAAAGTATGTTCGGGAAACCACACCATACTATCGGGTTGCTGGGCTTTCCATCCCGGATGATTCCAGAATATGAACGCTCCCTGTTTTTTTGCTTCTGTAAAAGCATCTTCCCATTTGGGTGTATCAAGCAGATTATTGTCGGTTGTGAACAATGCATTAGAATGACCCGGAGGCATTTTTCGGGTAATTTCAGACCCTCTGATCAATAAAATGCCCAATTCATCAGCTTTCGCATTTGCAACTTCAAAAGCTCTGTTATGATCGCCTTTCACATCTTCCTTAAACGGCTGATATTCGATGTGATCAGTAATGGAAATTACATCCAGTCCTTCTTTCCAGGCTTCAAGCACCCGGAGATTTGGCCAAACAAGTCCATCAGAGAAAACTGTATGAATATGAAAATCTCCCTTCAAAGTGTGAAATCCCTCAATATCGGGGATTGTAAAATGTTTTCGATGTCCATCCTGAGCTGAGACAGAAATGTTGAAACAAAGCAAAAATGCAAAAGCGATGAAGCTGAATTTCATAGGATTATAAAGTTTATTTTGGTTGGAGTGCATTCCCGGAAAGGTTAAACATTTCAGGATAGCGTGCAGTTTTATCCTTATAAAACTGTTCAATCAAAGCAAGATCTGCTTCGTAGTTTCCTGATGGGTAAATCACCGGGCCAAAACCTCCTGTTTTATTCTTATAGTTCAGATAGCCCAAAACTATAGGAACACCAGAGTTTTGAGCAATAAAATAGTATCCCCGTTTCCAGTTTTTATTAAGCTTTCGGGTACCTTCGGGAGTGATGGTCAACACAAATTCATCTCTGATCCTAAACTCCTCTGTCAATTGAATCACGAGGTTGCTGCTTTGTCTTCGGTCAATTGGAATGCCACCCATTGCACGCAACGGACGACCAGAAAAATGATTAAAAGCTTCCTTTTTAATCAGAAAATGAGAAAAGATGCCCTTTGAAGTATAGCCAAGCCAACCAAAAAAGAAATCGAGATTTGAGGTATGCGGAGCCATTAAAACCACGCACTTTTTGATTCCTGCAGGCATGTCACCGATGATTCTCCATCCAAGCAGGCGGAGAACAAAAGTTGCCAGGATTTTTTTTACCATAACTGCTTATTCAGTATCAGGCCAGTCAACAAAATTATTGTTGGAGGCACAAACTTCGGAGGCAAAGATAATTGCCTGATGAATAGCTTCATCCCAAAAGTTTTCAAATTCAGGAATATTTTTGATTTTGTGAAGCTCATAAATAAGCCCGGCATTAAAATTATCGCCTGCTCCGATTGTGTTTACTACCTGTATTTCAGGGACTTTATAAAACTTACGGAACCAGGGAGTAAACAATTCCACTCCTTCACTATTTCGTGTATAAATAAGAATTTTTGCTCCGGCGGCTTCAACTTTCCGGAAAGCTTCAGCACCATTTTTTGCGCCAAAAAGATTGAGAAAATCCTGATCCGATCCTCTGACTATATCAGCCAATCCTATATTTGCTGAAACCAGATCGATAATTTCGGGACGGTTATCAGCAGTTTTCCGGAAGTTGGGATCATAAATCAGTATTCCATCATTTTTTTTGACAAGCGTTGCCAATCTTGAAATATTCTCATGATTTCGGGGCTGGCGGGAATAAGTTGAGCCGAAAAGCATAATGTCGCCCTGCTCAACCGGAGGAATCAAAAAATCAGGAGGTACGTCAGGACGGCAGGTATAGAATTCATATTCAGCATCACCCTTTGCATCCAGAAAGGCAAGTGCAAGCGAGGTTTTGCCGTTGTAAATGCTGACAGAGTCTGAAATGATATTGTTTGATTTCAGAAAAGTCAGCAAAGAATCTCCTGTTTTGTCGTTACCGATTTCGGTATAAAACCTGACAGGAACCGATCTCCGCGAAAGCGAAACAGCAGAATTCAGCATACTGCCGCCCGGGCAGGCCCAAACCTGATGTGTATTCTGAAAAGTGAGGTCGTAAAGGCTTTCGCCTATTGCGTGCACCATATTCCTTAAATCCTGGCAATAATGATCTTTACTGTGTTATAGGTAGTGTTACCGTTTCTGTCTCTGACTTTAAGTCTGGCAAGATATAAACCTGCACTGGCCGGAGCTCCGTTAGCCAAACATCCGTCCCAATAAATACTTCCCGATTCATAGCCTTCAGATAAAACCTTCAGTGAACCGAGAGAGCGCACCAAGACACCTGTGGTTGAGTATATTTCTACCTCAACATCAAAACGGCCATCAAACTGATTGTGTCCAAACCGGAATGAAACGGGACCGGTTGTGGGATTGGGATAAGCAAGCACTTCATCAACGGCAAGAATAATATTGCGTTTGACTTCAAATCTGATACTTGCTTCAGACGAATTGTTGAAAACATCCCAGGCCTTAAATGAAAGAACATGCTCCCCTTCCGGAAGATTGAAATACTTATATAGCACTGACCCACTCTGGTAACTGTCAATGTCAGCACTATAATAATCATTCATAACCACTGAGGTGTAATTGTCGCCATCTATGGTAGCAACCAGATCATGCCCGATTCCATTTCCAACAGTGTTTATTCCGCTTTCATCGTAAAGAAACGCAAGGAATTTCGGATTTTCGCTCACAAGACCACCATCAATAAAATTCGTATCGTTCATAAATAGCCTGATCTGAGGGCCGGCAAAGTCTTGCTGTGAGGTACTTTGTGAACCGCCAATAATAAAGTCATCGGAAAAACCATGACCATCTTCAAGACCGTTTGTAGCATAATAACTGAGTTTACCTTTTCCGTAAGCGTAATCAATATCTCTTGGAACAAGAAAAGTGAAATTGAAAAGTCCGTTCTTAACAGTTGCTTTTCCCTGGTAAAGGATATTTTTCTGAACCAAAAAATCCACCACAAGACTTTTAGGATCCTGTCCCAGCGTTCTAATGGTTGAAGGTTTATCGAATACCTTTACCTGTAACTCGCCGTTAAATCCATCCAAAACCTGATTGTTGATATTTCTGACTTCCCCTGTAACCTTAATGAGGCTTGTAGCAAATAATGTGTCGGCTGGCATTCCTGTATTGGCATCGGTTATTGAGGTAGTAAAAACAGCATGCTGCGGAACAGGCATTTTAATCGAAGGATCGCCAAATAGAGTTAAATGCCGGGTATTGGCATCAGTTCCATTCTGGTTTTTGGTATATTTAAGAATATCTCCCAAACGGGGAATAATTCCTGATCCGGAACTAAAAACGGTATCGGCAAAGCTCAGGTTCAATGAAGCGTTTGAGGAAGAAAAAGCAAGACGAGTTGTGGTAATCATCGACATTGCTCCACCGTTAGGATTCAGGAAAACAAGTTCTCCTGCTGAAGTATGAACAGGGTTATCGAACCTCGAGAATTCGCAGGTAGCCGTAAAGAATAAGCCCATTCTGCCAAAATTCGTCCATGCATTTATGTCTGCAATTTCAAGAACCCTTTCATCGGCCCAGCCTACTTCACCGCCATGCCCGATATAGTTTACCAGAAGTGCGCCTTTTTCAACTCTGGTAACTATTTCGCGGTTAACATCGGGATAACGGCTACCTCCTGGTGTTGATATCTGCTTATAGGCATCAAAATAAATCTTTTCCAGATTTACAACCGGGTGATTGAGTAGAATGCTGTCGCCAAGTCTTTCGGCCTGCTTCAGATGTGTATTACTGTCCTCATCGTCAGCTATTACCAACATTACATTCCGCCAATCGCCATGCGTAATCTTATCATTTCTCATGTAAGCAATGGTTTTCCCGACAGCAACATTGGCCTGATCAATATTTCTGACAGGCATTCGCCCAACCGAAACATCCAGTAATCCCTGAGCAGAATTTCCACCTTCTCCATCATCAAGTAACACGAAATAATCATCCGAGAGGAAAGAAATTACAGGGGATACTGAATTCTCACTCTGGTAAGTTGGAACAAAATTTTTGTTCCCGGTGACTCTGTTTTTGTAATCGTATGATGCATTGCCAAACAAAAGAAGGTGTTTTGGATATCCATTTTCACGTCCGCGATCGTAAAGCATTTTCATAAAGTTGCGGATGGCTGTAATATCCTGAATGCCTGATGAAAACTCATTGTAAATATCGGGCAACGAAACCACAATAGCTGCAATTTCCCCGATTTCGTTATGAGCAGCTGCTAGTTTTTTTGCGGGTGCAATAAAATCAGGATGAGCAACAATAACAAGATCATAATTGCCAATTGAGTGAAGATTCTGGTTGGCAATTTTGGTTCCCAATTTCACCCTTTTGTATGAAGACCCATCAAGGGCAACAAATTCCCGCAGTAAGCCGGTATTACTTTTAAAAACTATGTTGTTGCCGTTTCGTGTGAAATTAACCAGCGAAACATTCAGTGGATCTGAGACATCCCATAATTCATTAACGGCACTGGCATCAGACAAGGTAAACTCCGTCAATCGCTCCGAAGCAACTGTTTTCGGATCTCTGAACGACATCTGCCCGCCCGTAAATTTAAGATAGCATCGTACATTTAACGAAACAAAATCAAGCCACCCCAGGTCAGTATTTGAAACAGGAGTAAATCTGACCTGCAAATCCATCTGCCCGGAAGAGGGCATAAATGATGCAGATGTTGTCAAATCATTTGCATAATTTGAAGATGCCGAACTACCTACCCTGGACAGTGAACTACTGCCAACGACTTGATTGTTAACTAAGAAACTGAACGAGAGCTGACCGACCAAAGAGCGTCCGGCAATTCCATACCTTAAAATACTGCTCTGGTCAGGCACCAGATTTGCAAACGTTGCCCGCGGAAGGCTGATCGTGCGGTTATAAAAGTCCATTTTCTGACTAAACCACTTTTGACCACTTTTGATAAGATTCAGCATTTCCTGCTCGTAAACATAAAGTGCTGTATATTCGTTGGTGAAATAATCCGGAGTTCCGGCAGGTTCCTGACCTACAGCCAGTCTTCGTCCGTTTTCAGAACCTATGTTGACAAAATAACAGGCTTCATCGGCATAAAGGTGAGTTGTGTGCTCAATGCGTGAAGAAAATTTATTCATGGACCAGGTTTGAGTTCCTTGTCCGAAAAAGAGCACATAATCGCCCTGAGCAAAAACGCCCGGATTGGCAGTTACAACTTTTAATGCATTTTCATTTAAATCATCCGCCGGGATATTTCCTGCTATGGTATTCAGCATAGCTCCGCCGTTTCCGAATATTCGAATTTTATCGGGGTTGATCCCGGTCATATTAATTCCCAGATTCTTGAAATCATCGTATGTAACTATATGAACGCCGGTTTCGGCAACGTAAATTTTATACCAATTCCCCATTGCCAATACTGAATTATCGGCATATGTCTGCGCATTTTTTAAAACAGGAGTCGATTGCTCTGTAATAAGTTTTAATGTGAAAGACTGTATTTTTTCAATTCTTCCATTTTCCGGATTGGTACCAAACGGCAAAACATTCACGAGTGCGGTGAGATTTCCTTTGTCAAGCAACACTTTAAAATCAACTTCAGGAGATGAAGGTATTCCGGTTGAGCCAAGAATTAACCTATCCTGGTCAGTTAATGGGATGTAAGAAATATCAGTAAGCTGAACATCATTGAGCTTTTTGCCGGCTGGCACAATAATGCTTGTAACTGAAAAAGGCAGTGTCTGTTCAGGCAATCCAACAAAGCGTGAATTTTCAAACGCAATTGAAGGAAGCGTTGAATCTGCTCCAAGAAATAAGGTAACAGGGTCACTCCACTTAAGAATTACCTTTTCCTGATTCTGAGCTGTCAATATGAGCGGCAGCGCCAGAAATGCGAACAATATTTTAAACCACTGCATTTTCATTGAATTTACTTTTAAACGGAATAATTAATGATATTCCTACAACTATTAAATTTTGAATAATCTTTGTCCATCCACTCTTAGCCTTACTGATGTATAATTTCGCAAAATCAGATCAGCAAAACCCGGCAAAGAAAATACGCAGGATATTGGTGTTTCCATGCGCAATTAACTATACTTATCGGGCAATCAATACTTTGACAGTATTAGATGAGGTATTACCGTTTCTATCCCGAACTTTTATTCTGGCCAGATACAAACCAGCTCTGGCATTACTTCCACTGTCCGAACGTCCGTCCCATTGAATGCTGCCAGATACATAGCCTTCAGACATGACCTTCACAGGTCCTAATGACCTCACCAAAATACCGGTTGTTGAATAAATATCAACCTCAACATCAAAACGACCATCAAACTGATTGTGTCCGAAACAGATGGAGACAGGTCCGGTAGAGGGATTGGGATATGCCAGTACTTCATCAAGTGCCAGAATAATATTGCGCTTCACTTCAAACCTGAGGCTGGCTTCGGCTGAATTGTTAAAAACATCCCATACTTTGAGTTTAAGGACATGCTCTCCGTCGGGCAGGTTAAAGTACTGATAAACCAGCGATCCGCTTTGGTAACTGTCCATATCAGAAACATAATAATCGTTGAGAACCACCGAAGTGTAATTGTTGCCGTCAATGGTGGCAACAATGTCGTGTCCAATTCCATTACCAACAGTATTGATTCCGCTCTCATCAAAAAGGAAAGCAAGCAGTTTCGGACTTTCATTCACAACACCTCCATCTCTGAAGTTGGTGTCGTTTAAATACATGCGCACTACAGGTTCGCTAAAATCTTTCTGAACCTGATTTGAACCTCCGCCTATAATGAAATCGTCGGAGAAACCATGCCCGTCTTCAAGCCCGTTGGTGACATAATAACTGATTTTGCCTTTCCCGAAACTGTAATCTATGTCTTTGGGAACCAAAAAAGTAAAGTTAAAATGACCATTCTCAACAGTTGCCTTCCCCTGATAGAGAATGCTTTTCTGCAGCTTGAACTCCACCGAAAAACTATCGGAATCCTGGCCCAAAGTCTTGACTTTTGATGGTTTATCAAAAACTTTAACCTGAACTTCACCATTAAAGCCATTCATTAACTGATTATCTGCACTTCTGACTTCACCTGCTACAGTTACAAGGCTTGTAGCAAACAAAGTATCGGCCGGTAATCCGGTATTGGCATCGGAAATTGAAGTTGTAACAACCTTATGTTGCGGAATTGACATTCTGACTGAAGGATCGCCAAACAGCGTCAAATGCCTTGTATTCGGAGAAAACCCATTTTGATTTTTCGTGTATTTGAGAACATCGCCAATACGGGGAATGTTACTTGATCCGGTTTTGAAAACTGTATCGGCAAAACTCAGATTTAAAGCAGCATTTGATGAAGAAAACGCCAGACGCGTAGTTGTTATCATCGACATAGCACCGCCATTGGGATTCAGGAATACAAGTTCACCGGCTGAAGTATGGGCAGGATTATCGAACCTTGAAAATTCGCAGGTGGCGGTAAAAAACATCCCCATTCTGTTAAAGTTTGTCCAGGCATTTATGTCTGCAATTTCAAGCACTCTTTCGTCGGCCCAGCCTACGTCTCCACCATGCCCTATGTAATTTACCAGCAGTGCACCTTTTTCTACCCTGCTAACAAGTTCGCGATTAACGTCAGGATAACGGCTTCCACCGGGAGTAGATATCTGCTTGTAAGCATCAAAATATATTTTCTCAACATTATAAACCGGATGGTTGGTTGAAATGCGCGTTGTTAATCCTTCAGCCTGATTAAGGTGGGTATTTTTATTCTGATCATCGGCAATAACCAGAAGTACATTCCTCCAATCTCCATGAACATTAGCGACATTCTTCATGTAAGCAATGGTTTTCTGGACTGCAACATTGGCTTGCTCCATATTTCTGACCGGCATTCGACCAACAGATATATCAAGCAATCCACCTGCAGAATTTCCACCTTCACCATCATCAAGCAATGCAAAATAATCATCGGAAAGGAAAGATTCAACTGGTCTGACTGAATTTTCGCTCTGGAAAGTGGGTACAAAACTCGAGTTCCCGGGAACCCTGTCTTTCATATCGTACGATGCATTGCCAAACAAAAGAAGATATTTCGGATAACCGGTTTCTCTTCCGCGATCGTAAAGCATCTTCATAAAATTTCTGATGGCTGTCAGATCCTGAATTCCTGATGAAAATTCATTGTAAATTTCAGGAAGAGGCACTACCACCGCAGCTATTTCACCTATTTGGTTATGTGCTGCTGCCAAAGTTTGAGCAGGTGCCATAAAATCGGGATGCGAAACAATAATAAGATCGTAGTTGCCCATTGAATGAAGATTCTGATTTGCAACTTTCTCACCCAACTTCACTGACATGAATGCTGATCCATCGGAAGCAACATACTCACGGAGAATATTTGTATTGCTTTTAAATACGATATTTCCACCGGTTCTCGAAAAATTAACGAGCGAAACGTTCAATGGGTCTGAAACATCCCATATTTCATTTACTGACAGTGCATCAGATAATGTAAACTCGCTCAGGCGCTGAGAAGCAACCGTTTTAGGATCTCTGAACGACATCTGCCCCCCGGTATATTTTAAATAGCATCGCACATTCAGGGCAACAAAATCAAACCAGCCTATGTCGGTATTTGATGATGGATTAAACTTTACCTGCACGTCTATCTGCCCGGAAGCAGGCAGAAAAGAAGCTGTTGTGATCAAATCTCTTGCGTAATCGTAAGGTGAAGTTATCTTTGACAAAGAGCTGCTTGCCACCGATTCATTATTTACCAGAAAGTTAAATGAAATCTGGCCGGATGTTGACCGCCCTCCTATACCGTATCGGATGTTTGCAAGCTGATCAGGAACCAGATTGTTAAATGTAACACGGGGAATGTTAATGGTACGAGTGTAGGAATCCATTTTCTCGCCAAACCATTTTTTGCCGCTTTTCAGAATATTGATTAATTCTTTCTCATAAACTGAATAGGCTGTGTATTCATTGGTAAAATAATCAGGAGTTCCTGAGGGGACATCAGCAACTGCAATTCTTCTTCCGTTTTCAGAACTTATGGTAAGAAAGTAGCAAGCGTCATCGGCATAGAGATGCGTGGTATGCTCCATTCTTCCTGCAAAAGGATTCATCGACCAGCTTTGCGTTCCCTGTCCATAAAACAATACATAATCTCCCTGCGCAAACACACCCGGATTGGCAGTTACAACTTTTAAAGCACTTTCATTAAGATCGTCGGCAGGAATTATACCTGCTGTAGTGCTGAGCATTGCTCCGCCATTACCAAAAATCCGGATTTTATCGGGATTTATTCCTGTCATATTGATGCCAAGATTTTTGATGTCATCGTAGGTGACTTTATAAATTCCGGATTCAGCAACATAAATTTTATACCAGTTACCCATTGCCAGTACAGAATTATCGGCATATACCTGAACATTTTTTAAAGCAGCAGGGACCTGAACTGTAGTAATATCAATGGAAAAGGATTCAATTTTTTCGAAATTTCCATTTGCCGGATTAATGCCGAATGGCAATACTGAAACAATAGCCTTTGGATTACCTCTTTCGAGCATAATATCATAATTCAGCACAGGAGATGAAGGTAATTCAACCTGGCCTATTATCAGTTTATCTTCATCGGTTAATGGAATAAAGGCGATTTCATTAATCCGTATATCTGCAACCTGTTTGCCGGGAGGCAATGCAATACTTTGAATCAAAGCAGGTAAAATCTGATCAGGCAAACCATTATACTGTGCTCCTTCAAAAGCAATGGAAGGAAGAGTTGAATCTGCTCCAAGAAACAAAGTAACAGGTTCATTCCATTGAAGCACAACTTTTTCCTGAATCTGAGCGCTCATCGTCACTGGAAACACCAGAGCCAACATCAGTATTTTAATCCATCTGCTTTTCATCTTTCCGTTTTACAATTATCGTATAATTGAAATTTTTACTGAAGTAAAAGACTCATTGCCAGCTGAATCAGTCACTCTGAGCCTGCCAATATACAAGCCTGAAGAAATCGGATTACCATTGGCACCTCTGCCATCCCATTCAAATGCCACCGAGCGGTATCCATCAGCAAAGATAGTGCGATTCAAACTTGCAACCTGAATTCCGGCCAGCGAAAATATGCTCAGATTGAGAGTCAGGTTTTCATTTGCTTTGTTGTGCTCAAAAACAAAAGCAGCCATTTCGCTGAAAGGGTTGGGATAAACTTCTAGCGAGCCCAATGATAGTTCGCTGGAGGATGCAACAAAGAAGTCGATTGAGGCTTCAGATGAATTGTTGTTTACATCCCAAACTTTAAGTCTGACTGTATGTTTACCCGGCTCCAACTGTTTGAAAGGATAGACAATGCGACCACTTTTATATGTGTTCAGATCGGCTTCATAATAATCGTTAAGCACATAAGGTGCATCAGTTTTTGAGTTCAGTACAGCAACGATATCGTGTCCGATACTGCTGCCAACTGTATTTATTCCGCTTTCATCATTAACAAATGCGATCAGAACAGGATTCTCATTGGTAAACCCTCCTGAGCGGAAAAGTGTATCGTTGATAAAAAGTTTTATTTCCGGCCCTGAATAATCTGTAATGGCAGTATTGCTGATTCCGCCAACCACAATACGATCATAATTGCCGGCAGCATCTCTCACTCCGTCAGTAGCATAATAGCTTATTTTACCCTTTCCAAACTGATAGGCAATATCGCGGGGCACAATAAAGGAAATACTGAAGTATCCGTTTTCTACCAAAGCCTTACCTTTATATATTATGTTTTTTCTTACGCTGAAAGTCATACGCGAAGCTCCGTCGGACCCAAGGGTTTCTACCAGGGTTTCTTTATCAAAGACTGTTGGGGTAATTATTCCGGAAAAACCGGTGAGCGGCATTCCATTCTCATCGCCTACAAAACCACTGATGGTTACTTCTTCCATCGCTCTGAGGGTATCCGACAAGAAGCTGACATCATTTCCATTGATGGAGGTCGTGTAAATTTTATATTCAGGATATGCCATTTTTAGTGCCGGATCGCCCAGCAGCACAAACTTTTTGCCATTATTATCGGGGCCCGATAATCGCTTTGATATCCTGATCAGATCGCCAAGAAATGGCATTCCGTTGTCGGTTGGCTTTAAGGCAATGTTGTAAAAATTACGGGCAAGGGTAAAGTTGGGTGTTCCAAAAGTTGGCCTGGCTGTGGTAAATAATGCCACACCTCCTCCTCTGGGATTCAAAAAAACCATTTCGCCTGCCGACACACGCAAAGGATCATCGTATCGGCTGAACTCACAGGTTGCTGTCATAAAAACAGGCATTCTGTCGAAATTGGTCCAACTGAGTATATCATTGATTTCCAGCACCCGTTCATGTGCCCAGCCGGTTTCTCCTCCGTGTCCTGTGTAGTTAACTATCAATGCACCTTTACCCAGCCGTTGATTTATGGCTAAATTGGCATCCGGAATTCTCTGTCCACCGGGAGTGGAAATTTGCGGATATGCATCAAGAAAAATCTTCTCTGTATTATAATTATAGAATGTTGTATCAATCATAGTAGCCAATTGATCGGCCTGACGCATATGCTCATTACCATCTCCATCATCAGCTACAAATGCAATTACGTTACGCCAGTCGCCATGCACTTTGGTTGTTGCAGTAGCATAGTGTATTATTTTATCAACTGCATTTTTTGCCTGATCTGCCGTCTGCACAACCAACCGCCCAACGCCAAGGTCAACAACATCTGTTGATAATCCACCTTCAGCATCGTCAATGCAAGCAAAAAAGTCGTCCGTTGCAAAAGAGTTGACAGGATGCAATGATTCTACCGATTGAAATGTCGGAACAAAGTTTGAATTCCCGGTCAGATAATCTTTATAATCGTAAGAAGCATCCCCAAAAAGCAATAGAAACCGGGGCTTATTCCATGATTCAGCTTTATTCCAGAGCATTCGCATAAAATCTCTGATTGCAGTAATGTCCTGTGCTCCCGACGAAAACTCATTGTAAATTGTTTGAGGCTGCACAACTAAAACACTGAAATCATTATGCGATGTGTGAAATTCAGCCAGACGAACAGCCTGATCGGTAAAGTCGGGATGGGCTACAATAACCATGGTATGAGGAGCCAGTCCATGCAGATTCTGATTGACCGTTTTCTCAACAAATTGCGGCTTCATGTAAGAAGCATTGTCCGAAATCACATATTCCCGCACTGTATCTGCAAGTGCTTTAAATTGAAAACCGTTTCCTGAAGAACCAATCTGAATAAATCCCGGCTGAAGCGGATTGGTTACATCCCACAACTGAGACACCACACCTGGGCCGGTAAACCTGTACTCAACAACACCTTCAGTTCCTGACTTTCTGAAGTTCATCATTCCACCTGAAAAATTCAAGGTTGCAGGAGCATTGATCTCAATAAAATTCAGCCAACCCAAAGAACTGCCTGTTGTTTTATTGAATTTAAGATTTACTGAAGAGAGTGAAGACGATAAGGGTGTTTTGAAAGTTTCAGTTGTCATCCGCGCATAAGCAGTGTTTGCCTCATTACTTATAGGTGGGATAAATGATGTAAATGACTTTGCAGCCGCACTGATTGTAAAACTTGCAGAGGAGGTTGACCGCGCTGCTACACTTAATCTTATTGAAGCTTCACCGCCGGAAGAGGGGATAAAAGAAGGCAAAGTATAATCACGGGCTGTTACAATATCATAAAGGTCGCCGAACCACTCCTTTCCGGATTTTACAAGACTGAATTCGTCAGGATGGTGGGCATAAAACCAATCATAATCGTTCAAAATTGTAGTAGCGGCTGACAAAGGCTGAGGAAATTCGATCATCCTGCTTCCAGCACCTGAATTTACACTTATAAAATAAAAGGAGTAATCCGAATATAAATGTTTGCGGTGGTTAAAGAGCCCGGTTTGTGAATTCAATGTCCATTGTTCCGGACCCTGAGCGTAAAATAATATGTAATCGCCCTGATCGAATGTACCATCTCCACCATCGAACATCATAACAGGAACTTCGGGCAAATCATCATTGCGTGGAATATCCGCACGTTCAGGAAGCATACGACCTCCATAACCATGAACTCTGATAAGCGAAGAATTCAATCCGCCTACATTTGCGCCCATTGCGGCCAGATCACTATAGGAAAGCTTATAAATTCCGTTTTTTGTCACAGATACTTTATACCAGTCGCCAGTGGCTAATACCGAAAAATTGGAATATCCGACAGTACTTTTTAGTTCTCGTGATTGAAATCCTGATTCTTCAAAAACATAGTTGAATGAAACAAGCTTTTCGATCGAACCATTATCAGGATTTTTTCTGAGCGGAATCAGGTTTATTTGGTGAGAAAACCCTTCATTCATTCCCAAATAAACAAGACGAGGGAATATACTTTCTGGAAGATTCAGGTAATCTGTCAATAACAAAGCAGCTTTTTCAGCAGTATCAAGAGGCATAAAGACCATTTCGGAAAGCTTTACAGTAGCATCCGACTGATCAAAATTTGCATTAATCACCAAAACGGGAAGTCCATTTTCATCTGAATTGAAACAATTCTGACATGAAAGCCATGCTGCAGAATTACCTGGCTCCATATACGGAGACTCCCAGATTACAGCATTCTGAGCCGATAACCCGAAAGGAATTAACAATACTTTGATAAAGAACAAAGCAATAAGTACAGGCGTAATTCTCTGCATATCATGTGTATTTTCAGATGGTTGTAGTCAGTTGGCAGATCTATTCCAGCAAACAAATATGCTCATAAAAATAACACAGCCAATTGATAATTGTTTCATTTCACGTATCTTTGTAAACAATAATCCGATGTCAAAAGTTAAAGGATAATAACGATACTCAAAGATCGTTATTGTAATTGATTCGGTAGTTTTTACTTTTTTTACCTTTGTGGCCACCATTTTAAAAATTATTCGTAATATTGGCTGCTGAAAAACAAACGATATGAGAATAAAACTGAGTTTGTTCTTACTGTTGATACTAGCCGGAAATGCAGTATTTGCACAAGACGCCTCTTTTTCCCAATATTACGGAAATCCTATGTATCTGAATCCTGCTTTGGCAGGATCTAAGATATGTCCGAGGTTAACTTTGAATTACAGGAATCAATGGCCTGCAATTCCATCTACTTATGTCACCTATTCTGCATCATACGATCAGTTTATTGATGTAGTTTCAGGAGGAGTAGCATTAATGGTTGTTTCTGACAATCAAGGTGATGGTATGATTACCAATACTTCTGTCAATGCAATGTATTCATACCGGCTTAACCTTTCAAAAAACCTGACCATGAACACAGGAGTTCAGGCCAGCTACATTCAGAACAAGCTCAATTGGAATAAATTTATTTTTGAAGATCAGCTCCTTTGGGGTGACATAAATAATCCCCCTCCTACTCAGGAGAGCCCTCCTGACCGCATGAATATAGGCATGGTTGACTTTTCGGCAGGAATGCTTTTCGGATACAGAGAAAGCATGTATTTTGGGGTGGCAGCGCATCACTTAAATCAGCCGGACAATTCATATTACAGCACAAGCAACAGTAAGCTCGACATGAAGATTACCGCCCATGCCGGTGCACTCATCAGCATAAGAGATGGTTTAGGCGGAGGCGACATTGAAGACATGAGCCTTTCACCTAATATTATGTACCAGCAGCAAGGCAAATTCCATCAGCTAAATTTAGGAATGTACCTGAATCTATATCCTATGGTAATTGGTGCATGGTTCCGTCACAACTTTGAAAATTCAGATGCAGTAATCGGACTAATTGGTTTCCAACATGCAAAATTTAAGGTTGGATACAGTTACGATTTCACAACTTCGCAATTAACCAATAGTGCAACTCATGGTGCTCATGAAATTTCATTTGCATGGCAATTTGATTGCGGACAAAAAACTTTCAAGCACAAGGCAATAAAATGCCCAAGATTTTAGTTAACAATAATCAAAACAACAAATACCAGAAATGATCAGTTACAGAAACATCTATCTGAAGATCACCTTCTTTGCTGCAGTAGCCTTACTTGCAACGTCATGCTCAAAAGAGTCATCGCGAACCACTGGCTGGGAGTATAACAACTCCAAAAACGGTGGTTTCGAAGTAAATACCAAGTATAAGGGACAACCTTTGGGACCCGGCCTGGTAATGATTGAAGGGGGTACATTCACAATGGGACGCGTTACAGATAACCCTATGTACGATTGGGATAATATTCCACGAAGGGTTACCGTGCCATCATATTACATTGATGAAACAGAAGTCACCAATGTTGACTATGTAGAATACCTTTATTGGTTGAGTCGTGTTTTTGGCACTGACTTTCCGGAGGTTTATCGTAAAGCATTGCCCGACACGCTTGTATGGCGCGAAAAATTAGCATACAACGAGCCATTGGTTGAAACCTACTTCCGTCATCCTGCTTACCGTAATTATCCGGTGGTTGGTGTAAGCTGGGTTCAGGCCAATGAATATTGCCTCTGGAGAACCGACAGGGTAAATGAAATGCTGCTTATCCGCGAGGGCATACTCGATTTTGATCCCGATCAGCGCAATGAAAACAATTACAATACCGAAGCCTATCTTGCCGGACAATACGAAGGCCTGGTCAACAAGCCATTAAAGGACCTGAACCCCAGCGGAACAGGAGAGCGCAGAGCAAAGCTTGAAGATGGTATAATGGTGCCTAAATACAGACTTCCAACCGAAGCAGAATGGGAATTCGCCGCTATGGGTCTTGTTGGCAATACCTTGTATGAACGCGTTGTTGAAAGAAGAGTTTATCCATGGAACGGAACAATTGTGCGCTCTGATGAGAAAAAATATTATGGTCAGTTTCTGGCCAACTTTAAACGTGGACGTGGTGACTACATGGGTGTAGCCGGTAGCCTTAATGATGGCGCTGACTTACCTGCTGAAGTAGCTTCATACTGGCCAAACGATTACGGACTTTACAACATGGCCGGAAACGTTGCAGAATGGGTTCTTGATGTATATCGTCCCCTTTCATTTGAAGATGTCTCCGATTATGCCCCTTTCCGCGGTAACACCTTCACTACAAAAGTAACTGATGAAGAAGGTTTCCTTGCTCCTAAAGACTCTCTTGGACGTATCCGTTATCGTGAGGTTACCACCGAAGAAAGTAAAGACAGATTCAACTACCGCAGCGCTAACCAGATCAATTATCTGGATGGAGATTATCAGTCAACCATTAACCCAGACTGGACTGCCGCACCTTCTGATACCGTCAATACTACCGCCATGATGTATGAGTATGGCAAAACATCTCTGATTTCAGATAAATCAAGAGTTTACAAAGGTGGATCATGGAAAGATCCTGCATTCTACCTCAGCCCCTCAACCAGAAGATATATGGACGAAAATCTTTCTACCAATTATATTGGCTTCCGCTGTGCAATGGGCAGAGTTGGTGGCGCTTACGGCAAGAGAAAATAATTGTAACCCATTTTCTGAAAAGTCCATTTACATAAAAGTAAATGGACTTTTTTTTGTTCAGGTATATCAGTAAGCTTTTTTATTTATAATTTCGATCTTCTTTACAAAACCGTCAGTATCACATGAATTTTACGACCAACAAAGATCTTTACAGCATTTTTAAACAACATCCTTACATAAGCACTGACTCCAGGATTGCACAGCCGGGGAGTTTATTCTTTGCTTTGCGAGGTGAAAATTTCGATGGCAACCTTTATGCCGGGAGTGCTATTGAAAGAGGTGCAGCCTATGCCATTATTGACGATCCGCAATATTACACAGGAACTCGTACATTATTGGTTTCAAACGTTCTTGAAAGCCTTCAGGCACTTGCTTCGTTTTACCGCACTTCTTTGGGCATACCCATCATTGCCATAACAGGTTCAAATGGAAAAACTACTTCAAAAGAATTGATTGCTGCAGCACTATCTGTAAAATTCAATACGCATGCTACTCCCGGTAATCTCAATAATCATATTGGCGTTCCCCTGACTATTTTATCAATTACTGCTGAAACTGAAATTGCAATTATTGAAATGGGCGCGAACCATATCGGTGAAATTGAAACCCTATGCAAAATTGCCAGACCTACTCATGGCCTTATCACCAATATAGGAAAAGCACATCTTGAAGGATTCGGCAGCGCTGAAGGCGTGATTATTGCTAAAAATGAACTTTATCAGCATCTCTCAGGCAACGGTGGTTCTGTATTCGTTAATGCTGAAAATCCACTGTTGATGAATCTTTCGAAGAACATAAACCGGATTCTTTTCGGGAAACAGAAAGATGTTGATTATTCAGGAGATCCCATAATGAAAGGAGCCACACTTGCTGTAGATTTAAAAAAACCACAATCTTTAATGGTTCCCACAAATCTGACCGGCGGTTATAATTTTGAAAATGTGATGGCCGCAATAGCTATTGCAGGACACTTCAGGGCAGATATGGAGAAAGTTGCAACAGCCATTTCGGCATATCAGCCAAAAATGAATCGCTCACAAATACTTGAAACAGATAATAATACGCTGATTCTGGACGCCTACAATGCAAATCCATCAAGTATGGAAAGTGCGATCAGAAATTTTGAAGAACTGGATAAATATCCCAAGGTGTTAATCATAGGAGATATGTTTGAGCTGGGCGATGTAACCGAAATGGAACATACTCATATTCTGGAAATTGCAACCGCAGCCGGATTCGATAAAATACTTACAGCTGGTCCTCATTTTATGAAAGCAGCCAATGGATTCGATGGCATTAAATCTTTCGATGACGCTACAAGCCTGAAAGAGTATATAAAAATGAATCCCTTGACAAAAAATCTGATCTTGATTAAAGGTTCAAGAGGAATGAAACTTGAAATTCTGACAGATGCTCTCTGAAAAAATTGATCGGATCCAGGCAATCGGATTAATGTCAGGGACCTCTCTTGACGGACTCGACATTGCTTTATGCACTTTTGACTTTAGCGACAGCCGGGTTTCCTATTCAGTCGATTTTGCTGAAACCATTCCTTACCCAACGGAAATTGAAGAAATGCTTCAGCAGGCAATATCAGCAGATGCATTGAAGTTCTCCAATATCCACGCCATTTATGGGGAATGGATAGGTGTTGAATGTAGAAATTTCATGAGCAGGCACAATGCAAAACCATTGCTGATTGCCAGTCACGGACACACCATTTTTCATAAACCCGCAGAAGGTTTTACCACGCAAATAGGCAGTGGTGCTCATATTGCGGCACAGGCAAAAGTGAGGACAATATGCGATTTCCGCTCGCTTGATGTTGCCCTGGGTGGCCAGGGTGCGCCTCTTGTTCCTATCGGTGACAAGCTGCTCTTCGGCGAATTTGATGCATGTGTCAATATAGGCGGGTTTTCAAATATTTCACTTGAACTGAATCATAAAAGAAAAGCATGGGATATTTGCGCAGCAAACTATGTACTTAATCATTTCGCTCAAAAACTCGGGATGAATTTTGACAAATCGGGTCGAATTGCCAGTTCCGGGAAAACTATTGCCGCATTACTTGAAAATCTGAACAAACTTGAGTTTTACAGCAAGTTACCACCAAAGTCACTCGGAAGAGAATGGGTTGAGGAGTTTATCTTTCCCCTCTGCGCTCCTTACTCTGATGATGTTAGCGGAATACTGAATACCCTTACCATTCATATTGCAGAAGTCATCAGCAGAGCACTACCTTCATCATCATCAGCAAATGTGCTCTTCACAGGAGGAGGTGTGCACAACGATTTTTTGATGAACAAAATAAGGAATTTCTCAAACTGCAATATCATAATACCTGACCCTGAAATTATTGATTTCAAAGAGGCTTTAATTTTTGCATTTCTCGGGGTTCTCAGATACAAAGGAATACCCAATTGCCTTTCGGAAGTTACCGGTGCAAAGCTTGATAATTGCGGTGGAGCCATTTATGAGATTTGATTTCTTTTCAGTAATCCTGGTGCTTATTTGAATTTCAATAAAAAAACCAATTCAAAACCCGGAATCTTTATTTGTCATTAATTTCATACCTTGTATGGCATAACTCTTGTGCAGCATTTGAAAGTATTTAAAGTTCAATTGTACTAAACCTTCTGATAATGAACCAAAAATACAAGTCAAGTAAGGTGATCTTATTATTGGGACTTATTCTCATTTCCCTGACTTCCAATGCCCAAAAAGCTGATTCCGTCCTTCGTCTTCCGGTTTTTGAAGTCATTGAAAGCTCCATCCAAAAAAGCATGCCACTAGCCAGAATAAATGCTTCACAAATTGAGCTGATACCAATCAACGATCTGGGCGAAATATTAAGAAGAGAAAGTAATGTAAGTGGAATCCGCCGGGGTGGTTATGCCATTGACCCTGTGGTCAGAGGTTACAGGTATTCACAAATCAATATATTTCTGGATGATGGAATACACATTGAAGGCGGATGCCCGAACCGGATGGATCCGGTTATGTCGCATGTGGAACCGGAGCTGATTCAACAGATTGAGATAGTTAAAGGTCCGTATCTCCTGCGGTATGGCCCCTCCCCTTCTGCCAGTATAAGAATTAAAACCCGTCCCGGGGAAAAGGCTTTTAAAAAAGGGTTCGGTGTGAAATCCATAACCGGTTATGATGCCAACAGAAACGGCATTAAACAACATCTTTCCATTTCCCAATCCAATGAAAGATCGTTTATCAGGGTTAGCGGAGGGATTAAAAATTATGGAAATTATACCGATGGTAAAGGAAGAGAATGGAAATCTTCTTATCAAAAAAAAGATATTTCGGCAGATATCGGCTTTAAGGCCGGGAAATCAACGCTGACTGGTTTCTCGTATAAAGGATCTTTCGGAAGGGATGTTCTCTTTCCTGCATTGCCTATGGATGAAATTGAAGACAATACACATATTTTCTCCGGATATTACGATTATTCCAATCCCAAAAAACCAGATCAGATACTGTCATTATCAGCATATCATACCCGTGTTTTTCATTTAATGGATAATAGTTTCAGGCCGCAATACAACCAGATTGTTCCTCCAAACACCGGACTCATGCAGGCCGTTGCTTCGGTTAACACCAGTACTTCAGGCGGACGGATTGCTTTCAGTCATGCTTTTCATAAATTCAAATATTCTCATGGTGCGGATTACAGAATAACAAAAAAGGATGGAACCCGCAACATGCTGATGATCATGGAAATGGATGGTCAATTATATACATCCGGCAAGGCCTTTAACCTTTGGAAAGAATCAGTCATAAACAATTCAGGTGTATTTTCAGGTGTTGAATGGGGACATAAACGATTTGAGGTATCATCTGTTTTAAGGCTCGATTTGAATCAGGCAAGATCAAACGACACATTGCTGATTCTGAGGAATGAAAAAACATGGTTCGAAAGCAAACCTGTTGATCAGTTCCTGATCAGCGTGGCAGTCAATTCTTCTTATAAGTTAAGTGAAAAAACTACCATAAGTATAGGCATTGCCCGTGGACAAAGGTCGGGTGACATGCAGGAGCGATTCATCAAATTTCTGGCTACAGGCTACGATCGTTACGATTATCTGGGCAATCCCGGCCTAAAACCAGAAACTAACTTTCAGACTGATCTGATGCTAACCAGCAATCCCGGAAAGCTTAATTTTTCAGTTAATCTTTTCAGGTCGCAAATCAGTAACTACATTACAGGCACGCTCGTTCCTCCTGCGGTTGCAAGACCTGTGAGTCAGGGAGCCCCGGGCGTAAAGCAATTCAATAATATCGACAAAGCTATTTTGATGGGATTTGAAGCCAGTGCAGATTTTGCACTCTCCATTCAGTCTGGCTTATCGTTTTCAGCTGGCTACACTTATGCTTATTTCCCTGAAATTGAGCGAATAACATTTGAAAACAATCAGATTTCAGGAACTGAAATAATCAAGAATGATCCCATACCAGAAATTCCTGCTTTTGAGGCTATGTTGTCACTTTCGCATCAGTTTGTAAGACTTAAAATCAAACCTGTCCTGTCATTAAGGGCAGTTGCAGATCAGAATCATGTGTCGCTGGCTGCGTATGAAGAGTCAACTCCGGCTTATCTGATTTCTGACTTTTTCGTGACATACACGCCAATCAAACAAATAAGCATTGCAGCCGGAGCAAACAATATTTTCAATAATGCCTATTACGATCATTTGAACAGAAGGGTTTTGGGAAGCACTGAAAAACTTTACGAACCGGGAAGAACACTCTTTATCAACCTGAAAATTGAATTTTAATGAAACAACAAATAAATATTGCACTTTTTAAAAGAATAGTCTTCTACGTACTTGCTGTAATTATGTCAGGACTAACTTCCTGTACCGAGAAGAAACCGGCAGAAACAACGAATAAGCTGAAAATAATGTTCAATCATAGGGTCGATAATAACAGCTTGATTTTCAACCAGATGATTTATACCAATGCTGCCGGAAATAATTATGAAGTCACTGAGGTGATGTACTTTATTTCTGATCTGAAGCTTCACCACAGCGATGGAAGAACAATACAACCGGCTCAGTGGGATGATATTCATTACATTGACACCAATATTCCGACCACCTTTGAATGGATTGTGGGAAACGATATCCCCACAGGATTGTATGACAGTCTTACTTTCACTTTCGGATTTACACAAGCCCGAAACCAGTCGTTTATGTTCGTTAATCCACCCGAAGTCAACATGGCCTGGCCGGAAGTTCTTGGCGGAGGATTTCATTATCTGATGCTTAACGGATGGTGGAAAGACCTTCAGGAGGTGCGCAGGCCTTTCAATTTTCATCTGGGAATTGGTCAGATTTATGCCAACAACAGCGGTCAGGTTTCAGATATTACCGGGTTCATTCATAATAATTTTACAGTGAGGCCATCGGGCGAAAGATTCAGTATTGAAGAAAATAAAGATAATATAATCAATATGATCATGCACATCGAAAGCTGGTTCGAAACACCGGTAATCTATGACCATAATACATTTGGAGGTGCCATTATGCAGAAGCAGGAAGCCATGCATTTAGCAGCACTTAATGGAAGAAATGCATTCAGTATTGAATAAAAAAAGGCGCCGTAAGGACGCCTTTCACTTCAGTTTTTCAGATGTTTAGCTCAAAAGCCGGATTTGTTTTTTTGAATATCCTTTATCCGGATTAGTATCTCAGACAATCTCCTCTTCCAGGGCCACGGCCATAATCACCTCTTCCTGAACGACCTGCTTTGTTGCCTTTGCCATCGCGGTAACCTCTACCCTGACGGGCATCAAAAACTGCTTTTTGCTCATCATTCAGCAAAGCACGTACTTCCCGTTTGTGCGCTTCACGGGCTTTCATGAGATCGCCTTTCAGCTTCGAAATATCATCAATGGTGCGGTCAATTGCTTTTGCATCCTGAGTCTCAGCAAGTCTTAATGTATTTAAACGGGCTTGTTTCTCTCCAAGTTCTGCACGCATCAGGTTTGCTTTACGCAAATGATCAGCCCTCAGCTTTTCAATTCCGGCTTTCTGGTCATCAGTTAAGGAAGGAATTCTGCAATCCACACCTCGTTCGGCGTAGGCTGGGCCGTTTCCGGCTCTGTCGCCTCTGCCTTCTCCCCTGCCATAGGGCTGGGCCGAAATGAAAGCCGGGATAATCATCAGGAATACAAATCCTGAAGCAATTGCCAATGTTTTGAAATTCAAGTTCTTCATAGTTGTTAAGTTTTAAGAGTAATTGTTTATTTGATTAATTATTTTGTCCACGTCGGTGTCTGTGTCTGGGCCCATCGCCTTTTAAACCATCGCCGCGCATTATCATTTCCCTGAAAAAGCCTTCGAGTTTAGCATACTGATCAGGAGTGGCAATAGTTCTCATATCAATTAAATGCATGGCCGAATAAAATCGCATTTGTGCGTGATTTTCTCCGATTTCTTCACACAATGTTTTGATAACAATGGTATCCGGTTCAGCTTTAAGTACTTCGTCTATTAAGAGCTGATTCATTCTCCTGATTTCACTAAAGTGAGGTCGGATATTCTGCCTGAACAAATCTTTTGAGAATTTGAGTTCTTCGGCTTGTTCTTCTGAGAAACCCAGCTCATTCATCATCATTCGGGGACCGATAAACTTCGAATCACCTGGTGTTTCCATGCCTCCCGCATCAATCTCTCTGTTCTCACTCTGATTGTTCAGCCGCGTGACCACCGAAACGGCAGCACCAACATTTATCAGCGTAAGCAAGGCGAAGATTATAATGAGAATCTTATTTCTTTTTGTAATTGCCATTGTTATAAGTATTAGTTGCCTGAAAGATAACTCTCAATGAATTCTGATGATTCATCATTCAAGTGAATATCCAGTGCGTAAAGCTCCGGTGTAGTGCCGACTGATGCAGTTTCCTGAGCAGGTTGAGCAGTAAAAGTAAGTATTTGTCCACCCAGCCATATTCCCAAAAGTACCGAGGCAGCAGCCATTGCAAAAGGAGCCCCGATTCTGAAAATTTTTACGGCTGGTTTTTGGGTTGATGAATCTTCTCTTTCAAGGTTCATCATTTTGTGTTGAATTTTACCAAAAAGTTCAGGATCATTTATTGACCTGCGCCCGGAAACCATACTTTCAGAACCGGATTGAACAACCCGATGAAATGCGCTGCAGGAACTGCACTGAGCAAGATGTTCTTCAAGCGCTTTTACGCCGGAAGGATCCTTGTTGATGTCAATGCCATCAAGAATCTGTTCTTCAAAGGTTTTGCAGTTCATGTTGTTTGCTTTTTAATTTGACACATTCAATATCAAAAACTTGTGTTTTGTTTAAATTCATTTCAAAAGTGGAGTGAGCCTTTTCCTGAGATTTACTTTTGCCCTGTGCATCAGCGACTCAACAGCAGGCAGCGTAACATTCATAACCTCAGCAATTTCAGCATAAGGCAGATCCTCAATTTTGTGAAGCGTAAAAGCTATCCTTTGATTATCCGGAAGATCAGAAATGGCCTGGTACAAGAAGCGACTTCTTTCCTGCTGCTCTATTTTTTCATCAATCACGAAAGGCTCTTCTGATTGTTGGTTTCCATCAATTTCATCATCACTGAAAAAGGCGGAAAGCTCTTTCCAGAAGCGCCACTTCTTATTATTTCTGATAAAGTTGAGTGAACGATTGGTTGAAATCCGATATAACCAGGTGCTCAATTTTGAATCACCCCTGAATTTATGGGCACTGTTAAAAACTTCAATAAAGATATCCTGAGTAAGATCCTGAGCATCATGTGAATTCTGCAGAAAACCGTAACAAACGTTATATACCAGAATCTGATACTGTTCAACCAATGCCTTCCAGGCATCAGAATCTCTTGCAATCAACCCTTTTATCAGATCAGCTTCGGTCATAAATTTGGCAGGCGGCTTTGTTTTGCTTCAAAGTATCTAATATATGGACAATATTTAAATCAAAAACTTGCGCCATAGTGAAACTATCTTTTTTACTAAAGGAATTATCATGTGAATCCGGCATTCGGACACCTCCTCTGCACTGCTGCTATAAATAGCATGTATTGCAAAAACTTCAGATCGAAAATAAGAAATATTTTCCTGACATTTTCGACTGACAGCACAAAAAGATGAAAATTAGAAGTAATTTTGCAAAAAGAAAATACTCAAGAATGTTTTTGAAGTCAGATCGGAACAGGCTTAAAATGTTCCTTCATTACTTACTTCTTCTTGCCACATTAACCTTGTCAGCAAAGGCAACCCAACCTTTGTTGCCAGGAAATTTCATTTCTGAATCACATACAAGCTTTGAATTCAGAGATTTCACATTACTTCCTTTCTCCACGGAAACCCGTGATTTCAGCCCTACAAGGCTAGTAATCAGCATAGATAAAAATAAAATATTCCCTCCCCCATCTTTTGAAGATCTTGCCGACACTGTAGCCAGACATCTGTTTTTGCAGATTCCGGTATTCTATTTTTCGAGCTATCTGATCCCGATTCTGGATCGCAATTGTGTTTTGCGGATATAGAATTCACTCTTTTAATGGAAGTGCGTTAACCTCTCTGTATTTCCTGTTGAATTCAAAAAAATCACAAATCCGTAAAAATTCAAGAAAATGTCAACTGAAAATCAATCAGAAAAAGCCGGCATGGCTGGTTTTAAACCATTTATAATCATATTTGCCATCCTGGTAGTTGTTTCATTTCTACTCAAAATAGTAATGAACATGATCATGTAAAATCATGACAATATGATAATTACAGCAGGGAAGTGCGGAATAATAAGCACTTCCCTGCTTAGTTTTGGCTTGCCGGATAATAAAATGTACATTTATCAGTTAAATATTAACAATAGGATGTTGATAGTTTATGCCTTAGGGATTTAAAGGGCTGAATTAAACCACTACTTTTACATTGAAAAAAAACTACTCCAATGAATTTCGGATTTCTTTTACAAATTACCCAGCCTCTAGGCTCTTATGCCGACACACTCAACCGAGCTGCCATTGAAGCAGCACAGGCCAGCGAGATAAAACTTTCCATATGGGAACTCGCGCTAAAAGGCGGATGGATTATGATTCCACTGGCAATTATGTCGGTGTTTGCAGTTTATATTTTTGTTGAACGCTACATAGTCATCAACAGGGCTGCCAGAGATGAACCCAATTTCATGAATAACATTAAGGACTTCATCCACAATGGAAGGATTGATTCGGCATTATCACTTTGTAAAAACAATCATTCACCACTTGCAAGAATGATTGAGAAAGGGGTTAACCGAATTGGCAAACCTCTGAGCGATATTAATGCCGCCATTGAGAATGTTGGCAAACTGGAAGTTTCAAAACTTGAAAAAAATATTGCTGCACTTGCTACCATTGCAGGAGCAGCTCCAATGATCGGGTTTCTTGGAACAGTAATCGGAATGGTAAGGGCATTTTATGATATGTCAATGGCAGGTAATAATATTGACATTGCGCTTTTATCAGGAGGTATTTATCAGGCAATGATTACAACTGTAGCTGGTCTCATCGTTGGTATTATAGCATACATTTGCTATAACATACTGGTGGCCAGGGTAGAAAAAGTCATTTTCCTGCTTGAAGCCAGAACTACTGAGTTTATTGATCTGTTGCATGAGCCCGCATCCTGATCATATGTATGAATTTTCATTAAACAATACTCCGGTATGGCTTTAAAATCCCGAAATAAAATAAACTCACAGTTCAGCACTGCCTCCATGTCGGACCTGGTGTTTCTGTTGCTGATCTTCTTTATGTTGACATCAACACTGGTGAGCCCAAATGCCATAAAGCTTTTGTTGCCATCAAGTTCGAGTAAAACTATGGCCAAGCAATCGCTAACTGTCTATATTGATGCCAACTACAATTACTTTGTCGAAGAAAATCAGGTGAGTCCGGAATTTCTGGTTGAAACACTCGGCGCAAATCTTCAGGGTCAAACAGATGCATCGGTTGTGCTTCGTGCAGATCAGTCGGTTCCCGTTCAGTATGTAGTTACCTTAATTGATGCAATCAATCAGGTGAATGAAATGACCAACACCAAACACAAGGTAATTCTCGCCACAAAACCAGCCAAATAGCCAAATCAAAAGGCTGTTGGCAGGATTTTTGATTCTTCAAATCAAATAACAAGTCATGCAACTCGAAAAAGATAAAATCAGAGGTATTGCCGGAACAATTCTTTTCCATGCACTTTTGCTTGTAGGATTGATATTCATGGCATTACGCACACCTCTCCCATTGCCCGAAGAAGCTGGAGTAGAGGTAAATCTCGGGTACTCTGACGAAGGCATGGGCCAGATACAACCACGCGAACCTGCTCCGCAAACTGCAGCTTCACCAACAGTGACTCCAAAAGAAAGTGCCGAAGAGTTTGTAACTGAAGACACCGAAGAAGCTCCTGCAATTAAACCTGTTGTAAAGGAAAAGCCAAAACCTGTTGATAAACCGGAGGTTAAACCTACTCCAAAACCACAACCTCAGCCAGAGCCGCAACCAGTTGTCAACCCCAACGCCATTTACAAAGGGAAACAAGGTTCAGCCACCCAAGGTGGAAATGAAGGAATAACAGGCAAACCCGGAGATCAGGGCAAACCAACCGGCGACCCAAATGCCGGCGGGTATGATGGTACTGGCGGATCAGGCGGAGGTGTATCTTTTGATTTATCAGGCAGAAGCTCACGACAGATTCCTTCGCCTCCAAATACATTCCGCGAAAGAGGAACCGTTGTGGTTACCATTTTTGTTAACCGGGCAGGCGATGTAACCAGGGTAATCTCAGGCGCCAAAGGCACAACTACTGCCAGTACCGAGTTGCGTCAATTAGCAGAAAGAGCTGCCATGAAAGCCAAATTCAGTCCTAAACCAGATGCTCAGGAAGAACAAAAAGGAACGATTACCTATATTTTTGAACTGAATTAGCCCACATTTCACTGCTTTCGTAAGTTTCTCGAACCAGATAAATTATTCGTCGTTCTAAATACTTCAATTTATGAACTACCAGCAGACATTGGACTATATGTTCAGCCAGTTACCTATGTTTCAACGTATTGGAGCTGTAGCCTACAAAGCGAATCTTGACAATACCATAGCGCTGGGAAACCTGACAGGTAATCCGCATCAATACCTGAAAACAATACATATTGCCGGCACCAATGGCAAAGGTTCCGTTTCGCATATGCTTGCATCTATTATGCAGGAGAATAACCTGAAAACCGGACTGTTCACTTCTCCGCACCTAAGCGATTTTCGTGAAAGGATAAAAATAAATGGTGAAATGATTGATCAGCAATACATTGTTGATTTTGTTGAAGAATACAAATCAGATTTCGAGACAATAAAACCTTCTTTTTTTGAGATGACATTTGCGCTTGCTATGAAATGGTTCAATTTTAAAAAAGTTGACATTGCCATTATTGAAACCGGCATGGGAGGCAGACTCGATTCAACCAATGTTATAACCCCCCTTCTTTCAATAATTACAAACATCAGTTACGACCACACTCAGTTTCTGGGAAATACAATTGAAATCATTGCGTTCGAGAAAGCGGGGATCATTAAGCCGGAAATACCTGTAGTCATTGGTGAAACTAATCCTGACTCAGCCCCGGTTTTTATTGAAAAATCGAAAATGTGCGCCTCTCCGATTATGTTTGCTGATCAGGAAGTAAAAGTATTGATCGATGGTAATCAGAATGATCTATCTAAAATGGAAGTTACTGCTTTTGTCAGAAGTTCTGTTTTAAAATTGACAAGTCCGCTGACAGGCCATTATCAGGTTAAAAACATAGCCACTGTTGTTGCTGCAATGCACAGTCTGAAAACCATTTATACCGGCTTTTCAGATTTTTCAATCAAAGAAGGTATATTGAATACGATTAAAAACACAGGGCTCAAAGGAAGGTGGCAGATATTGAATGAGAGTCCGCGTACTATTTGCGATATTGCCCATAACACTGATGGCATTTCACAAATTGTAACTCAACTTGGCAAAATGAATTATAATAAGCTTCATTTTGTGATTGGAGTTGTGAACGATAAAGATATTTTTGGGATATTGAATATTCTTCCCAGAGATGCGACATATTATTTCTGTAAAGCCGATATTCCAAGAGGACTTGACCCGATCAAACTGCAAAATGCAGCAGAAGAAACCGGGCTTCACGGAAATGCATATGAATCTGTAAAGGATGCGAAAAAGGCGGCAGAAGAGGCAGCACAGGAAAATGACCTTATATTTATAGGGGGAAGTGCTTTTGTAGTTGCTGAAGTTGTTTAATGATCAACCTCCGGTAATCAGGTGAAGAACCATCACATCATCACCATCCTTAACAATCGCAATATCAAAATCCCGACGACGAACCAATTCTCCGTTCACTTTAACTACCAGCATTTTAAAGGTAAAATTCTTGACAGCAAGCAACTCATTGATGGTAAGTTGATCTGCATCAAATGATTCATTCCTGTTATTTAAAATTATGTCCATAGTTTCTGTGATTAATTCATTGGCCTGAAGTCTTTCAGCAGTATTTCCAAAACTTCGTTGGCCTGCATATTGGCAACCATTCCCACCCTTGGAGCAAGTACTGGTAATTGATCTGAAACTTCAGAAACTTCATCACCGCAGATAAAAAGATTACCGGAATTCCGGGCTCCGATAATTGACGATTTACCCCAACCTGCCATTCCAACTCCAACAACCAAAGGCTTTGGCTGCATCTTTGTAAGAACAGTTTCGATGATCATCTGTTTCATTTCTGCTTTGTCGAAAGCTTCAACAATAACATCGCACCCTGAATATAATTCAATAACGTCGGAAACACAAAGCTTAATATCAAATGCTTTTACAACCACATCAGGATTTATACGTTGAATATTATCACGCAAAGCATGAACCTTCAATCGTCCTATTTGATCGTGAAAGAAATACTGACGATTGAGATTTTGTGCAGTAACAATGTCAAAATCCGCAAGAATAAGTTTGCCAATTCCAACCCTGGCAAGAGCAACAGCGCAATTAGAACCAAGACCACCGCAGCCGGCAATGCCGACAGTAAACTGTTTTAAATAATTACTAAGCTGTTCTGGAAGGGTCATAAACTAAATCGAAGCATTAATCAATAATCGGAGACCTTGTGCAAATATAGAAAAATTGGCAACAACGCGGATATCTCATACTTTAAAATAAATGAGCGGCCGCAAAAAAGTGTCTAAAAAGTAAACCCAAAACGTTATGAAACCCTCTGCATATCGTTATTTTTCAATCATTAACAGTTTGAGATTGGTAAATCTTTGTACATTTGTGAACTGATTAACAACGACACTCAAATCACAAATTAATATGAATCCTACAGTTTTAAAAAACTCACTACGCTTACTCAAGGAATTTAAGTATTCCTGGTCAGCCATTGAAAAAGGGTACAACAACAGGACCGTTTATGTAAATGTTGGCGACCTCACCATTCTTGAAAAACCCGTTCCTCCTCAGATGAAAGAAAAATTCATTGGTGGTAAAGGATTCGGACTAAGGCTGCTATGGGACGCTACAACCCCAACCACCAAATGGAACGACCCTGAAAATGAAATCGTTATCGGAATGGGTCCGATTTGTGGAATCACTCAGTATTCAGGAACCGGTAAATCGCTGGTTGTTACCATTTCACCACAAACCGACATCGTCATTGACAGCAATGTAGGTGGTTATTTTGGTCCTTTCCTCAAGTTCTGTGGATTTGATGCACTCGAACTTCAGGGAAAAAGCGATAAAGATGTGGTTGTGGTTTTTGACGAAGCCCGCGAAGTTGTTGAAATATATGAAACACTTGACCTCCCTTCAGACAGTCACCTGCTGGCAGAAACCCTCACAGAGATGTTTGCAGATGAAAACAGTGGACGCAAAAATGTTTCTGTTGTTTCGGCAGGTACTGCAGCAGATAACTCATTGATCGGCATGCTGAACTTCAGTTTCTTCGATTCAAAACGTAAAGTTACCCGACTCAAACAAGCCGGCCGTGGTGGAATAGGAACAGTTTTCCGTGATAAAGGAATCAGGGCACTTGTTGCAAAATCAAAAGGCGTTAAAGGCAATCTTAACAATGTAGTTGATCTTGAAGTGATTATGGAGCGTGGACGTAAGTTCAATCGCGAAATGCGCGAACTTGATGACAGCCAGGCTGAAATGCGTACAAAAGGTACAGCTCACCTTACCAACGTAATGAACGATTACGACCTGTTGCCAACCAATAACTTCAAATTTGGCAATCATCCCGACGCAGCGAAAATCCATTCGAATATCTATAAAGAAAGATTCACCCAGGGAGTTCCTGATGGATGCTGGATAGGATGTAATATGTCATGTGCCAAAGGAGTTGACAATTATGAACTCAGATCAGGACCTTACAAAGGATCGAAAGTTATTGTTGATGGGCCAGAATACGAAACAGCAGCTTCTTTGGGCTCATGCGCCGGAATTTTTAATCCCGATTTTACAATTGAAGCCAACTTCTATTGCGATACATACGGCGTTTGCACCATTTCATGGGGAACCATTCTCGGGTTTGTGATGGAATGCTACGAAGCCGGCATACTAAATGATGAACGGACTGGTGGGATGAAACTCAATTTCGGAAATGCTGATGAAGCCATGGAACTTCTGCACCAGCTTTCAAGAGGTGAAGGGTTTGGCAAAATCGCCGGAATGGGTGTTCGCAAAATGAAAGAAATGTTTATTGAAAAAGGCTGGGGTGATCCTCAATTCCTTCAGGATATTGGAATGGAAAACAAAGGCCTTGAGTATTCTCAATATATTTCGAAAGAATCTCTTGCTCAGCAAGGTGGATATGCGATGACCAACAAAGGTCCTCAGCACGACGAAGCATGGCTGATCTTTATGGACATGGTCAACAACCAGATTCCAACATTTGAGAAAAAAGCAGAAGCACTTCACTATTTCCCTATGTTCCGCACCTGGTTCGGACTTCAGGGACTGTGTAAACTTCCATGGAACGATGTTGAGCCGGAAAGCAACGCATTGAGCGATGAGCCAGCCAAAGTTCCTGAGCATGTTGACAACTATGTAGCCATTTATAACGCGGTTACTGGCAGCAACATTGATAAACACGACATTATCCGTCAATCTGAAAGAGTATATAACTTCCAGCGTATTTTTAACATTCGCCGTGGTTATGGACTGCGTCTGCATGATGCACAGCCTTATCGCGCAGCGGGTCCTGTAACTGCCGAGGAATACCTTTCACGTCAGGAACGCTATGACAAGCAACTGGTTGAACTTCAGGGCATGGATCCTGAGAAGATGACGCTTGAAGAAAAAATGGCTGCAACCCGTAAATATCGGGAAGACCGCTATGAGCAATTGCTTGATGCTGTTTACTTCAGAAGGGGTTGGACAAAGAATGGGGTACCAACCATTGAGCATTTAAAAAAACTAGGCATGGATTTGCCTGAACTGCTCGAAGTTGTAACTCCGCTTCAATAACATTGTATCGCAATAAGCAAAAAGCTCCGTTCATGACGGAGCTTTTTGCTTTAATATATTTTATTTATCTTCCTCAACTTCTTTTTTCATCTCCTGAAAAACAGGACTTTTTCCAATACCTTTCTGACCAATATCGGGCGACATCATGCCGGGGAACTCATTTCCTTCAAGCAATAAAGGCCCCTGAGGTGTAATTGCAACATCCCAGCCGATAACTTTAACCTGAGGGATTAACTGACTTGCGGCAATAACAAGTTCTTTTGTTTCCTTAAAATAAGGCAGTTCATAACCTTCGAATTTTATTTTCGACCCGGGATGTTCAAGATAAGTGCGGGCGCGACCATTGGTAAAATCAGAAACGGCTTCACGCCTCAGCTTTCCGGTGGTGAAATCGATTCCCACATAAGCCCCTCCTTTTGAGACATTATCGAGATATGCATCAGAGAATCCCAGCCTTAACATTCCCGACATAATACGGCTTACATTTTCTTTATTGGTGAAAGTTTCAATCCTCATTGTGTTCACGCAGTGAGGATTTATCCGACTAAGTGCTTCATGTTGTATGACTTCTTCCTGAAAAATAAACGAAGAACTCAGGACTATTTCAAAAATTCTACTTAATTCTTCATAATTACGCTGAATTGATGACCCGTTGACTCTATAAATGTGTTTTCCGCCTCCGGTACCTGCCTCTTTCTTAATAAAAATATTATCAGTATGCTTTGAATTGGATGAAATCTCCTTCAAAAATTTAAGAAATTCCTTAGGTGTATTTATCTGAACGAAGTCCCCTCCAACAAAAAACAAGGAATTTACATTGTGAGCATAAGTATTGGTTACCGGAAGCCCATGTTTGCCAAAAAACAATTCAAATAAATATTTATCGTCAAGGATTGAATTATAGCGGGGATCATTCAGTGTCCAGCACTTATCTCTTAATTTATGTGTCATCACATAATCATTAAAATTTGAGACTCCTTTCCTGTAAAGAAACTTTGAAAAGTACTGTTCTGCAATATCGGGCCGGGTCAGAATAAAAGTACCATATTCCGAAATAATTCTTGGAATACTTTTACGATATGGGTCATGAAGTATAATTGTAAAAAAATCCATGACCTTGGCGGGAAGATTTCTCTTGCTCATGGGTTAGCTTTGAGTGAAAAAACAATGTTAAAATTAAAAGAATAAAACCAGATAACCAAAACAAATAACTATTTTACACAAAAGTAATATCGCAATAATGCAAAGCTCTGATATCCTAAAAAACAATAACTTGTGCAAAAAGGAAGCCTCATGAACCCGACCTTTGTTTTAGTACAATTCGGAAATATACCAAAAATCAGTCAATCAACGGCTTAACAAAGCTTCATGATACATATCCATGAATACTGGATTTTTGCGTAATCCATTTTGTGTGATATCTTCAAAAACCAGACTTGGGAGTTCATTTCCTTCAACCATTACAGGCCCATTCGGTGTTAATGCAACATCCCACCCTACGATTTTTACCTGAGGAAATAAAGCCGCTGAACCAATAACCAGATCAACAGTCTCGGTGAAGAAAGGAATTTTAAATCCATTAAATTCCATATTATTGACCGGGTGGCGAAAATACGTTTTTGCTCTTCCGTTGGTAAAATCAGAAAAGGCTTCTTTTTTTAAAGCACCACTTTCAAAGTCAATTCCCACATAAACTCCACCACTTGAGGTATTGTCAACAAAACTATCGTTAAGACCAATTCTAAAAACGCCGCCCATAATTCTGCTTCCCTTGACCTGATTGGTATAGGATACTATACGCATTGTATTCACACAGTGAGGGTTAAGCCTGTTGATTTCTTCATGTTGAACAATTGCTTCCTGAAATATATACCCGTCAGCAATTACATGCTTATATAGCTTCTCAGCCAGTAGTTTGTCTGTCTCTAACTCTTTCAGGTTTATCCTGAAAATGTTTTTTCCGCCACCGGAACCTGCAGTTTTTTTTACAAAAATCGTCTTATCATTATTCGAAAGAGCAAAAACCCGCATCAGAAACTTACGGAATTCACCTTCGTTATTGATCTGTTCAAAACTACCATCAATAAAAAAAAGTGAGTTGATGTTATATGCAAAACTATTGACGACACTAAGATTATGATTCCTGAGAAAGATTTCGAACAGGTACTTATTATCAAAGATAGAATTATAATGAGGGTCGTTCATTTTCCAGAAAATATTCTGAAGTTTATGGGTTACCATATAATCATCATAATTATCAATGCCTTTTCTGTAAAGGAACTTTGCAAAATACTGTTCAGCAATGGCTGGATTTGTAAAGCTATATTTAAAATATTCCCATAAAATTACAGGGATTGAATCTCGCTGAGGATCTTTTATCACAATTGAAAAAAAATCTCTGACCTTTTCAGTTATTTTTCTTTTACCCATAAAAATAATAATCTTCTAAATCAATGACACCTGTCACCTTTCATAAACGGATATTTAAAATCGGTTGGAGGAAGCAAAGTTTCTTTGATGGTTCTCGGACTGGTCCATCTTATAAGGTTAAGATGACTGCCTGCTTTGTCGTTGGTCCCCGATTGCCTTGAGCCTCCAAACGGTTGTTGGCCTACAACTGCTCCGGTAGGTTTATCATTAAAATAAAGATTGCCAGCTGCATATTTCAGGGTTTTACTGGCTTTATCCAGCACCATGCGGTCATGTGCAAAGATGGCACCGGTAAGTGCATATGGAGATGTTTCGTCAACCAGTTTAAGCGTTTCTTCCCAGTTCTTATCATCATAAACAAAAACGGTCAGAACAGGTCCGAATATCTCCTCTTCCATGGTTACAAAATGAGGATCTTCGGTAAGAATTATTGTCGGTTCAATAAAATAACCTTTGGTTTTATCACCTTTACCCCCAAAAATAACTTTTGTATCCGGAGAATGTCTGGCTTTTTCAATGTAGCCCATAATGTTGTCAAACGAGGCTTCGTCAATCACAGCATTCATAAAATTGCTGAACTCACGCACGTCCCCCACAGTAATCTGTGAAAGCATATCACCAACCTTTTCGCGCACCGGAGGCCATAATGACTTGGGTATATATGCCCTGGAAGCTGCCGAGCACTTCTGACCCTGATACTCAAACGAACCACGCACGATTGCTGTTGCAACTTCATCGGCATGAGCTGAGTTATGCACAACAATAAAATCTTTACCACCGGTTTCCCCGACTATTTTTGGATATGATTTATAGTTTGGAAGATTCTGAGCAACACTCTGCCACAAACGGTTAAAAGTAATGTTGGAACCTGTAAAGTGAAGTCCGGCAAAGTTGTGGTCTGAAAAAATTGCATTCCCCACCACTGATCCGGTTCCCGGAACAAAATTGATAACACCATCAGGCATTCCCGCTTCTTTAAAAATCTGCATCAACACGTAATTAGACATAATTGAGTTGGATGCTGGTTTCCACAGTGCTGTATTCCCCATTAAAACCGGCGACATATTTAAATTTGATGCAATGGCTGTAAAATTGAATGGCGTTAATGAAAAAATAAAACCTTCGAGAGGGCGGTATTCTATGCGATTGATAAACCCCGGATCTGAATGTGGTTGCTCATTGTAAATATCAGAAATGTAATGCGCATTAAATCTGAGAAAATCAACTGTTTCGCAGGCCGCATCAATCTCAGCCTGATAGGCATTCTTACTTTGGCCAAGCATGGTAGCAGCATTTAAAGTTGCCCGATGCTTTTTCGCAATCAGTTCAGCAATTCTGAGCGTAACAGAAACCCTTTCCACATATGAGAAGGATTCCCATTCGCGATGAGCTTTCATGGCTACGTCTATTGCTGACTTAACTTCTTTCGGCCCAGCTTTGTGATAATTGCCGATGATATGACCATGATCATGAGGCATACGAACCGCTTCGGTATTACCGGTTCTTACTTCTTTGCCGCCAATAATCAACGGAATGTCCATCACCTCAGACGACATTCTGTCCAGTTCACTCTGTAAAGATTTTCTTTCAGGTGTTCCGGGTGAGTATGTTTTTACCGGTTCATTCTCGGGATATTCAAAAACGAAGATCGCATTATTCATAAAAAATCAGAATTGCATTACAACGAAATATATGTAAATTTACCAGTCGTATTAACACAGTCACACTGCAAATGTTCAAGCAGAAGCTGACTGATTGCAAGTAAAAAACTGACTATGAATTATTATATTGTCACTGGAACATCATCAGGAATTGGCGAGGCAATTGCTAAAAAATTGATCCACCGGAAAGAAAAGGTTTTTTGCATCTCAAGGCAGATCAATGAATCACTCAAAGCTCTTGCAACAAAAAATCACAGTTGGTTATGGTATTATGAAACCGACCTGACTCAAACCTTAAAAATACCCGGAATTCTCAAAGAAATTTTCTCCTTTATTGATGAAGGTGAAGTTGCAAATGTTGTTCTGATAAACAATGCAGGTACGCTTGAACCTTTGGGCAAGTCAGGCAGCCTTAATCCCGGCCTGATTGAAAACCATTTTAAAACAAATGTTATTGCGCCGGCCATCTTGATAAATGAATTTATCAGACTGTCGGAAAGACTGAATGCAAAAAAAACAATTGTCAATATCAGCTCAGGAGCAGCAAGTACACCCTATGCAGGATGGAGCAATTATTGCGCTGCAAAATCAGCTCTTGATATGCTTACACGAACCATTGGTGAAGAGCAGAAAAGCAAAGAAAATCCGGTCAGGATTTTTTCTGTAGCACCTGGAATTGTTGATACAAAGATGCAGGAAACCATCAGAAATACAAATGAAGAGCTGTTTCCCATGAAGCAAAAGTTTGAAAAACTATACGCTGAGAATAAGCTGAGTAAAGCCGATGATGTAGCTGACAAAATTATTTCGTTGCTTTTTTCTGACTTCCCGTTTACCGGGGATGTTACAGACCTGAGAAATCTTTAGAAGATTGTCGAAATAGTTTCCCGGAGATTTAAAATTCTTTAGTTTTGCCGTACAAATCTACTAATGATAAAATTATGTTTAAGACCAACGAGTACTTTGACGGAAAAGTAAAATCAATCGCATTTGAAACAAGCGAAGGCCCTGCAACAGTAGGAGTTATGGCAGCCGGAGAATATGAATTCGGAACATCATGTGTTGAATACATGACGGTGATCTCAGGTGAAATGGAAGTCAGACTTCCTGAGGAAACTGAGTGGAAAACCTTTCAGCCATTCGAAACTTTTATAGTACCCGCCAATGTAAAGTTTGGCGTAAGAATGAATGGCGATACTTCATACCGCTGTTTGTACCGATAGTCGAAAGCCCCCTGAACCGGGGCTTTTCAGTGTAATCCGATATGAACAATCAAACATAACCAATCAATCCGATGAAAACCAAAAAGTACGATGAACTGAAACTTCATTATAAAATCTGGTTTACCGACCAGAACGAAAAGGGAATTCTGGGTGATGGTAAATGGAAGATACTTAAAGCAATAGATGAAACAGGCTCGCTGACCTCTGCATGTGAAAAACTTGAGATCACTTACCGCAGAACCTGGAATGATCTTAAAGCCATTGAGAAACAACTTGGCTTTGCTTTACTTGAAAAATCAAGAGGAGGAGCTGAAGGAGGAAGTACCTCGCTGACTCCGGAAGGAAAAAAGCTTATCAGGGCTTTTGATGATTTTCATGAAAAAATGGATGTAATTATGCAGCAGCATTTTACCGAACTTAAAAAGGCACTGATTTCAAATGATTAAGACGGCGTTAAAAACAATATTTGTATTTATTGCTTTTATAGCAATGGCTTCCTGTGGAAGGGTGACTAACACTGGTTCAGAAAGCGAATTAAAGGGAGACCTAATTATTTTCCATGCCGGCAGCTTGTCTGTTCCTTTCAGGGCTTTGGCCGATTCATTCCGGAAAATTCATCCGGAAGTCAAAATCCTGCCTGAATCGGCAGGAAGTCTGGCCTCAATCCGCAAGATTACCGATCTTAACAGACCATGCGACATTATGGCATCAGCCGATTATATTCTGATTGACAAACTGATGATTCCTGAATTTGCAAGCTGGAATCTATTGTTTGCCGGCAATGAAATGGCTATTGTTTATCACCCGGGCTCAAGAATGTCTGATTCCATCAATGAAAATAATTGGTTTAGAATTTTACAAAATCCGGAAATAAGATTCGGGCGATCTGACCCAAATTCTGATCCTTGCGGCTACAGAGCTATTCTTACCATGCAGTTGACTGAAAAGGTTTACAATATACCCGGGTTAACCGATGAACTGATGAAGAAGGATCAGAAATATATCCGCCCAAAAGAAACTGATCTTTTGGCGTTGCTTGAAACAGGAACACTTGATTATATTTTTCTTTACAAATCTGTTGCAATTCAGCACAAGCTCCCCTATTTGTCACTTCCTGACAGTATTAATCTCTCATCTCCAGGATTACAGGATTTATACAAAACAGTATCGGTTGATGTTGCCGGCAATAAACCCGGCGACAAAATAACTCAGTTCGGAGAAGCAATGGTTTATGGAATGACTATCCCAAACAACTCAGAAAATACTGAGAATGCCAAAGCTTTCGTAAAGTTCATAATTGAAAAAGGTCTTCCGATAATTGAAGCAATGGGTCAAAAGCACATTGAACCGGAATTCTCTCCAAAATCAACTTCTACTCCTGAATTCATGAACTAAGCATTTCTAATAATCGAATCTCTTAAAAATTCACCTACCGATATGAATTTATATTCATATCGCAAAAACAAACCAACATGAACAACGCAATTTACAACTTTGAAACGCCGAAGAATGAAGACATTAACAAGTACAATCCGGGTAGTATTTCCAGGAAAGAATTAATGAATGAGATTGACCGGCAATCATCAGAAATTATAGAAATTCCATTAATTATTGGTGGAAAAGAAGTTTTCACAAAAAACAGGAATTCCGTAATCATGCCGCATAATCATGGACAAGTGATGGCATCATACTGCATAGCCGGGCCAGAAGAAATTGAAATGGCAGCTCAGGCAGCAGTTTCTGCCAGAGAAGACTGGATGTCACTTTCATGGCTCGACAGGGCATCTGTATTTCTAAAAGCAGCAGAACTTATTTCGGAAAAGTACAGGTATGTGCTTAATGCTGCCACCATGCTTGGCCAGAGTAAAAGTGCCTATCAGGCAGAAATTGACAGCGCTTGTGAAGTAATTGATTTTTTAAGGTTCAATGCTTATTATGCCAGTGAAATTTACAGCAAACAGCCATCTTCAGAATTCGGAAATCTGAACAGGATTGAATACAGAGCTCTTGAAGGCTTTGTACTTGCAATAACACCCTTTAATTTTACTGCCATTGCATCAAATCTCAATGCAGCTCCGGCTCTAATGGGAAATACTTTGGTGTGGAAACCCGCTTCAACATCAGTTCTTTCAAATTATTACCTGATGAAGATCTTTATGGAAGCCGGGTTACCAGAAGGTGTTATAAATTTTATTCCATCATCAGGTAAAGACATTTCATCAGTTGTACTGAAAAACAAACATCTGGCAGGAATTCATTTCACTGGTTCCACAGGAACATTCAATCATATCTGGAGATCTACCGGAGAGAATCTTTCAAACTACATTTCATACCCGAAACTGATTGGTGAAACAGGTGGGAAAGATTTCATCTTTGTGCATGCATCAGCAAATATTGAAGAGGTTGCAACCGCAATGATCAGAGGTGCATATGAGTATCAGGGTCAGAAGTGCTCAGCAGCTTCACGCACCTACATCCCTGAATCTATGTGGCCAAAACTCAAACGCATGCTGGTTGAGCAGATTAATGAAATAAAAATGGGAGATGTGAGAGATTTCTCAAATTTTGCCAATGCTGTTATTGACGAAGCTTCATTTGATGGTATCATGGACTATATCGGCTATGCTAAAAAATCGACAGATGCAAAAATCATTGCAGGTGGTACAGGTGACAAAACCCATGGATTTTTCATCAGGCCAACCCTGATAGAAACGACTGACCCGCATTTCAAAACAATGGAAGAAGAAATATTTGGTCCGGTACTTACAGTGTTTGTATATAAAGACAATGAATTTGAGCAAACACTAGAGATTTGCGACAAGACCTCACCCTATGCGCTCACCGGAAGTATTTTTTCAACCGATCGGTATGCGCTCAACATTGCATGCCGGAAACTGAGATATGCAGCCGGCAATCTATACTTTAATGATAAACCTTCAGGAGCAGTAGTCGGGCAACAACCCTTTGGAGGTGCGAGGGCATCAGGGACCAATGATAAATCAGGTAGTTACCTGAATCTAATCCGCTGGACCAGTCCCCGAACAATTAAAGAAACGTTCATTCCAGCTAATGATTACCGGTATCCATTTATGGATGGAGATGGAAGATTAATCTAAATAAAGAAACAGATTATAATGACCAATCGAAAACAATCAACTAATAGGTTTGTTACTTGAAAAAATAAAAAGCATGTCAAAAAAAACAACAAAGCAGATTCAGGAAATATTAAGCCAGCTTGGTATCGAAGATTTTAATTCCGGTGCAACAACCGGAACTGTATGGTATCCCACCAAAGGCCAACCCATTCACTCCTATTCACCTGCCGATGGACAATTGATTGCCTCTGTAAATCAGGCTACATGGGACGATTATGAATTGGTGATGGAGAAAGCAACAGCAGCTTTCAGTTCGTGGCGCATGGTTCCTGCGCCCAAAAGAGGTGAAATAGTGAGGCAAATCGGAAACCGATTGAGAGAATACAAAGAACCACTTGGATCTTTGGTTTCCTATGAAATGGGCAAGGTTTATCAGGAAGGACTGGGAGAAGTTCAGGAAATGATTGACATTGCTGACTTTGCAGTTGGCTTGTCGAGGCAGCTTTACGGATCAACCATGCATTCGGAGCGCGAACGCCACCGGATGTACGACCAATATCATCCATTGGGCGTAGTTGGTGTTATATCTGCCTTTAATTTCCCGGTTGCTGTTTGGGCATGGAATGCAATGCTGGCAATGGTCTGCGGCGATGTAGTGGTATGGAAACCTTCATCAAAGGTAATGTTAAGTGCAGTTGCTGTTCACAAAGTAATTGAACAGGTGCTGCGCGATAATGATGTTGCGGAAGGTGTATTATCACTGCTTGCAGGAAGCTCAAAGTATATTGGTGATGACTTTCTTGCAGACAAACGAATCCCGCTGATTTCAGTGACCGGCTCAACCAGAGTTGGACGGCACGTAGGCAAGATTGTTGGTGAACGGCTTGGCAGAAGCATACTTGAACTTGGTGGTAACAATGCCATTATTGTTTCGCAATACGGAAATCTGAATATGGCATTGCGCGGCAGTTTGTTCGGTGCTATAGCGACTTCAGGACAGCGATGCACATCAACCAGGCGATTGCTGATTCATGACTGTATTTTCGACAAATTTCGCGATAAGCTGATTGAAGCATACAAACAATTAAAAATCGGTCATCCACTTAATGAGGATACTGTGGTGGGACCGTTGGTCGATAAAGATGCTGTAAATGCTTTTCTGAATGCTCAGGAGCAGATCAGGAAAGAAGGCGGAAAAATTGTTTACGGCGGGCAGGTGCTCGAAGGCGAAGGCTATGAATCAGGTTGTTATGTAGTTCCCTGTATCGCCGAAGTTGAAAATCATTATGAGATAGTTCAGGAAGAAACCTTTGCCCCTATTCTTTATCTGATAAAATACAAGAGCATTGACGAAGCCATTGAACTGCATAATGCTGTTCCTCAAGGTCTTTCATCGGCTATCTTCTCAAGAAATATTCTGGAAACCGAGCGTTTTCTTTCACACGAAGGTTCTGATTGCGGCATAGCCAATGTAAACATTGCTACCAACGGTGCTGAAATCGGAGGAGCATTCGGAGGTGAGAAAGATACCGGAGGTGGTCGTGAATCAGGATCGGATGCATGGAAAGCATACATGCGCCGCCAGACCAATACCATCAACTTCTCAACCGAATTGCCCCTGGCTCAGGGAATTAAATTCGATGCTTTTGAGGATTGAAACCCGTGAATTCTGATTCGATTTGCATATCATTTCAATTTTAGGTAATAATATCGGATTATTTTACGACGATTATTTTTTTAAAAGTGCAGCCCAAAGGTTGCACTTTAAATTTTTGTCGTCGGATTATTTGTGAACATTGTGCTGTAAAAAATGTTAAACTTGCGGCAAAATCAAAAAGCCAAATTTTCGTTATGCAAAGCCCTTTAAACTACATTAAAGATTACATAAGTAAGGGGCACGAACGAAGCCGAAACATCAAGAAAAACATTCTACTCTCGTTTCTCATTAAGGGAGGTAGTATTGTTATAACATTTTTGATAGTTCCCCTCACACTCGGTTATCTTGGCGCAAGAGATTATGGAATATGGCTGACGCTCAGTTCTGTAATTTCATGGTTCGGATTTTTCGATATAGGACTTGGAAATGGCTTAAGAAACCGGTTTGCTGAAGCACTGGCAAAGGGGGATAAATTGCTGGCAAGAATTTACGTTAGCACTACCTATTTCGGGTTAGCCGGTATTTTTGGCATACTCTGGATATTGTTCTTCGGTGCAAGCTTTTTCCTGAATTGGAATTCAATTTTTAATATCCCGGCAGGAGAAACAGGAAATATGCAGACACTTGTTGTGTATGTTTTTTCATTATTTGTGCTGAGGTTTATTCTTAAACTAATATCGATCATCATTACCGCTGACCAAAAGCCGGCTATAAGTAATACTTTCGATCCGCTTTCAAATGTTATTTCCCTGATAATAATCTATGTTCTCACATTAACAACCAAGGGTTCGTTGATGTATCTGGCTATGGCGGTTACGTTTTCGCCGGTTTTTGTACTTTTAATCGCAACCATTTACTTTTTCAGAAACAACTACAAGGAATACCGGCCAAGCCTGAAATACTTCAGAATGAATCAATTGAAGGATCTCACGGGGCTGGGATTTCAGTTCTTTATCATTCAGATTGCTGTATTGGTGATCTTTTCAACCGACAACATGATTATAACACAGGTTCTGGGGCCTGAACATGTAACTCCTTACAACATCGCATTCAAGTACTTCCATTCAGTTTCCATGGCTTTTGCAATCATCATGAATCCGCTTTGGTCGGCATACACACAAGCATATACAATTAACGATATCCCCTGGATCAGGCATATAACTACCAGATTGGTGAGGCTTTGGTTTCTGATTGTGGCTCTTGTTGTTCTGATGATTTTGATTTCTGGGCCATTTTATATGTTCTGGATTGGCGACAAAATAGAGATTCCGTTGTTAATTACCATATTGATGGGTGTGTTTATATTGATCAGTACATGGAATAACATTTATGTGTATTTCATAAACGGTGCTGGAAAGATCAGGTTTCAGCTTTATACTTCAATTTTGGCTGCGCTTGCGAATATTCCGTTATCGGTATATTTTGCCGGAAACCTCGAAATGGGAGCTGCAGGAGTAATACTTGCCACTTGTATCTGCTTGTTGCCGGGCACATTACTTGCACCCTATCAATACAAAAAGATTCTCAACAAAACTGCAACCGGCATTTGGGATAAATAATGGTTTTTATCACCTTTGCTATTAATAAACATTTACTGCACTAATGACATGAACTTAAAAGACCGTCTTCTGAAACTGCTCAACACCGGGAGTGTCAGAAGCGTCAAGGCCAAGAAAAATATTATTGCTTCCTTTGGGATAAAGGGAGTAAGCATATTTATCGGGTTTATTTTCGTGCCACTGCTTATTAATTACCTCGGAACTTTTGAATACGGAATATGGATAACACTCGGATCAATTGTAGGATGGATTAATTATTTTGACATTGGATTGGGAAATGGTTTAAGAAACAAATTTGCAGAAGCCCTTGCCAAAGGCGATAATAAGCTTGCCAGGATATATGTAAGCACCACTTATGCTGCACTGAGTATGATATTTGGTGCTTTTTTTGTGATTTTTCTGGTTGTAAATCCTTTTCTCAATTGGGCTGCCATTCTGAATGGGCCAGAAACCATGCGTTCGGAACTGAGCATTCTCGTTATGATAACCGTTGGATTCTTTTTGCTGAGATTTATTTTCAGGATGATTGCCATCATTATCACAGCCGACCAAAGACCCGCAGTTAGCAATACTTTCGATCCGATTTCAAATATTGTAGCGCTTTCAGCGATTTTAATTCTCATGAAAACCACTGATCCATCGCTTATCAACCTTGGAATTGTGCTGGGAGGAGCACCGGTTTTGGTTTTGTTTATTGCTTCATTATATTTTTTCAAAAATGATTATCGAGAGTTCAAGCCAATTTTAAGTCTGGTTAATTTCAAATATTTCAAAGATCTTGCAGGACTTGGTATTCAGTTCTTTATAATACAGATTACAGTAGTGGTGATAATGTCAACCAACAATCTAATCATCACTCAGGTAGTTGGACCTGAAGCAGTAACTGCATACAATGTAGCTTATAAATACTTCGGCTTGATTACAATGCTTTTTGTTATAATCACCAATACCTATTGGTCGGCATTTACAGAAGCCTATGTAAAAAAGGACTTTTTGTGGATTAAGCGTGTAATGCGCGGAATGATCAAGCTATGGATCGGCATTATTATGATTATTGTCATTATGCTGGCTTTTTCCGGACCATTCTTTTCGATCTGGATTGGCGATAAAGTGCAGGTTCCATTTATGCTTTCAGCATTTACAGCACTATTTGTTGTTGTTTATTTATGGTACAGCATCTTTATTTATTTCATTAACGGCACCGGCAAAATAAAGCTTCAGTTATACACTGCGGTAACAGTTGCCATATTCAATATTCCGCTCTCTATTTTTCTGGCGAAAAACATGGGAATGGGTGCAGCAGGAGTAATACTTGGTTCTTGTATCACCTATTTACCTGGAGCAATACTGGGCCCAATTCAATATTATAAGCTGGTTAATGGCAAAGCGACAGGCATTTGGGGAAAATAAAAGTTGATCTGACAAAATCTGATCATCAATCGAACCACTTCATTAATTGTACGTTTAAGTATCACCAAAAAATTGAGAAGAATGTATAAATATCCCGTTTATCAGCCATCCCTAAAGGGAAACGAAAGAAAATATGTAAATGATTGTATCGACACCAACTGGCTTACCTGGCAGGGAAAGTATGTAAAAGAATTCGAAACAGAGTTCGCCAGTTACATCGGCATAGGATACGCATCAGCTACATGCAATGCTACTGTCGCATTACATCTGGCGATGGTGGCACTGGGTATTGGCCCCGATGATGAAGTAATTGTACCTACGCTGACTTATGTTGCTTCGGTAAATTCTATTGTTTACTGCGGAGCAAAACCTGTATTTGTTGATTCATTGCCTGACACCTGGCAGATGGACACCAAAGATGTTGAGCGAAAAATAACTCCGAAAACCAAAGCCATTATGGCTGTGCATGTTTACGGACATCCCTGCGAAATGGATGAACTTCAATCCATTGCAAAAAAGCACAACCTGTTTCTGATTGAGGATGCTGCCGAAGCTTTCGGATCAAAATACAAAGGCAAATTTACAGGCACTTTCGGTGATATCAGCATTTTCAGCTTTTTTGGCAACAAAACCATTACTACAGGCGAAGGAGGCATGATAGTTACTGACAACACAACCATTATGGACCGGGTGAAACTCTATAAAGGTCAAGGTCTGGCACAGTACAGGGAGTATTGGCATGAAGTGGTTGGTTACAATTATCGTATGACAAATGTTGCTGCTGCCATAGGACTTGCCCAGCTTGAACGTGCAGATGAACTTATTGAAAAGAAAATACTTCTGGCAAAGTGGTACGACGAACTGCTTGAGGATCTTCCGGTTACATCGCATAATCCGGTTGGCGATGTTGTGCATACTTACTGGATGTATTCCATACTTGCTCAAAATGCTGACCAAAGGGTGTTGCTTAGAGCTAAACTAAAGGAGAATGGAATTGAAACACGCCCGATATTCCATCCGGTTCATACAATGCCGATGTACACCGGCAATTATCATCCGTTTAAAGTTGCCGAAGACCTTGGCTGGAGAGGCATAAATCTTCCAAGTTATCCCGATTTGTCAAGAGAGAATGTTGAAGAAATATGTTCGGTAATCCGATCATTTTATAAACCAAATTCTTGAACATGAAGTTTAATGTTTATGAAGCCTGGCAACCTGAATGGAAATCAGCTATTGAAAGGATTGATTCAAAACTCGCCGATATTTATTTCCTGCCTGAATGGTACGCTACCTGGGAAAATTACGAGCATTCTGTATCAAAATGTATTGTTGCAGAGGAGGATGACTTTCTTTTTGTCTATCCATTTCTGATGAGGTCAATTGAAGGATTTGATCTTGCAACTGAATGCTTTGATATACAAAGTGCATATGGATATGGCGGCGTTATTACGAATAGCCTTAATGTTCCGCAATATTTGACTGATAAGTTCAACAAGAAAGTAACCGAATGGCTTACGGATAATAATGTAATTGCTGAATTTGTTAGGGAACATCCGCTGCTTGATCACTGCCGCCGTGATGCGGATTATGTTTTAGCAAGAAAAAACATATACATCGAAGTTTCACGCAACTACAGAATTCCTGAACTTAAGAATCATCAAAATGTATCTAAGTTCCGACGTGATGAAAAATTAAAGGTAGTAATTGATGACCGGCTTGAGGGGATGGATGAGTTTGTGAGACTCTATCATCTGAGTGCCAACCGAATCGGGATGTCAAAATATTACTTTTTTTCTAATGAGTATTTCAGCCTGATCAAAAACCTTTTGAAGGATCATGCCAGGCTCATCAATATTTATTATGAAGATCATCTGATCCACAGCCTGATCTATTTGTTTAACGGAAACAAAGCATCGCTTCATCTTGCAGGTGCTGACCACTCGCTTTATAAATTCAACCTGAGCGCAGTATCATTCTTCGAATCCGTTTTGTACTCAGCAGAACTTGGCCTGGAAACAGTAAACATTGGCGGTGGTTTAACAGCCGATGAGCAAGACGGTCTTTATCGGTTTAAGAAGAATTTCAGCAACAATATAAAAGATGTTTATATCGGGAAAAAGGTCATTAGCCAACTGGTTTATGACTCACTGGTCAGTCAATGGGAAGAAAAGTATCCTCACCTGAGAGATAAATACAAAAGATTTTTTCTGAAATATCGGCAGGTTGATTAACCGGATATGACCCAGCAAAAGAAAAATTCAGAAATTCCCATGGATAGCTCTTTAGTTTTTAGCCAAACCTTCAAGAATCTTGTCCTTCTTCATGTCCATAACAAGCTTTTTTGAGAAAAGCTCAGCACCTCTTATGTTCATGTGTGTGGAGTTGTAGAAGTAGTACTTGTTGAATGACATAGAATCATTCGAATAGTCATAATACGGAATATCGTACTTTTGACCAAAAGAGGCAAAAACACCCATAATTTCAGGCCTATTTTCAACAAATAGCTGACCATCAATATATTCAGGCGGGGCAACAAATATTATCTTAATATTTTTCTTTTGACATTCGGCCAGAAATTCATCGAACAATACAACCGAAAGCGAATCAAGTTCCATGCTGAAGCGACCACCCATCTCCTCCACCGCATTGTCAAAATCTGAATTCCATTCAAGGTTTTTGCCCTGATAACCTTTTATACGATCAGGTTTCTGCCGATCGGGAGCCAAAGCAATTTTAACAGCAGAAATTGAAGTTTTCCATTTCCCCAGATACCTGATCAAAGGAACTTTTGAATCGTATTTTCCATAACCATCATACGATGAAATGGCTTTTGCCAGCAATGTATCGCTGGTCATATAAGGCAAAAACTGGTCGGAATTGTACAAGTCAGGCCTTTTGCCTAACGTCATCAGGTCAACAGCGTAAATGATAACTTCGGGGGCTTTGTTGTATTTAAGCAGGATTTCATGACGAAGCTTCTGGAGCCAGAAATTATGTCCGTTTAAGCCAATATTGTAAACCGAAAGATTAAGACTATCGGAAAGAATTTCAGGATCGAAATGAACCCAGGCCCTTGAACCACCGTAAATCAGCAGATCCTCATTTATTCTTCCGTTGTAAATATCATTCCAAACCCCAAACTCATCGGCTTTTGATTTCTTCAAAGCATTGGTAAGGAAAATATCGGCCAGATAACCAAAGATGAGCAGAGGTAATATAAAAATCAAGCCTGCTATTAAAAATTTTTTCATTGCAAATCGTTTTACATCAGAACTGAAAGTAAATAAACTCTTTACCTGTCGCTGAAAAGAAGAAAACAATAATAATCATCAGATAGTAAAAGCCCCATCTCACGGTTTTCGACAGTGATGTACCAATTCCGGCAATTGCGTATTCATGGCTTTTTCCAAACCATTCAATCACCATCATAACCACAATGAATATCATTGTAATCAGCACTCCCATTCTTCCTTCAAACTGCGGCATTGAAAAGAGAGATAGAGAGAAAATATTTTTGTAGAATTCAAATGCATTTGAAATGTTATCGGATCTGAAAATCACAAAACCGATCATAGCAAGCAGAAAAACGCCAACCATATTTCTGAACTCAACAAAAGAAGGAACTAATTTTCCTTTGAGAGATTTCTTTTTCTTGAAGATTTTTCCCTGAAGTATCAGCGGTATATAATAGCTGCCATGCAGCAAACCGAACAAAACAAAAGTCCAGTTGGCTCCATGCCATATTCCTATGATGAAGAAATTTATCATAATCGCAATGATCAGTCCTCTGTTTCCATGATCTCTGAAATGAATTGACAAAGGAGTGAAAACATATTCTGTCATCCATGAAGTTAAAGAAATATGCCAGCGTTGCCAGAACTCAGCAATATTTTGCGAAAAGAAAGGAAAATCGAAATTCTTTGTAATGTTAAAACCGATAAGTCTGGCAAATCCTATGGCCATGTCAGAATATCCTGAGAAGTCGGCATAAATCTGAATGGTATAAAGAAACAAACCCAGCACCAGAGAGCTGGCAGGCATTGTGTCGAAATTATCGAATACCTGGTTGGTGTAAATTGCACAATTGTCAGCAACTACAATCTTTTTAAATAGTCCCCACAATATCTGTCTGAGTCCATCAACAGCCTGATCATAGCTGAATTCCCGCCGTTTTTCGAGCTGAGGAATCAACAAAGTTCCCCGGTCAATAGGGCCTGAAATCAAACTCGGGAAAAACGAAACATAAGAGAAAAATACTATCCAATCGGTTGTTGGTTCAATTTTCCCTTTATTTATATCGAGCAGATAACTCATTGTCCGAAAGGTGTAAAAACTTATTCCGAGCGGGAGTATGATTTTTAAGGTGTGATAATCGAGATTAATGTTGATGGCCTGAAATGCATCAACAAATGACGTTATGAAAAAATTGAAATATTTAAAGAACACCAGCCCGCCAATTCCCTGAATCAGCCCGATGTATAGGAGTAATCTTCTTTTGGCTTCGCTTCCTGCTTTTGGGATGTAGATGCCCAGAAAATAATTAAGGACTGAAACGCCTATCAGTAAAGATAAAAATCGCCAGTCCCACCATGCATAAAAGAAATAACTTCCGGTTAAAATAAGTAGATTCTGGGCTTTCAGATTTCGCTGAAATACAAACCAGTATAAAACAAAAAAGACCAGAAAAAAAACAGTGAATGGCAGTGAATTAAAGACCATACGCTCAATTTATTAAAGGAATATTGATACCGAAAGAATTACAAAATTTATCATCATGCTTCAATCAGCTCAAAAAGGTGAGCATCGGGAGAAAAGAGGAAAATACATCTTTTTCCTTCGAAAGCTTCTGAGGAAAAATACTCCATCGCTTTGAAGTCCTGCAATTCCAGCTCTGCAACTGCTTCGGTGATGTTATCCACTTTATAACCGATATGATAATAAGTAACTCTTTTTTTTAACAGGCTAAAAACCTTTGATTCTTCTGAATATGGCTGCACCAGTTCAAGAAAACCTTCATCGGCAATCTGAATAAAACAGACATCTACCTTTTGGGTTTCAATCCTATAAACCTGAGAAGCGCAGTTTTGCCCAAAAATATTTTTGTAATTTAATACAGCACTTTCCATATCGTCAACCAGTGTTCCGACATGATGAAAATTAAGTTTGGTCTTCATTATTGAATTTTCATTGGCAGTAAAAAAACTGATTTCTATCGGCAAAGTTTATTTTTTGCTGATTATACCCTCTACCAGCTCTCCGATATTTTTCCAGCTTTGAATTTCCTTGGCTGTGAAACGGAGTTTAAAATGCTTTTCGATTGAAACAACAAGGTGAATGTGAGTGAGAGAATCCCATCCTTCCACATCATTGGCGGTTGTTTCATAAGCCAGTGTTACCTCCTGATCGTCAAGGGTATCTCTGAAAATTTCCTGAAGTTGACTCAAAATCTCTGCTTTGTCCATTTTATTTTTGTTTTTGTTTGATAAAAGCTGCAAACATAACCGGAACCTTAAATTTTTCAGCGTATTGCTGACTGACATGTTCCGAAATAACCACCTTCTCTTCAATGATTTCAAGACCGGCCAGATTGATCATATCTCTTATTTCCTGAACCTCATTAAACAGGTAAATATGATCGATCATCGGTGCATTTACCGGGGTTGAAATATAGGAAATTCCATCGTCACTTATAAGGTCACTCAATTTATTTAATAAAACCAAAGGGTCTTCCAGATGTTCGAGCACCTCGCCAATTGTAATAAAGTCAAAAGTTGAGTTGCTGGCATACTCTAACACGTTTTTTGTAATAAAGTTTACCTTCGGGTTATTAATAATTCCCTTGCAGATGCCAATGGAGTAATCACTGATATCAACAACTTCAAACTTTACATCTTCAGGTAGCAGTTTAATTGCTGTATAACAATACAATCCGTGACCACCGCCAATTTCCAGATAACTTTCTGCAGATTTTGCATAGACTGCAAGTTTGTCAGCAAAAAAAGAATAACGTTCATATTGGTCGAACCAGAGAAATTGGGCCAGGGCAAGTCCATGCATATGATAACACATCATTTCCGGATTATCATAAATGCATTTTTCCACTTCCTGAAAGGAAGCCGAAGAATACTTCCCCTGTCTCAGGAAGTTCATTCTTTCGGTGGCCATATCGTCAAGCATTCTGAGATAGCAATCAATACTAAAATCAAGGCCAGCATTTTCAAGGAGAAGGTACTTCTCATACTGACAGTAGAAATCATTTGCCCTGATAACATACAGTTCGTTCAGGTAGTTTGTGTTTAGTCTTAATTTTTTCGCATGATCAGGCTTTTTTGATTCCAGTTTGAGTAAAATCTCTTCAAGATAATTTCTCATTACTGAAGGTTAACAGGTTTTGCCGTAATAAATGCGGTTCTTTCCTCATAGCTGCTGAGATCGAGGAACCAGAATCCGTTGTCGAAAGTAAACCCAAGATTTTTGTAGTGGTCTTCAACCATTCCGTTCTTTGCAGTTGGAATAAATTCACCTTTCAATCTTTTAAAACCATGTCTGATTCCTGACTGAACAATTGTATTTGTGACAAAGTTTTCCATGCCACGTTTCAAAACCCGGCAGCTCATAAACCAGGTATCAATAAAAAGTGTTTCTGAATCTTCTTTTTCAAGGATGATGACACAAATAAGTCCGTTATCACCAAATTTATCCGCTAGTGTGAATGAAAAAGAAAGATGCTTTTCAGATGCTGAAATTGTTTCAATATCGCTTTCGGTATAGCGCACAGTTCTGAGGTTAAACTGATTTGATCGCTGAGACAGTTGTGCAACCCTTGGTGTATTGAATTTATTGAAAGGTTCTATAACCGAAACCATATCAAGGCTTTTCAGAAAGTCATCTTCATTAACAAACGACTTCTGCATGATGCTGCGTTTGGCCTCAACCTGATATTGTTTCGTACGTTCAGCATCTTCGTTTGAATAAGAAACTGTTTCAAATAGATTAAGTGAGTAAAGATATTCGAGATATTCAGCTGGATCTTCGGGTAATTCAGGTACAATAATCCCGGGAATATTTTCCCGTACAATATTTCTTTCAAAGGGATTGTCATCGAGAAACACCATCGAATCGAAGCCAATATTCAGAATACTCTGAATCAGCCTGATATTATCGGCTTTATTGTTCCAGTTCGCAACAAATACAGCAATATCATCCAGTTTTAGCACCATGTCAGGATGTTTCTCAAAGGGCTCTTTTGCAACCGACTCAGTATTTTTACTGCACACTGCGAGAATAATTCCACGGTTTTTCAGCTTCTTTGCCCAATACTGGAACTCAGTAAAAGCCTTACCTATTCCCAGACTGCCAATCTGAATATTCTCAAGGCCATCATCGCCGATAACCCCACCCCATGTTGTGTTGTCCAGATCAAGTATCAGACATTTATTCACACGGCCATTCATAGCAGAAATCAGGTCGAGTGTACGGGCTGCAACATCAGGCATTATTTCAATGCTGACTACCATCTCAGAATTTATGTAAATTGATGGCTGAAAAAAAGTTTTGCGGCCATACAGATTCTGAATTGATGAAAGGTCACAAATATAAAAACCGGCGTGACCAGCCGCGTACTGCATCAGCTGGTAGTTAAGTTTTCGGAGCTGATAAATGAAAGATGATTCAAATTTGCCTGAATAATTCCCGAAAACGGTATCATCAATCTCGGTATAATTAAAGCAGATAATTTTGGCAGAACAATTTAAACCGATTGAACTGTTGATGCCATCGATCAGTTCCATTTGCGAATCGGCTAAAGTAGCATAAGCTTCGGGCTTTAGTTTATTGTAACGGCCGAGAAGTTTATGTGATGAGTGAAAAACAATTACTATTTCGGGATTAAACTCATATAGCTCCGAAGTCGGATCAAAAACCTGGCGCTCTATCTGATTAAAATCAGCCTCCCAAATATTAAGATCAAGACCATAATCATATCCGGTTCCCTTTAAAGCCTGCGACAAAAATTGTGTCGCACTATCACCTAAAACGGCAACTTTTATACTCTTCAGCTTTGAAAAATCATTTTTCAGATTTTTAACCAACTGTGTAAATGTTTTCATGTAGGGTAGAAATAAAGAAGTTTTTTAATGAAAAAAGTAATGAAGTTAACTCTGCAATCAAAAATACGATATTCATACGTATTCTCATTGCAAAAAGCCTGAGAAATTACTTTTTCTGATATTAAATTTGTGTAAAGAAGAAGTAAATTTTTGAAAAGCCGGACTTTAAACTTCTGGCTGAAAAGTCGAAAACTTTATCAGCAATGGAACTATCTTCAGAGAAAATTGTTCATTTGATGCTTTAAGATCAATTGAAAGCCTTTTGAAACTATACCCCGGTAAAATATTAGCTGTATCTTCAGTAACTAGCTTGCTAAACCCGGGAATATAGTAAACAATTGGTTATATTTGTTGCTTGTTTTACTAATCAGATGCGACTTTGAAACAATAATAGTTGCCGTCTAAAGAACCCTGGAATAAAACTTCAAAGTTCTTTTTCTATTAATCCATTTGCTATGACCATCGGATATTACATTTCAAAAATAAATGCCAGTGATGGCGGAATATATCAGTATTCTGTTTACATTTTAAAAATGTTACTCAGCAGTAATGAAATTAAAAAAATCTACCTTTTTTACTCATTGAATCAAAAATCAACATTTGGTACATTTTTAAATAACTCTAAAGTGATTCCCGTATTGCATGACAGGAGCGGAAGGATTTACAATTACCAGAAGAAGTTAGCTGAATTTTTTCTTACCCGTTACTATCTGAGGCAAAGCAATTCAACATTTGCCTATAAGCTATATTCTTTTATTAATCCCGACCGTAGGTTTCTCAACAGATTCAAACCGGATGTTTTACATGTGCCGCGACAACATTCGCCATCGTATAACTTAAACTATCCGGTTGTTGTATCAATGCATGATGTGCAACAACTTCATTATCCTGAATTCTTTTCACCACTTGAAAGAATATACCGTTCCATAGGTTACTACACTTCCCTGAGCGAGGCAAGTCATGTAATTGTTTCGTATGAACATGTTAAAAAGGATATTAAGAAATACTTTAAGAGCATTGCGGCAGATGTTACCGTATGTGCGGTTCCTATGAACGAAGACTGGACTGAAATTAAAGCGCAGACTGATTCCGATTTGCTGAAAAAAAAGTATAATTTACCTGATAAGTTCATACTTACCCCTGCCGCTACCTGGGAGCACAAGAATCATAGAGCCGTTTTGGAGGCGCTTTCCATTCTCCACCATCAGGGAGAAAAAGTTTTCTGGGTTTCAACCGGAAATAAAACTGCTTATTACAGTACCATTGAGGAAAAGATAAAAGAACTTGGCCTTGAAGATCAGGTTATTTTTACAGGGTTGGTTTCTGATGCTGACCTCGTCGGATTATTTAAGATGACTAGTCTGGTGGTGATTCCGACACTGTATGAAGCAGGATCAGGCCCGCTTTTCGAAGCTATGCGCTATCAGGTTCCAGTAATCTGCTCCAACATTACTTCACTGCCTGACACCATCAGAAACGATGAATTTTTGTTCGATCCGCACAACTACAAGAAAATTGCTGAATTAATAAGTGTCGGATTATCCGACAAGAACTTCATTGAAAGAAACAAGGCAAATTCATTGAAACGCATAACAGAATTGCAAAACGGCGACTTTGCACCGGCATTTTTAAGTGCCTACCAATCGGCAATAGAATTTCACAAAAACAAATCAAAATCTGCTTAATTATTTCCTGAATGGTAAAAAGACTGATCATTCTTTTCGTAATAGTTGCTTCGCTTGGCATGTATGAACTTGTTTTTCTGGGAAAAGACATGATCAAGATTCTGGAGCTGCTGGGAATCGGAGTTATTGCCCTGATTATTCTTTTACAGCTTGTTTACAGCAAAGGAGAAAACTTTAAAACCAATTTCGGGTGGGAAATATTACTCGTTTTTGTGGGGGTAATTCTGAGTATGTTTACCGCTTTTTCCGGGCATAATCAAGGATTCACCACTACATTGATAGCTCAGCGCTTCATGTATTTTTATTTTTTCTATTTCGCGCTGCATTTTATTCGCATCTCTGATGTAGATCTTGAAAAAATTATTGTTTACCTCGCCATTACTTATGTGGTTTTTTACCTTCTGCAATTTGTTGCCTATCCCACAGTAATTTTTGATGTCAGAACTGCGGAGGAAAGAGGTACTGTAAGAATTTTCCTTCAAGGACTTTCTTATCTCGTTCTGGCATATTTCTACATTTTAAATAAATTATTTGAGCGGTTTACGCCAGGCCGTCTCGCACTTCTTTTCCTTTTCTTCAGTATTTTTATATTAATGGGTACCCGCCAGATAATTCTCACTATGTTTATGCTTACTGTACTCAATGTACTTTTCAGCAAAAAGATAAAATCAAAAGTGATGATTATGTTTCTTGTAATTGTAAGTGCAATTCCCATTGTATTTATTTTTCAGGATATCTTTTTAAGCATCTTAAGTGTTACTCAGGAACAAAGTGAAGGTTTTGAAGATGACATCAGGATAAGAGCGGCAACCTTTTTTCTTTATGAATTGTTCCCGAATAAGATCTCATACATCACCGGCAATGGCGCTCCAAGCCTCAACTCTCCATACGGTCAGTTGATTCAGATGTACATGGATGTGTTCAGATTTTATCAGTCGGATGTCGGGATTGTTGGAGATTACAGCAAATTCGGAGCTTTCTTTGTAATTGCTGTCCTTGCAATCCTTATAAGGGTTCTGACTATGAAAATAAGCAGTGAGTTCTCTTATCTGAAGTATTATTATTTCAGTATTGTTTTAACGATGTTTACCGGAGGTGGAACGTTTGGAGAAGGGAGCTCAATTGTTTTAATTTGTATTACTCTTTACATTCTGGACATTGACAAGCACAACCGAATGCTACTGGAAGAAGATGATGACTTCGGGGAAGAGCCGGAATCAATTGCAGGTTAATCAGGAATACCAATTAATTGAAGAAAAATGATAAATAAAATAAAAACAGGGTTGTTAATACCCGTTTTCAATGGTCTTTCATTTACCTCGAACTGCTTAACCAGATTATATGGTTTACACTCAAACTCCGATGCATCAGGCCTTGATCTTCAGATAATTGTTATTGATGATGGCTCAACCGATGGCACTTCTGAATGGATTCACAAAAATTTTCCTCAAACACATGTCCTCACTGGTGATGGCAGTTTGTGGTGGAGCGGCGGAATAAATCTGGGAATGAAATTCGCAATTGATCATCTTGAATGCGATTATCTGCTTTGGTGGAACAATGACATTTCTCCGGCTGATGACTATTTTGTACATCTGGAACAAATTCTCAAAAGCAGCAAACCTGAAATTTGCGGTTCAAAAATTTATTACGCCCATGACCCTGAAATGGTGTGGTCGATGGGAGGAATATTCGATACCCGTAATGGCAGAAAACACATGACGGGAATGAATGTTAAAGATAATCAAGACCTTGACAAAATTTATACGGCCGACTGGCTTCCGGGTATGGGAACCTTACTGCATAAAAGTGTGATTGAAAAAACAGGATTTCTCGATGAAAAAAATTTTCCTCAGTATCATGGTGACAGCGACTATACATACCGCGCCACACTTGCAGGATACAACATTAAAGTTTACCCTCAGCTAAGAATCTGGAACGATAAAAGCAACTCAGGACTTTTGCACCGCGACAATTTTAAACTGCTGAAAAAATCACTGAAAGATATCAAATCAAATTATCACTTTGGGAAAGACCTCCTTTTCTACCGTAAGTATGCAACATCAGCATTTGCATACCAAACATTAGCAATAAAATATTGTTTGTATATCGGTGGGTTTGCTAAATGGAAATTACTGAGCCTTTTAGGTATCAGGAAAAAGCGAAAGTCTTTCTAAACTTCTACAATGAATATTTCAGTACTAAACGGAACCGGTCAGGTAGATTATATGTACGGACTTGTTTCAGGGCTCGCATGCAATCAGAACGACACCATTGATGTACTTGATGTTGATTTGACACAGGAACTCTTTTCAGACTTTAAAAATGTAAATTACATTCCTGTCTATAAATATATTCCCCGGCCTGCTTCTTTGTCGGCAAAAGCCATCAACGTTGCAAGATATTATTTGCTTCAGATTTGGTTTCTGGTTTCGCATAAACCGCGGATTATTCATTTTCAATGGCTTGACAGACATATAATCGTTGATCGGATCATACTGCCTTCTATCGCCAGACTTTTTGGTCATAAAGTGGTTTTGACTGTTCACAACATCAATGCAGGAAAAAGAGACAACCGGGATACACTGCTCAACCGGTTAACGCTAAGAATATTATACCATCTTGCCAACAAACTTATTGTTCACACTCCACAGAGTAAAACCGAGCTCATGAATGAGTTTCCGGTTCCTGAGTCAAAAATCGAAGTAATAAAGCACGGGATGAACAACCGTGTGGCTAAAAAAGGAATAACCACGGCTCAGGCAAGGTTGCATTTCGGTCTTGAAAAAGAAGATAAAGTAATTCTTTTCTTTGGGAATATTGACCATTATAAAGGTCTGGATATTCTTATAGATAGCCTGTTGATCTTAAACAGCGAATTTAACTGCCATGTTAAAGTTTTAATTGCGGGAAACTCAAAATCGCCTGAATACACAGCCGATATACTCGGGAAAGCTTCTGACCCAAAGCTGAACGGATGTATTGATGCAAGAATAATGTATATCCCTGATGAAGATGTTGAACTGTATTTTATGGCATCGGATTGCATAGTACTTCCTTACCGTAACATCTACCAGTCAGGTGTAATATTTATGGCTTATACCTTTGGATTGCCGCTGATCGTTACGGATGTCGGCAATTTCAGAAACGATGTAATTCACGGGAAAACAGGGTTTCTGGTTAAGCCTGAAGACCCCGCCGATCTTGCCAAAGTAATTGCAGAGTATTTTAAAACAGAACTTTACACCGGGCTTGACAAAACCAGAGAAGAAATTCAGAACTGGGCATGGCAGAATTATTCATGGGAGGTAATCGGAAGTAAAACCAGAGAATCGTATCTTTCCATAAAATAAGTCTTATGATCAGTTTCCTCATACCGCTAAGGTCAAAGGCATCAAGCAACGACTGGGATATAACAGTTAAACTATTTAACAATACTTTAAAATCTGTTTTTAATCAAATTGAATCAGGTTTCAGAGTATTTGTAGCTTGCCATGACCTTCCTGAACTGGAAGAAACCTACGACGAGAGACTCCAATTCGTTCAGGTTGATTATCCGCCACCTCCAGAGGTCAAAGATCAACTTACCGATAAGTTTTATAAAAAACGAGTACTGGTTCGTATGGTTCAGGAGACTGGAGGCAAGTATATAATGTTTGTGGATTCAGATGACTATATCAGCAACAGATTGGCAGGTTGGATAAGAAATCATGAACATGCTTCAGGCTGGTCCATTGAAAATGGATATGAATATGATTCAAGCAGTAAACTGCTCCGACCCACACCAAAATTCAACAATATTTGTGGAACCAGTGCAATTCTGAATATTTCTGTACTTATTGATCCTGTGGATACAACATTCACAAACTATGTTCGGGAGAACAAGTACCTTTTTGATTTCGGGCATAACGAATGGAATCAAATACTCACCAATCGTAAAGAGCCACTACTTGGTTTTCTTCCTTTCAGGGGAGCAATATATGTACTTAACCATGGAACAAACTGGACAAATGATGCCGGACAAAAAACCGGATTACTAAGAAAGACTTTCAGAATAATGTTTGCAGGAAAACCCCTTAATGAGGAAATCCGGAGCGAATTTGGGATCAGCAACATTGAACCATAAACCGGGAGTGTATTATGAATGGGAAACAAAAAGTAATATTCTTTCGAAACGATGATGTCAGGGATGTACTTGATGAGTCCCTGATAAATCTGACTGAATTGTGTATCAAACATCACGTGCCCATTTCTCATGCCGTTGAACCGGCAAACCTGAGCGCGGAAGTTGCTGAATGGCTGATCGCAAAAAAAAAACAACACCCCGACATCGTTGAAATTATTCAGCATGGCTACAACCACAACTGCGGCAACCCTCATCAAAAAATGGAATTCGGAGGTAACCGCGGATTTGATGATCAGTTTAACGATATAAAAAAAGGAAAAGAGATTCTGGATAGTACTTTCGGAAACCTCTGGAATCCGGTTTTTACTTTTCCATACGGCACCTTTAATCAGGAAACGCTGAAGGCTGTTGATGCACTTGATTATAAAATCATTTCTTCAAAAATAAAGTTTGATTTCAAAGCCAGACTAAAAAATTTCTCAGGCAAACTGCTGGGCAAAGATCTGATCCTCGGCAAAAAAATCAACTTTCATCCTGATTTCCGGAAGGGATATAAATTCAGAGAAATTTCAGTTTCGGCAAATCTCATAAAAAAATACACAGGAGAATCAACTGCTGACCATTTCAGCCTCGACGAAATTATGGAACAGGTCACACTTGCAGCAAAATACACAAATGTTATCGGCGTCCTTTTTCACCATCGCTTCCATGGCGATCATCTTGAACTTACAGAAAAGCTTATTCTTCAATTAAAAGAAAAAGGATACCGCTTTTCAACATTCAGAGACATTCCCTGTTAAACTCAAAAACAATGACTGAATACAAACACGAAATAGACCTGAGTCCGGAAATTGAATCCAGAATACCAGGATACATACTTGCAGAAGTCGATGCCAGCAATCCAGACAAAAGTATCAACATTCTTCATGAAGGAATCCGCAGATTTTTTGGAGGTTTCGGACAAAATGCCCACCTTTTTGATTTTGGAAAATACCGGTTTGCACTTCTTACACCCGATAAATCGAGCAAACTGGATTGCATAAGCTTTAAAAGGGATGGGGAGGATGTTGCATTCATTGAAGGTACTTTTTCTGATTTCGATTTACTGAGAAAGTGCAAAGCCGAAGGTAAAATTATTTCTGGGTATCTTGCTGCTGAAATACTGGAAAATGCCCGCAAAAACAATCTGGATGCATTGAAAGAACTGAACGGAAGATACTCAGGGTTCGTTTATCTGGCAAGTCAGGATAAACTCATCCTGATCACCGATCAGTATGGAGCAAACCGGGTTTATGTCTATAATCACAACGAAACTTTTGCTGTTTCAAACAATGTTTTCGCCTTGGCTACCAATCCACACCTGCAGGTGAGTGTTGACGAAGAATCTATTTCGCACATTCTGCAGGTTGAATATCCGATATACCGTGGAACTGAGTTTGCTGAAATCTCGCTCATTTTGCCTTCTGATATTTATATAAGATCAAACAAATCAACATCTTATCAGAAATTCTATCAGAAAGTAAATCGCAAAAGAACCAAAAGCGACAAACAATACATTAAAGATCTGACGGAAACGATCGATAAATACTTTAAGGACTTTAATGAATATTACAACGAAACAGTCGGGATATATCTTTCCAAAGGCAAAGATTGCCGGCTTTTTCTCCCGTTTCTGGAAAACAATAAAATTCCTTACCTGCCTTTTGTTTTTAAAGATGGAACAGGGGTATTTGACTATCCTTACGTGAAAGAGATTGCGACTTTGCTCGACAAAGACCTTCATGTGCTTGAAAATTATAGCGTTGATAAAAAACTGGCATTTCTATCCGCCATGAGCACCACCCCTACTTTATCGTGGTTCGCCCTTGGCAGTGTTGCCCAGAAATACACCAACACTGCCCTGATGGGTATTTTTGGCGATATCAGCTCGGGCAAAATGCCATCATTTCGGGTGATTGGCATAAAAACAAAATCGGATCTGGCAGCGGGCTTTTTCAAGATGGTGTGCAAAGGCGTTACCGAAGAAATATTCAAGGAATCATTGCCTTATTTCAGCAAGTATGACATTAAGAAATCATACTTCGATCTTTTTAAAGATTACCCTGAAGCTCAGATACTATTCGACAATGAAGTGTATCATGATGTTGATCATCGTTCATTCAGAAATGCACTTCCGATTCTGATGAGAGCTTCACATTATGTTACTCCTGTAACGCCTTACACCGACAAAGCCATTGCAATGGCCTATCATTCACTGCCTGAATCACTGCTGAAATCGCAAAAAGCACACACGGTAATTACTGCGCTTGAAAAGAAAAGTAATTCAATACAAAGTACAGCATTCCCCGTTTCGCTGAGTCTTGAAAGCAAAATAAGACCGGCAATGATGGCAGTAATACGGCTCAACAACCTGTTGAACAATCGCTTTCTGAAATGGCAGAGTAAAAAATACAATCCGTATGTTGCGGAAGATAAATTCACGCCGCGCTCCGATTATTTCAAAAAGGTTTTTGAAAATAATATTCCTGTTAAAGTCGGACATATCCGTCTGCTAACCAGAATGTACAATGCAGATGATTATCTGCATCTGGTTTTTCATGAGGATATTATCCCGCTTTGCAAAAAACCAGTCATTATCGCTAACGAACTCACTACCGGATAATAAACCGGAAAACCAATAAAAGAATGAATAAATGGATTATTTGCAGTGGCCCCGACTGGTTCAGACCTTCAGTAACCAGCACCCGACAAATTATTTTTCAATTTCAAAAAAACGACCACAATGTATTGTGGGTAAACCCGATAGCTTTTAAATCGCCTGCAGTAAACTCCGACAATAAAAAGTCGATGCATAAGAAGATTGTGAATAAGCTAAAAACCCATCTTAAAGTTTTTAAAAAGGTGGAAAAAGGCTTTTATGTGCTGGTTCCTTTTTATATTCCTGCCTTTTCGCCTTTCTGGGATAAGGTAAATGCTTCATTGTTAAGATTTCAACTGGCTTTGGTAGCTTTGTTACTGGGCATTAATTATAAAGATGCAATCCTATGGATATCAGGCAGTTTTACACTTTCACCTGTGTTGAACAAAAAATTTAAAACCAGAGTTTACCAGGCAGCTGACCTGATTTCTGATTTCAGAACTCCAAACAAAGCATTACTTGCTGACCTGAAAAAGAAGGAAATCCACTTAAGCAACAATGTTGATCATCTTTTTGCCAGTTCGCCAAATATCCAGAATAAACTGGAAATCCTCTCAGGGCGAAAAGTAAACCTCCTCACCCATGGTGTTGATTATGTACATTTTACCAAATATACTAAACTAAATCCCCGGATAATGGAGATCAAAAGTAAAGGGCTACCCGTTGCCGGATATTTTGGAACCTTATCCGACGCCAACGACAAAGAAGTCTTCAGCATTCTTGCAAAGAATGGTTTTTCGGTTGTAATCATCGGCAAAGTACTTGGCGATTATTCAATGCTCGAAGGCATTGACAATGTTTATTTTCTGGGACCTGTTTCCTTTAAAGACCTGCCATCATATGCCAATGGATTTGATATTTGTCTGCTCAACTGGATTATGGCAGACTGGATCAGAAATTCATTTCCGGTAAAAACAATGGAATATCTGGCAATGGGCAAGCCAATCATCAGTTGCCGTATTCCGGTGGTGGAACAAATGTTCGGGAACCTGGTTTATTTTGCCGAAACACCTGAAGAGTTTCTGACGCAAAGCAGACTCGCTCTTTCCGAAGACAATTCTTCGCTGAAAGAACAGCGCGAAAATGCAGCAGCAGAGCACACATGGAACAGTAAATTTGAGTACATTTCAGGAATTATCGGGAATTAATCATAATTTCGACAAAAGATCGGGGTACTTATGAAAGCAGGAATTAAACTAATCGACCTGATAAGGGGAACTGACATTCTGGGATGCTACAAAAACCTTAAACATCTGGCGAACCATCCGGATGAAGCAATTTTAATGAGAAACGGCAATCTCATTGGTCTTCTTACGTATCTCAAAGCCAACAGTAAATATTACCAAACTTTGCTTGAGCGGTTTACTGATGAGGAGATCAACAAATACCCCTTTGTTGTGCTGAACAACCTGCCGGTAATTGACAAACAAATCATCAACAAAAACTACGACATATTTTACAAATCCGACAAAAACCGGCCTGATCAGAAGAAAAAAACCGGAGGCAGTACGGGTGCTCCGTTCTACTATTACGTTGACAAAGAGCATCTTTCGTGGTTTTGGGCGCATATATATTTCTTTTGGAATCGTTTCGGAGGTTATCAACCCGGCGATCCATTTGTGACTATAGCCGGAAATTCGCTGAGAACAGCCAACCGTCAGGCTAGTGAATCTGTTTATCACCTGCTCCAGAATAATTATTTTATTAAAGGCGATCTGATAAGTCAGGACATGAAGATATCGACTTCAAGGATAAAGAAAGCCAGACTTTTGTACGGTTATCCGAGTTCGATACAGAATATCATCAAAGTAAGACCTGATCTGCTTAAAGCCTTCAAGAATCTGAATGCAATTTTTACAACCTCAGAGCAGCTAACCCCTCAGGTAAGAAAAAGCATAGAAACTGCTTTCGGAAAACCGGTTTTTGATATGTATGGAGCCAATGATGGTGGAATACAAACCTGCGAATGCACCGAACACGACGGATATCACATAAACATGCTTAACTGTCATGCTGAGAACCATTGGAACGAGCATGGAATGTGCGAAATACTGTTAACCAACCTGAGCAGTTATACATTCCCATTTATTAAGTATAAAGTTGGTGATCTGGGTTTAATAAAAAAGGAACCATGCAAATGCGGCCTGACATGGCCAAAAGTTACCGAACTTAAAGGCAGAACGCGTGATCTTATTAAACTTCCATCGGGCAATGTGATACATGGCTCCTATTTTAATAACATTTTTTACCGTTATGAACAAATTGACGGTTACCGGATCATTCAGCACGAAGATTATTCGCTTGAAATTATGATCCACCTTTTGGATGAGACACAGTTCAGCCGGATTTCATCTGAAATAGATACTTTCATCAATAAGGAATGGCCTGAGCTAAAAATCAAAACCAGTAAACTTCCCGAACTTAATCCAACCAACCTGAAATTCAAACTCATCGAAAGCCATGTCGTTTAAACTCATTTGCACGGGAGATGTGATGCTGGGTGAAAATGTCCACCATTTTAAACGTGGAATCGTTTCGGGTTTTAACGGAAAATATCCTTCGCTTATTTCTGAAAATGTAAGAGAACAGCTTTCAGCAGCAGATATACTTCTCATGAATTTCGAAGCAAGTCTTGCAAAGGATAACCTGCTTAAGAAAATGAAGATTGACAGGGCAGTTTATGTAGCACCGGTTCAATCGCTTGAATTGCTGAAAAGCATCAAAACACAAGTAGTTGTAAGTGTGGCCAACAATCACTTCGGGCAACATGGTGCTGCATCGGCAAAAGAGTCAATAAAAATTCTGGAGGCCAATGGAATACTGGTAGCCGGCAAAAATAATCTTCCGGTTGAAATTGAAAAGAATGGCTATAAATCAAGTATTTATGGAGTCAGCCTTGTAAAGGACAAACATTTTTCAGGCTCTTACTTCAAGAGTAATTATAGCGATCTGATCGAAGATTTACAACTGAGTAAAAAAAGTGAATACGAAATCAGAATCATTAGTATTCATTGGGGTGAAGAGTACTTTACGCTTGAAAATGAAAAGCAGAGAAAACTGGCCGGGGAGTTGTCGGCTGCCGGATTTGATTACATCATCGGGCACCATCCCCACGTAATACAACCTTACTCAAAAATCGGCAACTCATCGGTCATTTATAGTCATGGGAATTTCATTTTTGACCAGAATTTCTCGGGTCTGACGCAAAAAGGACTGGTAAGCACTATTTCAATACCTGATGGTAAAACTGAGTTGTTTATCAGTCAGCAGCGTAAGTTCAGGGTAACCGGGCTTAAACCAGTTTCGCCGGAACAGCTTGAAAAATTCTGCAAATCAGCTTATCACCGGGGAAAACCTGTAATGATGCGGATTAAAATGAAACTTGAACTTCTGCTTAAGTTTTACGAATTAAACTGGCCCATTATACAGACTTTCACATTAAGAATGTTTAAGAAATAGCCTATGACCGGAAAACCAAAAAAGATACTGGCTGTAGCATCAGGGGGAGGCCACTGGATACAACTTATGCGACTGAAACCAGCATTTGAAGGTTGTGATCTGGTTTATCTATCTACCCATGACGGGTACAAAAAGCTGGTCCAGAATTCACGATTCTACAAAGTTACAGATGCAAACCGGTGGAATAAGTTAAAGCTTCTGAAGATGGCTTTTGAAGTGAGAAAAGTGGTAATTAGAGAGAAGCCCGATGTAATAATTTCAACGGGTGCAGCACCCGGGCTTTTTGCTATTTTGTGGGGAAGACTTAGCGGCAGCAAAACCATTTGGCTCGACAGTATCGCCAATGTGGAAAAACTCAGCATGAGCGGTCGCATTGTAAAACCATTTGCGCATCTGCATCTGACGCAATGGGAGCATCTGGCCAGCAATTCAACTTTGTTTAAAGGAAATGTAATTTCCTGAGATTCAAGGGAAATTAGCATTGAATTTTACAAGATGATGCCAAAAGAAATAGTCATTAATCAGCTAAATCAAGTCCTGGAATCATGAAAATATTTGTAGTAGTCGGCACTCAGGAACCCTTCGACAGAATGGTAAAAACCATAGACCTATGGGCAAGAAACAACATTACACATTCTATATTTGCACAGATATCCAGAACAGAATACAAGCCTGAATCAATCGGGTTTACCGATTTTATATCTCCTGAGCTGTTTGATCAGCATTTTAATGAAGCTGATTTAATTGTAAGCCATGCCGGGATGGGAACAATCATTTCTGCCCTGAGGCATTCCAAACCCATTATTGTAATGCCGCGTATGGCTTCGATGCATGAACACCGTAACGATCATCAACTTGCGACGGCGAAGAGTTTCGAAAAACTGGGTTATGTTCAGGCTGTTTATTCAGAGGAAGAGCTCTTTAAAGCCCTCGATTCAGCAGAAAGGATTGAACCGGCAGCCAAAATCGGCCCGGGAGCATCTACAGGTCTTATAAATACAATTAAGAACTTTATTGACAAAAGCTGAAAACTAAAAAATAATTAATAATAAATTCATCTATTTACAAAAAAGATTCATTAATTTCGACATAGCAAATATCGATAACAAGCCTGCATTCAAGAAATTACAACCAAAAGACTGGTAAGAAAACCGTCTCAGAATGAAACCAAAAAAGAAGTAAAAAACTTTTCATTCATCAACTAATTCGAATTCCTCAAAACCTTGACTGATAAAGGGTCTATTCAATGGATTTCGCGAACAAATATCAACATTCATTGTTAGAACTAAGGAAATACTTCACACCTTTTTATTGATAAACAAGGGTTGAAAATAATAAACTTAACTATTAATGATACGCGAACGCGAAGATTTTGGCAGCCAGATTTTTGGCATAATAATAACAGTGATTTCACTGTTGGCCTTTATTGGAGCATTCCTCTCTGTGCGCTGGTATTCAGGGGCAGAAATTGAATACGACAGTCAGTACATAACTGTCCTTTTGCTATTGATACCCATCTGGTATTACGGCATTAACAAAACCAACCTGACCAAATTCTACCGGGCCAAAGATTTCATCATCATAATGCTCGAAAGCGGATTATTCGTAATTGCTGCTACCGGAATTCTTGCTGCCTTGATCATCATTCTCCAGCTTGAAAAAATCAATCTTACAATTTTACTTGTTTTTTCTGTCATTGATTTCGTGCTTCTTAATCTGTTGATTATCCTTTCGTATAGCTACCACAAAAGTCTTATGAATAAAGGAATGAACACACGAAATGTGATAGTAATTGCTGACCAGAATTGCGTTGATTTTATTGAAAGGTTGTTTTTGCATAAAGAATGGGGCTACAGAATTATCTCAATCATTTCTGACTCAGAACTGATCTCCGAAGTATTTGCAAGCAGGGTCAAGGTTATAGAACAATCCAATAGTCTTCCGAATCTGATAAAAACCCATGTAGTTGATGAAGTTTTGTACTGCAAAAATGACATCAACCAAAACGAAATAAGGTCAATGGTTTACACCTGTGAAGAAATCGGCGTAATTTTCAGATTACAGTCTCAATTTTTTCAGATGTCTTCAACAAAAACACACCTCAGTTATTATGATGATGTTCCGTTTCTGACATTTGTGAATACGCCTATGAATAAAATGACACATCAATGGAAATTTGTTGTGGACATAGTTGCTTCTTTTTTTATAATACTTATTTGGTCTCCGGTGCTGATATTTATAGCACTTGCAATAAAGCTAACATCCAAAGGACCTGTAGTTTTTAAACAGAAACGCGTTGGTTTGCGTGGGCGTGAGTTCAGTATTTATAAATTCAGGACAATGGTGCAGGATGCAGAAAAGCTCAAAGCACTTCTGGAAAATCAGAATGAAATGGATGGCCCAGTTTTTAAAATCAAAAATGATCCCCGGATTACAGGTGTAGGCAGATTCCTGAGAAAATCAGGTCTTGATGAATTCCCTCAGTTTTTTAACGTACTCAAAGGCGATATGTCGCTGGTTGGACCCCGCCCTCCTCTTCCCCGCGAAGTAGAGCAATACGAAAGATGGCAACTCAGGCGATTATCAATGAGGCCCGGAATTACGTGTATCTGGCAGATAGCGCCAAACAGAAACAGCATTACGTTTGAAGAATGGATGAAACTCGACCTGCAATACATCGATAGCTGGTCTTTGAAAATTGATTTCATACTTCTGATCAGAACCATTCAAACTGTTGCCCGTGGTTCGGGGCAATAGCAATGAGTTTTTCATAACCAAACCCACTCAAGAATTACCCCGAATAAAATAATTTTCAAATTAATATTTCAAATTAAACAAACTCAGCACCGCCAGACTTTTGATATTTTTAATTAAATTTCGGCCAAAATTCACCGACGATGAAAAAAACGCTTAAGCAGTTCGGACTTATTATCTTTAGTATTGGATTATTATTCACATCATGTGTACCTCAAGAGAAGCTTAAATATGTGCAGGATGAAACATCCGCCGTTGTAAAAGGAGTATATAGCCACGACAGACCCGAGAAAAAGATCAAACCATTTGATAACCTCTACATTAATGTTTTGAGTCTGGATGAACAGACTGCTCGAATTTTCAGCAACCAGAATTCCTCCATAACTGGAGGATTGAGTATTGACCTGCTCAGCTATACAGTAAGTGAAACAGGCACCATTGACTTTCCATTTATTGGTCAGATAAATCTCAACAACCTCACATTGCTTGAAGCAAAGGCTAAAGTTGAGAAAGAACTCAGTCAGTATCTGAGCAATACTGCTATAACCATGAAATTTGTGAACAGCAATATAACAGTTTTGGGAGAAGTCCGAAATCAGGGAGAATTCCCTTATTTTAAAGAACAACTTAACATTTTCCAGGCATTGGGATATGCAGGAGGAGTAACTGACTATGGAGACAAAAGTAAGGTAACCCTGATCAGAGAATACGAAAACACAATAAAATACCATAACATCGACCTTACCGACAAAAGCATTGTTGAAAGCAGTTTCTATTATCTCCAACCAGGAGATGTGTTAATTGTAGAGCCAATAAAAACCAAATTCCGAAATCTTCGGACTTTTACATATGCTACAGTTCTGGCAACAACATCAACTCTAATCACTGTATTGTACTTTTTCAGATAATAGAACCGTGAAAAAAACCGAAGAAATATTTCAACAAAAGACAGACTACAAAGATCTTGTCTTTAAATTATGGAGATTCAAACATTGGTTTGTTATCTCTTTCGTGGTGCTGATTTCCGGTGCTTACATTTTTAATAAAGTAACACCAGCAATTTTCAAGAACAAAACAACGCTCTTGCTAAAGGACACCCAGAGCAACTCGTTCCTTCAGTCTGGTGATGTAATGCAGGGATTTGGTTTGTTCGGAGCCAATCAGAATATTGAAAACGAACTGGGAGTATTAACCTCCTATTCAATGATTTACGACGCTGTTAACGTTTTAAATCTCGAAACTTCTATCTATAGCGAAAAATATCTTTTTGGTGGGATAATCAAGCATAAAGCTTTGCGATCTGTCGATGAAGTATATCTGGATAAGCCAATTCGGATCAGCATCAACAAATCCGTTTACCAGCCGATTGACCTGCCCATATATTTCACCATACTCAATGATAAGGAATTCACAATTGAAGCCAAAGGAGAAAATGTCCTCATTTATGATTATATAGAAGATAGAATTGTAACAATTGCGAGTAAAGTTAATATTGAAGGAACATACAAGTTTGGCGAGGAAATAAAAGGCCAGAATTATGATTTCAGGGTTCACCTTACTCCCGGCCAAACCTATTCGCCGCCAAAAGATGAGCGTACTTTCTTCTCATTTAACAGCATAAGTTATCTTACTATGTTTTATCAGGGGTCAATTTCAGCTATTGTAACTTCACGCACCTCCTCACTGGTAGTGATCTCAATGAATGGAAACAACCTCTTTAAAATAACTGACTTTCTGAATACACTCTCAAATTCCTATCTGCAGCGTAACCTTGAGCGAAAAAACAGGATAGCTATAAATACAGTTAAGTTTATCGACAGCCAGATCAGTGAAGTTGCCGACTCGCTTACATATGCCGAAAGCAAACTTCAGAACTTCAGAACTTCGAACAGAGTAATGGATATTGGCTTTCAAGGGCAACAGTCACTCGAAAGAATGAATCAGCTCGAAGGCGAAAGAGCATTGCTGATTATGCAAAAAAAATATTACGATTACATTCGGGGATATTTTGAGAGAAATACTGACATGTCAGACCTGATAGCGCCTTCCTCGATGAATGTGCAGGATGCAATTCTTAATCAGTTGATCACCCAATTGATTACGCTGAATGCCGACAGAAACAACCTTTTACAGCAAGGTAATATTAAAAACCTTCGTTTAAACACCATCGAGGTGCAGATAACAAACGTAAAAAACACAATTATTGAGAACATAAACAGTAATGCCGCAACAACAGAAATGGCCCTTCAGGATATCAACAACAGAGTAGCCAGAATCTCTTCTGAAATGTCGCGCATTCCATCAACTGAACGCCAGCTATTGGGAATGGAAAGATCATTTAAACTCAATGATGCCATTTACACCTTTCTGCTTCAAAAACGCTCAGAAGCACAGATTGCCAGGGCTTCCAATGCCCCCGATTATGATGTTATTGATCCGGCAAGGTATGTAACAGCTACCAAAATATTTCCAAAAAGTAATCTTTCGTTTATGATTGCCGGGCTAATGGGATTGGTTTTACCTTTTATTGTAATTGTGCTGCGCGATTTTCTGAATGTGAAAATTTCCGGCAAGAAGGAAATTGAATCAATGACCGCATTCCCCATACTTGGGCATGTCTTCAACAATGATACTAAAGAAAATATAGTTATCAACGAAACGACCAATTCACCCATTTCTGAATCATTCCGAAGCATACGAACGAATCTCCAATTCTATGCTAAAGGAAAGGAAAAGCAGATTTTTCTGGTCACATCATCCTACACAGGGGAAGGAAAATCCTTTGTTGCACAAAACCTGGCTGCTGTTTATGCACTTTATGGGAAAAAGACATTAATCATTGGATTTGACCTTCGAAGACCAAAACTTTATCAGGACTTCAAACTGAACAATCAGAAAGGAATCAGCACTGCATTGATCAATCAAACTGCACTTCCCGACATAATTCAGAGTACACACATAAAGAATCTTGATTTCATTTCGGCAGGACCTATCCCTCCTAACCCTCTGGAACTAATTTCGTCAGAAAAAACGGAAGAATTGATCAATGAATTACGAAATCATTACGATTATATTATTATTGACTCCCCGCCAATTGGTGTCGTTTCAGATGCATATCTTCTGATGAGGTTTTCTGATGTAAATCTGTTTATTGTTAGGCAGGACTTTACCAACAAAGAAGCTTTTAGCAACAGCATTAACCTGCTTAAGCAAAAGAATGTGCCGCATGTTTCAATTGTTATTAATGATGTAAAAGCCAAAGGGCTGATGTATGATTATGGTTACGAATACACTTACTACAGTGATGAAAAAAAGGAACCCTGGTACTACTTCGGATTTGGAAGGAAACATGTATCTCCAAAAAAATAACATACAAAATCCGGCTGAAAGGCCGGTTTTTTCTCGGGTTTGCATATTTAATTGACAATATTTCGAAAAAGCGAATATGGCATTTTGTATTAGATGCCAATACAAGGCATTTACAATGGCAATAAGGCTAAACCTTAGTCGTTTGTCTGAATAGGTAAGTGCCACATATGGGAGTGCCCTGTTATGCATATTTCCAGATAACTATATCCATTTACGAATGAATAAGACCTTTCCTTTACAAGAAAAATAAAAAATAATCACTGTGGAAAAATTCCCCAAATCGGGAGGCACATTCGGGCTTTATCCCCTTTTCTTAATTAGACTAATTATAAATAATATTAAAATGGCAGACCAATTCAATTCTAATCATCTATAAACCAATTATTAGCAATAAATAATTTTAAACTTCTCAATTTTCGGCCATTATTATTTTTACTGGCATAATTTTCCAATAGTATGTCATGCAACATAGGGGACAAAGTTGCTAAGCTAAAATAGGAATAAGTATTGAATACCCGAATTAATATTCGCGCTATCATTACTTTGCCTAAAATTTAAACATTAATGAGCCCTGATATAGGGCTCATTTTAATTTAAAAAGGGGGATAAATGAAAATTACAACAGGGAGAATTCCCAATCGAATGCATCAATCGAGATTCATTTTCTTGGTACTTACAGTTTTTCTTACACTTTTTTATACCACATTGATTTTCGGGGCTACTTATCATGTAGATCCGACATTTACAGGTTCATTACAAAATGGATCAATTACCAATCCATACAATTCCTGGGACAAAGTAACTTTTAACAGTAATAACTCCTATCTTCAGAAAAGAGGCACAACCGCCAGTATTACCGGCAGCATCACCGTTACTGGCCGAAGTAATATTATTATTGGTGCATATGGAACTGGTAACCGGCCCAGGATTAATAAGACTTCAGGAAGTGGCCATGTTTTGGATCTGACAACAATTTCCAACTGTACGATACGGGATCTGGAGATCAGCTCAACTTCTAATGCTACCTCAGGTATCCTGATTGATGGCTATGGGTCCGCAATTTCGTCGAACAACCTTATCGACAACTGCGTTATCCACGGCTGTGAATGGGGCATACGGATCATTACAGCGGCAGCAGGCAACAGAATCCTGAATTCCACCATTCATAACATTGGTGATGATGGAATCTATATCAAAGACGTGCTGAATATCGAAATAGGGTATTGCAATATATACAATGTCAACAGAAAATTCTTCATTAATCCTGATCAGAGTTATTCTGCCGGTGACAACATTCAACTTGTTTCACTGAACAACATGTATTTTAATATTCATCATAATATACTCGACCACAGTTCAACCGGTAATAAGTTCTGCTTTATTGCAGCCGGCGAAACCTATTCTGGTGTCATTGAATACAATACCATGATCGGCAATTCAAGCCAGAATGTAAGCTGCATCTATCTGGGAAACACAAACAACACGGTTACAGTGAGGTATAATACCATTAAAGATGCCAATTATGCTGTTTATTCCTATGCCAGCAACCTTCAATTCCACTACAATCAGGTTATCAGAAACAATCAGGGATTGAGCATAATGAGTAACCGGAATCTGACTGCGCTAAACAATGTTTTTTACAACAACAACGGCATCAGTATTGGAGCAGGCAGCGGGACCAGTGTTACATCCAGAAACAACATATTCCACATAACAGGGAGTAATTCAAGGGTTTATAATACCTCAGGTTCAGTTACCTCCAATTATAACAACTTCAATACACAGCAAAATGGATTCCTGAACGGACACAGCACGCTGTCTTCATGGAGATCAGCATCAGGAAACGACATGAATTCATTTGTCTCAAACCCAATGTTTGTAAATCCGGCTAATGATGATTTTTGCGTTCAATCAACATCTCCTTGTATCAATGCAGGTATGAATGTTAACCAGCCGGTTGACTTTTTCGGGACGCAGGTTCCGCAGTCAAACCTGCCTGATATAGGATTCTATGAATTAGTGAACAATCAGGGGGGGAATCAAGCTCCGGTAATTAATAATCAAACCTTTAATGTGGCTTCAAACGCTACAAATGGAACCATTGTTGGAACAGTTATCGCTTCTGACCCGAATCAGGGCCAGACATTGACATTCTCAATTACATCTGGCAATACCAATGGAGCTTTTGCAATTAATTCAGCTAGCGGAGTAGTAACGGTTGCAAATGCAGCTGCTCTAACCGGCAATGCAATTAACCTTGTTGTCAGGGTCACGGATAACGGTAGCCCCGTCATGTGGTCGCAGGCGACTATTACAATTAATATTACTGCAAACACCAACCAGGCTCCGGTGATAAATAATCAATCATTCAGTACCATTCAGGGTTCTTCTAACGGAACTGTGGTTGGAACTGTTGTGGCAACCGATCCAAATGCCGGACAAACACTGAGCTTCAGCATTACTGGAGGCAATACAAATAATGTGTTTGCAATTGTTGCTGCAACCGGCGTTATTACTGTTGCAAACACTTCGGCAATGAATACCGGTGTTATTAATCTTACGGTAAGAGCAACCGATAATGGAAGCCCTGTTATGTGGTCGCAGGCAACTGTTTCAATAACAGTAACTGCTGCTGGGGGCAATTTACCTCCTGTGGTTGTCAATCAATCTTTCTCGTGTGCTGCAAACCCTCCCAACGGCACCAACATAGGAATTATGATTGCAACAGACCCAAATCCCGAACAGACACTGAGATATAATATTACCGGAGGAAACACCAACAATGCATTCTATATTCTTTCAGCCACAGGCATGATCAGGGTAGCCAGTTCAAGTGCAGTCAATCCGGGAGTATTTAATCTAACAGTGAGGGTTACCGACAATGGAAGCCCGGCAATGTGGTCGGAAGCTACAGCAACCGTAACCGTTGGCGGGGGCAGTAACCTGCCACCGATAATCACCAATCAATCATTTTCAATTGTTGCAAATCCTCCGGGTGGAACTCAGGTCGGGACAGTTGTAGCAACTGATCCAAATGCAGGACAAACCATCTCTTTTTCAATTACATCCGGAAACACAAATAATGCATTCAACATCTCACCTTCATCAGGATTAATCACAGTTGGAAATTCATCTGCCGTCAACCCAGGAGTATTTGACCTGTCCGTAAGAGCTACAGATAACGGAAGCCCTGTCATGTGGTCGCAGGCAACAGTATCAATAACTGTAACAGCAGCAGCCAACCAGGCTCCGGTGATAAATAATCAATCATTCAATACCATACAAGGTTCTTCTAACGGAACTGTGGTTGGAACTGTTGTGGCAACCGATCCAAATGCCGGACAAACACTGAGCTTCAGCATTACTGGAGGCAATACAAATAATGTGTTTGCAATTGTTGCTGCAACCGGCGTTATTACTGTTGCAAACACTTCGGCAATGAATACCGGTGTTATTAATCTTACGGTAAGAGCAACCGATAATGGAAGCCCTGTTATGTGGTCGCAGGCAACTGTTTCGATAACAGTAACTGCTGCAGGGGGAAATTTACCTCCTGTAGTTGTCAATCAATCATTCTCAAGTGCTCCAAACCCATCCAACCACACCAACATTGGGATTATGATTGCAACAGACCCAAATCCGGGACAGACACTTAGATATAATATTACCGGGGGAAACACCAACAATGCATTCTATATTCTTTCATCCTCAGGTATGATAAGGGTAGCAAATTCAAGTGCTGTCAATCCAGGGGTTTTTAACCTGACGGTGAGGGTTACCGACAATGGAAGCCCTGTAATGTGGTCTGAAGCCACTGCAACTATAACCGTTGCCGGCAATCAACCACCGGTAATCACCAATCAATCATTTTCAATTGCTGCCAATCCTCCTGGCGGAACCCAGGTTGGGACAGTTGTTGCAACTGATCCAAATGCAGGACAAACCATCTCTTTTTCAATTACATCCGGAAACACAAATAATGCATTCAACATCTCACCTTCATCAGGATTAATCACTGTTGGAAATTCATCTGCCGTCAACCCAGGGGTATTTACCCTGACCGTAAGAGCTACAGATAACGGAAGCCCTGTCATGTGGTCGCAGGCAACTGTTTCAATAACAGTAACTGCTTCAGGGGGCAATTTACCTCCTGTGGTTGTCAATCAATCTTTCTCATGTGCTGCAAACCCACCCATTGGAACCAATATTGGAATTATGATTGCAACGGATCCAAATCCCGAACAGACACTGAGATATAATATTACCGGAGGAAACACCAACAATGCATTCTATATTCTTTCAGCCACAGGAATGATAAGGGTAGCCAGTTCAAGCGCCGTCAATCCGGGAGTATTTATTCTAACGGTGAGGGTTACCGACAATGGAAGCCCGGTAATGTGGTCGGAAGCTACAGCAACCCTAACCGTTGGCGGGGGCAATAAAAATGGGCTGGTTGAAGATGGTTTTACACCGGAAAGCAAAGTCGATCCAGTATTTAACATCTTCCCAAATCCTTCATCGGATGGAATATACACATTGAGTGCTGAAAATTTTGAGGACGAAGCTGTTATCCAGATATTTGATCTGGCGGGAAAGATGGTTTCAGAGGTCAATAACTTTTCAGGCGATAGAGTCAGCATAAACCTTGAAGCAATGCCAAAAGGCGTCTATATGATTCGGATAACTGCCGGATCCTTCACAAAAACCATCAAAGCCATTAAACAATAATTGCAGATTACCAATACAGACGTGGGCGGCTATTTTAAAATAGCCGCCTTTTTGTATATATCTCATGACGACATGTATAAGCATTTGTAAATAATTTGTACTTTATCGCAAAAATTACAGTATCAATTTTTACACTCCAATAAAAATCAACGTATTAATTTGATTTACAGAAACATTACGAACAGCTTCACTATGCATTTCTTTCCTGTTTTTTATTAATAATCATTAAAAATAACAAAATAAATTACTTTCAGGGGATTACTTTTTTAAAAACAGGTAATAAAATACTGATTACTGCGCGGGACAACATCAAACAAGAAGGCAGTAGTTCAGACATGATTTTTATACTCAAACCGTCTAATCAAACTCATCAAACAATGAAAAGACAATCTTTACTTCCCCTGACCAGCAGAATATCCAAAAGACTACTGCAATCTGGCATCTTTATCTTACTACTCCTGACCTTAACTCTCACTACAGCAGCACAAACGACTGTACATATTGACCCAACCTTCACCGGCTCCGGCCAAAACGGATCGATTCAAACGCCTTTCAGTGCATGGAGTCAGGTAAGCTTTGCCAATGGGAACAGTTATCTTCAAAAAAGAGGTACTACTGCTTACACTACAAGCAACATAACCATTACGGGCAGAAACAATATCACTATCGGAGCCTATGGAACCGGCGACAGACCACGAATTATCAAAACCACCAGCGGCGGACATGTTCTCGACCTAACAACTGTTTCAAACTGCATTGTCCGCGATCTGGATGTAAGCGCCACAGCAGCCGTTACCTCTGCAGTTATAATTGATGGATACGGAACAGCAATTTCTCCAAATAACCTCATTGACAATTGCGTGCTTCATGGCACAGAATGGGGTGTAAGACTAATAACACAGGCACCGGGAAACAGGATTATGAATACAACAATTCATAATATTGGTGACGATGGAATTTATGCAAAGGACATCTCAACCATTGAAATTGGCTATTGCAACATCTATAACGTCAATACCAAATTCTTCATTAATCCCGATCAAAGTTACTCTGCCGGCGATAACATTCAATTGGTTTCATTATATAACCTGGATTTTCACATTCACAACAATACGCTCGACCACAGTTCAACCGGAAATAAGTTCTGTTTCATTGCAGCCGGTGAAACCTACACAGGGGTTATTGAAAATAATATAATGATTGGAAATTCAAGCCAGACAACCAGTTGTATCTATCTGGGAAACACCAACAATACAGTAACAATAAGAAACAACATTCTGAAAGATGGCAACTATGCTGTTTATTCTTACGTCAGCAATCTTCAGTTCCATTACAATAAAGTTCTGAGGAATAATCATGGAATCAGCGTTATGAGCAACAGAAGTCTGACTGCCCTGAACAACGTTTTTTACAACAACAACGGCAACACTATTGGAAGCGGTAGCGGCACAACTGTTACTTCAAAAAATAATATATTCCACATCTCCGGAAGTAGCTCGAGAGTTTATAACTGCAACAGTTCTGTTATTTCAAATTTCAACAACTTCACCGGCCAACAGAACAACTTCCTTAATGGCCACAGCACACTCAGCTCATGGCAATCTGCCACAGGCAATGATGCAAACTCATATGTTGCCAACCCGCAATTTGTAAATCCCGCTGCTGATGATTATTGCTTACAGCCCATATCGCCCAATATCAATGTTGGTGCTGCAGTCGGACTGTCAAATGATTTCTTCGGAACTGCTGTTCCACAGGCCAGCACTCCTGATATCGGAATTCATGAAGTTATTTCAGGTGGTTCATCTAATTTGCCCCCGAGTATCAGCAATCAAACCTTTAGCATTGCCGAGAACAGCGCCAATGGTACTGTAGTCGGACAAGTAATCGCCTCCGATCCGGATGCAGGACAAACCATAACTTATTCTATAACTGCAGGAAACAGCAACAATGCATTCGCAATAAATGCCACTTCAGGTTTACTTTCAGTTTCTAATCAACAGGCAATTGATTTTGAATCAAATCCTCAGTTTCAGTTAACCGTTCAGGTTCAAGACAATGGAGCAGGTAATCTTACTTCAAGTGCTACCATTACAATCAATCTGATTGATGTTAATGAGGCTCCGGTTATGAGCAACAGAAGCTTCCAACTCAATGAAAATTCGCCCGTGGGTACAATAGTTGGAACTATGACTGCAACTGATCCGGATCAGGGACAAACCATCAGTTTTGCAATTACTGCTGGAAACCACTCAGGGGCATTCAGCATTAATTCAACAACCGGAGTTATACAGGTTAGCAATAGCACTGTAATTGACTTTGAATTATATCAGAGCTTTTCACTTACCATTGTTGCAACCGACAACGGAACCCCTTCATTATCTGCAACTGCATCTTCAATTATCAGCATCATTGACCTCAACGAAAGCCCTTTAATCAATGATCAGGATTTTGAGGTTGAAAGCGGTTCACCAACTGGTTATATCATTGGTGAAGTAGAAGCCTCAGACCCGGACGCTGGCCAGATACTAACCTATTCAATATTATCAGGAAATACTTCTTCAGCATTTCAGATCAATCCTTCAACGGGAGTATTGAGTGTGGCAAACAGTTCAGCTGTAAACTATCTGATAAACCCTCAGTTCAATTTGGTGGTCAGGGTTGACGATAATGGAAGTCCATCCCTTTACAGCACAGCAAATGTTCAGGTGTTTGTTTCAGCTCAAATTAACAATCCCCCTGTAATTGCTGCACAAACATTTCAGATTGCTGAAAACAGCGCAAACGGAACCTCAGTAGGACAAGTTGTTGCTTCGGACCCTGATCCGGGCCAAACACTCTCATATTCCATTACCGCAGGCAATATCAACGGAGCATTTGCATTAAATGCTGCAACCGGCCAAATTACAGTTGCCAATCAAAATGTACTTGACTACGAAACCACTCCTCAATATTTGCTTACCGTTCAGGTACAAGACAATGGAACAGGTAACCTCACAGCCAGTGCAGTAATGACCGTAAATCTGATAGATGTAAATGAAAGCCCGGTTATCAGTGATCAGAGCTTCCAGGTTGAAAACAATGCTCCGAACGGAACTATAGCAGGAACAGTGATTGCCACTGATCCTGACCAGGGACAAAGCCTCACTTTCGATATTACATCAGGAAATACATCCGGTGCATTCGCCATAAACCCTGCAACAGGAGTATTGAGCATTGCCAACAGCACAGCCATTAACTACCTGACAAACCCTGCATTTAACCTTCTGGTGAGCGTTGTTGATAATGGCGCACCTTCCCTCAGCAGCAGTGCAACAATAAATGTAGTTGTTTTGGGTTCTAACAATGCTCCTCTGATTAGCCCACAAGCATTTCAAATTGTAGAAAACAGCCCCAACGGAACATGGGTTGGACAAATTATAGCCTCGGACCCCGATCCTGGCCAGGTTATAACTTACACTATCACATCAGGGAACTCAAGGTCAGCATTCAGTATTAATGAAAGTGGGCAACTTCTGGTCAATAACGTATTGGCTATCAATTATGAACTACAATCAACTTATCAGTTGACTGTGGTGGTTACTGACAACGGGGAACCTTCATTATCGGCTTCAGCAAGAATAACTGTTTCAATAACAGACATCAACGAAGCACCTGTAATTGTGCCGAACCAGTCGTTCACGATTGATGAGCATGTTCCTGTTGGAACCCAGGTAGGCTTGGTTTTGGCATCGGATCCCGACTTTAATCAAACCTTAAGTTACGCCATTATAAGCGGTGACAACCTGAATGCATTTTCAATTCATCCTGTTACAGGAATGCTCAGCATTGCAAGATTTGTGTGCTTTGAATTTTGCAGCTCATACGAATTATTAATCAGGGCCACCGACAACGGAAGTCCAACCCTAAGTGATGAAAAACAGGTAAGTATTATTATTACCGACCTGAATGAGACACCCATAATACATGATCAAGCTTTTAATGTTAATGCATTCTCACCTGCAGGAACAATCGTAGGTACGGTTGTGGCTTCAGACCCTGATTTTAATCAAACCCTCGTTTACTCAATCGAAGGCGGAAATACACAGGGAGCATTTGAAATCAGCAGCAACAGTGGCTTAATTACTGTTTTCAATCCAAACGCGCTAAACAGCATAACAAACCCATCATTCAGTTTAACTGTTAAGATTCTGGATAATGGCACACCATCGCTTAGCGCATATGCAATCATTACAATAACAACAACTTCAGTAAACAACTCACCAGTAATTGAAGACCAGAGTTTTCAGGTTGCTGAAGGAAGTCCTGCAGGGTTTGTTATCGGACAAATTGCAGCATCAGATCCAGACCAGGGTCAGCAGCTAACATTTGCAATTGTTGACGGAAATTCATCAGGAGCATTTACTCTTTCGCAAAGCGGAGTTATAACAGTAAGCAACCCACAAGTTCTGGTTTACAATCAAAACCCATCATTTACGCTGACTGTTTTGGTGAGTGATAACGGATTACCTGTAATGTCAGATGAAGCACAGATAACGATCCATGTTATTCCATCAAACAACCCTCCGGTTATACTTCCACAAACATACAGCTACAACGAAAATGCGCCCAATGGCAGGTATATTTGCAAGATTCTGGCAACCGATGACCCAGGAGACACTTTCCAGTTACTCCTTATTGGTGGAAATACAAATGAAGCTTTCTGGCTTCAGGCTTATACCGGCAGAATTTTTGTTAACAACACGTTGGCGCTTGACTTTGAAACCACTCCGGTATTTTATTTGATAGTAAGAGCCATTGACAACCATGGCGCTTTTTCTGATCAAACCATCACCATTCAGTTGATTGATGTAAATGAGGCTCCTGTAGTTCTGAATCAGATCTTCTCAGTCAGCAGACCTGCCGGCAACAATACACCTGTTGGTACTGTTATAGCAACTGACCCGGATTTTGGCCAGACTCTGAGGTACTTTATTCATCAGGGAAACACAGGCAACATTTTTAAAATTGATATGATGACCGGTTTGATAAGTATCAATAACGCTTCTTCATTCAATAAGTCTTCCACAACTTCATACGACCTTTTGATAAGGGTTCGCGACGATGGCTCTCCTGCCCTTTCATCCTATGCCACTATGACTATAAATGTGGTAAGAAGTAAAGATTCGGATGAAATTGCTATTGATCAGTTGAAAACAACAACGCAGACCGAAGTGGCTGCTTATCCGAATCCTTCATCAAACGGAATATTCACCATAAAATGTGGCGAGTTCAACAGTTCAGATGTAGTCATGACCGCTTCTTCACTAACAGGAAAAACTATTGTGCAGCAGCAGGTATTCAGCAGCAGCGAAACCATTCTTGACCTGAGCGCAATGCCAAATGGTATATACATCATAAGGATTCTTGACGGGGAAAATTCCTACATGAAGAAACTGATAAAACAGTAAAATAATAACACTCAAACAACGAAGGCTGCCAAATTTAGCAGCCTTCGTTGTTTTATCTTAAATAATTCTTGTAAACCATCTCAATTCCTTGTTTAAGGCTGACTTTACTTTTCCAACCCAGGGTTGCCAATCTTGAACTGTCAAGTAACTTTCGCGGTGTTCCGTCCGGCTTGGTGAGATCAAAATCAATCTTGCCTTTAAATCCAACAGCTTCCCGAATCAAGATTGCAAGCTCCTTAATTGATACTTCATCTCCTGAGCCAATATTAATGTGTGCATTTCTTACCTCACCAGCATTATCTTTTCCTGTAGCTTTCAGCAAATCTTTGAATCCATAATTCTGCATCAGAAAAACACAGGCATCCGCCATATCATCACTCCACAAAAACTCCCTTAACGGGCTTCCTGATCCCCAAAGAGAAAGTGTCACTTGCGAATCATCTCCTCCACCGAACCGCTGAATTCCGTATTTTTTGAGATAGGCAAGCATTTCAGCTTCAGATGTATGCGCGCCCACCCCATGTGAGTTATGAGTAAGCAGATCATGATGAATTGCTTTCATATCTCCATTTTCAAGGCATTTACTCAAATGAATTTTACGGATCAGGGCTGGAAGTACATGTGAGTTCTCAAGGCTGTAATTGTCATTCAACCCATAAAGATTGGTAGGCATCACCGAAATAAAGTCAGTACCATACTGATTGTTGTATGCCTCACACATTTTTAGTCCCGCAATTTTGGCAATGGCATAAGGCTCATTAGTAAATTCCAGTTCGCTTGTGAGCAACTGCTCTTCATTCATTGGCTGCGGTGCATTTTTGGGATATACACAACTACTTCCCAGAAACAGTAATTTTTTAACTCCACTCAGATAAGCGTTGTGAATTACGTTGTTTTGTATCTGAAGATTTTCGAAAATAAACTGAGCCCTGAATGTAGCGTTGGCCATTATACCGCCCACTTTGGCTGCAGCCAGAAAAACATATTCAGGTTTTTCATTCTCAAAAAATTGCTGAACCTGAACTTGAGATGTTAAATCAAGTTCGGAATGATTGCTGGTTAATATGTTTGAATATCCTTTTGAGATTAAATTGCGAACTATTGCACTTCCAACAAGTCCCTTGTGTCCGGCTACGAAAATTTTGCTTTTTAGATTCATCAGGTTATGAATATTTGAAATGAGATTATTCGAAGTAACTCAAGACATCATAACCGCCATCCTTCAGGTATTTGTCTTTTTTAGTAAGCTTGACATCACCTTCCATCATATCTTTAACCAGTCCTTTCAGGTCGTATTCGGGCTCCCAGCCAAGCACTGATTTAGATTTGGCCGGATTACCAATCAGCAGTTCTACCTCTGTTGGCCTGAAATACATAGGATCAACGGCAAGTACTTCTTTGCCAACCGGCAATTGAAACTCAGGATTATCACATTTCTCAACAAACGCCCTTTCATCAACGCCAGTTCCGCTGAATCGCAAGGAAATTCCAACTTCGGCAAAAGCCATCCTTACAAATTCGCGCACTTCGGTAGTAACCCCGGTTGCTATAACGAAATCGTCAGGTTTATCCTGCTGAAGAATCAAATACATTGCTTTGATATAATCTTTGGCATGACCCCAATCGCGCTGAGCCGATAGGTTACCGAGATAAAGCTTATCCTGCATTCCCATTGCAATACGCGAAACCGCCATGGTAATCTTACGGGTAACAAATGTTTCACCACGAATGGGAGACTCGTGATTGAACAATATACCATTTGATGCAAATATGCCATATGCTTCGCGGTAATTGACTGTAATCCAGTAGGCATATAACTTGGCAACAGCATATGGGCTACGCGGATAGAAAGGTGTTTTCTCACTCTGCGGCACTTCCTGAACCAAGCCATATAATTCGCTGGTGGATGCCTGGTAAATTCGTGTTTTTTTAATCAACCCAAGCAGCCTTACAGCTTCAAGCAGGCGAAGTGTTCCAATTCCGTCAGCATCAGCTACGTATTCAGGCGAATCAAAACTAACCTTTACATGCGACATGGCTGCCAGATTATAGATTTCGTCGGGTTGAACTTCCTGCACAATCCTGATAATGTTGGAAGAGTCAGTCATATCACCATAATGAAGCACAAAATTGCGGTTCTCAATATGCGGATCCTGATAAAGGTGATCTATCCGGTTGGTATTGAACATTGAACTCCGGCGTTTGATGCCATGCACAATATAATTTTTTCTTAGCAGGAATTCAGCCAGATAGGCACCATCTTGTCCTGTTACTCCTGTAATCAGAGCTACTTTTTGCGACATAATATCTTGTTTTCTCGAATTTTTACAAATCTACAAACTTAATCAACAACCATAAGGGAATTTGGTTAATGGAACTGTAAAATTAATTGAGTATAGATCAGCCAACAAAAAACTCCATATTTGAACAATGTTGACAAAGTATTCTAACTTTGCGACACGAATTAGTATTCATATCGATCAGCAAAAATGAGTAGCAGGGCATTTAATTTAATTCTTACCTCAGGGTTGGCTCTCATCCTTTTATTTATCCTTGCTCCATTAGGCGGGATGATATTCAAAACCCCGCTTTCCGTATTATTTGAGACCGCAACCGATAAAGAAGTTACAAACAGCATCTTACTTACCATATCTGCCTCATTTACTGCAACTTTAATTTTCGCTTTACTTTCGTTGCCAGCCGCCTGGCTTCTTGCCCGCCGGAATTTTCCTTTAAAAAGACTTATTCTGGGAATTATCGATCTGCCCGTTGTCATCCCCCACACTGCTGCCGGCATTGCCTTATTGGGACTTGTATCCCGCGATTCAACCCTTGGCCGACTGGCGGATTCGGTTGGAATTGATTTTATCGGACACCCCTCGGGGATTGTTCTTGCAATGGCATTTGTAAGTTTGCCTTTTTTTATTAACGCTGCCCGTGAAGGATTTGCCAGCGTACCTGTGCGATTTGAACATGCTGCGTTAAACCTTGGAATTTCACCTTTCAGAGTATTTTTTACGGTATCGGTGCCATTGGCATCACGACATATTGTGAGCGGTGCAGTAATGATGTTTGCACGGGGAATGAGCGAATTCGGCGCAATTGTTATAATTGCATACCAGCCTATGACAACCCCTGTTCTGATTTTTGAGCGATTCAGTTCATTCGGACTTCAGTATGCCAGGCCTGTGGCACTTCTGTTTATTATTATTTCGGTGGCCATGTTTCTGATCATGCGCTTATTGACCAAAGATCCCGAAAATGTTAGAAATTAGAAACCTCAATAAATCCTTCGGAAGGTTTAGCATCAAAAACATAAACCTGAAAGTAGCTTCAAAAGACTACTTTATACTTTTGGGACCTTCAGGAGCCGGAAAATCATTGCTGCTCGAAATCATTGCCGGTCTCACCAAAGCTGACACCGGAACCATCACACTTAACGGAGCAGATATAACCGGAAAAGCAATCGACAAACGAAAAACAGGACTGATTTTCCAGCATCCGGCCATTTTTCCTCACCTGAGTGTAAAGGATAACATTATGTTTCCAATGGTTGGTTCATCTCGCGAAGCAAGAAAGTTAAAATCTGATTTACTTGCCGAACAAATGGGGATTTCACATTTGCTCGACTCCAGAACTGCAAAACTATCGGGTGGTGAACTGCAACGAGTGGCACTTGCACGGGTTCTCGCTTCAGAGCCCCTGATCCTATTGCTCGACGAACCTTTGTCGGCAGTTGACACTTCTATGAAAACTGGCTTAAGAGGCCTCCTCAGAAACCTCAACATGAATGGCTTGCCCATTCTGCATGTTACCCATGATTATGAGGAAGCAATTGCGCTTTCAACTTCAATGGCTGTGATTGAGAATGGAGAAATTATTCAGAGAGGAACTCCGGAAGAAATATTCAACAAACCGGCAAGTTCCTTTGCAGCGGCATTTTCAGGTGAGCATAATTTTTTTAAGGTTCACATCAAGGATCACATTATACATCCTGAGGGGATTGATAATATTCGAATTTTCGGGCCAGAGGAAATTCAGGATGGCGAAGCCCACGTTATGATTAGAAGCAGGAATATCATAATTTCAAATGAGAAACCCGACCTCAGCACTATGAATAATTTTCAGGGCATTGTGCAATCAATAAATCCGCTTCGCGAAGGATTCGAAGTGATGATTGATTGTGGAGTCAGTATTTTTGCCAGAATAACAAGAGAATCGGTGGAACGCCTCAGCCTTCATCCCGGCAAAAGCGTGTGGGCATGCTTTAAAGCTTCTTCGGTTGAAATCATCAGATAAACCTTTCAGCCCTGCGCGATATTATCGTAAATGAGAGATGCTTCCACGCCAATCCTCAATAACCGACAAAATTACTCTTCAGAATACAGCTTTCAGCAGTAGAATGGTTGATATTAATAATAAACCACTTCAACTCCCGGCCTCTTTACCTTATAACGGTTAACATTCTTTTCTGAAATTCTGGTATTGTAAATCTTCAGCGTTTTCAGGCTCAGCAGGTTTTCAATGGGTTTCAAACTGCTGATGCGGGTATTGAAACATGTCAACTGCGCCAGATTTGATGATGACGAAAGTGCATTGAGACGTGTAACCTGAGTCCCTGAAATGTCAAGCGTATTTAATTTTGCGAGGAACTTCAGCGGATCAATATCTTTAACCGGAGTATTAGAACAATTTAACCTTTCAAGACCCGAATTTGTAGTCAAAGGACTAAGATCTGATACCGGAGTATTTGAGCAATCGATCTCTTTCACGCGCTTGATCATCCCAACAGGAATCAAATCGGCCACCTGAGTAGCTGAAAACCTGAGCACCTCAAGTTTTTTAAGTTGAGATACCGGCATCAGCGATGAAATATCACGGTTACGGCTAATGTCAAGTTCCTTTATTGATGCAATTCTATGCAACTGCTCTCTGCCGGGAGTGCCGGTATATGGATCAATTTCAGCAAATACCTGCTTCCATGCCGGAGCAAGTCCACCCCACCATGTCAGCAATTCAGCACTTTGATATACAACGAGTGCATCGGGAATACTATCCCAAACCTTCTCAACCATAGCGGCTATGGCTGGAACGCCGTCAGCAAATAGCTTTTCCAACCTCGACAATCTGAGAATTGCATTGAGGTTTGCCGCCTGAACATTGTCCATTTCCAATTGCTTCAGATTCCGCAGATTTCCAACCGATGAAATATCTATCGCTTTTGTTTCTGAAATATTTAACAAATTAAGCCCGGTAAGGCCTGTAAGAGGAGTAAGATCGATTACCGCAGTTTTAGAAATATTCAGCTCCCTCAAATCCGGCATATCCTTTATTTCGAGTACACTCTGGATTCCCGATGATGATGCATCAAGGCTTGATAAAGAAGGGAGCTTGCGCAAAGGAGAAAGGTTTTGAATCTCAGCATTTCCCGAAATATCAATTTTCCGAAGGTTTGATATTTCATATAACTGCTCTCTCAGCGGTGGATCGTGCACTTCAACCAGTTTATTGAATACCGATTTCCATGCGGCAGGCAGTGTTTCCCACCAAACCGAAAGTTCCTCAGACTCATAAATGACTTTTACTTCGGGACGAGCCTGAATAAAAGCTAATGCAGCCTGCTTTTCAATCATCGACTTATCACAATAGATAACTTTCAAATCGGAAAGTTTCAGCAAAGGTGTTAAACTGCTCACCGGAGTGTAATCAAGGTATATATATTGAAGTTTTTGCATCGCAGCAAGCGCACTGACATCGGCAACATAGGTTTTTGTGAGGTAAATCCGTCGTAATCCGTCCATTCCTTCAAGTGCACTGATATCAGATAAAGGCAAGCCTGACATATCAAGTGTTTCGAGTAAACTTAGTCCTGCAAGCCCATCAAGTGACTTTAGAGGCAAACGCGAAATTTTCAACTCCCTGAGCCCGGTAAGATCCCGAAGCAAAGCAATGCTTTCAAGCGGAGTATCAGAAAGATTCAGAAATTCCAGCACTTTAAAATTCCCCACAGGAGTAATGTCGGAAACAAAAGTTGAAGAAATATCGAGATTTCGGAGCCCGGTGGTATATTGAACAGGATCTATCGAAGTAATTAATGTGGACGAAGCGTTCAGGGTTTCCAGCTTTGACAGATTACGTATCGGTCCTAGTTCAGTTATTCTGGCACCTGAAATATTCAGATGTTTCAGCATTGAAAATGCGCTTAAAGGCTCAAGATCGTAGATGCCCTTTAGTCCACTCAAATCCATTTGCTCAAGCCTCCATAATTTCCTGATTTCGGTAAGCAATGATGCAGGTGCGGTTTTTACAGTATCGGCTTTCAGAAGTGAGTCTGACAAGTTCTCATTGGTTTTCACCAAAAGGTAGTCGCGCCCAACCTGTTGAATGAACCTCATTTTTAGTCCATCATTAAGAATTGTTTCGCCTGAAAAATAATTTCTCCATACCGGATCCAGTGAGTTCCACCACGCCATCAGCTCCTGCTCTTCACTCGACCTTGTGGTATAAATACTTACTATTTTCAATCCGCGACTCGCTTCATCAAGGTTGATTTCGATAAATCTTGCCCTGTTCTCATTGATATCTTTTCCCTCAATGGTTTTTCCTTTGAGGTTTCGGCTTGCTTTAACTTTGAAGTAGGTCTCCCCTTTTTCGTTAACTTCGGTAGTAATCTCTTCAACAGTGTATTTAAATGTTACTTCCTTGAAAAAGAAGTCAATATCTTTGAGGTAAGCCTGAATGTCTTTATTGGTAACCACATCCCTTTTTTCAACCAGGTCATCCTCAACCTGAACTTTGCCATCACGAAAAAACTTAAGATAGGACTGATTGATAATAATATCCTTATCTCTGTATTCCGATTTAGGACTTCCTAATGTATTGAAAGCAAACTCCATAAATCCGACCAGCTGGGTAGCTTGCTTCTGAAAAGCGGCAAGCTCATCTGCACTCATGTTTCCGGTTCCCGGATCAGTTGAAGTGGCCGTGTTTTGCGAAAAAGCAAATCCGGCAGAAAAAACAATTATCAGGGCAACAACAAAATGCTTTATATTATTCATGGAGGATGTATTTCAACAACAATTCTTTTTGATTTTCGTCAATTTTCGTCAATCCGGATATCAACCAGCCTGAATTGCTTCCCGGGCGGTTAAATTCCGACAATTCAAAATACCAGCCATTAATCTGAAAAAAGTGAAATTTAACTTTACTCACATTCTTAAACCTGAGATTCCCTTTTTTAAACTCATACAGAAAAAGAGTAAGATAATCAGGTTGATATTCCTTTTCGGTGTAGAGGTCAACATACTCTTTATCCTTAAAAACCCTGACAAGGTTCATAAAATCGAGTTCGTGACTGAGCGGATGTAAAAAATGGCTTCCGGATTCCTGGTTATTGTTAAACATCAGGTGAAAATGTTTGAAATACACACTTGAAATCACCCATTTGTAACCGAGTTTTTCCTGTTCGAGTTTCATAAACAGGGTAATATTTTCATCTTTTCCCTGATAAAGGAATCTTGTGGTAACTTCAGCAAACCATTGTCCGCCATGAAAATTTAAAAACTGCGGATTACCCGAAGAAAGCACATCTTTGGTAAATGAATCCCTCATTGGATCAGTCATTGATGCATTTTGCTGATCGAAGAGACCATTCAGATATTTCCGCCGCAATTCGGGGCTGCGATAATCCTTATCGGAGGGGTAGTAGCGATCTCCCCTTGCATTCTCTTCTCCGTTGAATCTTCTGAAAAATTGATTTACCTGCTTTGTTTGCGCATTCAAAATGCTTTCATCGCCAAGCAGGGAGTTAAATGCCTGAGCTGGCCCCAACAATGGCAGCGAAACAAGCAACATCAATATCTTTACATAATTGAACATAAATCAGGATTAAAGATAAAAGCAGTTGGTTACAGTATAACCGGAATTAAAAAAACTGGCTTCAACGCTTAAAATAAAGGTTGAAGCCAGATTTAAAATGCATCTGATTATCAACCTGGTTTAGTTTCAGAAACTCTGATATCGCCAAGCAAAACATCCCAGAAACCAATAATACGGCCTGATATCTGCGTGGTTTTGCGCTCAACATAAACGGTTATGTCTTTTTTGGTAACATCAACATATCTCAGGCCTTCTTTCGTAGTGCCTTCAAATCGCTGATAAATGGTAATAACTCCAACATACCTGCCATCGGGCTGACGCTCCAGATCGCTGATATACTGAATTTTATACCATGATATATTAACTTTGTCATAGTTAAGAGCCATCAGTCTTTCGAGATACTCTCTGACACCGTAATAATTAACCTCTTCTCTACTGAGTGAAGAAACTCCCATAAGGGCTCCATCGGCAAAAAGCTCAAGGGTGCGTTCAATCACGCGGTTAGCTTCCGACCATGGGGTATCTTTATTACCAACGATGCTGATGTATTTGCTAAGGTCACGGACTTTTTCAAGCGCAAGGGAGTCAATGGCCTGCTTGCGTGAAGGGCTGATATCGTCCTGCGCCCATGTGTTGCCTGCTGAAAAAATTATCAAAGCAGCCAGTATTCCTAAGATTTTTGTCATGATTATCTATTTTTTAATCAGTTCCAATTCCTTTATTTTTCCGTTGTTGTCAAGCACTGCATTGAGTACCTTGTTTGGTGATTTTTTCTGGTCTTTGATAAATTCCAGATATTTCCTGATGGTGGTTGGTCGGTCGTAATCCTTAATATCACCATCACTGCTTATCAAAATCAAAACAGGAACATCATCACCTGCAAAAGCAGCCATCGCTTCACGAATACGGGCATTGGCTGATGAAACATCACTTGCCGAAGCAACGGCATCCAACGACTGGTTAATTGCTTTGAATTGACCACCCTCACGCAATTCGCGTTCCCGGGCTTCCTTTTCCCGCTGCATTCTTTCTTCCTCTTTTCTGCGCTCAACTGCTGCGCGTTCTCTGGCAAGAACATCTTCAGCCTGAATAATCAGATCCTTAACTTCCTGATCTTCCAGATTCATGCGTTTAATGGTTGCAAGTTTGAACTCCTTTTCCTCGAGTGTCATTCTTCCATCATCGTTAATAATTGCCAATAGGTCAGCTTTTGCTTTTGCTGTCTTTTCGGCCAGCTCCATGGCAGCTTTCTTTTTGGCTGCTTTCTTAGAACTTTTGCAAGATGTGAAACTTGCCCCTAAGGACACGATCAGCATCATTACCAAAAACATCCTGAACTTACCCGCAAATTTAAAGCGGAGGGGGTTTCCTGTGTTCATCATAACATGTATTAATTTGGGTTTAAAAACTCAATTTGCTATCAAAAATTGTGCGATTCTGAACACAAATGCCATTTTTAACACTTTTTTAAGGCATCATCATTCAATGCACAAAGTTAATTTATTTTCATTCTTAATAGACAATCATCATCGAACTGATAAAATTAACCTCTGAATGAAGGAATAGTTTTAAAATACTATGCTGATAAATAAAAGATTACAAATTAAAAGACAAATATATGAGGAGGTAAGGAAAGAAAATCAAGCGCAAAAAAAATCCCTTATTAAAGGGATTTCGGTGTACCCGAGGCCGGACTCGAACCGGCACGGCCGCGATGGCCAAAGGATTTTAAGTCCTTCGTGTCTACCATTCCACCACTCGGGCATCCATTATATGATAAAAAAAAACCCCGTTTAACCGGGGTTCGAGCGAAAGACGGGACTCGAACCCGCGACCCTGACCTTGGCAAGGTCATGCTCTACCAACTGAGCTACTTTCGCTTATCGCTTTAGCGGCTGCAAATATACAATCACTTTTCTATCCTGCAAACAAAATCAGGATTTTTTTAAAAGATTTTTTATTTCATTCAGCTTCATCAAGGCTTCAACCGGCGTAAGTGTATTAATATCAGTGTCAAGGATGTCCTCTCTGATCTGCTCAAGCAATGGATCATTCAGCTGGATAAAACTCAATTGGTAAGGATCGCCGGTTGTTTTCGCCTTTTTTCGTGATGATGATCCCTGAAGCTGACCTCCTCCATGCGATTTTTCAAGAACCGACAACAACTGATTTGCTCTTTCCAGCACTGTTTGCGGCATTCCTGCCATTCTGGCAACGTGAATCCCGAAACTATGCTCACTGCCTCCGGGTTCGAGCTTGCGCATAAAAATCACTCTTTTGCCAGCCTCTTTTACTGAAATGTGGTAATTTTTGATCCGGTTCAGGCTGGAAGCCATTTC